>Ga0183101_1000004_pt3 | contig 394927 bp, 326 predicted proteins | sample Biomet3_FD_127790 | JGI IMG/M metagenome (GOLD analysis project Ga0183101, IMG submission 127790) | Microbial communities from bioreactor (seeded with sewage sludge) at LBNL, California, USA - Biofuel metagenome 3 | ecosystem: Engineered > Bioreactor > Anaerobic > Unclassified ... | reverse complement strand
TACTATTTTATTCTATAAAAATCCCCTCCAACTCCTGCTTCCAATCAGTTTTATTCAAGCCATTACATGCATAAAAAGCATTAATCATCATAGAACTCATTACTCTTATATCCTTGCCACATTTCTGAATTGCTTCAGAATATAACCTTTTACTTTCATTAAAATTGTTCAGATATAAATAAGCTTCTGCCTTAGTTGCTACTTCCCAATAATCACCAAAAGCTGATTTTTCACAATGTTCAAGTGCAAGTTGAGCTATCTTTTTACATTCACTCAAATCATGTTCATCCCTCATAAGGTATAGAAAGGCTAGATTTATTGCATGATAATAAATTTGATTACTAATATTTTTCTCAAGGGATATTTTCAGTGCTTCTTCATACCATTGTATCGCATGGTTCAGATATTTTATGTTGTCTTCCAAGAGATATTTTCTTTTCCACCTACCACCCAATATCCCCATAAAATCTGTATTGGTTTTTATGGCATCAGACTGTTCAATTACATTTATTGCTACATCAATTTTGCCAGTTCCTTCTAATGCAAATATGTATTTTTTTAATCCTCTATTATCAAGTTCAGCCAACCTCTTTCCTAAAGTGTTTACTTCTTCATGATACCTTCCAATAAGATTATTCAAAGCACTTAAATCGAATCCCTTTAGGAAATCATGATCTGAGTGTAGCACCTTTTTTATTATTTGAAATGAAGTATCATTTTCTGTTGAAGGCTTAACCATTGTTATATGATTACCAGAGGTATAACTTCTATATTGTTCAGGGAATGGCTCCAAGCTCGAGTTTGTAGGAACAAACTCATCTAATTCACCAGCTACTGTTGCAAATCTGAATGGATACTCACCAATAAATTTATCATTCCACTCTTTCCGTAGACTATTAATAAATTCACCTTTATTATTCATATCACTTATCTGATTCTTAAACCATTTCATCAACCATGCCTTATTTAATCCAGCACTAGGAGTTCCAAAAAAGAGGACATGAGATATTTTACTTATATCAGGCCGATTTAAAATAGCCCTTTGAATCACCAAGCCCCCCATACTATGTCCTATAAGTGCAACTCGGCTATAATGTTCGGAAAGAATATCTAAATTTGTTATGAGATAATTGGCAATCTTATTGATATCTGGACTTGCAGTCCAGATCCCTTTTCCGATATTAGGCATTAAGTCTGTTGAATATCCAATACTTAATACATCCCAGCCATCTAACTCTTTCTCCTTTATAATGAACTGTGGTATTGGGTCAAAAGTGGATCGTGGATCTCCACAAAATCCATGCACGAAACAAATAACATTTAAGTTTCCCTTAGAACGATAAGAAACGATTTCTCCTTTATTCCCTCCAGATACGGAATTTAGAAGTTTACCTAAAACAATTTTCGAAACACCTTCTGCAACTTTTATTGAAGCGTCTGATAATATGTTATTCATATGTATAGAATTATATTTTTATTTATTATGCTATTTAAGAATTCATTTTACTCCTTTGATATATACATGTTATGTCAATTTATATCTTTTCATTCTTTTTTGTAAACTTACCGCTAATTGAGTCACGCCAAGGAATCCCGCCTCAACGTTCTCATGTGACTCAGCTTAAAGGTCTCCTTTTACACGGATCTTCATGTTATTAAATCACGTAAAATAATTCATCTGATTGAATAATCTTTCAGTCACACGATTAATTTACGGATGTACTAATCCCCGTATGCAAACAGGTTTGGATTCTCTTTATATTTCGCTAGCAGATAGTTGTCTACTGCTTTACTTTAGAGACCTTTTCCCATTTTATCCATTTCAGCAGTCTGCCGTCAAACTGTAACCATACAAACTTTATCTCACCTTTACGAAATTTGTGGTAGTAATTGTAATACCACAAATCACCGGATTCATTTCATGAGCAATATATTCCAGCGAAGTGCGCGACTTATGCAGATGCAGATTCCAGAAATTTAGCCTGATAGAAGTGCTAGACTTCTGATTGACATAGATTCCGAGGATGGTTTTTATTTTTCCATTATAAATATATGCTTCCGGTCTTAGAAACCTTCATCATAGGCTCACTTACATTCATTTTTCTACTTTTCTTTATCGCCCACAACCAACACATTTAGGTATTTGCAGCAGAAGGTGATTTGATAACTATTCATGAAAGTCTTCACTAAGAGGTATACTCTCATTATTTATAAAGCATAACAGCCAGTTAAAAAGACTGTTAACCGAGTCACATAAAGCCAAGAATAACTGACATTGCCCTGCTGTGAAATATCAGTTTGCGGAACGCTTTCTGGCATGTAACTTGGCTAAGACTTAGCGTTAGACAGTCGTATTTTTCACCCAATTGATTTTAACATAGCCTTAAGTCTTTCATTATTCACATCAATTTTGAGACCTTCATTGATAAGATCCTTAGCTCTGTTTTTGTCGGATTCTGCAATTAACGTAAACCCTTTTTTTGATGAAATTCGTGATTTGTAAATATAAACTTTTGCTAGCAGTCCTAAATTTGCTTCATTTTTATTTAATCTAACCAACTTTTGAGCTATATCTTCTGCTTTCTCAATCTGATCTATTTTTATATAGTAATTTGCTCTAATTGATTCAAGGATATTTTGCTTATCACCTTTAATTTTTGTGTTAAGAAAGTCAATATGTTGCTTTGATTCAGCTAGATAATCTAAATCTAGACATGCATTAGCTAACGATAATCTAGCATCAAAATAACTATCGTCAAGATTTACAGCTTGTTTAAAAAATTTATATGCTTCTAATACTTCATTTGATTCCAAGAGAAATCGCCCTGCTCTAAATAAAAAATTGGGATTTCTAGGTTGTTGTTTAAGGACTTCCATTATCTTCCCAATTGCATCACCTTTTTTCCCCATAGCCCATAAAATATCAGCATAAATACTCAATGCATATGGATCAGTTGGTGAATCAACTAATTTTCGTTCAATAAATGATGCAGCTTCCTCATATTTATTTTTGCGAAATAAGAGTTCACCCATACTTTGAAGAGCAGTTGCGTGTTCATTCAATCTTATAGATTCCATAAAATACTTCTCTGCATTCTCTAAATATTCATCTTCATTCTTCTGTGAATTTTCTATGTAGGCTCTTCCTATAGCATAGTTATATTTTGCAATCCGATTTATATTATTTTCATGTTTAATAAGATTTTCAAGAATATTTTTTGATTCACTGATTTTCCCAATTCTAGACAAACAACGTGCTTTTGTAAATAAAACATCTTTATCATCAGGTTTTGACTCCAAGAAATCATTACAAAATAATAATGAGTTAGAATAATCTTGTCGTTGATAAAGCTTTATCGCTGCATCTTTTAATTCTCCTATCAGATCTCGTCTTAACTTTCTACTTTCCTCATGCTTGCCACAATAAAAGAGCATTCTACATGTATTTGTTAGCCAATAAACATAGTTTCGATCTGTTGATTCGGTAATATTCAGTACTTTTTTTGCTATTAAGGAAAGTTTATCAGCAAAGGGAATAAAATTAGGGCTATTACGAGCTAATTTAAGATAAAAATCATTGACTAATGGATGAAGAAGTAATGCTTCACCATTTGTTTCAAGCAAATTGAAAGAGACTAGATTATCAATACATCTATTAAAGTCATCAATTTCGATATTTATAACTTCATTGATATATGTTGGTTTTAATGGATGTTCATAAATCGCTAATAATTCTAAAATCTCTATTTCACAATCAGTTAACTTTGCCTGAGAAATAATATCTTCGGCAATATCAATTTTTAATTTGTTTATTACATGAATATTATCTATCAAATACTTTGAACCATATTTCACTATAATTGAAGCTGCTAAACGTCCTGCTAAAGGATAGCCATGAAGGTATCCTGAAATTTTTTCTATAGAATCGGTATCAATAATTGCATTAGGATCAGTTCTCTCAATTTCGGAATTTATAATATGACTTAAATGCTTTGATGAAACTCCATCCACTTTTAAAGTCTCAAAGTTTGTTTTGTTGATAAAATCAAAACTTAACCAGCGAGTTGAAAGTAGAAAAAATGGTGTTTTATTTAATATCTCTTTATCCTGAAAGTATTCTAAGATTGATTTAAAATCCTCATTTGGTTGACCTTCGTCATCAAGTATTGACTCAATTTTATTGAATACAATAAAGTTCTGTTTGGATAAAAGAGTTTCTATTGCCATAAGATTCATTTTATCAAGCTCCTCTTTTGATGCACCATCTAATGGAATTGACAGATTAGCCTTTGAACATAATTCTAAAGTTAATCTTGAGCCAATGAATGCTCGTGAAAGATTAATTTCTACAATATTGGAATTACTATAAATCCTTTTTAAGGCCTCTTTCAATAAAGAAGATTTTCCAATTCCAAAAAAACCGATTACTGAAATAAATCTTGTCATTGGATCATAAAGCATATCTTGTAATGACGTAATTTCTGCTGATCTATTAATGAATTGTCTTTTAAAGCTTTTTTGTGTTGTATCGTTAGTTGAGGTTATATTTTCATAAATATCTTCAACAATGTTTATACTTTTTTCGCAATCTATTCTTAAAAAAGGTTTTAATCTCAAAGGAACTTCAACTTTATCAATTCGAGCAACTACAATTCTATAATCTTCATTCTCAAGATATTTTATTATTGCCATATTGAGTTCATACTTAACCCAATTACTATTAATAGAATTATTTGAGAGGATGAGTAAAAAAATTTTCGCTTCATCAATTCCTGTTTCGATTTTCTCACTTAATACATCACCTGATTCCATATCCCAAAGGTCGAACCAAACATTTTCATTTTTTAGTTTATGAGCCAATTCTTTAACAATTATTTTATCGAAACCAGAATGTGAAATAAAAGTCTTTTTCATATAAATTTATTTTCTATTTTTATCAACCTAATCGAGTCTGACCAAGGAATCCTCCCCAAGGGTCTCACATAACCCTGCTTTAAAGTCTCCCCTCACACGACTCTTCAGATTATCAAATCACGTAAAATTAATTCACCTAACTAAATAATCTTTAAGCCACACGATTAATTTATGGATGTACCAATCCACAGTGGGCAAACAATTTTGGATTCTCTTTATACTTTGTCCGCAGACACTTGCCTGCTACTAGTAATTAGCATATACTGAAGAACACCTCGTTTTTTAGTTTTCGATGACGTATAACTTAATTCACAAATGTATTAAAAAATAAATTATAATTAATTAAACAAACTTGATATTTTTGCATTTCATTTCATTTACATATAATTTTCATCTTTAAACTAGAATTTTCCCCTTTAAGATTGAATACTATCACAGACATTCTTTCGAATCATCATTCGCAGGCCGTAAATTAAATAATTGGCTTCGGCGAAGTCCACAAACATAAATCAAACTCAACATAACAGATAGTATATTAATTAGTGAAAGAGGGTGAATGGAATAGCTAGTTATCAGCAATAGAATATTAATCGCCTAAATAAGATGACGGGATTTAATCTCTAAATACTTATTTATCACATCGACCGACAATTTATCGGGCGTGGTGAGTAAAGAATAAACGGCATGTTGTTTCAGGGTAGAGACCACCAACCGCTTTTCGAAAGCAAACTTTTCGGCTATTGTTTGCTGACAATACTCCTCAGTTGTGCCGGGATTCTTTTCTATAAAGGTATTCAGCTCCGCATTCTCAAAGAAAACAACCAGCACCAGATGCTGACGTGCCAACTGACGAAGGTAGCTCAGTTGACGCCCCATACCCACAATACTGTCAAAATTGGTATAGATAATCAGGAAACTTCGTTTGCTAATGTGTTTGTTCAGGTGAATGTAGAGCGAAGAATAGTCGCTTTCTCCAAAGGTTGTGCTCTGATTATACAGATTTTCGAGCAATAGTTGCATCTGCCCCTCTTTCTTTGAGGCAGGAACAAAAGAGTCGAACTGTCGCTCAAAGGTTATCAGTCCGGCGTTATCGTCCTTATGAATGGCAATGTACGAAAGAACCAGTGAAGCATTAATGGCATAATCAAGCAAAGTCATTCCCTGAAAGGCCGATTGCATAACCCTCCCCTTGTCAATAACATTATATATATGTTGCGACCGTTCACTTTGAAAGGTATTTACCATTAGCTGATGTCGGCGTGCAGTGGCTTTCCAGTTGATAGTACGGTAATCATCTCCCTTCACATATTCCTTTATCTGTTCGAACTCTGTGTGATGTCCTAACTGTCTCACCTTTTTAATTCCAATTTCCGTGAGTTTGTTCGACATCGCCATCAACTCATATTCATGAAGCATGAGGTATGACGGGTAAACCTTTACGGAAGCAGGAGTGCCGCAATTATATCTTCGTGCAATCAATCCCAGAGAAGTGCTGGTAAAAATGCGGATCACTCCGAAAGAGTACTCCCCTCTTTTCACCGGACAGAGGTTATATTCTATCGTTTTACTCTTATTCGCATCCAGGCTCAGGTGAAAAGCTACATCGCGGCGCTGAAAAATAACGGGAATCTCATCAATCACTTCCAGATGGACGGTGAACGGGTAGTTATTTTCAATATAAATCTTCACCGGATTATCATCTCCGTTAGAGAAGCGTTCGGCACAAGAGCGCGAACCATTTATTGAACTTCTCCAGTAAAGCTGCCAGATATCAAAAAGCACAGCCAGAATAAGAGCAAGCACGCCGATTTGTGCCACAAGGAACAGACTTGTAACCATGTAGCCCGTTCCCAATAGCAGAATAAGGACAATGCAAAACAGATAAAACCTCTTAGTCAGAAACATAATTTTTTATTTCGGGACTTCTACTTTATCAATTAATCTCCGTGTAACCTTTACGGCAGAGTAGCCTTCCATTTCAGCCTCAGCAGTAAGCAAAAGGCGGTGATGCAACACCGGAACGGCAATAAATTTAATATCCTCGGGCGTTACAAAATCTCTTCCCTGCAATATGGCGAAAGCCTTTGCCGCCTGAAGCACGCAGACAGAAGCACGGGGCGAAGCACCCAAATACACAGATTTACTGGTTCTTGTCTGTTGAATAATCAATGCTATATATCGAAGCAGTGTGGCATCCACATATACTTGTTTTACCAAATTCCTTAATGAAAGAAGCTCTTCTTTCTTCAGCACAGGCTTCACGCTATGCAATTTCACAAAGTCGGTTTGCTGATGATGTCGTTCAAGAATCGCAACTTCATCTTCCAAAGAAGGATAATCAAGCGTAACCTTCATCAAAAATCTGTCTATCTGTGCTTCGGGAAGTTTATACGTTCCTTCCTGTTCTACAGGATTCTGGGTTGCAAGAATTGTATAAAGATCGCCCATCTTAAATGTAGAGCCATCAATGGTAATCTGCCTTTCCTCCATCACCTCAAAGAGAGCCGACTGAGTTTTTGCCGGAGCACGATTTATCTCATCCACAAGAATCACATCACCAAAAAGCGGTCCGCGATGAAAGTCGAAGCTATTTTTCTGCATATTAAAGACAGTTGTTCCCAACACATCCGAAGGCATTAAATCCGGAGTAAACTGAATGCGCGAGAAATCAGCGTCTATTAACTTTGCAACGAGTTTCGCCAGTAATGTTTTGGCAACTCCGGGCACTCCTTCTATAAGAACATGTCCGTTTGCAAGTATGGTGGTAAGAATTAAGTCCACAGCTATGTCCTGCCCCACAATAGTCTCCGCAATACAGCTTTTAAGTTCACGGATCTTTTCCGAAAATTCAGTCAAGTCTATTCTGCTCGTTGTATCTTCCATAATATGTTATTTATTGGAATTAGTTATAATTTCATTCATTCGGTCAATATAATCTTTCAAGGTCTTTTCGTCAATCGGTATATCATACTGAGTTAACTCCAGTTCTTTCAGCATTTTATAAATCTTTTCCGCCTCCATTCCTGTTTTGTTGGATAGTCTATGGCAAAGATCCATCGTTAGTGCCTCCTCTTCAATATCTATGTAAGTCTCTTTTTTGAGTGCTTTTGCAAAATACACCTTTTTCTTGCGCAATATTCCGAGGTAATCTTTCTTCTGATGATACAATGTACCTATCTGTTTAATAAAGTCGAGTGTTGTGTTTACCGGAGGTTCTATAACAGGAATAATCCGTTGCCGCCTTTTTGCATTGAAGCGCATAAACAGAATCAGTACAAACATAGACAAGTAAAGGCTCCATCTTAATGGAGGCTGACTTAAGAAATAGCGAAGCGGCGTGTCTTTTGCTTCACTCTTGGTTTTGGAAGCATCATAACGAACCAAAGGCATTCCTTTCATGTAAGAAAGCAGACTAAACACGTAACCGGCATTCTGCTGATCCAATATCCCGTAATTGGTAAACAACAAGGGTGTTGAGACCAAAAAAAGTTCACCTTTTCCAACCTTCTTACCAAAAGCAACAGGGAACCCTTCTCGGTTCTTTGCCAGTACGGTAGAAGGTGTCTCCGAAAGCCAGGTATGCTTCCTTTTATCTTTCGATTCATCCTTCATCTTTGGTTCATCAGGAGTAACTTGCGAGAAAAAATCGGTGCATATCTGGGGATAAAATCTGTAAATTTTGCATGGCAAAACAGTATTACACAGAAACAATGGTTTTCTTTTCCTTGTATGCTGTGTCATCGCTTTTATATCATTATAAGCTATAAAGGAATTATGAGCAGTAATTCGCAATGAGTCTACTAAATAAGGTGAAAAAGTGGAAGATACAAACATCACCTTATTACCCTTTTGCAAAAGACTGATCATTGACCGGAATTGCAATGAATCCATAAAAGCATAATCTGACAAAACTAAAAAAGCCTTCGGTCTGGCAGTTGAGTCATTATTCAGCTGAAAAAAGGTTTTATCCGAAAGCGAATAGTTTCCTTTCAGGGAAGAAGATAACACATCATCAAAAACGAAGCATCCAAAAGGCTGTTTGTCGTTTTTGTTAAAAGAAGCATCCCAGGAAAATTCTTTGGTAAAGCTTTGTTCAAAATAAAACATTACAGGAATAAGGAGCAGAATAAAAACAATAAATTTAAGATTGCCTTTCACCAATTTCCTCCTTTCCATATTATCTGCTGAAGATTTTTAACCGTTTCGTAAGTAGATTCCGTTGCTTCAAAATTTCCATAACGAACCATCAGGAAACGGTTGGTCAGTTGGCGGAACTCATCGTTCACTTCTTTGCGTTTCATTTCATACAAATACTCTGTCGGTGTTTTATAAGTCTGCCAGTCTATACATCTGAAATCTGACAGATGTTTTAATGTCTGCAAATAAACCAGTCTAACAGCCAGTTGATAATCTTTTCGGCTCAAAGCATTGTTTATTTCACTATTAAAATCTACCCCATAAATAGTTTCTTCTGCCACATTATACTTCATAAACTTCTTTTCTCTGTAAAAAAGTTCGGGCCGTTTCTTATAAACAACGAAGATTAGCAACAAAATGAACAGAACAAAAACCACAGCCAATATTGTTCCGGAATACTTATCAGCAATCACGCTTCCAAAGAAGCGCTGCATCAGCTCACGAAACCAATTTATAACTATCTCGTATAAATTAAAATTCTTGTGAACCAACTGTGAATTATAATCAAAATGACTATCTGCCTGATAGCGCGCTATCTTTGCAGTATCATAGAATAAAGTATCCGTAGTGTGCATCTAATAATTATAATTGCTCAAAATTATCAATATCTTCATTTACAGATACAGAGTCTTTGGCTTCCAAAGCACTGAAATAATGAAAAGCTGCACCAACAAATATGAAGATTCCGGCAAGATAAGTGCCAAAAGCCTGAAGAGCCGCAAGAACATAGGTAACAAAATCTACCCATACCGAGTTTGATGTTGTAACTCCTCCGGTTACCTGCCCCATTATCTTACTTACAAAGAAAACAATGTACCAAGGCAAAAGAGCAACAGTCTTTATTATACTGCTAATTATTCCTAAAACAAGAATCAGCAAAAACAATTTGCCCCAGGTAGGGAATCCCAATCTATAAGATTCCTTCAACGCATTATTAGTGCCACTTCCTTCGCCCAATACATAAGCCGGGAAAATAAGTGTTAAGGGAATAATCAAAGCTACCGTTCCGGGGACAATTAAAATGAGCAGATAAGGGAATAAATAAGCCAGAGAACCTACTATTGCCAAATATCCGATTGATATAAACAGAACGTATACCATCAGGATAAAACACTGCTTCATGAATGATATGAAATTATCCTTGATATCAGCCACAGAATACATTTCTAACGTTTCACTGCTCTGATATTTCTGCATCACTGTATATACAATAGCAGCAAGAATACTATGTCCAACCATAAAAAAGAGTGATAATAAAATGTAATTTATAACGATAGTAGGACTATATGCCTCTAAGGCTGCAGCCGTAGTAGGAGGATGTATTACAGCATCTACCGCAGTAGAGGTGATGTTGTTCATAAATACTCCCTGTACTATTGACAAAGGCAACAAAACATATAAACATAGCTTCACAATGGGCTTCCAATTGCCTTTCAGGAAGTCGAATGTAGCAGTAATATTTTCTCCTAAAGTTCTTTTCTGATAAAAATTAATCTTTTTTCTCGGGTAGTTCATAGCGTAATGTTTTTGGTAAATAGAGATAATAATAGAGAACAAATATTAGCGAAAGCAGGATAATTCCTAACCTTATAAAATCGGGAAGATGGGTGTGACGTGTGATAAACGATTCCAGGAAACCTGCCACAACAAAGATTGGCAGAGTACCAATTACTATTTTCAGGCCACGTTTTGCTCCTTTCATAAAAGCAACTTTGCGTGAATAAGTGCCCGGAAACAGCCAGCTATTGCCAAGGGTGAGCCCAGCAGCACCGGCCACTATGATGGCAGATATCTCTAACGTTCCATGAATCCAGATTGCCAGCATAGATTCTCCCAGCAAGCCTTGCTGAAAAAAGAATGCCTGAAAAGCTCCAAGCATAACTCCGTTCTTAAACAAGAGATATCCCGAGCCAAATCCGGTTAATAACCCCATAACGAAGGTATACAGCGAGACACCTATATTATTTAAGGTGATACCCAGAAACATTGAAACTTCAGGCGCTCCACTATAAACAGCCATTGGAGCACCGTTTCTTATATTGTTCAAAGTCATATCTACATAGCCGTCGCCCAAAATCAGGCGAATAAAAGTATCATCGTTCATTGTTGAAACAACACCAACAAATACACTTATAGCAAAAATCAGAAAAGAATAGAACAATTCCTTTCGCGAATTCAGCATAACAAGAGGTATCTCTTTAGTCCAGAAAGTAATGATACGAGATCTTTTTTCTTTCTTGCTTTTGTAAATAGAGTTGTGAAGCGCAAAGGCCAGATTGTTCAGATAGATAGTTATCCGGGAAGTAGGATAATGACTCTGAGAGAATGACAAATCGGATGTAATATCTGTGTAAGTTGTTGCAAGACGGTCAGGATCAGTTTGTTCTGCCTGTTCAACAATCTTTTCAACTTCTTTCCACTTTTCTATATTCTGTCTTATAAAAGAGACTTCTTTCATCCGTTTTAATTGTCTTTTTAAATTATTGGACATCTATAACAGCAAAAGTAATTATAAATTATATATTTGCAACTTAATTATCAAAGTTTTTCAGACAACATGGCAAATACAACAATTATTACAGGACAATACGTACAGATAAACCAGACTCCTGCAAGTGTGGGCGAAAGAATCATTGCCCGTCTTATAGATATGGTTATCATTATCCTTTATCTTTTTGCCACCATCTCGTTTTTCAATAAGGTTCCTTCATTAGTTTTATATCAGGTATCTTATCTACTTTTTATTATTCTGCCTGCTGTTTGTTACTCTTTGCTGTTTGAAGTGTTTAATCACGGCCAGTCTATCGGAAAAATGATTATGAACATACGGGTAGTTATGGCCGACGGCTCGAGTCCTACTTTTGGAGCTTATTTACTTCGCTGGCTACTATACTTAATAGACTTCACCATTACCGGAGGATTAGGTCTTATTTTTATTCTGATGACAAAGAAGAGTCAGCGCATTGGCGATCTGGCAGCAGGAACAATGGTGATAAAACTAAATGATTATCGCAAGATTAAGGTCAGTCTGGACGAATATTCTCACCTGGAAGCCAATTACCATCCGGTATTTCCGCAGGCAGGCGACTTGTCTCTGGAACAAATCAACGTCATTGAGAAAGCGCTTAGTGTGGACGGAAAGGAAAGATACAATTACATTAGTCAGTTAAGTGGCAAGATTAAAGAATTATTAGGGATAAACACCCAATTGAGTGATGAAAAATTCCTTGAAACACTGGTAAAAGATTATCAGTATTACGCTTATGTAGACATCTAAAACTAAGTAATTGAAGCTTGAAAATTACTGATTTACCTGAAAATAAAAGAATACAGCTGCAGCAATTAAAATAAGCCCCAAAGTTCCATAAAATACTCTGGCCCATTTTCTGCCAATATTCCGAACAATAAACTGTGCATTCTGAGCAGAGAAAAACCAGTTCCAATTAAATAGAGCAGCGAGAATAGAAATAATTCCCGCCACTATGAATAATCCTTGTACTATATATTTGGGGTTCATTGATTAGAAAGTTACCTTGCGGCTTCCGTCTTCCTGTTCTTCAATGGTTACCTTTACACAATCAAACGGCAAAAGCTCTTCAATCAACTCCGGCCATTCAATAAAACACAAGGCACCACAATAGAAATAATCTTCGTACCCAAAATCATAAGCCTCTTCTACCTTATTGATGCGATAGAAATCGAAATGATAAATAAGCTCACCGCTCTCTGCACGATATTCATTAATAATAGAAAACGAAGGAGAGTTTATCACATCTGTTACTCCCATATATTCACATATTGCCTTGATAAAGGTAGTTTTACCAGCACCCATCTTTCCGTAGAAAGCAAAGACAGTATTATCGCCCATTGCAGCAATAAATTCACGGGCAGCTTCCTTGATATTGTCTAAAGAACTAATTTTAATTTCCATATATAAAGTCTGTATTATCGTTTTTTACTTTGCATTCTTATTAACGGAATAATCATTTCTTCCATGGAGATGCCCCCATGCTGAAAGGTATTCGCATAATAAGATACATAGTAATTAAAATTGTTTGGATAAGCAAAGAAATCTCTTCCGCCTGCAAAGATATAAGAAGTACTAACATTAGGACAAGGAAGCTGCGCTTTTCTTGGATCTTTTATTTCAAAAACCTCTTTGAGGTTATAACTCAGATTCTTTCCAAGCTTGTAACGCAGATTGGTATTAGTGCTTCTGTCGCCAATTACTTTTATCGGATTATCTACACGTATGGTTCCATGATCAGTAGTGATTACTATCCTGTAATCACTCTCCGACAACACTTTAAATAGTTCCTTTATTGAAGAATGCCTGAACCAAGACAATGTAATGGAACGATAAGCAGCTTCCGTAGAAGCCAGTTCGCGAACCATTTTCGATTCCGTTCTGGCATGCGAAAGCATATCGATAAAGTTGAGAACAACCACGTTTAAGTCGTTTGCTTTTAGGTTATTAAGATTACTCAGTAACTTTTCAACTCCGGCGGAATCATTAATCTTATTATAAGAAAAGGTATTCTTGCGTCGGTAACGTTCTATATGTGTTTGAATCAGAGGAGCTTCATTCAAGTTTTTGCCCTCTTCTTCATCTTCATCCACCCAAAGATCGGGAAACATTTCGGCTATTTTATTCGGCATCAACCCTGAAAAGATAGCATTCCGCGCATATTGTGTAGCGGTAGGGAGAATACTGAAATATAGTTCTTCCTCAAAAGAAAAGTAATCTGCCAATTCATTGCTCAGCACCCTCCACTGGTCGTACCGGAAATTATCGAGAACAATAAAGAAAACCTTTTCACCTGCATCAAGTACGGGAAATATCTTCTTTTTAAATACATCCGGACTTATTAATGGTCTGCTTTCCGGATTGGCAATCCAGTCGAGATAGTTCTTTTTTACGAATTTAATAAAAGCACTGTTGGCTTCCGTTTTCTGTGCAGCGAGCATTTCGGTCATGCTACTCTCCGCTCCTTCCAGCTCCAGTTCCCAGTACACCAACCTTTTATACACCTCCATCCAGTCGGTATAAGTAAAAGAGTCATTGATCTGCATACCAATCTTCCCAAAGTTCTGCTGATAACCTGTATTTGCAACTTCCGTAACAATCTCCTTCTGGTGCAGATTCTTTTTAAGACTCAGTAAAATCTGATTGGGGTTGACCGGCTTTATCAGATAATCGGCAATCTTAGAACCAATTGCCATATCCATAATATTCTCTTCTTCGCTCTTGGTAATCATTACAACCGGCACAGTGGGACAAATTTCCTTAATCAGCGGAAGAGTTTGCAATCCACTAAGTCCGGGCATATTTTCATCCAGAAAAATAAGATCAAAGGTAGTTTCCCTGCAAAGATCGAGTGCATCCTGTCCGTTGGTAACAGTACTCACTTCATATCCTTTGCTTTGCAAAAACATAACATGCGGTTTCAGCAAATCAATTTCATCATCAACCCAGAGCAAATGATCGTTCTTCATTTATGGTTTTTCCTTAACTAATTTATTGTTCGTCAGTATTATCCTGCACATCCTTATCTTCGAATACCGGTTCATCTAAAGTATAACCTTTAATCTGCATTTCCGGAATCTTTGAGAAGTGCTTCTGATAGAAATCCTGATAATCGTCAAAGCTATAATATTTTGACAACAATTCATAATTTTGCCGGGAAATAATCAGTGCCCGCATACCACTCAGCTTCTGTGCCATTTCTTTATTCTTGTAAAGCAAACCGGCATACTGGTAAGCCTCATCAAAATTAGTAAATTCCTTTACATGAAGCATTCCAACACCATTCTTCTTCACAAAAGAGAGATCAAAGTTCTTCACTATAAAACTTGAGAAATTGTAACGAGCCATTTCATACAGCAAAAGATTTTCGTTTACTTTCCCCGCTTCATAAGCCAAAATAAACAAGTAAGGCGTATCCCTTTCGGTACTAAACTTATTCTGAGTAGTATCTGCCACAGCAACCTCCGCTCCCATCTCCGTATTTCTTCTTTCCCAGATAGAGCCGAACATGGTACTTCCCTTAGCCAAAATCCTTCCATCCTGTACTCCCTTAATAATATTGGCAGCCAGTTCTGTTATTTCATTCTTTGGATATTTAGTAACGATATCTTTCAGAGTAGACAGAAACATCTTTTGATTTCCGGATTGCAGCATTCCCATAGCATTGAGAAACATAAACTTAGGCATGTGCTGCCCCATGGCATATTTCTTTTGTGCAAGTTCAGCATTCTTCTTCACTTTATCATAATCATTCTTCTGGAAAGCAGCATAAGTCTCTGCGTAGAGTGAATCCTCCAGATGTTTTCCATGAGTAACGTTGTAAGCATAATCAGGATCGGCAACTGTTACTGCATATTTACTTTTCGGGAATCCCGAGATCAACTTATCTTTATAAAGTGCAGCCTCAACCTCTTTTTTCCACCTTGAATTCATCAGATAAAGATTGTAATAAACCTCATCCAAACGACCGAAAGAAGGGAATTGCGTGTAGAGACGAGAGAAAGTTTTCTGAGCAAGCGGATAATCTTCCAACTTATCCTTATAAATCATTCCCATGTTATACAATCCGTCCGACAAAATATCGTTAGATTCCTTCATAGCCTCCTCAGTAAGCGGAATGTGTTGCAGGTAAAATTCCGGATTCTTATTATCGGTAACTACAGTATCAGTCAGTGAAGCCTGCTCTTTTTCGCCCACATTAGTGGATTTATCCTTTCTTGCAACCTCTTCATTCTCATTTTTTTCTTCAGTTTCATTGGCAGAGATCACTGTTTTATTCCTTCTCCGCCAATTATCTTCCAACTTGCGGCGCCCCCATTTACGTTGAAAATCCATTTTCCCCTGTTCCACCAACTGAGGATTATAAAAATACCACGACTTATCACCGGTACTCACCACTTTCTGAGCAGTTTGTCTAAGTACAGGTCGGTCATTCACCACTTCTTCTCTTTTTTGCATCAGTTGCTGGCGCTCAGCCTCTTTGCGTTCAGCTTCTTCCTTTCGCTTAACTTCCTTGATAATTTTATCAACAGCCGCCCGTCTTTCAGCATCACTTAAAGAAGCCAGGTGCTGCAAACTATCCTGCAACTGAACATTTACTACATGAGTAACCAGTTCATCGAGCACCTCCGAACGCTTATTCAGTCTTTCGTAATCTGTGTATTCCTTATCAATTAGTCCGATAGCCTCTTTATATGCTTCCTGCGCCTTTACATAATCGGCTTTGTTCCAGTAAAGATCGCCAAGTTTCAGCAGAAGAATACCTTTCTCCATTCCGTTTCTTGTACTCTCTTTCGCCCCTTTCCTGTATTGTTCAATGGTCTTTACAGTATCTCTCAATGAAAGATAAACATTTCCCATTGCATAATACACCTGATCGAGGTATTCCTTATTCTTTTCATTGCGGGCCATGCCATGCAGCTTACTTATTGCACTGTGGGCATTGGAAGATGAAACCACTTCTGTTTGCTTTATCCTTGCATTAAATTCCAGTTCGTAAGGAGGATTTTGTGCCATTGCCTTGCCATAAGATTCATAAGCTCTCGCATTATCACCCAAAGACTGATAAACCTGTCCCAGCAAATAATACTCACGCGCCTTTTGTTTCTTCTTTTTTTCGTGCTTAATGATGGTCAGCAGATAAGGAACGGCTTCTTTAAATCTTTTTTGTCGCAGCAGATAGTTACCATACGCAGCCGAGTAATCTGGCATCATACCCGAAGGCAGACTATCATTATTCAGTTTAGTGAGCACCTCTTCCGCATCATAAAACCAATCCATCTCCGTGTAACATCTGGAAAGCCAGACATTTGCTTCAGCCAACACTTTCGGATTTGTATCATACAGACGAGAAATATAGGAGAAAGTAGATGCCGCTTCCAGAAACTCACCTTTGTAAAACTGAGATTTCCCCATCATCATCCAGGCATTATGCAGAAAAGGATTATACTCCTTCTGTGACAACCAGCGTTTTTCTTCAGGAGTCTTTTTTCCGGGCTTGCGTGCCGGCTTTTTCTTGATGGAGTGTAGTTTGATTGCTTTCTGCGATTTCTCGATGGCCCGGTCAAAGTCGCTCTTACCCAGTCCCACTGTCTTTTTATTTTCTATGGGATAAAGAGGTATCATTTCCAGATAACTGTCTTTATTACCCGTTTCAATAGCCTCAACACCTTTTTTATAGGCTTCGTGACCATTAAAATAGACATTATAACGAGTAGTAAAAGAGTGATAAAAACGAGAACCCGCTGTATTCTTTTTTACAGAACAGCCGGCAAGACTAATCAGCAACAGAATGCTTACGATAAGAAATATATTTTTTCCACTCAATCTACCATTCATTTTTACAGTTCTACTTAAATAAAACTGAACTTTACCGTTTTTATTGTTTCTGCAAACGAAGAAAAGAGCTGCTTATCAACTTACAAACAGCATAAATAATGATGGAGAAAAATATAATTGAGGCTCCCGAAGGTACATTCAGAAAATAAGAAATCAGTAATCCGCCCAAACATCCCAGGTATCCGATAAAGATGGAAATCCATATTATCCGTTTAAAGTTAAACGTAAACAGGTTGGCCGTCATTTGCGGAATGGTAAGCAACGAAAGAACAAGCACAATTCCCACCATTCTTAAACAGAAAACAATGGTTAGGGCAATAAACAGCATCAGGATATATTCAATCAATGCAACCGGAATACCTTGTGAACGGGCAAACTCCCTGTCGAAAGCTACATATATGATGGGGTGAATGAAGAAAAAGAAGAATGTGGCAAGCACAACAGACAACGTTGCCAGCATTATAATATCCAGCTGAGTAATAGTCAAGATATTACCAAAAAGAAAAGCCGAAAGGTCGGGCGCAAACCCGGGAGACAGGAAAGTAAATATAATACCCAGCGCCATACCCAGTGTCCAGAATACAGCAATAGCCGAGTCTTCACGCATATCTTTCCGTTTACTAAGCCAGCTTACTCCAAAGGCGGACAATACAGAAAAGATTGCAGCCGAAAGAATAGGCGAAATACCCGTATAAAGTCCGATACCAATCCCCCCAAAGGAAGCATGAGTTAGCCCTCCACTAATAAAAACCAACCGGCGGGTTACGATATATGTCCCGATAATTCCACAAGCTATGCTTGCAAACAAGGCACCTACCAAAGCATGTTGAAAGAAAGTATATTGAAGAAGATCCATCATCTTTTTATAAAATTAGTTGATAACTGTTAGCTTGTAACTTCTTATCTTATAGACTGCTATATATCTTAAATATATATTCAGAATTATTCACACACATTTTTTTGTTATTCCTGCAAAGTTACAGATTTAATTGTATTTTTGCACACACAACATTGTGAAAAACATGAATAACAACAAATACGGCACGTACAAGTTCGGTTTAACTACAGCTTCGGCCTTTGTCATAGCAAATATGATTGGCACAGGAGTTTTCACATCCCTCGGCTTTCAGCTGCTTGGCACCACAAACATAGCCTCCATTCTGCTGCTTTGGCTGGTGGGTGGAATTATAGCTCTTTGCGGTGCGCTTGTTTACGGAGAACTTGGTGCTGTAATGCCTCGTTCGGGAGGTGAATACAATTACTTGCGTATTATTTACAACCGCGAATTGGGATTTATGGCTGGATGGGCCTCCCTGATTGTAGGATTTGCCGCCCCGGTAGCACTGGCCAGTATGGCGCTAAGCAGCTATCTGTCCAGAATGTGTCCTGTGCTGAACCCAGTATTGGTAGGACTTCTGGTATTAACTATTATCACCCTCGTTCATGCTTACGATGTTAAGGTTGGAGGTGCCGTACAGCGCTTCTTTACTTTCTTCAAAATACTTGTAATTCTGGGATTTATTGTCTGTGGAGTAATAATGCCTGTGGAAAAGCAAAGTTTCACAACCTCCTTCTCTGCATTTTCATGGGGAAATGTTTTTTCAACCGGCTTTGCCGTTTCGCTGGTATGGGTATATTATGCTTACTCCGGATGGAATGCATCAGCCTATATGGCGAACGAGATTAAAAATCCGCAACGTACCATTCCCCGTTCTCTCTTTATCAGCACATTAGTGGTAACCGTTCTTTATCTGTGCATCAACGCTGTATTCCTGCTTTCAACGCCTGCCGGAGAAATGAGCGGGCAGCTGGAGGTGGGTTTAATAGCCGCGCAACACATATTCGGAGTTACATTTGGTAACATAATGGGCCTGCTTATAGCTCTTTTATTGGTTTCGAGCATCAGCTCCATGGTATTTCTAGGCCCAAGAGTTTCTCAGGTAATGGGAGAAGATACTTATATTTTGCGCCCTTTAGCCAGAAGATCGGAACGCGGCACACCATACATTGCCATTTGGGTACAGTATTTTATCAGCGTATTGCTAATTATTACCAACTCTTTTGAGCTGGTAACCAAATATACAGGAATAACCTTATCCTTTTTTGCTCTGATGACGGTTGCGGGTGTCTTTGTACATCGCCGACGCTTTCCCAAAGCCAATCGTCCATACAAGACATGGGGATATCCGGTTACTCCTATTATTTTTATTTTATTAATCGTTTGGTCAATAGTATACCTTGTCCGTGAAGATTTTATCCTGACTTTTATTGAAGGCAAGCAGGATGTTATGTGGATGACACTGATGAGTTTGCTGACTCTCGTATCGGGTGCACTTATTTACCGGACAAACAGATGGGTTGTTTACAAAAGATTAAACTACAAATTAAGTTTTAACAGAGATGGACATTAAGTATGTAATGCTTCTTGCAGCAGGAATGGTACTGACCTTTTCCTCATGCGAGCAGAAAAAAAAGAGTGCAAACGTTGTTGTTGAAGCAGTTTCCGACAGTGATTCTATTCAAAAGGCCGACGGGCCGAAGCTGGAAAGTAATGAAGAGCTCAACGATGCCGCCCGCTTCGTGGCAGGTATGCCTATAGAAAACAAGAAAAGTAAGTTATATGAGCTCACGCAGACAGAGGAGTGGAAGAAACATAGCAAGAATATGGATCAGATATGGAACTCATTCCTCCAATCGGCTCCTAAAGTGATGGCTTTTTCACAAAACGAGCTCGGTACAATAAACAGCGAATATAAAACAATTTTCTACCCTTTTGGAGGGCCTGATTATCTATTTCCAAACACCTTCTTCCCTGATATGGATACCTATTTCCTTATTGGACTGGAGCGGGCAGGAAATCCTATAAAAGTTAAGCATCCATCGGTAGCCACCTACCGTTTATACCAGAATGCAGTTTCAGACATTCTGAACCTGAGTTTTTTCCGTACCATTGATATGAAGCAGGAACTCTCAAACGATACCATAGACGGGGTAGTTCCCATCATCTCTATGCTGATGGCTCGCTCCGACAGGGAAATTGTGAGCATCGAGCATAAAAGAATTAACGATGAAGGCGAGATTGTTGGAACAGAGGAAGACGGATCTCCGGTGAATAATCAAAGCAAACTGGTGGAATTTAAGTTCTTCAAGAGTGGAACAAATAAGCTGCAAACACTATACTTCCTGTCTACCGACCTGAGTAATGGTGGTTTTCCTGAGAATAAGCCACTGATGGCTTACGTAGATAAGCTGGACAAAGCAACAACTGCCTGCTTTATCAAATCGGCCTCTTACCTGATGCACATGACTTATTTCTCAAAAATCCGTGAAGCTATTCTGAGTCATGTTTCGGCTATTATGCAGGACGATTCCGGTATTCCATGGTGTTATTACGATCAGTCTAAATGGGACATCCAACTCTACGGCTCATTTAGCAAGCCAATCAGTATGTTTGGAAAATATCCTCAGCCCGATTTGCGTGAAGCTTATATGACCATGAATCCAAAACCTATCAACTTCCGGATGGGTTATGCCCGACAGTCAAACTTGCAATTAAGCATCTTGAAAAAACAAAACGAAGAGTAAGATAATCTATCAGGTTTAGTTCACAGATTGAGCTACTCCTTTTCAATAAAAAGTGTAGATCTAAATTTAATTAGGTCTACACCTTTTTTATTTTTACTCTACACGCAAAACAAATTCATTCACCGCAAACAGCCTTAAATATGCCGTTGCAAAAGCTTAGATGTAAGGATAAAGCGGTAAACTGTTGCAGGTTTTCAAAAATTCTGTTATTTTTGCTCATTCGAAACATATAGAAGAACAAATAAACTATAAAACCAATTAAGATGATTGACGTAAACAGTTGTATTAACGACGCAAAAGATAAAATGGACATGGCCATTATGTATCTTGATGAATCACTGGCTCACATTCGCGCCGGTAAAGCTAACACACGAATCCTGGACGGTATCCGCGTAGACTCTTACGGAAGTATGGTTCCTCTAAGCAATGTGGCTGCAATCTCTACCCCAGATGCAAAAAGCATCATAATCAAACCTTGGGATAAAACCATGTTTAGAGTAATTGAGAAAGCTATTATCGATTCTGAAGTTGGTATTATGCCTGAAAACAATGGTGAAGTTATTCGTCTTGGAATTCCACCACTTACAGAAGAAAGACGTAAAATTTTAGCTAAACAAAGCAGTAAAGACGGAGAAACAGCAAAGATTAGTATCCGTAACGCTCGCCGTGATGGAATTGATCATCTGAAAAAAGGATTGAAAGACGGCTTGGCTGAAGATGAAGAAAAAGATGCTGAAGCACGCCTACAGAAAGTTCACGATAAGTACATCAAGAAAGTGGACGAAATGATAGCTGCTAAGGAAAAAGAAATTATGACTGTATAAAAAAACTGCTCAGGGAACTGACTTCTGTTGAATTCGGTTCCCTGAAGTTTTTAAGCCAATAACAAATAAATAAAAAAAGTGCGCGGATTAGTTATAAAGAACACAGGTAGCTGGTATCAGGTAAAAACCGAAGACGGGCGTTTGGTAGAGTGTAAAATCAAAGGAAATTTCCGTCTCAAGGGAATAAGAAGCACCAACCCAATTGCTGTAGGCGACAATGTGCAAATTATAATGAATCAGGAAGGCACCGCTTTTATCAGCGAGATTGAGGACAGAAAGAATTATATAGTTCGCCGCTCCTCCAATCTTTCCAAACAATCACATATACTTGCGGCAAACCTCGACCAGTGCTTACTGGTGGTTACCGTGAATTATCCCGAAACATCTACTATTTTCATTGACCGTTTTCTAGCATCTGCCGAGGCCTATCAGGTTCCGGTAAAGATTATCTTTAATAAAGTTGATGCATACGACGAGGATGAACTTCGTTATCTCGACGCTCTTATCAATCTCTATACCCAGATTGGCTATCCTTGTTTTAAGATTTCGGCCAAAAATGGTTACGGACTGGAGGAAGTAAAACAAGCCCTTGAAGGGAACATCACTCTTTTCTCGGGACATTCCGGCGTTGGAAAGTCAACACTGATCAATGCTCTCCTACCCGATATTGATGTAAAAACTGCAGAGATATCATCTTATCATAATAAAGGAATGCATACTACTACCTTCTCCGAAATGTTTCCTATTCCGGGAGATGGTTACATTATTGACACTCCGGGAATTAAAGGTTTCGGCACATTCGACATGAAGGATGAAGAGGTAAGCCATTACTTCCGCGAAATATTCGAAACGTCCGATAAATGTAAATACAACAACTGCACCCATCGTCACGAGCCGGGTTGTGCTGTTCGCGAAGCCGTAGAGAAACATCTTATCAGCGAGTCACGCTATACTTCTTATCTCAATATTTTGGAAGATAAAGAGGAAGGAAAATATCGCGCTGCTTATTAAGGGTTTATTCCTAAAGCTCTTAGGAGCATTTTATATTCACAAATATTCTTTTCGGCAACCTTCCATTGTAAATCAGTGGTAGATAATCGGTTTTAGTAGCAGATGAATTGTTAACTATTCTTATCTACCACTAGACTATTACATTTATATTCAGGATATTAACCTCTAAATAGTAGCAGATGGGAGATGTTTTTAGAAAAATAATGCCCCGAATCCTTAAAGAACCGGGGCATTAATATTATATGTAATTATATCAATTACTTACAGCTTACACAAATAGGTTTGATTTGTTTGAAGAAGTCGTTACCTTTATTATCAACAAGGATAAATGCAGGGAAGTTTTCAACTTCAATCTTCCAGATAGCCTCCATACCCAATTCAGGATATTCAAGACATTCTACCTTCTTAATGTTATTCTGAGCAAGAATAGCAGCTGGTCCACCAATACTTCCTAAGTAGAAACCACCATGCTTCTGACAAGCATCAGTAACTTGCTGGCTACGGTTACCTTTAGCAATCATAATCATGCTACCACCATTTTCCTGGAACAAGTCAACATAAGAGTCCATACGTCCGGCAGTTGTTGGTCCGAAAGAACCAGAAGGCATTCCGGCTGGAGTCTTAGCAGGACCAGCGTAATAGATTGGGTGATCTTTAACATATTGAGGAAGACCTAAACCTGCATCTATACGTTCTTTTAGTTTAGCGTGAGCAATGTCACGACCAACGATGATTGTTCCGTTCAAAGACAAACGAGTTGAAACAGGATATTTATCAAGTTCCTTCAGGATATCAGCCATTGGTTGGTTCAGGTTGATCTTTACAGCATCGCCTTCGCCTGCGTTACGCAATTCTTCAGGGATGTATTGTCCAGGATTATCTTCCATCTTTTCAATCCAGATACCGTCTTTATTGATCTTAGCCTTGATGTTTCTATCAGCAGAACAAGATACACCCATACCTACAGGACAAGAAGCACCGTGGCGAGGCATACGGATAATACGGATATCGTGAGCGAAGTATTTACCACCAAACTGTGCACCTAAGCCCATGCGTTGTGCTTCGAGCAATACTTGCTTTTCAAGTTCTATATCACGGAAAGCCTGTCCGCCTTCATTTCCTGAAGTTGGTAAGTTATCGTAATATTTTGCAGAAGCAAGTTTTACAGTTTTCAGGTTAGTTTCAGCAGATGTACCGCCAATACAGAAAGCAATGTGGTAAGGAGGACAAGCCGCAGTACCAAGAGTCTTCATCTTTTCAACTAAGAAAGGAACTAATTTCTCTGGATTAAGCAGAGCTTTTGTTTCCTGATAAAGGTAAGTCTTGTTAGCCGAGCCACCACCTTTAGCAATGCAAAGGAATTTATATTCAGCACCCTGAACTGCATAAAGGTCGATTTGTGCAGGAAGGTTGCATCCTGTATTGATCTCTTTGTACATATCCAAAGGAACATTCTGAGAATAACGAAGATTTTCTTCTGTATAGGTTTTATAAACACCTTTAGAAAGAGCTTCTTCATCGCATCCTTCGGTCCAAACCTGCTGACCTTTTTTACCTACAATAATTGCAGTACCAGTATCCTGACAGAAAGGAAGTTTTCCTTTTGCTGAAACTTCAGCATTTCTAAGGAAAGTTAAAGCTACATATTTATCATTTTCACTAGCTTCCGGATCAGAAAGGATTTTAGCGACTTGTTTCTGATGCTCAGGACGAAGCATAAAAGCTACATCACGAAAAGCAGCATTTGCAAGCATAGTTAAGCCTTCGGCATCTACTTTCAAGATTTCTTTTCCTTCAAATTCACTTACAGATACATGATCTTTGGTAAGTAAGTAATACTCAGTTTCATCTTTTCCCATTGGGAACGGAGCCTGATACTTAAACGGGGGTGTTGCCATATCTTTATTATTTTTAAATAAAATTCGTGCCACAAAGATACTAAAAAACTCTTCTAAGGAATTTGATTAAAGGATAATTCTTCTTAACCAAGGTAAAAAGGAAGATAAAAATCTCATAAATAAACACATAACACTTTTTAACCATGTTTTTTCATTTCTGAAGCAAACTTATAAGGTCGTTTTCTGACAATACGTTTTACTTTTTAAGTTAAAACACTGATTATAAGCTGCGGAAAAATTAGTTCCACCCCCTATAATAACAAAAAATGCCACCTGTTTTTCCGCAAAGGAAACAGATAGCATTTTCGTTGTATATTGGCCAGAAAATTTGGCAAATCAGACTAAGGTCTTAGACTCTCCAAACTGCCTGTTATATTTATCATTAAGCTAAATGACCAATTCTATTTATCAGTTCATTGCCCAGAACAGTTTTATCGTCAATATGCTTCAGAACAGCTGTTACAAAAGGATTGCTTTCAAAGACTCCTCGAACCTGTTCAAAGTCTTGTTCCTTTTCTTCACGTGAACCATCGGCACCAAATCCTGTCATGGATGATAATGAGAATTCCTTTTTAGCATCGGCATAAACCATCTTGTCCAATCCAATAACAGCTTCTTTCCACTGATTAACAATATTAATAATATCCTGAACGGTTATTTCATCCGGATTCAGTTTATAGAATTCCTGTATTTTGTTATATGCCCAAGTCCATTCATAGGTATAATAGTTTTGGTGCATCGTTTCAAAAGAGGTATTCATTTCATCCAGACGGTTAATATCTCCATTCTCAATACCATCCAGCAATTTATCTACCTCACTTTTTGGAGCAATTAATCCGGAAACATCCACCCATTCTCCTAAACCGATTTCTGTATCCGGTTTTAAGCGGGCACGAATCTCTTCACAACTTTTAAAATCGACTCCTTCAAGTCTCTTTATTATTGAGTTACCCAGAAACTTTTGTATTGCAATCTCATAAAAACCAATACCTTTATTCAAAGAACTGTTCTTTATCTTGGCACTTTGGAATGAATAGATTTCAGACGTTTCACCAGATACCCGTTTAAGTTCTTTCAGAATTTCTCGTCCTTTAAACATTTTCTGAATGGTATATGGACTAAGCAGATTATAATTAATATAATCGAGTTTATTCGGGTCTTTACGTTTATCACGTTTTGGCCATTTCTGAGCATCACGAATGGTTCCTACACTTCGCAAATTAACTCCAGGAACCAGGTATGTAGTATTCCCCTGCTCTATCAAATAAGAGAAAGGAAGGTTTGAAGTATCGGCATGATTAACATGGCGTCCCATCACTAAAGAGAAAGCTCCTACACGTGCCGGCCAAAGTATATATGAATCGGAAGTGGTTTTTGCTCCACGTTCTAATGTTCCCTGATGGATTGGCCCAAGTTTATACATGTGATTACTTTGGTTAGAACCTGAACCCGCATTCATAAACGAAAACATACCTGCAATAAGTAAAGTCGATTTATGATGGGTAACAGTAAACGGTCCGGCAAAAATAGCACAAGCTTCACCATTCTCACCCTGACAGTTGCTAAAGAACAAGGAATCGGAAGCAGAATAGTTATGTCCTAACTGACAAGCCTGACCAACAAAACAGCGACTCAGCATTGTTCCGTCATCAACATGAGAACCGGAAGATATAATAAAGTCTTCACAGATTACTCCATATCCAATGTGAACCGGTGCATCTGCATTACTATTTACGCTACCATTTTTTAAACGGCAAGTACCTTCTATATAACAATAATCGCCAATACGAACATTTTTGATGGATCCTGTATTAACTATCATTACATGAGAACCAATTGCTCCTTTATCAGAAGCGTGTTTGTTGGAATAGAAGTCTGTAATTTCCTTAATACGGTTAATCAGTTCCGGACGATGACGATAAAGAGCCAGGATATATGCCTGATGTGCTGAAAGCTTATCATTAATCAACACTTCACGGCCTCCGGTTTCATTAAGAACTGCAACCTCTACCCCATTACCAAACTTACTTAGTCCATCGACAAGGATAATATCTACATTTTCGATAAATGTATGGTCGCCTATCTCGTAGTTTGCAATATAATTCTGAATATTTTCAATGCAACAACAATCACCTACAGTTACATTATGCAGAGTGACATGTCTTAATCCTGCATGTTTCTTTATTCCGCCTTTTAAGGTAAACTCGCCATCAAATGATCCCAGCTTAACATTTCCCGAAAAGCGGGTATGATGAACATAAGCAGTATTAAAATCTGATGAAACAAGCACATTGTTCCAATCGTCGGCCAAGCATGACTGACTTTTCAACTGAAGAATTTCATCTTCAGTAAGCATACGATACGCTTTCATAAATTTATTTAGATTTTATTTTAAATTCGCTTATTCGACCGATTCTTCGTCGTACATCTGGAAAAGGAAATCATTATAAGGAAATCTCTGCACATGCAGTTCCTTAACCTTTTCATACAACAAATCTTTCAACTCATCAATATTTTCTTTCTCACGGGCAGAGATAAAAATACAGTTCTTATTGAGTTTGGCCATCCATGTACTTTCCAGTTCGTAAAGAGTTCTATTCTCTTTTGTTTTTGGAGTAAGATCATCCTCTTCTTTCTTGATATAAGTATACGCATCGACCTTATTAAAGACAAGAATACAAGGCTTTCCTCCTCCGCCAATGTCATTGAGCGTTTTGCTTACCACTTCAATCTGTTCTTCAAATCCCGGGTGAGAGATGTCAACAACATGCACTAACAAATCGGCTTCTCTAACTTCATCCAATGTTGATTTAAAGGAGTCAACCAAATCTGTTGGCAATTTGCGTATAAACCCAACGGTATCCGACAGCAGGAAAGGAAGATTATTAATAATCACCTTACGTACAGTAGTATCGAGTGTGGCAAAAAGCTTATTCTCAGCAAAGACCTCACTCTTGGCCATCAAATTCATTAACGTTGATTTTCCTACGTTTGTATATCCAACCAATGCCACACGGATCATCCTTCCACGATTCTTTCTTTGAGTGGCTTTCTGTCTGTCTATATCAACAAGTTGTTGCTTCAAGAGAGACATTCTGTTAAGGATAATACGCTTATCCATTTCGAGCTGTGTTTCACCCGGTCCACGAAGTCCCACAGAACCACCCTTACCACCACCGGAGCTACCACTCTGTCGTTCCAAGTGAGTCCATAAGCGAGTTAATCGTGGCAACATGTATTTGTACTGTGCCAACTCAACCTGCGTCTTAGCATTTGCTGTTTGAGCACGCATGGCAAATATATCAAGAATCAGTGAAGTACGGTCGAGTATCTTCACTTGCAGTTCTGCTTCAATATTACGAAGTTGTTTCGCAGACAGTTCATCATCAAAGATAACCATCCCTATTTCTTCATTTTCGGTAATATACTCTTTTATTTCCTGCAATTTCCCCTTTCCCACAAAGGTTACAGAGTTTGCAGTATCCAGTCTTTGCGTAAATTTACGCACCACTTCCGCCCCTGCCGTCTCGGCAAGAAAAGCAAGTTCCTCAAGGTATTCATTCGTTTTTCTCTCATCCTGTGTCTGGGTGATCAGAGCAACCAAAACAGCCTTCTCTGTTTGCGCTTCGGAAATAACAAATTCTTTCATCTTATTTATTTATAAATGTGCGCAAATATACATATTCTATGTGAAAAACCTGTACATTTGTTTTTTATTGACACTAAATTTTAGTTTTATGAATACTTTTTCTTTCGTAAGGAATCAAACAGTTGGAATCACTCTCGCTTTTTTAAGTGTTACAATGAATAGCTTTTCTCAGATTAACAGTCATCAGCTAAATACTAATCTTACAGCTATACAGAAGAAATCAAATCTACCCGGATTTGCTGTCGGAATTATTAAAAATGATTCGGTTATCTTTTCTGAAGGATATGGATTTGCCGATAAGAAAAAAAGGCTACCATATACTCCGGAGACTATTCAGCCAATAGCATCTGTAAGTAAAACCTTCATAGGATTTGCATTAATGAAAGCTGTAGATCTTGGATATTTTACACTGGAAACAGACATAAACGAAATACTTCCCTTTAAAATCATAAATCCCAATTATCCAAAGGACAAAATAAGAATCAAAGATCTTGCAACTCATACATCAGGCTTAATTGACAATGATACAACATATATTAAAGCATATTGTTTAGGAACTAAGCCATCGATGGAGCTAAAAACATTTTTGGAGAATTATTATTTGGAAGGAGGAAAATATTACTCAAAAGCTAATTTCGGAAACTCTGAAGCAGGCAAAGAATACAAATATAGTAATATTGCAAGTTCGCTGGCAGCCTACCTGATTGAGACCAAGGCTGGAATTCCTTTTTATGAGTTTACAGATAAATACATATTTACCCCAATGAAGATGAGCAATACTTCATGGTTTTACAATGAGAAGAATGGCTCAAATTATGCTTCACTTTATGAGGTTAACAAACAATCATTGCCCATTTACAAAGAACTTCTAAACAAAGATAAGAGCCTGAAATCTTATTCATGTATAACTTATCCGGATGGTAGTCTGAAAAGCTCTGTAAACGATTTACTAAAGTATCTGAGAATAATGATAAAAGGGTATTCCAACAACTCGGACTTACTTACCACAGAATCATTTAAAAAGCTTTTCGAGAAACAATATAATGATAACAATATGCCGACAGATATGAGTCCATCAGAACCAAACAGAGCTATTTTTTGGGCATACAACAGAAAAGGTAAACTATCTCACAACGGAAGCGATCCCGGTGTAACTTCATTTATTTCATTCGATCCAAATACGAGAGTAGGCAAAGTATTACTTATAAATACTCAAATAGAAGGAGATGATAATATTAGGACGGTAGAATTCTGCAAACAGATTATCATGGAAATAGAAAACTTCGAAAAAGGACTTTAATAACAACATCTCTTTGCAGGCAAAAAATGCCTGTCATCTGAAATGTATTCATAAAAAAAAGAGATTATCTATCACAGATAATCTCTTTTATATTTATGTAAAGTCAAAACTAATAGACAGTTTTACTATCTATTCAATTACTTATTTGCAGGATGTGGGGTAGCTGTTGTACGAACATCCCAGAACATTTTTGAATAATAGTTATTTGTTTTATCCTGCAGATTAGCTACTGCCGCATCAAAGCTTGTTTTATTCAGTGTACTTTCATTTGTAGGATACTTCACGCGTGAAATAATATCACCTTTAGTTTCCGACAATGTTGTGAACTGAAGTTTTGTGCCACCTGATACATAAGAATACTCTCCTGGTTTCAATATCTGAGTAGGATAACCTGTACGACGATATTCAGTCCATGCTTCTGTACCGTTCATATAAAGATCAATATACTTTTGAAGTGCTACAGTTTCAGCATTTACAGTTCCTGTTACAGCAGAAATATATGATTCCAATGTTGCAGCATCAACTGTTGTACCATTCAAACCACTCCAATATTGAATAGATGCACGCACGCCAGCTTCATATTCAGCTGCAGAGAATCCTTTGTATTCTGAAAGAATGAACTGAAGTTCTGCATAAGTCATCAATGGAACTGAGAAATCTGCACTAATACATAATGGTGGATTTGCATACCAGCTTGGAGCAGCATTACGCATTGCCGATTTAACAGAGCTACTAGGAATACCATAAGGCATACCAAAATACTGACCGTTACGAGGTGTAGTATAAATAGGCAAACGAGGATCCTGTACACCAGCCCAAGGGTGAGTTTTTGCATTAAGAGTATCAGCCTGTCCTTTTAGAATATCAGCGAAAGGCTTAGCCATGGTAAAATCATTTCTGCTATCTTCAAAATATCCACGATAGAACTGACATTGCTCTGGAGCTGTAGTTGAATATTTATATACAGCATTGTCTGCATTGCTAGTAAATACTCCGCTAGTCAAAGCTTCAGCAATGTATTTCTTCCAGTTTGAATCAACTTTAGAAACATGGATAGCTAAACGACATTTTAATGAATTTGCAAATTTCTTCCATTTTGAAGCATCGCCATCAAAAATACGATCACCACCATTGAAAGCAACATCGCTTTCATCAATCATAGCAACAGCTTCAGTTAATTCCTTAATCAAGTCTGTATAAATCTCTTTCTGACCATCATACTTAGGATAGTATACACCTTCATTTAGCTTTGAAGCTTCTGAATATGGTATTGCTCCCCAAGTATCTGTCATTACCTGATAAAGCCAAACCTTAAGAATTCTTGCAGCAGCAATCTGATTATTATTGTTACCGTAAGATGCCATTGTAGGAGCTGTTGCTGCATCAGTATTTAGGCTGATTACTTTATTTAAGTTAGCCTGACATGTGTACAATTGGTTGAAATAGTTATTGTTCACACTTTCACGAATCTGATAACGATCTTCTTCTGTATAGTTTCTCTGAGCCCAGTATTGGCTATAAACCAAACATTGACGGCCACTAAACCAGTTATCGTATACATAATCCATTATCTTTTTCTCTGTACCAGCCATGATCATGTTTGATGGCACGTCCACTGGGTTATTAGGATCCGTATTGACGCTTTCCATTTTTTGGCAAGATACTGCCCCTATTGATAAGCTAAGGATCAAGAATAAATATAATATTTTTTTCATAATCTACTTCTATTAAAATTTCAGACTAAAATTCAAACCGTAGTTAGCGACTGAAGGCAAAGCACCACCTTCTACCCCTTGAATATTACCAGAGCTTGTAACAGCTGCTTCCGGATCAAAGTGTTTAACATCTGGTCCCCAAACAGCCAGGTTACGTCCGTAAGCTGCAACGCGGAATGATTTGATAAAATATGACTTCTTCAAAGGAATTGTATAACCAATGTTTATTTCACGTAATTTCAAATAATCAGATTTGAATACATCTTGTGCAGCCGGACCTGTATAGCATTGAACACCATAAGTCTCTGCATCAATTCTATTTGTGTTTACTGATCCATCAGCTAATACACCTTTCAGCAATACACCACCACCTTTAGCTATTGATTCACGAATATTCACTCCTTTTTCATTTAAAGCAGCTGTTTCCTCAAGCATACCAGAATACATACCCCACATATAAGAAGTAGAGAAGAAATGACCACCCTTTGAGAAATCAAGCAATACACTTAAATCAAAATTCTTGTAATGGAATGTATTAGTCCAACCACCTGTGAAGTCTGGATAAACTTTTCCAATATTCTGGTTACCTGAAGTAGAAGCATAAGTTCCGTCTGCATTGATCACCTTATTTCCTTTGTCATCATATACAAAGTCTGTACCCATAATAACTCCGTATTCTTTTCCTTCAATGGCACCAATTTCAACTTTGAAAGGAGCACTAGCTAATTTATAGTATGTTACTCCATCAACTAATTTCTTTACTTTGTTTTTATTAGATGCCAAAGCAAGAGATGATTCCCAAGAGAAATTAGCAGTTTTCACAGGAGTTCCATGAAGTGATAATTCGATACCTTTATTACTCATCAAACCAGAGTTTACAACTTTGTAATTATATCCGGATGTACCAGTTATCGATAAAGGAATAATCTGATTTTTTGTTTCACTTGAATATACTGTTGCTTCAAAGCCTAAACGGTTATTCAAGAAAGACATTTCAAGACCTGCTTCATAAGAATTTGTTGATTCAGGTTTCAAACTGCTATTCTTCAAAGTAGTACTTAAGATGTACCCTGGAGTTGAAGTAATGTTAGTATATTGAGAATATGTATCTATTACTTGATATGGATCAGTATCATTACCTACCTGAGCATAACCCAGTCTCAATTTACCAAAGCTAATCCAAGGAGTTTTATCCTTCAACAATTCAGAGAATACAAAACTACCTGTAACTGAAGGATACATATAAGAGTTATTGCCATTTGGTAATGTTGAAGACCAGTCATTACGCAAAGACATATCTAAATAATAAGTACTCTTATATCCAAATGTTGCATTCGCAAATACAGAGCTAATAGATTTCTTTCTTAAATAGTTGTCTGATTTTGCAGGGTTAACAGAATTCTTTAAGTTATAGAACAAAGGAATTGCTAATCCACCATCTGTTTCACCATGTACATACTCATATCTACGATTCATAAAGTTTGAACCAACATTGGCATCAAATGAGATATCGTTCATGAAACGAGTATTGTATGACAACATAAATTCATGGTTGGTTTCAACCTGTTGACGAGACATTTCAGAGTAGCGAGATTGTTCCTGAGAATAAACTGCATTACGTTCATATTGCTTATCAACAAAGAAATCAACATTTGCTTTATACTGGAACTTTAAGTTATCCAAAATTTTGTAGCTCATTCCAACGTTACCATAAATACGGTTACGTGAATCATTTTCATAATTCATATAACGAGACCAATATGGGTTATTGCTATACATTGGAGTTGCATCATCCCATCCTGCACGGTTCCAGGTTACCTGATGTCCGATTGAGTTCATATACATACTCTTCAATTCTTTCATATCAAGTTCACGGTGTCCCCATTGAATGAATTTCTGCATAACATTGTTATCACCGTATCCAGTTTCTGAACGTCCTTTTGCTCTTGAATTAAAGTAAGTAACGTTAGTGAATACTTCCAAACGTTTATCTGCACTTATAGTAGAAGCAGCAACATTAAAAATATTCTTTGTTAAAGAGCTGTTAGGCATATAACCTGTAAGATCTGAATTTGTATATGATATACGTGCATTCGCTCTATCTGTTGCCTGACTTACTGCAATGTTATTAGTAAACGAAACACCTGTTTCGAAGAAATCATCGATATCATGTTTAGGAGCATTCCATTTGGAAGTTGTTGGATTTCCAACTTTTCCACCATCTTCCCATTTTGCTAAATCAAGCCATGAAACAAATGTTTGTCCTTCGTATTTATCACCCCAACTTTCGTCAGTAGCCATATCCGGATACAAATAATTCTTCCCGTTGATAGTTACATTATCAAATCCATAACCACCACCATATAATTTTTGCATCTTTGGCAATTTATTCACAACTTCTAAACCAATAGAAGAGTTGAATGTAACACCATATCCATCACCTTTCTTACCTTTCTTTGTAGTAATCATCACAACACCATTTGTTGCACGAGAACCATAAAGAGCAGAAGCATTAGGGCCTTTCAATACGGAGATATTCTCAATATCGTCCGGGTTAAGGTCCTGAACAAGGTTACCATAGTCATAACCACCGGCACCTCTCTGAGTGTCTGTACTATTATAGTCTGTACCTTCAATAGGCACACCATCAATTACAAATAATGGCTGGTTATTTCCAGAGATTGATTTTACACCACGAATGATTATCTTTGAAGAACCACCCATAGAACCAGATCCACCTTGAATCTGTAATCCGGCAATTTTACCTTGCAATGAGTTAACCGGGTTGCTTACACCACCACGAGCTTTCAACATTTCATCTCCAGAAATCTCAGAGACAGCATATCCCAAAGCTTTCTTTTGACGAGAAATACCTAAAGCCGTTACAACGACTTCATCAACAACTTGCGCATCAGATGCAAGAACAACTTTCACAGTTGGTTTAACAGCAACTTCTGCTGATTTCATTCCAATAAATGAAACGACTAAAGATTTTGCTGAACTTGGAACATTAAACAGCGTAAAATTACCATCTACATCACTGATAGTTCCAACAGTTGTACCCTTCACTAAGATGGAAGCTCCAACAACAGGTTGCCCATCCTCTTGTGAAATAACAACTCCTGTTACTTTTTGATTTTGGGCGGTTACTAGACCAATACCTACAAAAAGGCATGTCAATAACAGCATTAATTTTCTTTTCATAAATTCACTAATAAAGTTAAACTTCATAATTACACTTACTTTACTCTAACATTTTGAAAAGTTATTAATAATTTGCAAATAAAAAACGATTTCTCTTAAATATGCTAATATTTATTCCATTTTGATACAAAATAATATATATAATATCATTTATAACATTTTTAGTCATATAAACTATCAATTTACATTGGTATAAATATACTTTAAGTTTGCAATATGTCATATATTTAATATTCTTACTTTCATTCTGATTATTTATACAAAATATATAATACATATTAACAAAGAAACAGATACACAAAAGATGATCAAATAGACAAAAATATTATTGAGTAGTTATAATAGCAAGATCGCTATATATTGTTTATATATAGCGATCTTAAAGACTTATAATCTATTAATATTTAACAGATTATAAGTAATAAATATTATTTTTAAAAGAGTAATTAAAGAAGATTATCAGGAATATAGAATAATTAAAAAGGAAGGAATCTCAATTGTTAAAAAGTAAATAGTCATAAAAAAAAGAAGGTATCCTTTGGGGACACCTTCTTTAACTTTATCAAATTTATGATTAATATTCTGGATTTTGAATCAAAATACCCGGAGCCATATCAATCTCTTCTTGTGGAATTGGGAAAACAGTACGATAATCATTATAATTAACAACATCGACAGATGGATTTTTCACTGATAACTTATTTCTCCAATAGTCAAAAGCCATACTATTTTCTGCAAACAGTTCAACACGGCGTTCAAACAATATATCATTTAATGTAACAGATGCAACATCTACATAACCCGTAATACGATTCTGACGAAGTGTATTAATATATGGAGCAGCTGCATTTCCACCAGTTGTTTTCAAAGCAGCTTCTGCTGCTATTAAATAAACATCAGAAAGACGAATAATCTTAGGATTATTAACATATAAACTACTTTCACGACCTGGATATTTGGCAGGATATTTTCCTGGATATTCTCCAGTTTCTACACTTACTAATTTAGAGCGAACATCTAATGGATGAGATTCTAAATAATTCAAAAGATCACCACCTTCGACAAAAGCACATTCACCATAACCTTCAGAACTACAATAATAGCCTATAGAATTACGCTGAGCATTGTAAGTTATTGTAGTTGTCAACTCGAATAAAGATTCTGTAGTATAAGCTTCTTCCCAAACTTTAGTATAATTTTCTTTGGTATAAAGAGAATATTCTGTACAGCCTATTACTTCTTTTGCATCTGCCAAAGCTAAAGCATAATCTCCATTATAAAGATGAGCACGAGCACGTAATGCTAAAGCTGCCCAATAATTAATATACCCATTTGCCTTAGATTTACTAAGCAAAGGAAGTGCTGTCTCAAAATCAGCAAATATTTGGTCATAAGTTTGTTTCAAGGTAGAGCGTGCAGCTACATAACCTGGAGCATAAACTGCCGTAGATAATGCAATACCAGAATTTGCAGCATTAACATCAGAAGCAGCAGTAGGTGCCTGGCAAAAAATACGAGCTAAATCAAAATGCAGCATAGCGCGCCATGCGTATAACTGGCCTTTATAATCATTTAATTTAGCTTCCTCTCCATTTCCAACAGGTATGTTATCAATATTTGACAATACTTTATTCACATTAGCAAGTGCCTTATAAAAATAATAATAAGCATTATATGGAAGCTCATCATTTTTTGTGATTTGATAACGAGCTATAGGACCTGACTGATTATTATTACTTAAAGCTTTAAAATCTTCACCTTTTAAGTCTGCATAGATTCCGAAATCGGCAGGATAAGTCATGCGATCTTGTGTCATAAGATACGAAACACCATTCACAGCATTGCGTAAATCAGACATTGAAGTTATTGCTTCTTCTACAGGAAGAGATGTAGATGGACTTTTATCCAAGAAACCATCGCAAGAAGATAATGCGAAACTCAGAACAGCCCCAATTAAATATATCTTTTTCATATTCTAATTCTTCTTTATAAATTATAACTCAATATTAAAACCAAACATAAATGATTTTGTTGGAGGAGTATCTACCTGACGATAACCATTAATATCAACATCTGGATCAATATTATCAGTTGCACAATAAATCATAAATGGATTATTTGCCTTAAAGAACAAACGCAAGTTACTTATATATTTCTTTGAAACAGGAACTTTGTAACCAAATGTAATATCTCTCATACGGACATTATCAGTTGATTTTATTGTACGAGAAGAGAACTTATCAGAACGATATGGGTTTTGGAAAATTGGTTTTGGAAAATCAACCTTATCTCCTGGATGTTTCCAATAATTGCCAGCAACCTCTTCAGACACGCTAAAGCTACCCATACGAACACCATCACTATAAGTTAAGAAATATCCTGGATAATCAAACAAGCTTGCGCCAGTCTGAAATGAAACCATAAATGACAAATCGAAATTTTTATAAGTAAAGGTATTTGTAATACCACCCAACCAATCAGGCAAAGCTTTACCAACAGTCGTTTTACCAGCCTTTGAATAATAATTTGTAACATTACCATCTGTTACAGTTTGTCCATTAACAACTTTATCACGACTTTTCAAAGAAGGATCAATATAGAATTCACCTAAACCTGTTTGAGAATTAACACCTAACCATTTAGGTAAATAGAAAGTATGCATAGATTCACCTTCACGGAGCAAATACATATTGCCATCACCATACATAACATCATTACCTTCAGGCAGATTTTTAACTTTATTACTTTGTTTGGTTAAATTCAAAGAAGTAGACCAAGAAAAATCTTTTGTTACTATATTTGTAGAATTAACAGAGAATTCAACACCAGAATTCTTTACTTTTCCTAAATTCTGCCAATTTGAAGAAAATCCTGTTATTATACTTGTAGGAACTTGAAAAAGCAAATCTGTAGTTAGCTTATTATAATATTCAAGCGATACATTTACACGGTTATACAAAGACCAATCAACTCCAATATTGAAGTTTTTTGACTTTTCCCAACCTAATTTAGAGTTACCTGCATTTCCCCAATAAATAGCACTTTCATCACCATATCCTCCGCTGAAAGAGTATGTTGCAAGGTTTGCATAATAATCGCTTGGCAAATTACCATTAGTACCATACGAAGCACGAACCTTTAAATCAGAAAAGAGTTCATTCCCTTGAAGAAAATCTTCAGAGCTAATACGCCATGCACCTGATACAGACCAGAAATTTGCCCAACGATTATCAACACCTAAACGAGAAGATCCATCACGACGAAAACTAGCAGATAAATAGTACTTACTATCATAATCGTAATTTACATTACCAAGCCAAGACATTATCGAAGATTCATAGATTGCACTAGAAGATTCATAAGACTGGCCATTTGCCAATTCAGGCAATTTATCTGTAGAATATGATTTTGCACTAGCCTTAGTATACAACAAATTACGATCTTCAACTTCAAAACCTGCAAGTGCACGAACGTTATGTTTTCCGATACTCTTTAAATAATTTAAAGTTGATGATGAGGTCATAGTTTTATTTGTATAGTCAAAGCGTTCACCTAAACCATTTAATGACTGTCCATTTACACTTTCTGGTGCCCAAAACTCACGTTCTTTATTATCCATATAATCATACCCAAAAACAGTTTTTGCAGAAAGACCATAAGGCAATTTTACTTCAGCCTCAAAGTTCGTCATACTTCTCATAGTTTCAGAAGAAACTGTTTCTGCATTTACACCAGTACTTTGTCCTAACATCAAATTAGGATTAGAGATTTTGGTGCTAAAGCTAGCATTTGGGTTATAAGAACCATCCTCTAGTTTATTTACAGCAGTTGGGTCCATTGAGAACAAAATTGAAAGTGGTGATGATGTTCCAATCCCCTGAGCCTGATCATTTTGATCACGAAACCCCTCAGTGTTTGTAAACGACACACTTTGACGAGCACTGATTCGCAACCAATCATAAGCTTGGTGATCAACATTAACACGTCCACTATAGCGTTTAAATTCACTGCCTTTAATTAAACCTTCAGTTTTATTATATCCAAAACCAGTATAGATTTTAGTTTTTTCATTACCTCCACTTATTGCAACCTGATGATCAGTAATAAATCCATTGCGATAAACTTCATCCTTCCAGTTGGTATTTATATCACTATTATAATTTTTAAACATTGAAGGTGTAATAGCATTTGCCGCAGTGATTGCATCAGCTTCAGACTTACCTTTAACAATTATATAATTATTCTTTCTACCTTCATAATAGTAATCTTTCAAATCTGAAGCACTCATTGGTGTATATTGTCCACCTACAGCCATTTGAGTCCAACCAGTTTCCATATTATAAGAAACCTTTGTTTTTCCTTCTTTTCCTTTTTTAGTTGTAATAATAATAACACCATTTGCAGCACGAGAACCATAGAGTGATGCTGCTGCAGCATCTTTTAAGACAGTTAAGCTTTCAATATCATCTGGGTTAATTGAAGATAATACCGACTGTGATTTCAAACCAGATGTTACATCATTATTAACAACAGGAACGCCATCTATAACATACAAAGGCTGGCTTGAAGCACTAATTGAACTAATACCACGAATTAGGATCTTTTGATCAGATCCCGGATCACCAGTAGAGCCACCAATACGAACTCCTGCAACTTTTCCTTGCAATGATTTAACTAAAGACTCTTTTTGAGAAGAAACATCTTCAGCCTTTATAGACGAAGCTGATCCTGTAAATGAAGCTTTTTTAGTTACACCATAAGCTACAACCATAACTTCATCAATCACTTTAGCATCAGACACAAGAGTTATTCTAAGATTTGGTTTGATAGCTACTTCACTTTTTTTCATACCTATATAAGATACGATCAACACCTTTGCAGAACTTGGAATGTTCGACAAAGTAAACTTACCATCCATATCAGTAGAGGTACCCATAGTTGTACCTTTAACTAAAACAGATGCTCCAATTACAGGCTGTCCATCTTCTTCAGAAAGAACAACACCTGTTACTTTCTGATTTTGGGCAGTTACCATACCTATGCCAACAAAAAGGCATGTCAATAACAGCATTAATTTTCTTTTCATAAATTCTCTCTTAAAGTTTAACTTTACATTATTTGTTTCTTTAATCTAACAATTTGCAAAGATATCAATAAATCTAAAAATAACAACCATTTTATTTAAAAAACCTTGCAATTATTACAATTTGTTATTTTAAAGCATCAATTAATGCTAATCAACATCTAAAACGCTCTTAATTTTCCTAAAATACAGATACAATCATAGCAATATGGACAAACAAAATGCGATTCAATTGTCTAGTTTTGATATTTATCGATAAAATATTCGATAAAAATCCATCTTTTTGACGATTTTACTAAATATTAATCAAGAATAGTTAATCAAAAATACAAACAACAACTTGAGCGCCTTAATCAATTACAAATTTTAATAAAACAGCATCTATAAATAGCATTTTAAAAGAAAAGACTACATATAGATTAACATTTTCCCTATTACTAAATGAATGCTAATAATTTTAGTACTTTTGATAGCAACTATAAAAGCACCCCCCATTGGCCAAATTAAATTAATACATCTTTCATTTCTCCAATACTTTGTATCAGTTTAAACAACTTCCACTTTTAACCAACAAGTGCTGATAATAAAGAATATCGGGCTTCAATTAACCATTGACATCATTAAATAAATTATTCCTCTATAAATAAAATCCATTGGCGAATGGCTGAGATTTATTCCTGAATGGTTATAAAACTCACGCCGTACTTTTATTCAACTCATGCCAGAATGCACTTTAAATCCGACCGGAGTTTCTTTTTTGAAAAACATCCATCACTCCATCACCTTTTTACACGTAACCACCTGACTAATTGACATATAAAGAGTACCATCTTTAATTTAATCCATCACTTTACCCTCACTTTACTCTAACTTTTCAGTTCATCTCTCACTATTTCGAATCATTTTTTGCTATTTTTTATTTCCCAGACAACTAACAAAACATGAACATAGTATGCTACTCTAAGAAAAATCTCATTCAAAAATAGCTGATAGACATCGAAAAAGTGAGGGTAGCCCCATTTTGTGATGGTTCTGTGATGGTTCAAAATGCTACCATCACCATATATAATATTGATTTACAATGGAGTGAATAATATTAGTGAGGGAGTGAGGGATGATTTATATTAGCTTAACAAAACAGGTAACAGTAACAACTCAGCTATTATAAATGAACATATTGCATAGTGAGTGCCCAGTATATAATCAGCTTACAAAGTCTATTCATATATAACACATAGTAAAAACTAGATACTTACAGTTTACATTTAATCAAGATATTAGCAAAATTAATTCAAGATATATTTAACATAAAGTATAATTTATAAGCTATTCTAGATATACCATAAGGCAAAATAACATAATTCAAGACTAAACATATATGTACTTTTATCTCAAATATTTTAAATAAAAAAAATAGTAAATTAAGTACATATTTTGATTATATATTTTAAATTTGCAATAACATTCAATTATTTTAATATGAAACATCTAAAGTTTACAATTTTTCTTTGTGCATTCATAATCTCTATGCCTTCATATTCACAGGGATTAAGTGCCTTTAAGTTAAAAAACGGTCTCTCCGTATATATATGGGAAGACAATACAAAGTCTGACGTATATGGCCTTGTGGGAGTAAGAGCTGGTTCCATTAACGACCCAGAACAATACACAGGTCTTGCTCATTACCTGGAGCATTTATTATTTAAGGGAACCGATAAGATAGGTGCTTTAAATTGGGGGGAAGAAGAACCTATATACAAAAAGATTGTGCAAAAGTACGATGAGATGGCAGAGACAAATGATCCTGTAAAAAAGGATGCCATCAATAAAGAGATTAATGATCTTACAGTTCAAGCCGGAAAAATTAGTGTATCCAGCGAGTTCTCAAACCTAATAGAAAGCATAGGCGGAAAAGAATTGAATGCCGGAACTAGTTACGATTTAACAATGTACTACAACTCATTCCCCGCATTTCAATTAAACAAGTGGCTAGAAGTCTCTTCTCAACGTTTTATTCACCCTGTGTTTCGTACTTTTCAAACAGAGTTAGAAACTGTTTACGAAGAATATAATCGTTCAAAAGACAACCCTATAACTGCTATAAACAAATTCATTCTGGAAAAATCTTTTGAAGGACATCCATATTCACGACCTGTAATAGGCCTAGGAGAGCATTTAAAAAATCCAAGAATAAGCAAACTTATTGATTTTTACAATAACTGGTACACTCCAGAAAATATGGTACTTATTATAGTTGGAAATGTTAATGCAAAACAAATCAGTACCCGCATTGCAGCCACATTTGGCCAATTAGAGAAAAAGACTATGCCAGAACGTAAAGCTTATCCAAACCTTAACATTAGTGGTCGTAAGCAATATATAGCAAAAGTAGGACACAACCCTAGCGTGCACTTAGTATATCCAGGCGTAAAAAGTGGAGATCCTGATGAAATTCCATTAGAAATAGCAATGGCGTTACTTCAAAATTCAGGTTTAACCGGAACACTTGATAAATTAACAATTGACGGAGATATTGGAGGCTGCTCAGCATCGCTAGCATCATTGCGTGAACAAGGACGGTGCATTATTACTGCTATTCCATTATATGATGAAAATCAGAAACTTTTTGAGTCAAACAAAGGAACCGAGAAAAAGATAATTAAAGCTATACAAAAAGTTGCAAACGGAGATATTGAAGACTGGGTTATTAATGCAGTTAAAGCAAATATGTGCCGCGACTTTGATTTAAGAATGGAGAATAACTCAACCAAAGCCAATATTTTGCTGAATGCATTTATTAATGAACAAGATTTAGGAGATGCATTGGGATACAAAGAAAAAATAATGGCTGTTACCATTGACGATATAAAGAAAGTTGCTAAAAAGTACTTATCCGACAATTACCTTGCACTATATATTGAAAAAGGCAAACCTAGTAAAGAAGGCAAAATAGAAAAGCCTAAATATAAACCAGTAGAAGCACCAGTAGGCCAATCATCTCTATACGCATCGCAATTCAAACATTTACCAATAGGACAGGTTGAAGAAAAATTCATGAATTTTGATGATGTTAAAATAAAGAAAATAAATGAACGTTCAAAGCTATATTATACAAAAAACACAGAAAATAATGTATTTAGTCTTCAAATTCGTTATGGAGCAGGAACAGAAGTTTTTCCAAAATTAGGTTACGCCGCCTCTTTAATGAATAATGCAGGAATTATGGGCTTATATGATGCACAAGAACTTAAAAAAGAATTTAGCAAATTAAATGCCACATGCGATGTACAAGCGAATGATAGCTATTTAAATATAACATTGAGAGGGTACGATAACACTTTAGTTCAAGCATGTCAGTTACTATCCCGACAAATATTAATGCCAAAACTGGATAATAAGCAATTAAGTCAACTAAAAGGAAGTGCACTTGGAGGCCGATCTATTCAGAAACAAAATAATCAGATTCTTACTGCGGCTTTAAATGAGTACCTAAAATATCAAAATAAATCAGATTATATTCAAGATTTAACAGACAAAGAAATATATGAACTTCAAATTGCAGAACTTACTGGCGATATAAACCGTGCATCAAATTATGAAGCAGAAATCTATTACGTTGGCAATATGGACTTCGATCAGGTATATGATATTTTAAGCAAAAATCTACCTTTAGTGACTAATGAGAAGGAGAGCAAATCACCTATAGTGAAAGACTTTGCAACATATGCTGAAAACACGGTTTACTTCCTGCCAAATACTGATGCTGAGCAAAGTCAGATAATGTTTTTTATGCCTGGAGAAAATTATGATAAAAAAGATGATGTATTACGAGATGCATTTAATCAGTATTTCTCTGGAGGGTTCAATGGACTTGTCTTAAATGAAATCAGAGAAAAACGTTCAATGGCATATACAGCAGGTGCATATATAGGAAGTACAGGATTGAAAGATAAGCCAACTTATTTTTCTGGAAGTATAGGGACCCAGAATGATAAAGCAATAGATGCACTTTCTGTTTTCATGGGTTTGTTGAATGATATGCCTAAAAATCCTGAGCGCTTAGAAAATATAAAAAGCTACTTACGTCAAGAAGCATTAACAACTCATCCTGATTTCAGATACAAAGCAAGAGTATATGAGAGTTACAAAAAGCTTGGTTACACAGAGGATCCGGCAAAAGAGAACTTATCCAAAATAGATGCTCTTACCTTTGATGATATTTATAACTTCTATCTAAAGAATATCAAAGGGCATTCTATAGGTATTGCCATTATGGGAAATCCGAAAAACATTAAAACAGATGATTTGAAAAAGTTTGGTAAAGTTATAAGACTAAGTGAGAACAAACTTTTTAATGATAAAGACGCACTGTTCTAAAGCTATTATCCATAAAACTTTAAAATACATAAAAAATTATCCGAGCCACCCATCAAATTGGTCGCTCGGATTTTTTTGTAAGTTCACAAAATAAAAACAAGTTCTTATTTCTTGATAAATTTAAAACTATCCATTCCATTCTTTGTTTTTATCGATGCAACATACAAACCTTTTGGTAGTTTATTTACTGGTATGTATAACATCTCATTATCACTAACATTTATTTGATTTATCATTCGTCCGTCAATATTAAAAATAGAAACTTGTTTTGCTTCAAATTCAAAAGGTACACTCACAGATAAAGTAGATTCATCTTCACTAAGAAAAACTTTTATCTGAGTATCAGAAGTTTTATAATTAATTGCAGTTGGATTATTTACAGACAATTCATTGATAGTATTATTACTACCTCGAATTCTTTTCCAAATTACTCCGTCATCACTATAAAATGGTTGGAGTTTATCTGTAGCCAAAAGGTTTGTCGTTATTTTGCATGGTAATACAGCACTAACTAGTCTTAAAAAAGAGAGAGAACTATCCATTTTGCCTCCGCCTACGATTTCTTTCAATTCATTAGATTCATTGACCAATCCTATACCAATCATTCCTGAAAACGCCTTTAAACAATAGTTATATGCAACAATAGATACATTAAAATCTTTATTAACTTCAACATTACTTTCATTCATAAACAGACCATTTACATCATTGTAAGAAGTGAGATATAGATTAGTCACATAATCTGAATTTTGTTCTGCTTTCTTTATTCCAACAACCATTTCCTGATCAATAGAAAATCCAGTTCCACTATTACCACCAGTTCCCTGCGTTTCAGGATCTAGTGAACTTAATAAAAAATATCCATTAGAAAGACCTCCCCAACCCCAGTTCACATGATAATATCCGTTAGAGTTATATCCATCAAAAATAAATTGATGTCCATCTCCACCTTCATTAGAACCACCGTACATTACAAGGCGTGAGTTATCTAATTCATTACGTATCATTTGGCTCCATTCATCATCTTTATAATATTCTCTAGGCAATAAACGCATACACTTATCGTAGCCAAAATATTCTATCATTCCTTTTACCGCATTATAAGTGTATGCTCCACTGCTGTTTGAGGAATAATCCATTTCAGAAGCTACACCACAGTGATACATCAAGGTTGATACCATCCAATCCTGATTATCATTCCACAAGTTAGTTACTCCATCCACCTTATATTCATCAAGCATATCATCCCATATATAATCCAACTCAAAATCAGCATATAATGCTTTGTTTAGAGTTTTAGATACATAGCTATGATTTCCTATTCCTTTTAGAGGCCAGCGATGATACTTCATAAGTATGCCCATTGCTGTTGCAACACATCCTGTTGGGCATCTTTTCAAACCACTGCTATTGTAAGGACATTTATTATTATAGGGTTTCATTTGATTCCAAAGTGCTGTTTGTAACAACACGCTACTATTTTCAGCAGTTAATACCTTCCCACTTTGCAAAGCAGTCCACTGTTCTCCTACAGTCTGCGACTGAATTTTTCCATTTTCAATTACCCAAGCTATCTGTTTTCTATATTCATTCAGCCAATAGCGAAAATTATCCGGAATACTATCCGAATCAAAGCTCCCTTTATCCGAGTAACCTAAAACGGGAAAAGCGCGATCATCTCCGGAAATAACAACAAATCCATTTGATGAAGTAATATTATAAACATAATAATACACATTACTTCCAGAGGCTGATTTAGTTTGCACATCTGAGCATATATATACTAATGATAAAGATGGCAAAGATCTTGTAAAAACAGTACAATGTTGGCTTACAAAGTTAGAAGCTACTTTGAAAGCCTCATCTTGTTTTACCTCTTTTGAAAAGACAGTAAAGCAAAAAAAGAACAAATAAAAGATCAGAAGGTTTACAAATCGTTTCATCTCAAAAAAATTAGAGGGTATATTAAAGTAAAAGAGTCCTTCATTGTTAAATAAAACGAAGGACTCTTTATCAAAAAAGATATTCTTTACTTAGATTTTAATTAGCAGGAATAGTAAGTTTTTCAGTAAATGTGCCAAAAGAACCCGCTGATACGTAATGCTTCAAAGCAACAGTGATAACATTATTAGCATAAGTACCAGTACCACTTACATATACTTGTCCATAACTAGAATGAGTCCATGCCTTTTGAGCTGCAACCGTAACTTTTCCGGTCTTATCAACATCAAATCGTATATCAAAGTTCTTTTCATAACAGTCCTTAACAATATAAAATGTTGTTTGATCAGCTTTAACCACATCCACACTCCAGGAGTCCTCCATCGCTTCTGATGCAAAAAGACCTTTTTGAGTCATCGGAGTCCAAGTAAGAGTACGTCCTATTGATACAGTAATTGAATCAATCCCAAAAGTAGATACTTTGCTTGCATCAGCAAGCTTCAAGCCCACTTTATAAGTTGGTCCATATTCCATTAAATCAAGATTTGCTTTAATCTTTGCATAAGCCATATTTTCTCCATCAGCAAAACTTACTGACATTGATTCTATAGATAATACCGAAGATTTTACTGGTTTTAAATCAACTGTTTCAGTTCCTTTTGTATTTTCTCTGTAAATTGGTATAAGCACCTCATTTTCGTTTCCATTTAACGAATAATTTAATGCGTTCTGTCTAAAAGAGGTATAGTTACCAGTTTCTGATTCATAAGTTAAGCCTTCATTATCTTGATTACAAGATGTAAGCAAAAGCGGTAATGAAAGAGACACCACTCCTAATATATATAAATATTTTTTCATCTTTTTATCGCTATTTAATTCTTAAATTGGGTTTTGATCTTTAGTTGCATCCAAATTTACATTACCATCAAATTCTGTTTGAGGGATAGTCAAAATAAACGCTTTCCAATCTGGTTTAGCAGTATCGGTACCAACGAGCTTAACCGTATGATTTGTACCCGTATAGCCTCTATTAAAGCCTGTTTTTAAACGTAATATATCAAAGATACGACCATATTCTCCCCATAATTCAATACGACGTTGAAGTATTATTTCATCAAGTAATGTAGTAATTACAGGAGCTGTACCTGTTCCATTTTCATCAAGAGTTAATGTAGCTGCATCGCTTACAGCTGCCAATCGGGTTGCATATTTCGTATCACGAATTTCACCAAAGGTTTTCATTAAATTTCTAGCTACATCAGGATGCCCATTTCTAGCTTCGGCCTCAGCTTCAATTAGCAACATTTCTTCGGCACGCATATAGATGTAATCACCTGTATATGTTTTAAGATCAGAGAACAAAAACTTTTTCTGACAATAGCTAAAATTAGGTCCTGTTGCTTCATTAGTTGTCAGTTTACCATTCCACCAACTGTCATGACGGAAGTCTGTAACTGGTATTTGTTTATATAACCAGGCACTAATACATTTACGAGATTTCGCTCCATACATACTACCTGTTGTGGGGTCCATGTGTGAAAAGAATGAAGCATAAGCCGTAGATTGATCTGCAATTATCTTAGCGCCCCATAGTACAGAAGAAATTTCGGTACTATTCATACCTTTACTCAAGTCACCTGCAGATGCTAAAGTAAGATTTGGTTTCGTCAACGCAAGTTTAGCTGCTTCGGCAGCATCGGCCCATTTATTTTGAACCAAAGCAACTTTAGCTTTTATGCCGTATGATACATACAAATCAATATTAGAAATAGCCTTCTGCGAAACGCCTTCTTTTTCTGCCTCTTTAAACAATTCAATTGCTTTATTTATATCTAAATTAATCTGAGTATAGACATCTTCAACAGTTCCTCGAGGTTTTCCGTCAGTACTTGCTTCTGTTGGTTCTGTATATAAAGGAACTCCCGGAGATTGTTCATGTCCTACATAAGTCTGCTGAAATAATTGGATCAAATTGAAATAACAAAATGCACGCATTGCATAAGCTTGTGCAAACAAATTTGCTTTTTGTTCTGCAAGACCAGGCAATGTAGATTCTTTAGCAAGAATGTAATTTACATTACTTATTAATGTATAGTAATAATTCCAAGTTGCATATGATCTCCAATTCTTACTGGTATAGCGAGTACGTGCGCTATGATTGTAATCATAATAAAACCAACCGCTACCCATTTCATTTTGAACCATATCATCACCCATCAAGTCTGCAAATAATGCAGTTGACATATTTCCAAAGTTTTGATGCGTGTTGCCATCACTCCATCCAGACATATAAGTAGCCCGATAAACCCCATTCATTGCTACTTCACCACCCTGAACACTACTAAAAATCACATTTCCAGAAACAGCATCCGTAGGAGATGTTTCCAAATCATCACTAGTGCATGATGCAAAACCAGTAAGGAGTCCAAGAAACGCAAATGTATTTATTATTATTCTTTTTTTCATAATAATCAAAATTTAAAATTTAACATCAATACCAATAGATATCGCTTTAGATGGCGTATACACATAATTAGTTGTACCAGATAAAGAGTATTGAGGATCCATACCATCAAGATGAGAAAATACTGCCAAATTATCAGCTGTACCAAATATTCGTACACTTTCAAAACCGACTTTTTTCAACAAAGATTTTGGCAAAGTATATCCAATAGTGATATTCTTTATTGAAAAATACGAAGCATCAAGCATATCTTTATTTGTAACATTAATATTATTATCCCACGCTAATTTAGGGACGTCAGTAATATCACCAGGGTTTTGCCATCTACGTAACAAATTTTTATGGAAAGTTGTTCCTTTATATAGAACACCTTTTCCCATAAGGACATTGTAATTTGAATCATAGATTTTACCTCCGATTGAATAAGTGGTAAGAAGAGAGAGATCAAAACCTTTATATTTAAATTCATTATTAAAGCTACCATAAAGATCTGGTATACGATTACCCGCTATCTCACGGTTACTTAGCGCCAATGAGTAGTTTGAAGACTTATATTCTTTAGTAACATTGCCATCAGCATCTTTTTCCTTAATTAAATACAGCTGATTACCAGTAAGAGGGTCAACACCAGCGGAAATAGGTAGATAGAAAGAATTTATAGCTTCACCTTCTTTCAATATAATATTTCCACTAATTATTTCTGGTTTATCAGCAAGTTTAATGATCTTATTTTTCACATGGCTACCCATTGCTGTAAAACTCCATTTAAGCGGAGTATTTTTTAAGATATCAACTTTAACAGAAAGTTCAACACCAGTATTTCTCACTTTACCAATATTATTCCAGTAACTATCAAATCCTGTTGAAGTAGCTTTAGGCATCTTCATTAATAAATCTTTGGTATTTTTATTAAAATATTCAAAAGTCAAATATAAACGATCAAAAAGTGTAGCTTCGACTCCAACATTTAAATTGGCATTCTTTTCCCATTTCAGTTTTTTGTTTTCAAGAGAAGAAATTAGAGCACCACTTGCACTAGCATTTGCATAGCTAAGACTATACAAGCTCTGATATGGATAATAACTTGATAGAGCATCATTACCTTGAATACCATAACTAGCTTTCAAAGTTAAATTATTAACCCAGTTTACATCAGAAAGAAAACTCTCTCGGCTGATTCTCCATGAGGCACCAACAGACCAGAAAGTACCCCAACGCTGATCTTTATAAAAGCGAGAAGAACCGTCAGTACGAAAACTGCCACTTAAATAATATTTTTCTTTATAATTATAGTTTAAACGACTCAAATAAGAATCTATTGAATAATTATCTTCATAAGAAGTACCATCTGTCAATGTACTCGCAGCTGCCAATTCATAGAGACCACCAAATGGGAAACCTGTTTTTTCAGCTGATAAATAATTTGTTTTAAGTGCATAATATTCATGACCAATTAATATATCTAAGGAATGATCATTAAATGTACGGTTATAAGTAAGTAATTGATTAAAAGTATAGCTTAACATTCTGGAAGATTCTTTTGTTAATCGACCACTAACTCCCACAGCATTACCATTATATGGATTTGCATACTCTGCCCCTCTAGCTGAATAATAATCAACTCCAAAATTAGTTGTAAAATTAAATCCTTTCAAGAAACCATATTTATCATCATCTGCATGTAATGTTATATAAGTTCTCGCACTCATATTATCAACCAAGGTTTCTGCCTTATCATCATACAATGTTGCAATTGGGTTCCAATTGCTCTGATTAACACGATTTAAACCATAATCAAATTGTTTATTTCCATCTGAATCCAAAACTAAACCACCATCAGCGTTATGTATATATACAGGATAAATTGGAGCCATGAACTGAGCAGAATACCAAACATTACTATTTTGTGTTGTGCCCGCACCAGCTGCATAATTTGATTTATACTGAGCAAATGAAGAGCTTAGCCCAGATTTTAACCAATCTTTTGCTTCCGAGTCTACATTTAATCTTCCTGAATAACGTTCAAAGCTTGTTGTTTTTAACAGTCCTCCTTCATTCAAATAGCCTATTGAAGCAAGATATTTTGTTTTCTTGCTACCGCCTGTAAATGACAATTGATATTCTTGTCTTAAAGGACTATCAGCTTGTAGTTCATCCATCCAGTTTTCATGATATTTCAATTTTGCACTAGAGCTTAATTTACCTGTACTAGGATCTATTAATTGTGCGATAGGTGAATTATAAGGATTATATTCCTCATTAACACCTAGAATACCTTCACCACCTGCCATTTTAGCTAAAGCTTGCGTTCCTGCAACAGAAGGAGCAACACCATTGGTATTAATCAGTTCATTTTTATATGCTTCAAATGCCAACTCTAAATATTCCTTCTCGTTTACTGTATTATATCTTTTCAACGAACGAGAAGTAACGCCCCAATTGGCTTTCAAATTCACATCGATTTTATCTCCTTCATTTTTTCCTCTTTTTGTGGTGATCATCACTACACCATTAGCACCACGAGCACCATAAAGAGCTCCTGCAGAAGCATCTTTCAATACAGTCATAGATTCAATATCATTAGGATTTATTGAGCTGATATAACCATCAAAAGGAATACCATCGACAACATAAAGAGGATTATTCGAAGCATTAATAGATCCAAATCCACGAATAACAACAGAAGCACCAGATCCAGGTTGTCCAGATCCTGCTGTACTTTGTACACCAGCAACAGCTCCATCTAAGGCTTTAGAGACGTTGGCCACCACTCGCTTTTCAATTTGATCATTCTTAATAACCTGAGCTGAACCTGTAAAAGAAGACTTCTTTGCAGTTCCATATGCAACAACAACAACTTCATCTGTTACTTGAGCATTTGATTTTAGTACAATCTTCACATTTTGTTTAATTGCAACTTCTTGAGTAACCATTCCTATATAAGAAATGACTAAGGTTTTAGCAGAGCTGGGGACATTCGATATAGAAAATTTTCCATCTATATCAGATATAGCACCAACAGATGTACCTTTTACTGAAACAGATGCTCCAATAATCGGTTGCCCATCTTCTTCGGAAACAACAATACCCGTCACTCTTTGATTCTGGGCAGTTACCAGACCTATACTTATAAAAATATAAGTCAACAACAACATTAATTTTTTCTTCATAAAATTCTTCTTAATGTTTGATTCAATATTAATATATTTTCACTTTAAAAGATTACAAATATATTAATAATATATAAACAAACAAACCGTAACTATAAAAAAAGTTTAATTATTTACATTTTAACACTATCTCTGTTAATTAAAACCTATTAAAACACTGTACATGAGCTAATATTTGTAAAACAGGACTATATATCTTACTTTTTGAAAGTTATAAAAATAGAATAATTATTATTATATGGATATTATAAAATTTATATGCAGTTAAGTATGGCATTTTACCAATATAACAAGTATAATCAATTCAAAAAAAAGTTGCATAAAACAAAATTAAGGATAAAAAAAATCCTTCTTTAAAAAAAGAAGGATAATAACATGAATAAATAATAAATATATGATTATATGAATAGAGGTATCTCAGACAGTGAATTTATCAAATAAGTGGGTTGAAAAGGATATTCATCCTTTTGAATATTATTATAATACATCTGATGCATACCAATTCCTTTTGCACCAACAATATCAGCATCCCAGCTATCTCCTATCATCAGTGATTCCTCGAGTTGAGATTGGGTGGAAGACAATGCAAAATTAAAAATCTCGGGATACGGTTTATGAACATGAATGTCTTCTGAAAGGATGACTTTCTCAAAATAATGAAAAATACCGGATGATCGCATCTTCTGAAACTGAAGCTCACGAAATCCATTTGAAAGAATAAAGAGACGATACCTGGACGACAAATAGTCAAGAGTTTCTTTTGCATAAGGAACCAGCCCGCTCTTAGTAGGTATTACAGAAAAGAAATCGTCAGAATACTTTTTAGCAAGTTTTTCATCGGGTACACCAACTGCTTCGAGCGGAAAAAGAAAACGCTGACGGTTTAATTCCTCCTTACTTATTCTGCCATCACCATACTCAATCCAGAGTTCACTGTTCCTTTTTTGGTATAGTTCATAAAAATGATCGAAAGAATCAAAATAACGTTCAAATCCATACTTATCATACATCTCTTGAAAAGTATCGTTGGCATTGGCCTTAAAATTCCAAAGTGTATCGTCTAAATCAATAAATATACTTTTATACATAAAATAATGGGTGATTCAAAAAAAGGGGATTGTGCAATAACACAGTCCCCTAAATATTCTGTTTAAACTGAAGATATTACTTTACCTGAATTACCAGATACTTAGATACACTCCAGAATTCTTTTGGATTAGTAATTTGCAAAGTCAACTGTCCTTTTTCATCTTTTACTAATGAATAAGAGTTTGCAGGGTGATTAGTCAGAAGGTCTGCACGTTTTGAATAAAGCTTAATTTCTTTTGTAGTACGGATGTCTATTTCAGTAAAGTAGTCTTTATTAAAATCAGCAGTTTTAAGAACTTCGCCACTCTTAAGAATCTTCTGAGCTTTTAATTCTGATTTAGTACCAAATACAAACCAAGCTGTATTGATAGTTTTATCTTGTTCAGAAAGAGTCTTGGTCTTAGCTGTAGTTTCTTCAGTAAGAGTCTGAACGTTAGCGCTCAATCCGGTAACAGCTTCATCCAGTTCCTGAATACGAATGTTTTTAGCAGCAAGTTCTGTTTGCAGTTCTTCAATTTGCTTTGTTTTTTGTTCTAATTCTGCTGTCAATCCTTCAACTGCTTTCTTCAACTGAGCAGAGCTATATTTACTGTTCTTTAGTTGAGATTGAAGTTTTGCGATCTGAGCTCTGCTAGCTTCCATTGTCTTTGATATAAACTGAATATCAGAAGCAATTTGTTCTTTTGCAGAAGCAGGATTTTCCGAGAGTTTTCCCTTTTGTAAGTCTACGCGGTTTTCAGCTGCATTAATCTGACGAAAGCCTTCCTGAATTTCATTAAAAGTTCCCATCATCTCATCCAACTCATTATTACGCTGAGTCAATTGCATTAAAAGAGAATCATTTTCAGACTTAAGCTTGTCATTTTCTACATTTTTTTTGCCATCACAAGAAGCCAACATGGCTACGCATAAAGATAAAAATAATAGTTTTTTCATACGTCTTTTGTTTTTTAGTGAAGCTATTTTATTTAAATTTCTAATCGTCAAGACCTGCCAGCACAATAACTATTTCGCCACGAGGGTCAACGTTTGTAAAGTGTTCAATTAATTCGGCCAATGTTCCACGAACTGTTTCTTCATGTAATTTAGATATTTCTCTCGAAACAGAAGCTTTTCTCTCTATTCCAAAATATTCTCCAAACTGCGTTAGTGTTTTGAGCAGGCGATGTGGCGATTCATAAAAAATCATTGTACGAGTTTCACTCTGCAAAGACTTTAATCTGGTCATTCGCCCTTTCTTCTGAGGAAGAAATCCTTCAAAGCAAAAACGCTCATTAGGAAGTCCTGAAGAAACAACTGCCGGAACAAAAGCTGTTGCTCCGGGAAGACATTGAACTTCTATATCATTTTTAATACATTCCCTGACTACTAAAAAGCCAGGATCGGATATACCTGGAGTTCCTGCATCGGAAATCAACGCAACAGTTTCTCCACCCTTTATTCTATTAACAACGCTTTCCACCATTTTATGTTCATTAAACTTATGGTGAGACTGCATGGCGTTCTTTATTTCAAAGTGTTTAAGTAATATACCTGAGGTACGTGTATCCTCGGCTAAAATCAGATCTGCTTCTTTCAATACTTTAATCGCTCTGAAAGTCATATCCTCTAAATTACCGACTGGTGTTGGTACAACATACAATTTTGCCATGTTCAAATATATATGATTACATTTTTCACTCCTCAATTAATAACAAGAGAAGTCAATCTTAATTTTATCATTTGCATATCAGCACAAATGTTCGATTGTCTCGCAAATGTAGAAAAAATAATATGCAAAACACAAAAAATGTATTATTTTTGTAGACAATTAGTAAACTAACACTAAAATTTTAATAAGTCAAGGCAAAATGGTAATATTTTCCGAAGATCATATATTAGAAACACGAAAGAGAGGCCGGATTGAGGTTATTTGCGGTTCAATGTTCTCTGGCAAAACAGAAGAATTAATCCGCAGATTAAAAAGAGCAAAATTTGCCAGACAAAGAGTTGAGATTTACAAGCCAGCAATCGACATCCGATATTCTGAAGAAGATGTAGTTTCTCACGACAGTAATTCTATATCCTCCACTCCTATTGAATCTTCTGCCAGCATTTTACTTTTTTCTTCAGACATTGACGTAGTAGGTATTGATGAAGCACAATTCTTTGATAAAGGGCTTGCTGATGTTTGCAGTAAATTAGCGGATAGTGGCGTAAGAGTTATCATCGCAGGATTAGATATGGATTATAAAGGAGTACCATTTGGTCCGATGCCCGATTTGTGCGCCATTGCCGACGAAGTTACAAAAGTGCACGCTATCTGTGTAAAATGCGGCCAGCTTGCATACATATCACACCGTATCGTTAAAAACGACAAACGTGTTTTATTAGGGGAAAAAGATGAATACGAACCTCTTTGCAGGGAATGTTACAATAAAGCTCTGAAGGAAAGTACAGATTAGACCTTACATTTAATAACTTAATATATGCTTGATAAGAAAATCACATTCGACAGTTTTATACGTTTTATCTTTGGAGTAGCCATTGTTATTGGAATATTCTTTTTACTAGATAAACTAAGTGCTGTATTACTTCCTTTCTTTATAGCTTGGCTTATAGCGTACTTCATGTATCCGTTAGTGAGATTCTTTCAATACAAGTTAAAACTAAAATACAGGGTTTTAGCTATTATATGTGCCTTATTGACTGTAGCTTCCGTAATAACAGGCATCATTACTTTGCTTGTACCGCCAATGATAGAAGAATTTGGGAAAGCAAACAACCTGATTATGACTTACATATCCAATGAATCGAACATTAATGTCTTTCCGCAGAGAATCGCTGATTTTATAAATGAGAATCTTGATGTTAAGGAGCTTAATAAAATATTCAGTACGGAGAACATTACCAACCTTACAAAGAATGCACTTCCCAAACTTTGGAATTTATTATCTGAATCATTGGATATTCTGTTCAGCGTTATCGCTTCTTTTATTATTCTTCTATATACGGTCTTTATACTTCTTGATTATGAAGCAATAGCAGAAGGCTGGATAGAATTTATACCAAGCAGATACAGACGATTTGCATCCAGTGTAATTACTGACCTTAAAAATGGTATGAACCGTTACTTCAGAGGACAGGCTTTGGTTGCTATGTGTGTTATGATACTCTCCGGAATAGGATTTCTTATTATTGGGTATCCGTTAGCATTGGGGCTTGCTCTTTTAATTGGCGTGTTATCTATGGTGCCTTACATGAAGGTTATTGCGCTGTTCCCGGCACTTATACTAGGATTACTGAAAGTAGCCGATACAGGAGAAAGTATCTGGGTTGTTTTAGGATCGGCATTATTAGTTTTTGCAATTGTGCAGGCTGTAGAAGATTCTTTTATCGTTCCTAAAGTTATGGGAAGAGTTACAGGACTTAATCCTGCTGTTATTTTACTCTCTCTTTCCATTTGGGGATCATTGCTGGGAATACTAGGTATGATCATTGCATTGCCAACAACATCTCTTATACTATCGTATTATAAAAGATTCGTAATACACCGTGAAAAAATTATCAACCCTGAAAGCTCTGATAATCAGAACAAAAAGGGAAACATCGAAAAATAACTAGAAAATTAATACACGAAAAGTTTGGAGCGTAAAGAAAAAGCCGTATCTTTGCACCCGCTAAAGAGAACTAAACGAAATGATTCGCTAGCTCAGCTGGTAGAGCACAACACTTTTAATGTTGGGGTCTTGGGTTCGAGCCCCAAGCGGATCACAAGAAAGAACGAAAGTTCATCTCGATGTAGGAAACTCCTTGAATCAATGATTCAGGGAGTTTTTATTTTATACCTACCCCCCTATCCTGCTTATACAACTATCTAACTTTTTAAAACAAAAGTTATCAATGAAATTTTAACAGGTTACACAAAATAAAAACCTTCTCAAGAAAATTAAAAATCCACAAATTGATCTAGCAATCTAGCACCACCCAAATAACAAACTGACTATAAACATATTACCACCGCTAGATCAAACCAAATTGATCTAGCAGTGATCTAGCGATCTAGCGCTTTGGCGGTTAAATCATATACAATCCAAACAACCTATCACAGAAAAACAATTGATAAACAGCACTTTAGACAACCAATATTAGGATCAACAATAAACACAGTCAACCAGAATAAGGACGAGACAAACTGCTAGATTGCTAGATCAGCGCTAGATCAAATTATTTTGATCTAGCACTTCTATCGCACTTATAAACAACAACTTAAAAGCTTACTGCTAGATTGCTAGATCAATTTCGCAAAATTGAAATTTATGTAGTGGTTTTGCAGGTTATCAAATGCCACTTCGGTTTTCCGGAAAGATGCAGCGGGAGGTTACTTAAACTCCCGAATGGCTTTTTATATCTCAGGCGGGAGGTTGATGTAATGTTGTACAAAACAATTATATCTTCTGTACAAAAGAATCAATTGTTTTGTACAGAAGAATACATTCTTTTGTACAAGAACACACAAACATCCGGAATAGTTTTTAAAAAGACAAACCGGAGTTTTACCAAACTCCGGCGAGTCATATCTTAAAACAACATGTAAACTCGCACCCGTGATTCTATAAATACACCAACTATTCGGTAAATGCTTCTCCATGAAAAAACGGCAAAGGCGACGTTATTGCAAAACTCCGCAAGGCGTGTGATGAGTATGGGCTGAAACCAGGTCTTTATCTTTCTCCTTGGGATAATTAGTAATAGCGGTTTCAGAAGTGTTATTTTGCTTTCAATGTACAAGCCTACACCTACATTAGGGCTCCCATATTACACCAAGAAACCTCTTTTAATTATATAAGTTTGGCTAATTGAAAGGAATATTGTAGTTTTGAACCCGAAATGCCAAGCAGACAAAATTATTTTTTTAGTAGTTTAGAAAGCAACCCATAGTCAAAGGCATAAACCCTTCAAGCAAGAATTCCAAACGGATTGCTCGGTGGAAGAGACAACAGAGGCTGTCTCTTTTTTTTAATCCGCATTTTAATTTTAATATATAAATTCAATCAAAAACAGATGAACGAAATTCCAAATTGTCCGAACTGCCAGGGTGAAAACACCTACTTTGACGGTTCCCTTTACGTATGTCCCAACTGTTCCCACGAGTTCAACGCAGAAAGCGCTGCGGCGGAAACAACTCCCGATGTACCCCGCGACAGCAATGGGGCCGAACTGATGGATGGCGATTCTGTAACTGTAATCAAGGATCTTAAAGTAAAAGGATCATCAATGGTCATTAAAAGAGGGACAAAAGTTAAAAGCATTCGCCTGACAGAAATCCCTGAAGAAGTTGACTGTAAAATAGATGGAAGCAGTATTGTACTAAAGACTTGCTTCCTGAAAAAATAAGCGACAACTTACAAAAGTATCAAACGACTATCAAGACGCAAGTATCTGATAGTCGTTTTTCTTTATTACCTTTGTGCACTTAGGTATTTAACTAAAGATTTATGGCAAACCTGATTTTTGAGAACAAAGAGTTCAAAGGTATTAACGGCCTGAATGAACAGCTGGCAATAGGAGAATATTCAGATTGCAACTTTATTAATTGCATTTTCGCCAATGCCGATTTATCAAATATTGCTTTTATTGATTGTCAGTTCAGTAATTGCGATCTTAGTATGGCAACCATCAGAAACACGATATTCAGAGATGTAAAGTTTTTAAATAGTAAGCTGGTTGGATTAAACTTCGAAGAATGTAACAGCTTTCTGATCTCCTTTTCTTTTGAAGAATGTATCCTTCATTTAGCCTCTTTTTACAAACTAAAGTTGAAAGCTACAAATTTTATAAATTGCGATTTACAGGAGGTAGATTTTACCGAGACTGAGCTGAGCAATTCTATTTTCAAGAACTGCAACCTCAGCAGAACAATCTTTTCCAGAACTAATCTTGAAAGGGCCGACTTCCGCACATCTTATAATTATTCTATTGACCCTGAAATAAACCGAATACGAAAAGCAAAGTTCTCCAGAATGGAAGTTATCGGATTACTTGATAAGTATAATCTGGATATAGAGTAAAGCGATAAATAACTAAACTACGTTTTACACTCTTGTACAAAAGAAATATTTGTTTTATACAAGATAACACAAACATTATACCAGAGAAATAAAAAAGGCTCAGCAGATATTTGTATATTATATCTTCATAAAATTTAGGTGCTAGACTGCTAGATTGCCGCTAGACTTTTCCGAAGAAGTCTAGCGCCTATATTCGATTGATTCACAATATATTAAATAAACACTGCTAGACTGCAAGACTTTTTTGCGAAAATTAAATTTTATGAGTAGAGGTTGAATTCTAATTATTAATGAAGTTGATATTCATATAGCTAAATTTATACATAAAGAGACCTAGACATTATTTATAAATATGAAAGCCGACAATTCTTTATTTGCCGGCTTTCATTTATATAATAAAGGAAATCTATTTCTGACGGAAGTCAAACATCAGATTGATTCTTACACCTTCATCACCTTTTTTAATCCGGATATTACCCGGCTGACTCTGCGGTCCTTGCTGTTTGATTGGTTTAAAAGAACAGATAGCAGGAATATCTAGCAAGAAAGATATATCTCCTTGTGGAAACTCTGGCATTGTTGGTTTACCATCGGCACGCCCTTTTGGTTCTTCGGGAGTAAATACCCGGAAATAGATTCCATCATTATGTGCATAGACTGTAAACGGTGTTGTTTTACTCTCCAGTGTAGCCCAATAGAGATTTGCATGATAACCTTTAAACTCGGGATATATAAGATTCTCGAAACTTTCGCCGGTAATGGTATTATTGTAATCTTTTTGCCATACACCGTAGTTAGTTCCTGGCAAACGATTTTTCCATACACGATAAGGACCTTTGCCAAACCATTTCATACCCGAGCAGTTTGCTTCGGGATAAGAGAATGTAAGCCCCACGTTGTAAACCTCGTCATCGGTAAAGGCATCATCGAAACCTCCACCGCCTGACGCACGATTCAAAAGAACAGCATCCATGTAAAGTAAGCCATCATTTGTTAATGTCCATACAATAGAATCGGCAGCGCCCAAATACTTTGCGCAGTAAACTGCTGCATTGCAATTATAAGTAGCACCTGCCGTCAGTCTCTCTCTTTTGTCGGCATCTTTAATTGTTACAGTGTTTATATAACTCTTTGCTGCATCATATTTCATCTTCATACCAACAGGTACAGGACCGTTATTAAACGGTATCTCCTTCTCTCCTGAAAGAATTTTCTTTATCATACCATTTTCTGCATTAAAAGTAACAGTCATATTCCCTCCTTTTAATACAATCTCAGAATCATTCTTTGTTGCATCAGCCATGTTGTTTTGCGCAGCACCTACGCTTCCGGCAACTACACCTTTGCTTATTGACTTATCAAAGTATTTTTCTACCAGATGAATTGGGTATGACCAATTACAAATGCTTTCGCCATTTTTATTGAATGCTTCAAGAGCTAATATATCTCCTTGCTGTAAAGCAGACGGAACATCAAAGTGCGCCTTACCCGTTTCTCCCGGAGCAATAGATGGCAATTTAACATCTCCGGCAGCTATTTCCTTATTCCCGGTATTACCACTTAAAGGAGCACCGCAAGAGAGTACTTTGTATTTCATAGTGCATTCACTTAAGTTAGTAAACAGATATTCGTTGGTTACAAAGAAATCACCAATGAAATTAGAAGTAACGTGCATTGGTTTAATCTGGATAGGCGACCAGCTTTCGCGCACTGCATAAAAGCTTCCCTCCTTTTCACGATGCGGACCTAAAAGTCCGTCGGGCGCATTAGAGTTATCAGAATCAAGGATTCCTTTCTTATCGGTACGAGCTACAGCCTCATCACAGAAAGCCCAGATAAATCCACCTGCAAAATACGGACTCGTCATCCAACGTTCCCAGAAATCTCTCAAGCCTGCACCTCCGCCCTGATCGTACATTGCATGCATAAACTCTGTTGGCATGAATACCTTATAACCATTAACGAAACGTCCTACCCCAGTGAGGTATGCAGGGTAATGGTGGGTATCCAGCTCATTGAAATCAGCCCAGGGGTGCACCACATGTCGTTGTTGCAGATAATCGTATTTAGCAAAAAGCTTATCGAGATTATTATTCCATCCACCTTCATTTCCATTACTCCAGATCATAATACAAGGATGATTAACATCACGTTTAATCATCTCCTCAACCAATTTAGGACCAACATTGGAATCGTAGCTATTTTGCCATCCGGCCAATTCATCCATATATAGAATACCTATCGAGTCGCATACATCCAGAAAATGTTCATCGGGCGGATAATGAGAACGGATAGCATTCATATTCATCTCCTTAACCAGTTTGGCATCTTGAAGACTTAAAGCATGGCTGGTAGTACGGCCACCTTCCGGCCAAAATGTATGACGGTTTACACCTTTTACAATAAGTCGGGTACCATTGAGATAAAGACCATCCTTTTCAAAGAACTCTAAAGTTCGGAAGGCAGTACGTATTTCTTTTGTTTGTACTATCTCATTATTTGCATCTTCAAGTACCAGTTTAACAACATAAAGATTTGGATGTTCCGGATCCCACGTTTTTGGCTTATCCCAGTAAGTTTCCCAAATCAGTCTTTCGTTGGATTTTACACTGGTAGAAACAGTTGAGCCTGCATTACTGCTAAGAACTTTGCCATCCGCTAAAGATTTCACGGATGCAGACAAAGAATATCCTTTAACATCACCTGCAAAATCTACTCCAACAGTCATCTTACCATCTGCTTTAGCACTTACAACCACATAATCCATTGCATTTTGAGGAGTAGTCTCTAGCCATACTGGACGATAGATTCCGGAATATAACCACCAATCCGCCTTACGTTCGGCTGCATTAACAGATTTATTGGCCGATTCTTTGGCTACATGCACTTCCAACTCATTAGTTTTCTTATAATCAACTAAATCAGTTATATCATAAGAAAAACGATAAAAGCCACCCTGATGCATCTCTCCGGCAGATTTGCCATTGATTGTTACTTTGGTATCAGTCATCACACCATCAAATACGATTTTAACTTTCTGACCTTTCCAGGCTGTCGGTACTTTAAAAGAGTAGCGGTAGGTTCCCTCTTCGTTGCTGGCTACGCCTCCTTTGGTTTTATAATAACGGCCATAAGTATAATCGCCGTATCCCTGAAGTTCCCAGTTACATGGCACCTGAATTTTTCCCCATTTTCCACTATGCTGACCTTTGGTACAGTAGAATTTCCAGGTTTTGGTATTTTCAAGACCTGTACCCGAAAGATAATAGCGTTCAGGATGCGGTTGTTGTGCCATTAATAACAAAGTGGCGGCCGTCATACACATTAGTGTATATAGTCTTCTCATCATATATAAATTAATTTAGTGATATTATTAACCGTTTTTTTATATAGTAAACACAATATCTGTGCAAGATTCTAAAAAAATCTTGGAATATGCAAAGACAAATACATTTTTTTAGCGGCGAATCGATAATCAGAAATTGCTATATAAATCAGATTAAAACGACAAAACAGACAGTTAAAAACACTTTCTCTGAATTTTAAAATATCTATTCTCAGCAATAGCAAAACCTAATTTACTTTAAGTTAATTTTATTCAATGATAACCTAAATTAAACATGCGTCATTTCTTCTACATTAAGAATCAATTATTTTAAGGTACATCTACAACCCTTATTAAAAGGGTTATTCATACATTAAATCAATATTTCCACATAATGAATCAATATATAACACTGTTTTCTTGCAATAAAATATAAATTTGCAAACAATGTAAAAATGTTAAAAACAAAACCTTTGCACATAAATTTCTAACTATTAAAAATACAAATTATGATTCGAAAAATGCTTGCCAGGAAAGCACTTGCTACTCTATTTCTGAGTATGCTTTGCCTTACCTCATTTGCACAAGGTCATTTAGTCACAGGTGCAGTTACAGACGCAAATGGTGAACTAATGATTGGAGTAAACGTATCAGTAATAGGTACAACAAACGGAACTATTACAGATATCAATGGTCAATATTCTATTTCGGCACCAGCCAATAGTAAACTCCAGTTCTCTTTTATAGGTTACAATACAAAAGTTGTTCCTGTAAACAATCAGAATAAAATTGATGTTAAGTTGGTGGAAGATGCCAAAACACTCGATGAAGTAGTTGTTATTGGTTACGGTACAGTTAAAAAACGCGATTTAACAGGTTCTGTTGCTTCTGTTAATAATGAAGCACTTATTGCCAATCCGGTTTCAAACGTTAGTCAGGCATTACAAGGCCGACTTCCGGGTGTATCTGTAACAGCTCAGGATGGACGTCCGGGTGCAGAAGTTTCAATCCGCGTTCGTGGTGGTGGTTCTATTACACAATCAAACGATCCGCTGTTCATTGTTGATGGATTCCCTGTAGGTTCTATTTCTGATATTCCATCAGATCAGATTGAAAGTATCGATGTATTGAAAGACGCATCTTCTACTGCTATCTATGGTGCACGCGGTGCCAATGGTGTAATCCTTGTAACAACAAAGGGTGCAAAAGCCGAAAAAGTATCTGTATCATATAGCTCTTACATGCAGGTTAAAACGGTAGCTAAAACACTTGATGTGCTGGATGCACAGGATTATGTTCTTCATACATGGAGTTATGCTACAGCATTGGGTAGTGCTTATGGTAACTCAGTTGCACAATATTTTGGTGTAGGTAGCGCTAACGGTAACAATTATGCTAAATATGCAGGTGTAAAGAGTCATGATTACACTGATGATATTCTTCGTACTGCAATTGGACAAAATCATAACCTGAATATTGCAGGTGGTAACGAAAAAACTAAGATTGCCTTTGCAGCTAACTATCTGGATGATGCCGGTATTAAAATTAACTCTGGCTACAGTCGCTTTAACGGTTCATTGAAAGTTCAACAACAATTACTTCCTAACCTGAAAGTAGATTTCGATATCAGATATTCTGAAATTAAAACTGATGGTAAAGAAGATAGTGCTACAAACGGTAAAGGTTCATTGCTTTCAAATGCATACTCATTCCGCCCAATCGACGAACCTTTTGGAACTGGTAACTTTGCCGGATTTGGTAATGGTGACTCAAACGTAGACCAGACATATAATGTTGTTGATTTAGTAAATGATGTGATTCAAAAAAACACCAAGAATAATCTTCGTGGAATAGCATCTGTTTCATGGGATATAATTAAAGGACTTACTGCACGTACTGAATTAGGTTTAGGCCGTACCACAAGCGAAAACAAATATTACGAAAACGGTCTTACCAATAGCTACAAATATGCAAAACTGACTAAGGGAGACAGCTGGAACGTTCGTTCTGCTACAACATTGAATTATGAAGTTCAAGGATTAGGAAAGGATCACAACCTATCATTCCTTTTAGGTAATGAAATTTTAGCATCAAAATCTAATTCTTCACAGATTACCGGTGCCGGATATTCTGCCAGCTTTGATTTCAACCAAGCTTTTGGTAAGATAAACATGACAAATCCTGCTCTTGGGAAAGATTCTTATTCAAACACAATTGGGACTCCCAGCAGAACTCTTTCATTTTTTGGACGTGCCAACTATTCATTCAAAGGACGTTATTTATTAACCGGTACATTACGTGCTGATGGTTCTTCTAAGTTCTCTCCAAACAATCACTGGGGATATTTCCCAGCAGGTGCATTTGCATGGCGTATTTCTGATGAACCATTCCTTGAAAGTTCAAAAGGTTGGTTAGATAACCTTAAGCTTCGTTTATCTTATGGTACTTCGGGTGCCGACAACATTGATCCTAGTTTATGGAAAGAAACATGGACTACTTCAACCATTACTACTGATGGCAAAACATCTACTGTATATAAACCAGCTGGTATGCTTTCAAATCCTGACTTAAAATGGGAAACAACAGTTTCAAGAAATATCGGTGTTGATTTCGGTTTCTGGAACAACCGCCTTTATGGTTCTTTGGATGCTTATTGGAATTCTACTAAAGATTTGCTTATGGAAGTTCCAATTGATGAGACTACAGGATATTCTTACCAATTCCAAAACATTGGAAAGACTTCAAACAAAGGGTTTGAACTTTCTCTTGGAGCTGATATTATCCGAAATAAAGATTTTACTTTGAATGTTAGTGCTACATACAACTTTAATAAAAACAATATTGAAGAGTTAAGAGATGATGTTACAGCAGAATATGGTTCTCAATGGGCTTCAACAGCAACACAACCTAATTATGACTATTTATTCAGAGTTGGATCATCAGTAGGATTAATTCGCGGATATAAATGCGACGGTTTCTATAAAGCCGATGACTTTGATTACAATAGTTCAACAGGCGTTTATACCTTAAAAAGTGGTGTTGCTGATCTTCCTACTATTACTGGTAATTATCCAACCCCTATTAAGAAAGCAACAGGACAAAACGCTTTCCCTGGTGCTATAAAACTTCATGATGCAGACGGTAACGGTGTTGTTGATACCAAAGATGTAACAGATCTTGGTGAAGTGACTCCACAACATACCGGAGGTTTCAACCTTAACATGAACTATAAGGGATTTGATTTAAGTGCAGGTTTTGCATGGGCCATTGGTGGCAAAGTTTACAATGCTAATGCAATGGCTAATATGTATGGAAACAAAGACGTTTCTATAGGTGCCAACCGTCTTGCATTTGTAAAAGACTGCTATAAAGTGTATGATATAAACACATCTGGTGATTTAGTTGCTGTTACTGATCCAACAGCTTTGAATACATTAAATGCTAATGCAAAATATGGATTGCCATATTATGAAAACGGTGTTGTTCTTTCAACATTTGTAGAAGATGCATCTTACCTGCGTATGAATACTTTAACTTTAGGATATACACTTCCTAAGAACTTAACAAAGAAAGCAAGTATTCAACGTCTACGTGTTTACGTAACAGGTGGTAACCTATTCACTATTACCGGATATTCTGGCTTAGATCCAGAAGTTAATACTTTCTCAAACAAATCAACCGCAGCGAACTCAGGTAAGTTCCCTACACTCGGATTAGATTGGGGTAGCTATCCTCGTGCCAGAACATTTACTGTTGGCCTTAACCTTGAATTCTAATATGGTACAATTTAAAAAGTAACAAAATGAAAAAGATATTATATACAATGTTTGGTGCTGGTATGCTTTTCCTTACCACATCATGTAATGACTTTCTGGAAACAACATCTCCATCTGACGCAGACGTTAATTTTGTATTTTCAGATCCATCAAGCACTCGTGCAGCTTTAAATAATGCATATGAGTTATGGAGAAGTAAAGCGTTTGTTCATGCTAATGGATTATTTTATGATTTATGTGTTGTAGGTTCTGACTCAGAACGTCACCCTGAAAAATATTCAGCTCAAACCCGTCATATTCCAGAAAATTTATATTCAAATGGAGATGCTGTATCAAGTTTCGACATCAGTTTCAGCGATGGAAGTACAGCATGGACAAATCTTTATTCAATAATAGCTACAACTAATACACTCATAAACTTGTTTGAAACATCTTCGTCTTTCAATACATACATGAGTGCAGGAAAACCAAGTGAATTATCTCAGCTTTATGGTGAAGCTGTAGCGTTACGTGCAACTTGTTATTTTGAATTATGTCGTTTCTTCGGAGATGTTCCTCATCAATTAGTTCCTGGTGTTCAGGCAGAAGGGCTAACTTCACGTGATGAAATATACGAATACCACATCAAAAAACTTATGCAAGTTGAACCGTTAATGTATCATGTAGGAGAAAATGCAAATGCAATAGTAACATACATGACTCGTACATACGTTCAGGGCTTAATTGGCCGTATGTGTCTATATGCAGGTGGATATGCAACCCGCAGAACAGACCTTGGAGCTGATTTTTATAAAAATATTGATGGCAAAACTATTTCATTTACAAAGATTGGCTCTGAAAAGAACGGGGCCGTTTATAACAGACGAACAGACTATCTTGATTTCTACAAAATAGCCAAAACTTATCTGGAAGCTTGTGTTGCTAATCACGGTTCAGTTAAATTAATCACAAAAGACAGCAGATCCAACAGTAAAGCCGGACAAGTATTTGGCAATCCTTTCCAGCTTGTATTCCAGGAAACAATGAATGGTGATGCATTATATTCAGAAGAATCTGTTTATGAAATACCTGAAACACGTGGTCAATCATCTGAACGTCCTTATGCTTTCGGACGTCCTTCTGATGGTGGTGGTTCTAATGCATATCCAGGAAAGAGCTATGGTCAATCTCGTTTCCATCCAACTTACTATTATGGAGATTTCGATCCAAATGATATGCGTCGTGACGTAACGGCAACAGTTACTGCAAGCTCAGGAAAAGGAGCCGAAGTTATGATTAGCTTTCTACCAAGTTCTAAATCACAGGGTGGCATCTCAAATAATAAGTGGGACGAAAACAGAATGACTAGTCCTTATACTGCAAAACAACGTAACTCCGGCATTAACAATCCTTATATGCGTTTTTCAGATGTAATTTTAATGTTAGCTGAAGTTTATGCAGAATTAGGTGAAGACGGAAAAGCTAAAGAAGAATTACGTAAAGTTCATGAACGTGCTTTTGCAAATGCAACACTTGCTAACCTTGACGGATTTATCACTAAATGTGGTAGTTTGAAAGAAGCTATCGCACAAGAACGTAAACTTGAATTTGGTGGAGAAGGATTACGTCGTTATGACTTGATTCGCACAGGTAAGTTACCTGAAGCTATTACTAAATTAAAGACTCAATTAACTAATATGGTCAATGGTCTTGAAACAAAAGGATATTATACTTTTGAAAATGGTAATACTATATCAAACTATATTTGGACAAAATCAGTTAATGCTAAAAGTACATACGGATTTAGATTAACGACTCAATGTACAGATAATAACGATCCTGTTCTATTTCCAGGATGGAGAGGCCAAAACGATGACTGGGCAACTGTAGCAAGTCAGAATGTTACTACAGGTTTTACAGAAATAGCCAATACCAACCTTGCAATCAAAGGACTGTTCAGTTATATTGATCCAAACGGAGCTGAAGCTGCAGCTTTAGTTGCTAATGGTTATAAAAGAGTAGACTGGGGTAAAACAATTGTTGATAACAAAGCTGAATATCTGGCAAATGTATTCCTCAATTATACAGAAGGAACTCCTCCAATCTATCTTGTACCTATGAATGCAAATACAATTTCAAGTTCAAACGGTAAGATTACTAACGGATATGGATTTGCTCAGAAATAAAATAGTTTAATAGCTATAAACTAGTTTTAAATTTTAAGTGGAGGGTACCAAATATGTATTGGTATCCTCTTTCTTTCTATTATTGACTAGTCAATTTACAGACCAAGACTTAAAAATCAATTAAAAATAAAGATGAGAAAACTCAAGATATTCTTAATAAAAAAGTGCGCATAATTTTAAAATCATACGCACTCAAAATATCCATTTATTAATAGAATGATTATTTTGAAATAAAGTCAGCTCTCATTGGACTAAAACAATCAATAAGTATGCCGGCTTCAATACATGTACATTCATGTTCAGCATCGGGTGCAATATAAATTCCATCACCAGCCTCAACAATCTGCATTTCACCATCTACTGAAAATTCAAATTTTCCACTTTCCACATAAGTTGTCTGAGTATGATAGTGTGCATGAAGCGAACCTTTCGCTCCTTTTTCAAACTTAACTTTAACAAGCATCAATTGTCCATCATATCCCATAATCTGTCGAACCACTCCTTCACCGGCTGGCTCCCACACATTCTCTTTTTCAAAAATAAATTTCTTGCTACAAGTTTTCATTATCAAATCTTTAATCTTAGTAATATTAATGCTCAAAATTACGTAATTTTTTTCTAATACATTATCATGCTAATAAATTAAAAAGTACCAGAGAACAAAAATAGAGATTAGCTGTTACTAAATTAGTAGTTTATAAATTAATAAATCTATTAAAATGAGCGACATTATAAATATAAATCCTCTGATTTATACCCATCAGACCGAGGTTAGTAAGAATCCGGAAACTAAAACAGAAACCAGTCACGTAGAAATTTCTTCTCCCAAGAGGCCTGTCCATATTCTATATTATACAGATCCTATATGCTCTGCATGTTGGGGAATAGAGCCTCAATTGAGGAAATTAAAACTGGAGTATGGGGAGAACTATCAAATAGAATATAAAATGGGAGGACTCCTTTCCAATTGGGAAAATGAGAGCAATAGTAAAATCAACAAACCAGCAGATGTAGCACATCATTGGGAAGAAGTTGGCAATTATTATGGGATGCCTATTGATGGAGATGTTTGGCTGGAAGATCCTTTATCTTCTTCATACCCACCTTCAATTGCCTTCAAAGCTGCGCAAATACAGGATAATGAAATTTCACTAGTATTTCTCAGGAGGATAAAAGAAATGCTTTTTCTTGAAAAGAAAAACATCTCAAAGTGGAAATGGATAGAAGAAGCTGCATTATATGCTGAATTAAATATTGATCAATTGAAAAAAGATTTTGAAGGTGAAGCCCAACATACATTTAAAGAAGATTTAGACATAAGTAAACAAATGGGCGTAAGAGGGTTTCCTACATTGTTTTTCACGAATGCTGATGGCATGAAAGTAGAACTATATGGCGTACGTCCATATAAAGATTTTGAAGAGGCTTTGCTTAAATTATGTCCTGAAGCTGTAAAACACCAAATTTGCAAAACTCATGAAGGATTATTTGATTACTACCCTACTCTTACAACTCATGAATTTGCTGTAATTACAGATAGGCATGATAGTGATGCTTTGGATATTTTAAATAGCTTATATAAATCAAAGTTCATAGATAAATACATATCCAAAAAGGGAATACTCTGGATCAAGATATAAAAATAACAAAGCCTTAATTAATGCAAAGATGACATATAAAAGAATGTCAAATATTACTGCATTATTTCTAAAACGATAGACTCTGCACAGATTATGCCATAAGACTTTCACTTTTTCAAGAAGCCTTATGGCATAAAATATAAAAAAGCACTAATGAAATATTTAGTCTATAAATGTAAAAAGCTTAAATTTGACTCAAAAATATGTTTTTTTTGCTATTTTTGCAACAATATGCATATTTAGCGGCATCAATGTCGCAATAGAAATTAGGCCAATGAAAGTTATAGAATTAATAAAGAGTAATGACAAAACAGCTTTTTCGTTCGAGATATTGCCTCCTTTAAAGGGAACTGGCATTGAAAAGCTATACGAAACTATAGATACATTAAAGGAATTTGATCCTAAATACATCAACATAACCACACATCGTAGTGAGTATATTTATAAGGAATTAGGCAATGGATTGTTCCAACGCAGCAACGTTCGTCGCCGTCCCGGCACAGTAGCTGTGGCTGCTGCTATTAAAAACAAATACAATATAACAGCTGTGCCGCACATTTTATGTAGTGGATTCACTCAGGAAGAAACCGAATATGTACTACTTGATTTGCAGTTTCTTGGCATTACCGATTTATTAGTTCTTCGTGGCGACAAAGCCAAACATGAACCCGTATTCAAGCCAGTAGGCAATGGCTATTATCATGCAATTGAACTTCAAGAACAAATAAACAAATTCAATAAAGGAGTATTTGTTGATGGGGAACAAATGAAAGTTTCATTGCAACCATTTTCTTATGGAGTTGCTTGCTACCCTGAAAAACATGAAGAAGCGCCTAACATTGATACAGATATTTACTGGTTAAAAAAGAAGATGGAAGCTGGCGCTGAATATGCAGTTACTCAATTATTTTACGATAACAAAAAGTTCTTTGAGTTTGTAGACCGTGCCAGAAAAGCAGGAGTTACAATTCCAATAATTCCAGGAATTAAGCCTTTTTCCAAATTATCTCAGCTAAGTATGGTTCCAAAAACCTTTAAAGTTGATATTCCAGAAGACTTGGCAAATGAGGCTATGAAATGCAAAAATGATGCAGATGCAAAACAATTGGGTATTGAATGGTGCGTGGAGCAGTGCCGTGAACTAATGGCACACGGACTACCAAGCATTCATTTCTATTCTGTGGGCGCTGTAGACAGTATTAAAGAAGTAGCTAAGCTAATATATTAATTATGTTCTTCAGAGAGGTAATAGGACAAGAAGAAGTTAAAAAGAAATTTCTTTTAGAAGTGAAGGAAAACCGTATCCCTCACGCACAGCTTATTTGTGGACCAGAAGGCGTAGGCAAATTACCATTGGCTATTGCTTATGCCAGATACCTCCTCTGCCCAAACCATACAGAAGAAGATGCTTGCGGCATCTGCCCTTCATGTGTAAAGATGAACAAATTGGCTCATCCTGATTTACATTTTGTCTTCCCAATTGTGAAGAAAAAAAATCAAAAAGAGGTTGTTTGTGATGACTACATTAAAGATTGGCGGAATTTTGTGATAAACAACCCATATTTTAATCTAAATCATTGGTTAAAAGAAATGGATGCAGAAAATTCCCAAGCCATGATTTACACAAAAGAGAGCGATGAGATTCTTAGGAAACTAAGCTTGAAGAGCAGTGAAGGAGGTTATAAAGTAATGATTATCTGGCTACCAGAGAAAATGAATGAAGCTTGCTCTAACAAGCTACTAAAGTTACTTGAAGAACCTCCTGCAAAGACAGTATTCCTGCTTGTATCTGAGCAACCCGACCTAATGCTTACAACAATATTAAGTCGTACTCAAAGGGTAAATGTGCGCCACATTAAAGAAGAAAGCATCATTGAAAAGCTAAAAAACAGCTATGGGTTAACAGATCAGGATGCACAAATCACTGCTCACCTTGCTAACGGTAATTTTATCCGTGCAATGGAACAGATTCATCTTAATGAAGAAAAAAAACTTTTCTTCGATTTGTTCGTTAGCCTGATGCGCCTCTCCTATCAACGAAAAATAAAAGAAATGAAAGCATGGAGTGAGTTACTTGCAGGAATAGGGCGTGAAAGACAAAAAGACTTTCTTGAATATGCACAACGAATGATCCGTGAGAATTTTATTCTAAACTTTCATCATAACGAGCTTACATACATGAACAGAGATGAATATAATTTTTCTGTTCGATTTGCACCGTTTGTAAATGAACGAAATGCTATGGGAATAATGGATGAACTTACAATGGCTCAACAACATATTGAACAAAATGTGAATGCTAAAATGGTATTTTTTGATTTTTCATTAAAAATGATCGTTTTGCTGAAACAATAAATAATATAAAAATGGATTATAAATTACATAACGGAAGCGGGAAGCTATGCTGCAAAGGCTGCTCCCGACAAGATAACAAATTAAATACTTACGATTGGCTAGCTGATATTCCTGGGAGTAGTGACGAAAGTGACCTTGTTGAAATACAGTTTAAAAATACACGCAAAGGATACTATCGGAACAGTAACGGATTAAAGCTTGAAAAAGGTGACGTCGTGGCTGTGGAATCAACTCCCGGACACGACATAGGTACTGTTACATTGACAGGAAGATTAGTTCCTTTACAAATGCAGAAAACAGGATTCAAGCCAAATACTGAAATCAAACGTGTTTATCGCAAAGTTAAAGCTGTAGACATTGAAAAGTTTGAAGAAGCTAAGGCTAAAGAACACGATACAATGATCCGTTCAAGGCAAATTGCTGCAAATCTTAATCTCAATATGAAAATCGGTGATGTTGAGTATCAGGGTGATGGTAATAAAGCCATATTTTATTATATCGCTGATGAACGAGTTGACTTCCGACAATTAATTAAGGTTTTAGCAGAAACGTTCCGTGTAAGAATTGAAATGAAACAAATTGGTGCCCGACAAGAAGCTGGAAGAATTGGTGGTATTGGTCCTTGCGGTAGAGAGCTTTGCTGCGCAACCTGGATGACTAATTTTGTATCAGTATCTACCAGTGCAGCTAGGTTACAAGATATCTCCCTCAATCCACAGAAGCTCGCTGGTCAATGTGCTAAGCTTAAATGTTGCATGAATTATGAGGTAGACTGTTATGTTGAGGCTCAAAAGAGATTGCCTTCAAGAGAAATAGAACTTGAAACAAAAGACGGTACATTCTATTTCTTTAAAGCTGATATATTGAGAAATGAAATCTCATATTCAACAGATAAGAACTTTGCTGCAAACTTGGTTACCATCTCTGGGAGAAGAGCTTTTGAAGTTATCAATCTTAATCGCAAAGGAATCAAGCCTGATAACCTTCACGAATCAGAGAAAAAGCCTGAGCCACAGAAGCCTGTAGATTTAGTTGAACAGGAAAGCCTTACTCGTTTTGATAAGCGTAAATCAGGCAATGAGAATAAAAATACCAAAAGAAATGACAACGGAAACAGAAACAAACAAGAAAACAGAAACCGTAATGAGAATCCAAATAGAAATAACAACGAAGTTGCAAATAGAAATGAAGGCGGAAACCGTAATGAGAATAGAAGAAGGGTTGAGATCAAAAATAAAAATGAGAATATAAATAAGGTTTCTATTGAAAACACCAATAAAAGCACTAACGAAAACTATAAAGGAAGTGAAGGTGGAAATGCGAATAGAAACAGACGAAGAAAAAGACCAAACAATAGACCTCAACAACGAGATGATAAGCCTCAATCAGAAAAAGAATAAATTAATACTGCTGTTATCAGTTATCCTGCTGTCAGCATGTGATTCCGATACAATGTATCACTCTTTTCTTCATGTTTCCAAAGAAGGATGGAAGAAGAGTGATACACTCACTTTTAAGGCACCAATAACAGATTCACTTGCAACTTATCGTATATCTGTAGAAGTACGCAATAGAATAGATTACCCCTATCGTAATTTATGCCTGTTCATATCACATAATACACAAGATAGTACTGTTTTTGTGACTGATACTATTCAATATTCACTTGCCGACGAATCTGGAAAATGGTTAGGAACAGGAGTTGGCAACCTTTACCAATCGGCATGTAGCTATACATTTATTGCTCCAAAACGTTCTGGCAATCTTACATTCAAGTTAAGTCACGGAATGATGGACAATGTTCTAATTGGAATTAACGATGTTGGTATAGAGATAAAACGGAAAAAATAAATTCCTTTATCTCTATTGTCTAGTGTTTCTCAGACCTTCCGGCATCAATCCTTAAAAAAATAAATAAAAGGATTGTAAAGCCCCATAACGAAGATCCTCCATAACTAAAGAAAGGAAGAGGAATACCAATAACAGGTGTAAGACCTAACACCATCCCAATATTTATAAATAAGTGGAAAAGGAATATACTGACCACAGAGTAGCCATAGACTCGTCCAAAAGCTGAGTATTGCCGTTCTGAAAGTACTACAAGTCGTATTATAAGAATTAGGAACAGCAATAAAACAATAGATGATCCAACAAATCCTTGCTCCTCACCTACTGTACAAAATATAAAGTCTGTATCTTGTTCTGGCACATACTTAAGCTTAGTCTGCGTTCCATTAAGAAAACCTTTACCATATATGCCTCCTGATCCAATTGCAATTTTCGATTGATTCACGTTATATCCTGCTCCAGTAAGATCTTCTTCCATCCCCAAAACAACTTTAATACGAATTTGCTGGTGTGGTTCTAGTATATTATCAAATACATAATTACTTGAATAAAGAAATCCCACAGAAGAAACAGCAAACAAAGCAATTAACATATAGCCTTTATTCATACCCGTTAATGAAAGGAAAAACATATATCCGGCAAGGATTATACACATAGGAAGTAAAACCCAAACAAGATTAAACGGAACTACGAATTTAGAGAAAAGAAAGGCTAGCAACAAAATAGGTACGCAGACAATAATAATATTACGGACTGGTACCCATTGTTTCATATAGACCCAAACCATTCCAGCAACAAATATTATAATCATCAGTAATACTGAGAACTGACCAATAGGAGTTGGACTTTGTCCTATCATTATATCACCAAAACGTATACCTACAATAAAGTAAATTACGGCACATACACCAGAAAACAAAATAGCACCGGGCATTCCTTCTCTATAAAGCATCAGGAAGAAAGACAGATATACAAGAGCAGATCCTGTTTCTCTCTGCAAAATAATCAATCCTAAAGGTAGCAATATTAGCAGGGCCAATAACGAAGCACTCTTAAACTTTCTCATATTAAATGAATAAGAGCTCATATATTTCGCTAAAACGAGAGCCGTAGCAGACTTGGCAAACTCTGCGGGCTGAAGACTAACTGGACCGAGGCTTAACCAGGAATGAGATCCTTTTACATCTCTGGCTATAAATATCGTAACAAAAAGCAGGAACAGCATTCCTATATAAAGAATATAAGAGAACATATCGTATATTCTTTCTTCTATCATTAACAGTACAAATCCTAAACCGAATGAGCACAGTATCCACATTAATTGCTTTCCACCTCTTGTACCAAAACTGAGGAAGTCAGTATCTCCATAGTTATAACTGGCTCCACATACACTGAACCAACCACAAGTGATCAGTATCAAATATATTATTATAGTTGTCCAATCAACAGACTTCCATAAACTAACGCGTCTGGGCTCCATAGGATATTACAGCATTACTTAAACTTTCAACTAGCTTTTCTCTCTCTGGAGCAATTTTCCCTTTGAGATAATGCTCCATCATCAATGCACCAATAGGAACGGCATAAGTTGCTCCCCAACCACCATTCTCTACATAGACACAAATGGCAATTTTAGGCTTGCTCATAGGTGCAAATCCCATAAAAACAGAGTGGTCTTTTCCCCTATTCTGAGCTGTTCCAGTTTTACCGCAAACTTCCATTTCAGGCATATAGTTTGCTCTGGTACAAGTTCCATGTTCAACAGCTCCACGCATACCCTTAATTATATAAGAGTAATACTTTGGATCAATTGTTGTATATTTGGGGTATAGATAAGTGCTATCTAATCTTCCTCCAATAATACTCCTCACAACATGAGGAGTTCTGAAATGTCCTCTATTAGCAATAGTAGCTCCCAGATTAGCTATTTGAAGAGGTGTGAGCAATACTTCACCCTGTCCGATTGCTGTATGGATAATGCGTAAACCTCCCCAGCGCCCCTTACCATATATTTTATCATAGAACTTAGCATTAGGAATCAAACCTCTCTTTTCTCCGGGAAGGTCAATACCCAATTTGTATCCAAATCCCATTGACACCATATGATCTTTCCATACAGTCAAAGCCGAATCAGAATTCAGATATTTCTTATTATCAATCATCTTATATAACCCCCAACAAAAATAGGAGTTACATGAAGTGGCCAATGCAGGAACCAAAGGCAGCGGCGAGGGATGAGAGTGACATCCTACTCTAAGTCCAGGTACTACAAATCCATGGTAGCATGGAAAGGAAGTAGAAGGAGTTATGATCTTTTCCTGAAGAAAGATTAATGACTGAGCCGGTTTAAAAGTAGATCCCGGAGGATAAGAAGCCATTAAAGCTCTATTAAATAGAGGTTTTCTTGGATCTCGTTCCAACTCCATATGCATTTTCCCTCGCTGACGTCCAACCATATCTGCCGGATTAAATGTTGGCGTAGAGACCAGACAAAGTATTTCCCCAGTTTCAGGTTCAATAGCTACTATAGCTCCAATTTTAGATCCCATAAGCTTTTCACCAAACTTTTGCAGTTCAATGTCAATGGAAAGTCGCAAGTTCTTTCCAGGTATAGGTCTTTTATCTAGTTTACCATTCAAATATTTACCTTGAATACGTCCATGAGCATCTCTTAGAAGAATTTCAACTCCTTTATGTCCACGCAGTTGCTTTTCATAAAACTTCTCAACGCCCTGCTTTCCTATATAGTCTCCACGCACATAGTAATCGTCATCTTCTATATTTGCCATTGACGCCTCACCTAAATCACCTAATATATGTGCTGCAGAATTATATGAATACTGTCGTATAGAACGTTGCTGAACATAAAATCCTCGAAATTTGAATAACTTTTCCTGCAAGACACTACTTTCTTCTGCCGAAAGTTGTACCATAAACAGCTGATTTGTGAAACGAGAATAGCCAGGGTTTTTAGATCTGTCTTTTATATCAGCCATTCGCTTTATAAAATATTCTTTTGTAATATTTAAAGTCTGACATAAATCAAGAGTATCAAGATGTTCAATCTCTTTCATCACTACAGTCACATCATATGCTGGCTGGTTATAAACAAGCAATTTATTATTTCGGTCGTAGATAATACCTCTTGAAGGATATTGAATCTTATTTAGAAAGGCATTACTATCTGCATTTTTTTTGTAATCATCAGACATAATCTGAAGAACAAAAAGGCGTGTAATATAGAGAAGCACAACCGTAATGGCAATACCCACTATAACATATCTTCTTTTTTCTAAATTAAAATCCCTAGCCACGTTTATTTTCTTAATCCTTCAATACCCATTATACATAAGACAGTAACTACTGTACTAGATCCTATTTTTATCAGCAAAGTGCTCAGATCGAATAAAGAGAAAGATTCAATCATCAATAATGCAGTATGATGAAGCAACACACACAATATTACATACTTTACAAAAGGAGAAACACCAATAGCTTTTATTGCAGGAACATACTCGTCTGTACTATCCCGCATAGAGAAAAGACGCAAGAAGAGCGGACGGATAAAAGCTATAAAAGTTGTAGCTGCAGCATTCATTCCAGGGGTATCAGAAAACATATCAATTGTCAGTCCGAGAAAGAATCCCCATAACATCATCTCACTTCTGGAAGTCCCAGAAGACATCTTCAATATCAGATATATGTATATATATGGAGTAGCAAATCCTGCAATATGCACATTATTAAGCACCAATACCTGAATTAAAACAAGTGCTATAAACCACTTTATTCGCCTTAAATATGTTATTATCATTGTTCCTGCTTGTTTGCCGATTCTTCAAGAAGTTTCTGTTCCATTTGTGTTGCTTTAGGCAAAACCCTCACACTATTAAGTTTGCCAAAGTCTGTAGCTAAACGAACTTTCAACTGATAAGAAAGTCCATCTTTAGAATTACCTATATGATCAACAGTTCCAACCATAATTCCTGCCGGAAAAACATCCGAGTAACCACTTGTCACAATAGTATCTCCCAAACCAAATTTAGCATGTCTGGGCAGATCATCTAAATATGCATAACGAGAATCTCTTCCCTCCCACTTTATTGTACCAAAATAGCCACTACCTAATATCTTACAACCTATTCTGCATTTTGTATTTAGCATAGATATAACAACTGAATATTTAGGTGTTGTCATATACACAATACCAACAACTCCATTTCTGTCAATAACTCCCATTTCACTATGAACGCCATCATTAGATCCCTTATCCAAAGTTATATAGTTATCGGCCTTTATTAACGAGCTATTAATTACATTAGCTTTTATTAGATTGGAATTCTTGGCTATCTGATCGTTCATGCCATCAATATCCAAGGAATCCACCCCACGTCCTTGTAATTCCTTCCTTAAATTAGCAAGTTGTTGTTCAAGCAGCATGTTACGATCCAGCAAATCTTCATTTGCTTCTTTAAGATAGAAATATGAAGTTACATCTCCTTTTATCTTGTATATTTCGCCAGCAACAGCATTACTGGATGTAAAGAAAGAGCTTTTCTGATAGTGATTAAAGCGAAACAATAAAGTAAAACTGATAATCTCTAGCAGAAAGAAAAGAAACCAGTAGTAATATTTAATCAGGAAGTTTAGTAGGTTCCGCATATAATTCCAAAGTAGTAACTAGCCGATATGCAGATATCCAGATCTCAAACTATGTAGATCTGCATATCTGCACACCGGCATATTATATTTATCGCATCAGGAATGAGAATTTATCTACATTCTTCAATGCTACTCCTGTTCCTTTTGCTACAGCATGAAGAGGATCTTCAGCTATATGGAAAGGTATATTAATTTTATCTGTTAAACGTTTGTCCAATCCTCTCAATAGAGCACCTCCACCAGCTAAATAGATACCGTTGTGTACAATATCAGCATACAATTCAGGCGGAGTTTGTTCCAATGCACTAAGAATAGCTGTTTCCATTTTAGCAATGGATTTTTCCAAGCAATGAGCTATTTCCTGGTAGCATACAGGAACTTCCATTGGAAGAGCTGTCATTCTGTTAGGACCGTGAACAATAAAATCTTCCGGTGCATCTTCGAGTTCAGTCAAAGCAGCACCAACATGAATCTTAATCTGTTCAGCTGTACGCTCACCTATTTTCAGGTTGTGCTGACGACCCATATATTCCTGAATGTCCGATGTTAAATCATCACCTGCAATACGGATAGATTTGTTTGAGACGATACCTCCCAATGAAATAACTGCAATTTCGGTAGACCCACCACCTATATCAACAATCATATTTCCTTCCGGCGCCTCTACATCAATACCAATACCAATTGCAGCAGCCATTGGTTCGAATATTAAATAGACGTCACGTCCTCCGGCATGTTCGGCAGAATCACGTACTGCACGCAATTCAACTTCGGTACTTCCAGAAGGAACGCAGATAACCATTCTCAAAGAAGGAGAGAACAATCTGTGATGAGTATTCATCATCTTAATCATACCTCTCATCATTTGCTCACATGCATAGAAGTCAGCAATCACACCGTCACGAAGTGGACGGATAGTTCTGATATTTTCATGTGTTTTGCCATGCATCTGGCGTGCTTTTTCACCTACAGCGATCATTTTATCTGTACGTCTGTCTAAAGCAACTACAGATGGCTCATCAACTACAATTTTACCGTTACTGATGATGATGGTATTGGCAGTACCCAAGTCCATCGCTATTTCTTGAGTGAAAGAAAATAATCCCATTTTTTATTAATGTTTAAAGTGTCTGATTCCGGTTGTAACCATTGCTACACCATTCTCATTACAATAATCAAAAGATTCTTGATCTCTAACAGAACCTCCAGGCTGGATTACAGAAGTTATACCTGCTTTATGTGCAATCTCAACACAATCAGGGAATGGGAAGAATGCATCACTTGCCATCACTGCTCCTTGCAAATCAAATCCGAAAGCTTTAGCTTTTTCGATTGCTTGTTTCAAGGCATCAACACGAGATGTCTGACCGACACCACTTGCACATAATTGTTTTCCTTTAGCCAGAACAATAGAATTTGATTTACTGTTCTTCACTATTTTATTAGCGAACAGCATATCTTCAATTTCTTGTTCAGTTGGAGCTTTTACAGTTACAGTCTTCAAATCTGAAGAAGTTTCTATGTTTAAGTCTCTATCTTGTACTAATACACCGTTCAATAATGAGCGGAATTGTTTCTTTGGGAATTTAGCTTCCTTACGAACCAATATAATACGATTTTTCTTTTGTGTTAATATTTCCAGAGCATCTACATCATAATCCGGAGCAATAATAATTTCAAAGAAAATTTTAGTAATTTCTTCAGCGGCAGCTTTATCTATTACAGAATTTGTGATCAAAACACCTCCGTAAGCAGAAACCGGGTCACCAGCTAAAGCTTCTTTCCACGCTTCAGCCACAGTAGGACGAGAAGCTAGTCCGCAAGCATTATTATGTTTCAACACAGCAAAAGTTGTTTCATCGAATTCATCAATCAAATCAACTGCTGCATTTATATCAAGCAAATTATTATATGAAATTTCTTTTCCGTGAATCTGATCAAAAACTGCATCCAAATCACCAAAGAAAACACCTTTCTGATGAGGATTTTCGCCATATCTAAGTGGCTTCTGCTCGTTTACTGAACAACGGAATCCTGAACAATCTTCGCCATCAAAATAGTTAAAGATAGCAGAATCGTAGTGTGAAGAAACTGCAAAAGCTTCTTTAGCAAACCAACGACGTTCTTCGATTGTACTAGTTGCTCCATGCTCCATCAACATATCTGCCAATGGTTTGTATTGAGTTTGCGAAGCTACAATAACAACATCTTTATAATTCTTAGCGGCTGCACGAATTAATGAAATACCACCTATATCAATTTTTTCAACGATAGCAGCTTCACCAGCTCCTGAAGCAACAGTTGCTTCGAATGGATATAAGTCAACAATGACTAAATCTATTTCTGGAATCTCGTATTTTTCTATTTGTTGAAGATCTTGTTCTACCTCTCTACGGCATAAAATACCACCAAATACCTTTGGATGGAGAGTCTTTACTCTACCGCCTAAAATTGATGGGTAAGTAGTAAGATCTTCTACAGCCTTACAAGGGAAACCTAGAGATTCAATAAACTGACGTGTACCTCCTGTAGACAGGAATTCAACTCCTTCCTCGTGGAGTTTGGTGATTAAATCATCCAATCCTTCCTTATGGTAAACCGACACGAGAGCGGTTTTAATTTTTTTTGTTTCAGACATTTAATTGCATATTAGGTGTTTCAATGCGCAAAGGTACAAATTATTGTTTTATACCACATATAAAATTGGCTGGTTTTATGAATATTTTCACAGTTTTTTTAATGATCTAATAAATAGAACTTCATGCAATAAGATTTTAAGGTATACAAAAACACCCAGCTAAAGAGATTTTCAAGCCTGGGTTCACAAAGGAAAATACAAAAAGTAGATTTTAAAGATCTCATTAGTTTTAGTTTTCTTAAACATCAGTTACTATCTTTCACACTAAAACAAATATCTATAAAACAAACAAAAGTAAACCAATAAGCTTTATCTTATTACCCGTTCAATAACAAAGATGAAAGGATTGGGCAATCACCTAAATTTATTGGCCAATAAATTCCAGGCATTCGCCAATAAATAAATTTTATTGGCGAATAAAATTATTTAAATAACCAAAGCATTAACACAACAACTACAAGGGCGGGCAACATATTCATTATGCGCAGTTTCTTTATTTCTAATATGTTTATTCCAAGCCCCATTAGCATAATTCCACCAACACTTGTTAGTCCAAGAATTATTTGCGGAGTAAATAAAGAACCGGCATACATTGCCAGCAAAGTTAACGCACCTTGAAAAAGAAACAACGGAACAGCCGCAGCAACAACTCCAAGACCAAAAGCTGAAGCAAGTAACATTGCCGAAAAGAAATCCATCAATGATTTAGTAAATAATAAATCGGAAGAACCTCCCGTACCTTCCTGAATTGCTCCCAACACAGTCATCGATCCTATACAAAATAATAAGAATGCAGTTATCAGCCCTTCTGAAAATTTATCGCTTCCAATACGGAACTTCCTTTTCAGAACTCCGCTCATCTGTTCTGCACCCTTCTCTACATTTATCCACTCACCCAGCAACGAGCCTATAGCTAAACTTCCCACTATTATCAAAATGTCTTCCATTTTAACTACCATAGTAATACCTATAGCCAGCGTAAACAAACCAACTGCCTGAAAATAAATAGAAGTAACTCGCTCTGGCATATTTTTTTTCAGCAATAGTCCAATAGTTCCGCCTGCAACAACTGCAGCTGTATTTACGATAGTTCCAATCATATTATGAGGTGATTATTTATAAATTTACAGAAATAGAGCTTTACCTAATTATAAAGTTGCGAAAATAACATCTTTTTTGCAAATCACCCGAAGAATATAGCAAATATAATAACAGATTAGTCTCATGAGTTTAACTAAAAAATCAATTCAACGCAGCATCTTGCAACTAAATAAATAATTAGGATAAAGACTTAATTTGCATATAAACAAAAAACGAAATATATTTGCTTATATTTCATTAATAAACACTCTAAAAAGATCAAAATGAATAAAAAAAGCATCAAATTGATAATATTTTTATTTGCCATTTTTATTAACACACAAGTATTTTCTCAAGAAAAGTTTCCCGATGGGACACCTATCCCCGACTGGTTTAGAAAGAATGAAGTGGTTAATATTAATTCTTTAGGAAAAATATATCGGATTACCGATTACGGAGTTATAAACGACAGCACCATTCTGCAAACAGAAAAAATACAAGCAGTTATAGATCGTGCAGAACAAAACGGTGGTGGCGTAATAGTAATTCCTCAAGGAACTTTTCTAAGCAGCTCTATCTTTTTCAAACCTAAAACGCATCTATATCTAGAAAAGAATGCCGTATTAAAAGGTAGCGATGATATAAGCAATTTCCCCATTGTTGAAACACGCATGGAAGGACAGACACTGAAATATTTCCCTGCCTTGGTAAATGCCGACCATGTGAACGGTTTCACAATATCGGGCGAAGGAACACTCAATGGAAATGGTATGCGTTATTGGAAATCTTTCTGGAAACGCCGTGCCGTTAACAGCAAATGTACCAACATGGACGAACTACGTCCTCGATTACTTTACATATCTAATAGCAACGATGTACAAATCTCGGGCATTCGTCTTATTAATTCTCCCTTTTGGACAACACACTTTTACAGATGTAATAACGTAAAGATGCTTAATCTATATATATTTTCGCCAGCAGAACCAGTCAAAGCACCTAGTACAGATGGTATAGACATAGACGCCTGCAACAATTTCCTTGTTAAGAATTGCTTTATCTCTGCAAACGACGATGGTATTGCACTTAAAGGAGGAAAAGGAACCTGGGCCGATAAAGACCCAACCAACGGAAGCAATACTAATATAATAATAGAAGATTGCACATACGGCTTCTGCCACAGCGCACTTACTTGCGGCAGTGAATCCATTCACGACCGAAATATAATCCTCCGCCGCTGCACAGTAGACAAAGCAAACCGTTTGTTATGGCTTAAGATGCGCCCCGATACTCCTCAAAAATACGAATATATCTTGGTGGAAAATATTAAAGGTAATGCCAATAGCTTCCTTTTCATAAAGCCCTGGAGTCAATTCTTCGACCTAAAAGACAGAAAAGATATGCCGCTTTCCTATTCTGCTAATGTTACAATGCGCAATATCAACTTAGAATGCGAAGTTTTCTTTAACGTGAAAGAGTCTGATAAATACAAACTCACAAACTTCACTTTTGAGAATCTAAATATAAAAGCGAAGGATGGCAAAATAAACCAGAATGCCATAAAACCATTTATCTTGAAGAACGTTATTGTAAACAACGTGAAGATTAAAAACAATTAATAAAGAAACCTCCATAAAGCAGTTTAATCAACTTTATGGAGGTTTCTTTTTAAACAGACTTCTATTTAAAAAACCACAGATCAAATCTTTGGTTTTAATAAACTAAAAATCTTCAACCCAAATTAAGTTTCAAACAAAAGAAAAAGGCACCCAAGAGTGGAAGCCTCTCAAATGCCTTATTCCTAAAATGTAGCGGGACCCAGGATTGAACTGGGGACCTCATGATTATGAATCATGCGCTCTAACCGGCTGAGCTATCCCGCCATTTCTTAAATGCGGTGCAAAGGTATAGAAATCTTTGAAACCTGCAAAATTTTGCCATACTTTTTTCGATTTTAACCCCAAAAAGAGTGATTTTATTTAAAAAGCAAGAGAAAAAACGCATAATTTAGTATCATATACTTCAAATTTCAAAAAAAGTCTTTATCTTGGCGCACAGAAAACACAAGCACTATGAAAAAAGAAAAGATTCATATAGAATATCTTTTAAACGCATCCTCAAGAAGCATTATATGGAATGCAATTAGCACCCCAATCGGCATGGAAGACTGGTTTGCCGATAAAGTTCAAATGAAAGATAAAACATTCACTTTCTGCTGGGGTAAATCAGAAGTTAGAAAAGCCGAATTGATTGGAACAAGAATTAATTCTTTCGTCAGATTCCATTGGCTGGATGATGAAGATGAAAAAAGCTATTTTGAGTTCAAAATGAACTTTAATGAACTAACAAGTGACTACGTACTGGAAATTACTGATTTCGTTGACCCGGAAGAGAAAGATGACCAGTTTGAACTATGGAACTCTCAGATTGATACGCTTAAAAGAGCATGTGGAATGTAGCATCAAATTTATAAAAATAATCAAAAGTATGCGTGAACATCTTTTTTTATACTAATTTTGTCGGATAATCGTACAAATAAAAAAAGATGCTACGCATAAAGAAATTAGATATATTCGTTATCAAGAGTTTCACACTCCTTTTCTTTGGAACGTTCTTCATTTGTCTCTTCATATTTATGATGCAGTTTTTATGGAGATACGTCGACGATTTAGTTGGTAAAGGATTAGCTATAAGCGTATTATCAGAGTTTTTCTTTTACGCCATATTAACTTTGGTACCTACTGCGCTTCCTCTTGCTATCTTACTTGCTTCATTAATGACTTTCGGTAATTTTGGCGAAAGGTATGAGCTACTCGCTATAAAAGCTGCCGGAATTTCGTTAATCAGAGTAATGGCGCCTCTTATTGTCTTTACAGTATTTCTGTGTTCCACTTCCTTTTATTTTCAAAATGTTGTAGCACCCAAGGCCCAGGTAAAACTATTCACTTTGCTTTTTTCCATGAAGCAAAAATCACCTGAATTAGAAATTCCGGAAGGGGTCTTTTATGATGAAATCGAAGGTTATAATCTTTATGTTAAGCATAAAAACAAAGAGACTGGAGCATTATATAATATAATGATCTACAATTTCTCTGATGGATTTGACAATGCACATATCATTGTTGCCGACTCAGGCAAACTGGAAATGACAGCCGACAAAAAATATTTGAGACTACATCTGTATAGCGGAGAAATGTTTGAGAATCTTAAGTCGCAAAGCAGCTCCATGCAAAATGTTCCATATCGGCGAGAAAGTTTTAGCGAAAAACACACTATAATAGATTTCAATTCAAACTTTAATATGATTGACGAAAGTTTCATGAACAATCAGTATCAAAGTAAGAATATGACCGAGCTTCAAACTGCAGTCGATTCAATGAATCATTTGGTTGACAGCGTTGGAAAAACATTCTATAAAGAAGCAATAACAAATACTTATCGTTTCAGAGATAATTTTAGTAAAGAAGATACACTCAAAATAAGAAAAGCTAAATTGACTGCTATAAATACAGATAGCGTATTTAATAATCTTTCTTTATCAGACAAGCAGAAGGCTGTGGCAAACGCATTAAGCACGTCGCAAAGTATAGGTAATGACTGGAAATTTAAGAGTTTCAACACCGTTGACACAGACAAGCGTATCCGCAGACACGAAATGGAATGGCATAAAAAAATTGCTCTTTCTATCTCCTGCTTAATATTCTTCTTCATTGGTGCTCCTTTAGGGGGTATCATAAGAAAAGGAGGCTTAGGCATGCCAGTTGTAATCTCTATCTTAATCTTCCTCATCTATTATATTATAGATACAACCGGAGCTAAAATGGCCAGAAATGGTACATGGGTTATTTGGACGGCAATGTGGATAAGTACTTTTATCTTAGCTCCAGTAGGTATATTCCTCAGTTATAAATCGAATAATGATTCCGTTGTACTGAATGTAGATACATATATTAATTGGCTAAGGAAAGTTATAGGTATACGTGACACTCGGCATTTGGCTAAAAAAGAAGTAATCATTGAAGATCCCGACTATCTGCAAGAAGATAAGAATATGGAACTGCTAAATGATATGTGTGAAGAATATATATCAAATAATAGACTAAAACGTGCGCCAAACTATTTCACAATCTGGACCAAAAATGAAAAAGATGAAGAAATTATGGCTATCAACGAGCAGTTAGAAGCTATTATTGAAAAGTTGGCCAATACCAAAAACACGAAAATTCTAGGAACACTGAACAACTACCCTATCTTGTCTGTTCATGCTCATAGATGCCCTTTCAATATGCCTTCGCTCAACAAAATAACTGGTATAATACTACCTATAGGGTTAATCTATTATTTTAGAATATGGGCTTTCAGGGTTAGGTTATATAAAGATCTGAAATTAATAAATAAGGTAAACAGAGATTTACAAGATATAATAAGAACAATTTGTAACAAGTAAGATATGGAAAATATAAAGCTAAATTCAATCGAAGAAGCAATAGAAGACTTTCGTGAGGGTAAATTTATAATTGTCGTAGATGATGAAGACCGTGAAAATGAAGGCGATTTTATTATTGCAGCGGAAAAAATAACTCCGGAAAAAGTAAATTTCATGTTGACTTACGGACGCGGGGTTTTGTGTGCTCCTATTACTGAAGAGCGTTGTGAAGAGTTAGACCTGGAAATGCAGGTTTCTACAAACACTTCAATATATGAAACACCATTCACTGTTACAGTAGACTTACTAGATGGATGTACTACAGGAGTTTCAATGCACGACAGAGCAGCCACTATCAAAGCATTGGCCGATCCTAACACAAAACCAGTTAGTTTTGGTCGTCCCGGGCATGTCAACCCACTAAGAGCAAAATCACGTGGAGTTCTTCGTCGCTCAGGACATACAGAAGCAACTGTTGACATGGCACGTTTAGCAGGTCTTTATCCAGCCGGAGCTTTAATTGAAATTATCAATGAAGATGGAACAATGGCTCGCTTACCAGAACTGCTGGAAGTTTCTAAAAAATTCGACATAAAAATCATTTCTATTAAAGATCTTATAGCATACCGCTTAAAGATGGAGTCGATTGTAGAAAAAGGAGATGAAGTTGACATGCCTACTGAATTCGGACATTTCCGCCTTATCCCTTTCCGTCAAAAATCAAACGGGCTGGAACATATTGCTTTAATAAAAGGCGAATGGGCAGAAAACGAGCCTATTTTGGTAAGAATGCACTCATCTTGTATGACTGGTGACATATTTGCATCCAACCGTTGCGATTGTGGAGAGCAGTTGCATAAAGCAATGTCTGAGATAGAAAAAGCAGGCAAAGGTGTTGTTGTTTATATGAATCAGGAAGGCCGAGGTATTGGACTTATGAATAAAATAAGAGCATATAAATTGCAGGAAGAAGGACTTGATACGGTTGATGCAAATCTTCACTTAGGCTTTAAGGCAGATGAACGTGATTATGGTGTAGGTGCAGAAATATTACGGGAAATAGGTGTGCATAAAATGAGATTACTAACTAATAACCCTGTTAAACGTATTGGTCTAGAAGCTTATGGCCTGGAAATAGTAGAAAATGTAGCTATCGAAGTCACCCCCAATGAGTATAATTTACGATATCTGAAAACAAAAAAAGATCGTATGGGACACGCTTTGCATTTTACAAAGTGATATAAAAATAAGACCTATTGAAGTACAAAGTTCAATAATATCATTTATTTGCTTTCTTATTTCAATTATTTTATCTTATTTTGCATCGTGATATAGACCAACAATAAATAAGTTAAATTATGAATCAACTTTCAGACCGTTTGAACAGCCTTTCTCCTTCAGAAACATTAGCTATGTCTCAGAAGAGTAGTGAGTTAAAAGCTCAAGGCATTGATGTCATCAATCTTAGTGTAGGGGAACCCGACTTCTTTACTCCCGACCACATTAAGGCTGCTGCTAAAAAAGCAATTGATGATAACTTCTCTTTTTATTCTCCTGTACCAGGCTACATGCCCCTTCGTAAGGCTATTGCAGCTAAATTAAAGAATGAAAATGGCCTGGATTATAAACCTGAACAGATTGTTTGTTCCAATGGAGCAAAACAGTCAGTTTGTAATACCTTATTGTGTATTATTGGCCCGGAAGATGAAGTAATTATCCCAGCTCCATATTGGGTGAGCTACATTGAAATGGTAAAACTAGCAGAAGGAAAAAGTGTTATTATCCCTGCTGGCCTTGAACAAAATTTCAAAATTACACCTGCTCAACTGGAAGCTGCTATTACTCCTAAAACTAAAGCAATAATCCTTTGCTCTCCTTCAAATCCAACAGGAAGTGTATACAGTAAAGAAGAATTAAAAGGATTAGTAGATGTTTTGGTTAAGTATCCTAATATCATCGTTATTGCCGACGAGATTTACGAACATATCAACTATATCGGTAAACATGAAAGTATTGCTCAGTTCCCTGAAATCAAAGAACGTGTAGCCCTTATCAATGGTGTTTCTAAAGCATATGCTATGACTGGTTGGAGACTTGGATTCGTTGCTGCTCCAGAATGGTTGGCAAAAGCTAGCAATAAGCTTCAAGGACAATATACTTCAGGTCCATCTTCAATTGCTCAAAAAGCAGCAGAAGCTGCATTTGCAGGAGATCAGGCACCAGTTGAAGAGATGCGTAAAGCCTTCGAACGTCGTCGCAATCTTGTTATTGAATTAGTTAAAGATATCCCAGGATTAGAATGCAATGTTCCTGATGGTGCATTTTATGTATTCCCAAAATGTGATTCATATTTCGGTAAATCTTTTGGCGATCGTAAAATTAATGATTCTGCAGATTTGGCAATGTATCTTTTGGAAGAAGGACACGTAGCATGTGTTGGGGGTGTAGCTTTCGGAGCCCCTGAATGTATCCGTATGTCTTATGCTACATCTGATGAAAATCTGGTTGAAGCATTCAATAGAATCAAGCAAACGTTGGCTAAACTTAAATAAGCAACAATATAAATAGTCTGGAAATAAGATCATAAGATTAATTTCCAGACCTATATATAAGTAAAAAGGCTGTTTCGATTGAAACAGCCTTTTTATTTTTTACCCGAAGGAATTTTTTAGTTTCCCGGATGTATTGCTTCAGAAGGACAAACATCTGCGCAAGTTCCACATTCTGTACAAACCTCTGGATTGATTGAATAGATATCACCTTCAGAGATAGCTCCTACTGGACACTCGTCAATACAAGTTCCGCAAGCAATACAATCATCATTAATTACGTAAGCCATTTTCTTAAATTTTAATTATTAGTACTAATTTGCTCAACAAAAATAGAGATTAATTCTAATTGTAGCATATTTCCTTTCATATTTTATGTTAATTTGGATTTTATCTAAATAACAAAAATCCTAATAAGCTTTTATTTGTCTTAACATTGCAATAAGAAGCGTAATTTGCCGTTATAATAAGCATAAAATAATTATCAGGACTTGAAACGTATATTCATCATATTACTATCATTTGTATTTTCATTGGGCGTAAATGCACAGATAAAGAAGATACAAAATAGACCATATATTGACCAAAGAAGGCTACATTATGGTTTTTTAATTGGTTTGCATACTCAAGATCTGAAATTTGAGAACAACGGATACATTACTAAGGATGGAGAATCCTGGTTTGTCGATGTTGCCAGTTATTCTCCCGGATTCAGTGTTGGTGTTTTAGGTGAACTCTACTTAACGAAAGATCTGGCACTCCGGCTTATTCCTACTTTGCATTTCGGTGACAAAACCGTAATTTTCAAAGAACAAAATAGCAAAGAAGAGACCAGACAGCAGATAAAATCTACATATCTGTCTCTTCCTTTTGATTTAAAATTCAGTGCAGAACGTTTTAACAACTATCGGCCATACGTAATGGCTGGAGTTAACCCCATGGCAGACCTCAGCATCAAGAAAAATGGTGTTTTATTACTTAAAAGTGCCGATTGCTATATAGAAGCTGGTCTTGGTTGTGACTTCTATCTCCCATTCTTCAAGCTTATTCCAGAACTTAAGTTCTGCTTTGGATTAAGTAATTTACTTAAAACAGACCGCTCTGATTTAAATGATAAAACACTATTAAAATACACTCAATCAGTCAACCAGATAAACTCTCGTATGATTGTGCTTTCTTTCTATTTTGAATAAAGAAACTATTTCATCGACTGATATATTACTTCCTGAATATTGGTACGAATATTCATTTTCGACAATTTAAAATTCCAACGATCCGGATATGTACGGTTGCTCAAAAATACGTAAACCAGGCCGTTTACCGGATCCACCCAACAACATGTTCCGGTCCAACCTGTATGCCCATAAACAGCAGCAGGAGCAGAAGCACAGCAAGGACTATTTTGAGGATTAGCAGGTACTGGCTTATCATATCCCAAACCTCGTCTGCCACTTTTGGAAGTCATTGTTGTAAATAGCTTGCAGGTAGATTTGCTTAAATAACGTTTCCCATCTATTTCACCTCCATTAAGCAGCATCTGATAGACCTTTGCAACATCCTTTGCAGAAGCGAACAAGCCCGCATTACCTGATACACCACCCAAATATGCTGCAGCCTCATCATTCACAAATCCCTGAATCAGTTCGCCTCGAAAACAATCATTTTTCACTGTAGGAACAACCTCATCTTTTTTATGCGTACGTAAAGGCAGATAACAAATATGATATAGTCTCATTGGTCCATAATAGTCACGATTCAGGAATTCATCCATAGGGATTCCGCTAACAGTTTCGGCAATCTCTTTTAGAAGGATAAAGTTAACGCAACTATAGTTATACTTCTTTGCTCCTAGTTTAGTCTGAGCAATCATCTGCATAGCTGCTTCATGAAATTTCTTATTCATAAAGAGACTATCAGTTACCTGCATCGTAAATTCATCGGAAGGCTTAGTGGAAGCCCATCCTTCTTTATATTTAAAAGAAGTACAAGCATAAGTATTCTCTTCAGTCTGTATGGTATGTTTAGAATCTTTCTTATTCACAAAGAAAGGAGCTTCATAACTTGTTTCATCTATAGCCAGTCGATAGAACGGAAGCGAAGGTGGCAACCCAGACTCATGAAACAACAATTCTTTAATCGTTATATTCTCTTTGTCAGTACCACGAAGAAAAGCTAGATATTTAGATGCTTTATCAGTAAGGTTCAACAAGCATTTATCGTATAACTTCATGATAGCAAGTAATGTTCCTGTTGTTTTTGATAAAGAAGCAAGATCATACATACTATTTGATGTTACTTTCTGCTCTCCTTCATAAGTATATTTTCCAAAATTCTTGCTATACACAGTCTTTCCATCCTTCATAACCAAAACCTGACATCCAGGAAAAGCACGAGCTTCAATTCCTTCCTTAACAATTGAATCAATGCGTGCTAATGTAACAGAACTCATTCCAAAGTCTTCTGGTACAGAGCGGAAAACTGTATTAGGGGTAATTGTTACTCCATCTCCGGGAGAGTAAAGCGTTCCTATACTTACTGATAAACGCCCGTCAGCTGTGGCTTTAGCAAAAAGAACATCACCTGTTTGAGCTTGAACATCATTATCTGCAGAATGCCCTAAAATAACTGCAGAAGCAACAGATAAGGGTATCTGAAGTTGTTCCATTACTGAAAAAGGAGTAAAGAACACATAGACTGCCGGTTGACTGATTGATAGAGCTGAAAAGAAATGAAGATAAGGTTTCAGGTCTTGAGCGGTTATACTAACAACAACCCTCTTATGTAATGACAACTCATGCTTCATGGCTTGCGTCAATGAATCATTCATCTGGTATGTTAAATGATAGCATTTAACCGGAGCATATTTCTTCATTGTTTCTATAAACACAGAGTCAGCAGATCTGTCGCCAACACTAACCAATGCTATTTCATCTGCAGAAGCCCGGAAAGGAAGTTCCTGTTCTCTATTTCCAAGAACGGTTATAGCAGCTGTTCTCAGTTTATGTATTAAAGCTTCGGAATTTGCCGTATTAATTCGTTCTTCCAAACCCGACAAACGAATTTCAGGGGCTCTTGTCAGCCCTAAAATATATTTGTATAACAAAACTTTTCTACACTTACGATCAATTTCCTCTTTACTTATTTCTCCATTCTGAAGGGCTTTAAGTACACTTTGAACTTCTGTTTCTACATCTGCCGGAGCCAATACCATATCATTTCCAGCCTGCAAAGCCAGCAAGCAGACTCTATCTGCAGAAGCAACACCTTTCATGGCTAAGGCATCAGTAAAGATCAATCCCTGAAAGCGAAGTTCATCGGCAAGCAAACCATAAACAACATTACGTGAAAGAGAAGAAGGAAACAGCTTGTTTGGCTCTATGATAGGCACCTGAAGATGTCCAACCATAATGCCTCCTAAACCAGCTTTTATATATTGTTTAAAAGGATAGAGTTCAACGCTATCCAGTCGTTCTCTTGTAAAAGCCAACACCGGTAAAGCAAAATGAGAATCAACATCTGTATCTCCATGCCCCGGAAAGTGTTTTGCTACAGAAAGTACCCCTTTGCTTTCAAGTCCTTGGGCATAGGCAATAACTTTATCTGCTACTTCATGAGGTTCTTCACCAAATGAGCGGACATTGATAACAGGATTATTAGGATTACGATTTACATCGGCAACAGGTGCAAAATTTACTGTAACTCCCATCTCCTTACACTGCCTGGCTACCTCCTGACCATATTCGTAAATAAGCTGGTCATTCTGAATGCATCCCAGAACTACATTTTTTGGAAATACAGGAGTACTTTTCAGTCTCATAGACAATCCCCATTCACCATCGAAAGTAATCATCAATGGAATTTTAGCCTGCGACTGAGCAAAATTAGTTAATAAGGCCTGATCCTGCAGTTTTCCACCAGAGAACAGCAACCCACCAATTTTGCTGTCGCGAACAGCCTTTCGAATCATCTTCTTATTCTTTTTATCGATATCGGGGTTCACTGTATGAATAAAAAGCTGACCTATTCTTTCTTTCATCGTCATTTTAGACAATGTATTTTCAACCCATTTCTGACAAGACTCTTGTTGTGAAACCTTATACGCCAAAAGAGGTTCAACCTGTGCTTTGGTTGCTACAGGTAATAAAAGAGCCAGAACTAATGTAAATACAAATACCCTTTTCATCACTTATTTCCTTTCAAACTTTAGATTTATTTTTCCCACATAGACTCCATTTCTCCACATCTGTGTTACAGGAACCTCCTTACCATCTAAATTTTTGTAATATACAGGAGTTTCAATAAACGAATGAGAATGTCCTCCTAATATTAAATCAATATTATGTGTTTTTGCTGCTAATACTTCATCACAAACCGGATTATTTTCTGAAGCTTTCCACCCCAAATGAGAAAGACAAACCACCACATCACAACGTTCATTCTTTTTCAAATATGTCGCAACCTCATTTGCTACATCATAAGGTTCAAAGTAAACCACCCCTTTGCACTTATCGGCCTGAACCAATCCTTCCATTTTAGGACTCAATCCAAACACTCCAATTTTCAGGCCTTTACGCTTAATAATAATATAAGGCTTAACCAAACCATCAAGCACAGTACCCGTAAACCTGTAGTTGGCACAAACAAACGGAAATTTCGCCATTTTAAAAAGACGAGCCATATTCTCAAGTCCAAAATCAAACTCATGATTTCCAATCGTTGCTGCATCATATTTCATTTCGTTCATCAACCTGATTTCCACCTCTCCTTTAAACATATTGTAATATGGAGTTCCCTGAGAAAAATCACCGCAGTCGAACAACAAAACATCCTTATCTCCTGACCGAACCTGCTTTATAAAAGAAGCTCTTCTAACAAACCCACCTTTATCTGCCTGAGATTTATTAGCATCGTTTTTGCTTATAGGTTCAACACGACTGTGAGTATCATTGGTATGCAATATAGTAAGCACCTTCACACGCTGAGCAGAAAGGTTAATGCATAAGATTAGCGATATTATTATAAAAAATGTCCGTTTCATTGTATTCCTTTATTTCTTAATCTGAATTCTACCATCCAGTCTGGATGTAATTACTTCACTTTTTGCCGTTTTTTTCTTCACATAATCAAGAACAATATGACGAAGAACTGCCCCTTCAGGACAAACACGTTTTTCGGCTTTCAGGAAAGACCCTAAACCATCATTACCCTCTGCTAAGTAATCAATAGTTGCCACAGTATAAATTTTATCCTTATCAATTTTTTCACCTCCAACTGTAGCATCAATTAATTCGGCATTAGATGGAGCAGAAATCAGAAGCTTCACATTGCTAACCCCCTGTCCTCCTACTTTTGCAATATCGCTAAATAATGAAATCAGATCTGTTCCTTTTAGACTAACAAGACAAAGAGAATTCTCAAAAGGCAGAATTTCATAGATAGTACCAAATGTTATATTACCTTTTGGAAGATTACTTCTTAGCCCTCCAAAGTTAATAACAGCAAGATCAGCTTTTTGTCCGGGTAGAGTATTTGCATATTCACGAAGAACATCTGCCACCAGGTTAGAGAGAAGACTCTCAGGACGTCCAGAGGTCATATCCACTTCACAGGTTCCAATCACCGGCGACATAATACTATCTACTTTTGCTTTATAAGGAGCAAAAACAGCAACAGCCGCATTATCTTGCTTTGTGTCGTATTCAGAATTAATCTCAACACTATTACTTTGTATGCCTGCCAACTGATAAGCTGAATGGCATGACGAAAAAAAGAGTAACCCTGACAAGCAGAGCATTCCTATAGATTTATTTATCCCTAAATATCTCATAATAAACATTATTTATACCGTCAAATATATATAATTTTTCTTAGATATTTGGCTATCCAACAAATAATTCGCATCTTTGCACCGCTTTCGCGCAATCGCTGTCAAAGAAGAGTTACTTGATATGTTGCGTTGTAACGATAAAACATTTTAAAAAACAAAACAATGGATTTTATTAAAATTGCAGAAGAAGCATTTGCTACTGGAAAACAGCACCCAAGCTTCAAAGCTGGAGACACTGTAACTGTAGCTTATCGTATTACTGAAGGTAACAAAGAACGTGTACAGTTGTACCGTGGTGTTGTTATCAAGATTTCAGGTCACGGAGAAAAGAAACGCTTTACTGTTCGCAAAATGTCTGGAACAGTTGGTGTAGAAAGAATCTTCCCAATCGAATCACCATTCATCGATAGTATCGAAGTGAACAAAGTTGGTAAAGTTCGTAGAGCTAAATTATATTACCTTCGTGCTCTTACCGGTAAAAAAGCTAGAATCAAAGAAAAAAGAGTTATCACTACAAACGCTTAATTCTCTGTTTCGAAATAAAAAAGAAGAGGAATTTGCTTTTGCAGATTCCTCTCTTTTTTTTATCATTCCAATGAATAAATTCAGGTAGTTTTAAGCAATTTCCTCGCCTTCTACGTATTCATCCAGAAACAAGTTATCTCCATCAAATACAGCGTACGAATAAAAGTTTATCCAGTCGCCCAGAATTGTTACGCGTGCAGAAGACGATAACATCAAATCAAGCATGATATGGCGGTGCCCATAGATAAAGTAGTTAATTGTGGGATGAGATTTAAGATACTCTTTGGTATAAAGAACCAGGAACTCTTTGTCCTCACCCATATAATCAGGTTCTTTACCATCTATACGTTTCAAACGGCTCTTTTTTGCCCAGCTCAATCCCAATTCAACACTCCATCGGGGGTGCAAAGCCGAAAACATTGTTTGTAAAGTATGATTGTGAAACATTTTCCGGAGCAATTTAAACGACTTATCAGGATCACCAAGTCCATCTCCATGAGCCAGATAAAACTCTTTTCCAAGTATTTCTGTAGTTATGGCTTTACGATGAAGAATCACGCCGCATTCTTTTTCCAGATAATCACCGCACCAAATATCATGATTACCAGTAAAGTAATGTATTTCTATCCCGGCATCAGTCAATTCCGATATTTTTCCCAGAAAACGTGTATATCCTTTTGGTACGACTAATTTAAACTCGTACCAAAAGTCAAACATATCCCCCATCAGATAAATTGCAGCAGCATCGTGGCGAATACTCTCAAGAAAGTTCACCAAACGACGCTCTTGAGTACGGCTATGTTCTATGGCACGTGATCCAAGGTGAGCATCCGAAAGGAAATAAACTCTTTTCTTCATCACACTTATTTAAAGAAATCCTAATTCCAGTTTAGCTTCTTCGCTCATCATATCTTTGTCCCATTCCGGTTCAAAAACAATGTTAACCGTAGCAGAAGTTACTCCTTCTACAGATTCCACTTTTTGGCGAACATCTTCTACTATAAAATCCACAGCCGGACAATTTGGAGCAGTAAGCGTCATATCGATAACAGTATCACCATTATCAGCTACATCAATCTTATAAATCAAACCGAGATCATAGATATTAACCGGAATTTCCGGGTCATATACAGTCTTAATCATCTCGACAATCTTTTCTTCTATTTCAAACTTCGTCATAATCAGTTATTTTAGTACTGCAAAGATAAATATTAAGTATTAATCTCCAAATTAAAAACGACCTTCGTCAACATAGCTGTAATAATGCCCGTCACAAACAATAAGATGATCGGCCAGATTTATATTCATATAATCCCCGGCTTGTCTTACCTTTGATGTAAGTTTATCATCCTCCTTACTAGGGCGAGTATTTCCAGATGGGTGGTTGTGGCAAAGAATAATAGAAACAGCTCGCTTCATCAAGGCTTCCCTTAACACACATCTCACATCAACAGATGTTTCACTTATACCACCCGAACTGATTTTCACTTTATCAATCACTTTGTTCGACTGATTTAGTAATAATACCCAGCACTCTTCGGTAGGTAAATCGCACATTAACGGATGCATCAGATTGTAAACATCAGTAGAGCATGTTACCTGATTGCGTTCCGTCAGTTCTGAGAGTTTCCTTCGTTTTCCAAGCTCTGAAGCTGCACATATAGAAATTGCTTTCGCCGGGCCAATCCCTTTGTAAGTACACAAATCATCAACTGTCAACTTTCCTAGTTCGTTTAAATTATGATTGCATGAAGCCAGTACTCTGCGCATCAGTTCCACAGCAGTCTCCTCTGTATTACCAGAACCTATAAGAATAGCCAGAAGTTCGGCATCGGTCAAAGCCCCTATACCTTTTTCCAGCATTTTTTCTCTGGGACGATCTTCTTCTGCCCATTGATTAATCGTTAGTTTTTCTTTCATTGTTTTTCATAGAGATAAAAAAAGCACGGATTCAACAAGGAAACTTCCTACCTGAATTCGTGCTTCTTTAAAATAGGTTTGTATTTTTATTTATAAAAGTTCTTTTCAAATGCAGAAAACTCATCTTTCTTCAGCACTACTCTTTTCCACCATGCTCTGATAAAACCAGAACCATATCCTGTAAGCTGAATAAAAGAGGCTATAATAGAAATTGCCCCAATCTTTATGCTCTTATTCTGAAAAGAAGAGTCAAGCAAAATAATCAATGCATAAAAAAGAATTGGAATTAATCCCCAGAAGGAAAAGCAGCAAACAGCCAGCAAAAATAAGAGTCCAGCTGTAAAAGCTGCAGGCAAAAGGTGAACCAGTTTTAATGATTCGGGATATTTTTTAAATAAATTAATGCGGGCAATACCTGAATTATGCACCTGTTTAAAGAATTTCTTCAAATCTGTGCGCCGTTTATGATAAACCCACGCATCAGGAAATAACCGGCATTTATAATTGTTCTTGAAAATGCGAATGCTAAAATCAATATCTTCTCCAAAACGCATTTTAGAAAATCCCTCTAAATTCATATAAACATCCCGCTTTACTCCCATGTTAAAGCTACGAGGATAGAATTTATCGAGTTTCTTTTTCCCGCCACGTATACCACCAGTTGTAAAGAAAGAGGTCATAGCGTAATTTATCGCTTTTTGCATATCCGAGAAAGATGCGTCTGCACGGTCGGGACCACCAAAAGCATCAGCATGGTCCTTTTTCAGTTCAGCTTCAACAGCATCAAAATAGCCTTCAGGTATTATGCAATCCGAATCAAGAATAATCAGATAATCACCTTTACTACGTTCCGCACCAAAATTACGAGTCTGGCCGGGACCGGAATTTGGTTTAAAGAAATATTTAATATCCAGACTTCCCCTAAACTTGTTTACTATTTCTTCACAAGGCACAGTAGATCCATCCTCTACAACCAACACTTCAAAATTAGTAAAATGCTGCTTCGTGAGACTAACCAAAAGTTCGTTCACTTCATCGGGACGATTGTATACGGGAATTATTACGGAGTAGAACATAGTTAGATTTGTATATAACAAAATCCCCTCAAAAAGAGGGGATTAAAAAATATTATTTGCTTAAAGATTAAGCCTTAACACGACCTTGGTAAGAACCGTCACGAGTATCGATTTCGATTATTTCACCTTCGTTGATAAATAAAGGAACGCGAACTTCAGCACCAGTTTCAACAGTAGCAGGTTTTGTTGCGTTTGTTGCAGTATCGCCCTTAAGTCCTGGTTCTGTGTAAGTTACCAAAAGCTGAACTTTTACAGGAACTTCTGCAAAAAGAACTGTTTCAGTTGAAGCATCAGAAACAACTTCTACGATCATACCTTCTTTCATGAAATCAACACCTGTGATTAAGTCATGAGCGATAGGAGCCTGATCATAAGTTTCCTGGTTCATAAAAATATAGTCGTTACCTTCTTTATATAAGAATTGGAAAGGACGACGTTCCACACGAACATCTTCAAGCTTTTCACCGATATTAAAACGGCGCTCAAGAACACGACCAGATACAACGTCTTTCAACTTTGTACGCATAATAGTGTTTCCTTTTCCTGGTTTTACATGTAGAAATTCGATACAGAAATAGAGCTTTCCGTCCATACGGATACAAGTTCCGTTTTTGATGTCTTGTGAATTGATCATACTTTTATTTTTTAGCTATTTATATATTTATTATTTTGTTCTTTTATTCATTTCGGGTGCAAAAGTAATCTAAATAGATAAAAAACACAAAATGTTTTGACTAAAAAAGGTTTATCTCTTGGTTAATATAAAAAAAGTCTCTATTTTTGCATCCCGATTCAGACTATCAGAATAATAACAATAAAATATATAAGTAATGAAAAGAACATTCCAACCCTCTAACAGAAAGAGAAAGAACAAACATGGTTTCCGTGAAAGAATGGCTTCTGCTAATGGTCGCAGAGTTTTGGCTTCACGTCGTGCTAAAGGAAGAAAGAAATTAACCGTTTCTGACGAATACAACGGAAAATAATTAGAATCTTCAAATAAGAGATTAATAAAAGAAGTAAAGGTTTGCGTTAGAACCTTTACTTCTTTTGTTTTTTATATTATCTTTGAGCCGCAATTTAAAGACAATATATAAATAGCATATGACGATAAAACAATTCTTTTCTTTCAAAGAGAATAAATACCTATGGTGGAATGTGATAGCAATGATTGTTCTTGCCGGCCTGCTAATATTTCTTGTCCTAAAAGGTATTGACATCTATACCCAACATGGAAAATCGGTTCTGGTTCCCAATCTGAAAGGATTAAATGAACAAGAGGCACAAATGATGCTAAGAAACCGCGGGTTGGATTGTATAGTAGTAGACTCAAGCTATGATAAAAATAAAGTCTCTGGTTGTATTCTGGAGCAAAACCCATCAGAGGGTCAACATGTTAAAGAAGGACGAGTAATTTACCTCACCGTTAATTCTTTAACAATGCCTATGCAAACTATTCCCGACGTAGCAGATAACAGTTCTGTTCGTCAGGCCACTGCAAAATTAATTTCCGCAGGATTTATACTAACTGCCAATGAATCTGTAACAGGAGAACGCGACTGGGTTTATGGAGTTAAATATAACGGCCGACAATTAATGCTTGGTGAAAAAGTACCAACCGGAGCAACTCTTACATTAATGGTAGGAAATGGTACTAAAGAGACTATACAAGAAGACACCATAAATATGGATGATGAGTTTAGTAACCCCGAAGCAACTACAGAACCGGGAAAAGAACCTACTACCGAAGATTCATGGTTCTAAAGAATAAGCTAATGAAAGATTTTCTGGACGAAATAGAGGATATTGACGAGATTGAAGATGTAGAACAGACTGAATCGGAAATTGGTTCCGGCGAGCTCTATGAACATTTTCGTGTTATTGTAGATAAAGGTCAGGCACTTACCCGAATAGACAAATATTTGTTTGAACGGATTGTAAATGCTTCGCGCAACCGTATACAGCAGGCTGCTGAAGCCGGATGTGTAATGGCTAACGGAAAACCGGTAAAAAGCAACTATCGGGTAAAGCCATTCGATGTTATTACGGTAATGATGGATCGTCCTCGTTATGAAAACGAGATTATTCCAGAAGATATTCCTATTGATATTGTTTACGAAGATAATGACCTTATGGTTGTAAACAAACCGGCTGGACTGGTTGTACATCCCGGTCATGGAAATTATCATGGCACCTTGGTTAATGCAATAGCATGGCACCTTAAAGATAATCCGCAATATGATGCCAACGATCCACAGGTTGGATTAGTTCACCGTATTGATAAAGATACTTCCGGACTTCTTGTTGTTGCAAAAACACCGGATGCAAAGACTAATTTAGGTTTGCAGTTTTATAATAAAACAACTAAACGTAAATATAATGCGCTGGTTTGGGGAACTGTGGAACAAGATGAAGGCACTATTGAAGGCAACATTGCCCGCAATCCTAAAGACAGGATGCAGATGGCTTTCTTTACAGACCCTAACATAGGTAAACATGCAGTGACTCATTATCGGGTAATTGAACGTCTGGGATACGTAACACTTGTAGAATGTGTGCTCGAAACTGGCAGAACGCACCAGATTCGTGTTCACATGAAACACATTGGTCATGTTCTTTTCAATGATACACGATATGGAGGACATGAAATTTTAAAAGGAACTCACTTTAGCAAATATAAACAATTTGTAAACAACTGCTTCGATATTTGTCCACGTCAGGCTTTACATGCAATGACTCTGGGCTTTGTTCACCCTAGTACGGGCGAAGAAATGTTTTTCACAACAGAACTGCCTAAGGACATGACTATGCTGATTGACAAATGGAGAGGCTATATTTCAAACCGAGAATTAGAATGAAACGTACTATTGCAATAGTAGCCGGCGGAGATTCTTCCGAACTCCCCGTTTCCCTTCGCAGTGCCCAGGGAATCTATTCCTTCATGGATAAGGAAAAGTATAATCTGTATATTGTTGAGATGCAAGGTCTTCGCTGGGAAGTTCAACTTCCTGACGGGAATAAAGCTCCAATAGATCGCAATGACTTTAGCTTTTTGCTGAATGGCGAAAAGATTAATTTCGATTTTGCTTATATTACCATTCACGGTACCCCAGGTGAAGATGGAAAATTGCAAGGTTATTTTGATTTGTTACAAATCCCCTACTCTTCTTGCAACGTACTTGTTTCGGCACTTACTTTCAACAAATTTTCATGCAACCAATATCTCAAAGGATTTGGGGTGAAAGTTTCAGAATCTGTAATGCTAAGAGAAGGACAATCAATTACAGACGATGCTGTTGTTGAGAAAATAGGTTTACCATGCTTTATCAAGCCTAATCTGGGAGGTTCAAGCTTCGGCGTAACAAAAGTAAAGGCTAAAGAGCAAATTCAACCGGCTATAAAAAAAGCATTCGATGAAGCTAAGGAAGTAATCATTGAAGCTTTTATGCAAGGAACTGAAATTACTTGTGGATGTTATAAAACAAAAAACAAGGAACAAGTGTTTCCTATAACAGAAGTTGTAACTACAAATGAATTCTTTGATTATGACGCCAAATATAACGGACAGGTTGACGAAATTACTCCGGCGCGTTTATCTGAAGAATTGACTAAAAGAGTACAAACGTTGACTTCTGCCATATACGATATTCTAGGTTGCTCTGGAATAATACGTATTGATTACATTATCACTAAAGGTGATAAGATTAATCTTCTGGAGATTAATACAACTCCGGGAATGACGGCCACAAGCTTTATACCTCAACAGGTTAGAGCTGCAGGTTTAGACATCAAAGATGTAATGACTGATATTATTGAGAATAAGTTTTAAGAATATGGAAATCACTACTGAGTTTGACGAGATTCGTCCATACAATAGCGAAGAGCTGCCTCAAATATATGAGGAGCTGATTGCTGACCCAGCTTTTCAGAATGCAATAGCTTATGCTATACCAGGCGTTCCGTTCGAAGCTGTGGCAAATAAAATGCGTAGCTGCAAAACATCTTTGGAATTTCAGAAAGCATTTTCCGCTGAATTCTTATGGGGGATTGCAAGGAAGCACACAGACGGACTGACCTTTGACAACTCGGCCCTGACCAATCAGAATCTATCTTATACATATATTTCCAATCATCGGGATATTATTCTCGATTCAGGGTTTCTTTCTATCTTGCTTTTAGATCAAGGGAAAAGTACTGTTGAGATTGCTATTGGCGACAATTTACTAATTTATCCATGGATTAAAAAACTGGTTAGAGTAAACAAATCGTTTATTGTGCAACGCGGATTAAGTATGAGGCAAATGCTTGAGTCGTCTGCCCGCATGTCCCGCTATATGCATTACGCCATTTCCGAGAAAAAAGAATCTATCTGGATTGCTCAACGTGAAGGACGCGCAAAAGATTCTAACGACCGCACACAAGACAGTGTTTTAAAGATGCTGGCTATGGGTGGAGAAGGAGATATTATTGAAAGATTGAAGTCACTGAATATTGCTCCATTGTCTATCTCTTATGAATACGACCCTTGCGATTATCTGAAAGCAAAAGAGTTTCAATTGAAAAGAGACATTGAAGGTTACAAGAAATCTACTCAGGATGATCTTAAAAACATGGAAACCGGACTTTTTGGATTTAAAGGCAAAGTTCATTTCCAGACAGCTCCTTGTTTAAATGAGAAACTAAAACAGTTGGATTCTTCATTACCGAAATGTGAACTGTTCACTCAAATATCAACAGTAATTGATAAGGAGATATACCGTAACTACAAACTATATCCGGGAAATTATGTTGCACACGATTTACTCTCGGGAGAGAATAAGTTTGCCGATCAATATACCACTGAAGAAAAGAACCGTTTTGAGGAATATATTGCCAATCAGCTAGAAAAAATTGATTTGCCAAATAAGGATATTCCTTATCTTAAAGAAAAGCTGCTGATTATGTATGCCAATCCACTGATCAATTCTTTAGTTGCTAATCAATGCGATTAAAAGCCTTATATATTATATTAATTTTCCTCTCCTTTATTTCATGTACAGGAGAGGAAAATTCTTATGTATATCCTTCTGTTAAATTAGAATTTATATCTGCTCAAACAGATGCTTCAGGAAAGATAATTTCTTTAACTACCGATAAAGATGCGACCTATACGGTTGAGAAAGATCGGACAGACAGCAAATTAAGCGCTAATGCCTTACAGCGAATAGTATGTAACTATATTGCAACAGAACCTGCTGATAACTCTCAAAATGCTTCTGCTGTAATTTATTCGTTGATTAAAGCGGTATCTCCCACTCCTGTTAAGCTTGCTTCTGGTGTCCAAATGAAGACTGACCCAGTAGACATTCAAAGCGTTTGGTTAAGCGGTCGCTACATAAATATGACTTTGCAAGTAATGCTGCAAAGCAAAACTCACTTATTTCATTTTATAGAGACCAATACAACGATTAAAAACGGAGTTCCTTCTATTAATCTGACTCTTTACCATGATAAGAACGACGATGTTGAAGCATACACAAAAATAGCTTATCTATCGGTTCCATTAGATAAATACATTCAGCAATATCCTAATGGCTTTAACGTTTCGATGTCCATTCAGACTTTCAATGATGGAGTGAAAACTTATACTTTCACTTATCCCTCTTCTACAATTTAATCTATTAAAAGCCTCTATACTATTTAGGCCTTCCCTGCTCAGAAACTAATTCTTTTATAAGGTTATCTTTTTCCAAACATGTACATGTTTGGTTCCAATCTTGTACATGATTGATTCTGAACATGTACATGTTTACTTCAACCTCCCGCCAATAAATGGTTAATGTTTGCCGGGAAATACATTAAACTGATTCCAGCTGACTGCTAATGTTCCTAAGCCTATAATCAGTTGACCGATTAATTCATTAAAGCTGGTATGGGTTGATTTTTGGGGTTTAAAGCCTAAAAGAGATCAGCCACCTTTCCACACAATAAATACATCTGGTTATCAGTAAGATACATTTTTAGATGGTGTACATGGTGTAGATAAATCGTCCTTTTTTAGTTCAGAGAAATAAAGATTTGAAAATTCTGCAATTTGCTGAATTCTTGAAATTTAATCTGTGGAAAGCTAAAATAGTCTTTTTATGTACACCATGTACACCACTTTTTGTGTTAATTAATTCTAATCAAAAATATAACCACCTGATAATATGAGACATATAAAACGACAGGTGGCAGAGGTGGCAGTAAAAAACAATATATTTCGATTCCAGAAATCTTTTTTTGAAAATTCCGCAATTTGCAGAATTTTCAAAATTAATTTTTCAGAAAGGAAAAAAGTATTATTTTACTGCCACCTCTGCCACCTAGCTATTTTTATAACACTGATAATGAACACAATATAATTATTACTTTATAATAATTGTATTGTAATAAAAGATTTTATTGATATATCTATTGTAATTTCAACAAAAACTTATTGGTTTCTTGTATGGTTGAATAATAATAACTCAAAGCTGCAAGAAATGATTTCTGCACATTTTGAGCTGTCACATTCTGTCCTTGGATTTCTAAATTCTTAGTGGCACATGCGTCACTGATAATAGTGCTATTAAATCCAAGATCTTTTGCAGCCCTTGCTGTGGCATCAACACACATGTGCGTCATCATTCCACAAATAACCAAATCAGTAATATTATTTGCTTTTAGAACCTCTAATAATTTTGTATCTCGAAAACTATTTGGGTAGTTTTTAATAATCACACTTTCGTTATTAATTGGTGCAACGTTCTCATGAATTTCTGCACCTCTCGTATTAGGAATAAAGAATGTAGAGCCACTACGTGATGATATATGTTTGATATGGACAACGAGTAATGATTTAGCCCGGAAAGCATTTAGAATTTTTTGTGCGTTCAAACTTGCCTCAAGCGAACCAACCAATGGATTTGCTCCACCTTCAAAATAATCGTTCTGAATATCAATAATTAATAATGCTTGTTTTGCTTTCATACTTTGTGCACTTACACTGCTTTGCCCTACAAGAGCCATGCATATAAACAACAATAGAACATGTACTTTTTCCATTTTCTTTAAATTTAGTTTGTTATTACGTCACAAAAATAAATAATATATATCTTTGTATCAAGTATATACATTATTGTATGGTACATACAATAATGTATGTATTGTTGATTTTAAGCACATTAACAACAGTAAAAAATGGATAACAAGCCAGAAAAAGATATTTGTGTACTTGATTTTGCTTTTCAGCGAATAGGAGGTAAATATAAAGGACGTATTTTGTGGGCACTAAATAAATATAGCGTAATGCGTTATGGTGAACTCAGCCGTGAAATTTCAGGCATTACAACAAAGATGTTAACTCAAACTTTACGAGAACTTGAATCAGATAATTTAATTCATAGAGAAATGTATCCACAAGTTCCCCCAAAAGTTGAATATACACTTACAGAAACGGGAAAAGAACTAATTCCTTTTATTAGATACCTGGTTGAATGGGGATATAAGAATATGAAAGAGGTTAAGTAAAAACCTTCTAGACAGAGTTATATACATACTGATTTAATTATATCAACGGGGGATTATAGGTTTTGAGACTTGTATATTAATTTCCTGAACTGCAGATTTGTATTCATCGTCTCCATCTGCTTCAACGCAAATGGTAATGCCTGGCCATAGTTGCTTAGGATCTGCGCCGAAATAATCAGGATCAAACCGAAATGTATGTTCATCAATTTGGATTGCCGGGCCAGAAATAAGTACTATACGCGGACGTACTTTTGCATGTTCATTACACACAGTATCTCTATCCTTATTGACAAAGACCGGTTCAAGGCTGAACTCGTTGTTATTACATTTGCCACTGATTTTTACATGCTTGTTAATATCGTAAAACATCAATTTCCCATTGAGTTTGGCAGATACATATTGCATCTTCTTCCCATGCGCTTTGGCATATCGAGCTTTAGTGAGTGAAACCATTTCATCGTCAAAATACCAAAACTGATTCTGTGGAATGGTAGATTCATGACCATCTGCATACCAACGTGAATAATAAACACCGTCGGCTGCTTCGGCTACAAATTGAGGATCGTTATTTGGAGACTGTGTGGATTTTGGAGTATAGACCAAAGCCTTTGCAATGAATTTTGCAATGTAATCCATTGTCTCTTCACAGAGATCAAAGTGCCCCCTGCCAGCATCGCATAGGAAAGAAATTCGAGAATCGGGATACATTATCCTGAAAGCAAGAGAGGGGTTAACACGTGCCTCCCACCATTCATATTCACCTTCAATCATTAAGCCCGGTATTTTATCAATGTTTCGGGTACGGCCCCATTCTATATTTGCTCTACCATATCCACAAAGATTCGTACGTGGAGAATCGCCATGATAAGAGATGATGCAAAGTGTTTTATCTGGATTCCATGCTGCAAAATTCCATGGAAAGGTTGCCTGTGCGGAATGACCGAATGGAATAATTTTAGCCTTGGCAATTTCGGGATGTTTGGTGCCAATTGCAAATTCTTTTATTATCTGTTCAAATCGTTCCTGGCAAGAACGTCCAAGGCTATCTTTGACAGAAGTGTCCCAATTCTGCGAGCCTCGTTGTATAAATGCCATTGCTATGCCTAGACTATCCATTTGATGAGTAAACCTAGGGCTTCTGAAGAGCACTTCTTCTGTCATATTCTGATGTGCATAGAGCACAGCTTTCACTTCTTTTTGACCTCGAGGCAGACGAATATATGCACGTGAGCCTTTTTCGCCTGTAAAATAATCAAATTCAGCTAAACCAACATGTTTACCCGCCATCAATACTGAGCTAACAAATAAAGACAATAAGATTAAGTTATATCGTTTCATAAAGTTATTTATTTGATGAAAATGAAATTACATTATGCTACTTAAATGTAACATTATTCACATGGTTACCTAGCATAATCCGTGCAAAATCAGCTGTTTTGTACCATCCTGGTTTATCAGGCATCGTGTCGCAGATGCGCTTCCCATCAATGACAAGATTATCAAATATTACATCTTTAACAGGACGTTCCACACTCCAACCTTCAATAATAGAGTTGCTCTCTTTACCGCTGGAATATGTTATATTCTTAAATGTGATATTATTGACGGCTTTACCTGGAGCCTCGCAATATTTTTTGTTATGGGAAACACGTATATTGAAAAGCATTCCGCAGTTGATAGGCTCAATGCGGATATTGTCGAAGAGCACATTCTGAACAATATTATTATCTCCACAGTTTATAGCCATGCAACCTTGATAATCAATCTGCATCTCGCGTTCTTCGAGGATGTCAATGTTACGATATACAAGGTTCTCAATGGTATCAGACTTTATTGCAATTTCATCCGCATTTTGCGCAAGAGGAAGATTTCTGCTCACAACATCTTTTTTGTAAGAAGCTGCGCCATGAAGACCAATGAAAATAGGGTGAGCAACGTCTGCCCAAAAAATGCAGTTTTGAACGGTAATGTTTCGTGCCGAACCGATGTGCCCCAAACGGGTAGCATAGACAGTCTGGCAATCATCAGAATTACGGGCAAAACAATCATCAATGAGCACATTGGATGATGCAAAAACATTAAATCCATCGCCCCAACCATAATGTGATACAATTTTCACGTCTTTAATCTCTACATCATGCGAACCACCTGTTGGCACCTGAGTTGATACAATTCCCTGAACAAGCACATTATTTGATGATGTTATCTCAACTCCATAACCACGATCTTTTGGACGAAGCACACCAGCTCCTATGATCTTAACATCATGCTTGCCTATGACTCTAAGTCCTCCCTGCACCCATGCACCCTTGTTAATTATGACTGTCATACCTGACTCAACATCCATGAAATTTCCTTCAATCTCATGGTAGCCAGCTGTAAAAAATAGAGTCTTGACTTTTGCCTTGGCCTTTTTGTCCAGAGTCTTGTACTTGTCAAAAGATACAGCATTTTTGGTTTTTGACATTGAAATCTCCGGCACTTTGAAAATGTGTAAGTTATGATAGATATCGTCATTAATCTCAACTGAGATATTCATTGGCCTTGTCAATGTAAACTCAATGGTGGCAGAGTCTTTCTGAATAAACGGAATGTTATATGAAGATGGGCGGATACGAACCTTGTGAATAAGACCTTTATTATAATGCACGCGAACGATTTTATTACCCTGTGTTTCTGTCAGAGTTACAAAACTACTTTTCTCTACATTGTGCTTGCCGTTTGCCACCCGGTCAACTGGTACTGAATATACTGATAAAACCTCTTTATCGACAGTAACAGTAAAATCATCATTATAAGCTATCTTCGTCTGCGCTGAGATAGGTAAAAGACTAACAAAAGCAAATAATAGAGTTAACAATTTTCGTTTCATAGTACTAACTATTTTTTATGGAATTTATATTAGTAATTTTAAATACGAAGCAAGATCAACTAATACTTAATTCTAAGGTTACTTTTTTTGTTTATTATTAGTGCAATGAGAATAAAATTAGAGATATCTGCTGGCTTTAATAATTAGATTATTGAGCTTTGCAGATCAGCAACTTTTTCAGCACAAAAGAAAAGCCAAACAAAGTACTTAACCTCATATTATCAATCGGTTGTCCTTGTTTGGCTGATTCTTGCTATTCTATTTGACCTTTATTAAAAAGAAACAATCAACTATTTAATACTTATAGCAACGCCTCCACTTGGAGCCAGTCTCTGCTTCAGTTTAGTTGTGCTTGTCACAGTTACAGTTTTTATTGTATAACTCTGTGGATTATTAATCCAATGAGCATCTTTACCATCGGCATAAATTGTTGCATGGAATTTCTGCCCTTTTGGTAGAAAGCTTAAATCAATAACAGCTTCACGGGCATTCTCATCGGTTATTCCACCAATATACCATTCGTTCTTACCTTTAGCTTTACGTGCAATCGTAATATAATCGCCAGGTTCTGCCTCAAGAATATAGGAGTTGTCCCAATCAACCGCAACATCTCTTATAAACTGAAATGCATCGGAATAACGTTTGTAATTCTCAGGTAAATCGGCAGCCATCTGCAAGGGACTATACATTGTTACGTATAAAGCAAGTTGTTTAACCAGTGTGGTACTCAGCTTCGCTTTATTCTTTCCATAAACTGACAAATCACCCTGAAATATTCCTGGTGTATAATCCATTGGTCCACCCATCAATCGGGTAAAAGGAAGAATTGTTGTATGATCAGGTTTATTGCCGTTAAATGATTCAAACTCTGTGCCACGTGCAGATTCCTGTGCAAGCCAGTTAGGATAAGTACGGCAAAGTCCGGTTGGGCGAACAGCTTCATGAGAATCGACCATTATTTTATACTTTGCTGCAGTTTCGGCCACATAAAGATAATGATTCACCATCCATTGTCCATCATGATACTCACTTCGTGGAATAATTGGTCCTACATAACCAGTCTTCACTGAATTGTATCCATTATCGACCATAAAACGAAAAGCATCATTTAACTGACGTTCATAATTAATAGCCGATGATGTAGTTTCATGGTGCATAATTATTTTAATCCCTTTACTTGCTGCATACTGATGCAACTCTTTCACATCAAAGTCGGGATATGCTTTAGTAAAGCTATAAATATGTTCTTTTGCATAAGCCCAGTTGTCTTCCCAACCTTCATTCCAGCCTTCAACAAGAACTGCATCGAATCCATTCTGCGCAGCAAAATCAATATATTCTTTTACATGAGCTGTATTTGCTCCATGATGACCATTACATTTCAATTTGGAATAATCTGTTTGCCCAATTATGATATCCGGATTGTCTGTGTAGGCCCATGTAGAGCTACCGCCTGTGAAATATTCCCACCAAACTCCGATATACTTTACTGGTTTAATCCAGGAAGTATCTTCTAACTTACAAGGTTCATTCAAGTTCAGAATTAGTTTAGAGGCTAATATTGCACGAGCATCATCGCTTACAACAACAGTACGCCACGGAGTTACGGTTCCGGTTTGAATATAGCCCTTATTTCCATTCTTATCTGGTGTAAGATGTGCACTCAGACAAAAAGCCTTATCATCAAGATTTAGAGCCATTGCAGGATAATTGACCAAAGCTGCTTCGTGAATATTGATATATAATCCATCATCTGATTTTAGCATCAAAGGTGTTTGTATAGCCAATCCCGGAGCTGGAGCTTTTGCTGCAAGAGGCTCTTGACGAACTTTACCTATTAAATCGGCAATTTCAGATAGTTTCGATGTCGTTATCGGAAACTCATTCGTATCATAGTCGGCCGGTATCCAGAATGCTTTATGATTGCCGTAAAGTTTAAATTCGGTTGCTTCTTCCTTTATTGTAAAATGTCGGAGATTCTCTTGAACAGGGAATTCATACCTGAAGCCTAACCCATCATTAAACAAACGAAAACGTATATTGAGCTTTCTATTGGTAGAAGTCTGATTTAGCGAAACAAGCATTTCGTTGTGATTATCTCTGATATCTTTTTGCTCCCCCCATACCGGTTGCCACACTTTATCAGAAGTACTGAATTTAGTATCTGTTATAACAAACTTTTCTGTAAATGAAGCCAAAGAATTGAAAGTAAAACCCATCTTACTTTCATCAATAACAGTTTTACCCTTAAACTGAAGTTTATATGAAGGGGTACCATTATCATTCAACCGGAAAGTAAGAGTTAAATTTCCATCAGGTGAATTTAAATTTTGAGCTACTGATGTATTAACGATCAATAGACAAAGAAGAATAAAAATAATTTTTCTCATAATCTTTTTTTGATAGTATTTTGTATCGCAAAATAAAATAGTAATGAGCTAATATTTGTGCTTCATAGTAGTTAGATTTAAAAAAAGGGCTTTATTCAAGCCCTTCTAAAATACGTTTAAGTACTACTTGCGCTGAAATCTCTCGATTTGCAGCTTCAGGTATCACAATAGACTGTGGACTTTCAATTACATCATCCGTTACGATCATGTTTCGTCTTACAGGCAGGCAGTGCATAAAATATGCATTGTTGGTTACTGCCATGTGAGCAGCGCTCACTGTCCATGCGCGGTCCTTGCTTATCACCCGGCCATAGTTATCACCTGCATAGCCACTCCAGTTCTTTGCATAAACGAAATCGGCACCTTCGAGGGCTTTCATCTGGTCGTACTCTACTTTTGCATTGCCTACAAATTTAGGATCGAGTTCATAGCCTTCGGGATGAGTAATAACGAAATCATAGTCGGTAGCATTCATCCATTCGGCAAAAGAATTAGGTACTGCCTGCGGAAGTGCACGAGGGTGTGGAGCCCAGGTCATAACAACTTTTGGACGAGCCGTCTTCTTATATTCCTCGATAGTGATGAGGTCGGCAAAGCTCTGCAATGGGTGACGTGTAGCGGCTTCCATTGAGAATACCGGACGACCGGAGTATTTGATGAACTGATTAATGATTACTTCGTTATAATCATCTGTCTTATTTTGAAATTGAGCAAAAGAACGAACACCGATAATGTCGCAATAGCAACCCATAACAGGAATAGCTTCAAGAAGGTGTTCAGTCTTGTCACCATCCATAATTACACCTCTTTCTGTTTCCAGTTTCCAAGCTCCCTGGTTTACATCGAGCACAATAACATTCATACCCAGATTCATTGCAGCCTTTTGAGTACTGAGACGAGTACGAAGACTTGAATTGAAGAATATCATGAGAAGGGTTTTGTTTCTTCCCAGCTCAACATATTTGAAACGGTCTTTTTTTATCTCAAAAGCTTCATCTAAAGCTGCTTTCAGATCGCCTAAATCATTTACATTGGTAAAATGTCTCATCTTATTTTCTTTTTTAGTTGTTATCAAATTATTATTGTCTTATCTGACCATTTCCTTTAATAATCCATTTATAGGAAGTAATCTCTTCAAGTCCCATTGGACCGCGAGCATGCAATTTCTGTGTACTAATTCCTATTTCTGCCCCAAGACCAAACTGCGCACCATCAGTAAATGCAGTGGAAACATTGGTATAAACACATGCGGCATCAACAGATTTTGTGAACAATTCTGAATTATCCATGTTTTCTGTCACTATACACTCACTATGCTTTGAACTGTTTATATAAATATGTTCAAGAGCTTCATTGATATCTTTCACTGTCTTTACAGACATTGTATACGAAAGAAACTCTGTTCCAAAGCTTTCTGGTGTGGCAGACTTAAGCAATTCCGAAGGATAATGACCATCCAATACCCTATAAGCTTCTTTATCTGCATATATAATAACCTTACTTTTTTGCAAAGGCTCACACAGAGATGGCAAATCAGACAAACGCTTTTCATGTATAACCACGCAGTCCAAGGCATTGCAAACACTAACCCTTCTTGTTTTGGCATTATTAATAATGGCTGTTCCTTTCTCAAGATCACCAAACTCATCGAAATAAGTATGGCATACACCGGCTCCTGTTTCGATAACAGGAATTGTGGCATGCTGACGAACAAACTGTATCAAGCTACTACTTCCACGAGGTATCAATAAATCAACATATCCCACAGCATTTAAAAGCTGAGAAGTTGCTTCTCTGTCAGCTGGAAGAAGTTCCACAATATGTGTATCAATACCAAACTTTTCAAGAACAGAATGGATTACTTTCACAATAGCCCGGTTAGAGAAATCGGCATCGCTACCACCTTTCAATATACAAGCATTACCGCTTTTTAAGCAAAGAGAGAACACATCAAAGCTCACATTAGGGCGTGCTTCGTAGATAATACCTATCACTCCGAATGGCACACTTATCTTTGTAAGTTCCATCCCGTTGGGGCGGGTGGTCTGCATAAGTACACGTCCCAGTGGAGAAGGAAGTGTAGCTACATTACGAATATCGTCGGCAATTCCTTTTATACGGTCTGCTGTAAGCATCAAACGGTCATATTTAGGATTGCTTGTTTCCATCTTAGCCAAATCTTTCTGATTTCCAGCAAGGATAAGAGGAATTTGGGCTTCGGCTTCATCAGCTAATGCCAATAATATTTCATTTATCTGTTTGTCACTTAGTCGGGCAAGTTTTCTGCTTGCTGCCTGAACGGCCTGAAATGTATCTTTTAAATCCATCATCTGTCAATAATTAGATTTTTATTCAATATATAGATAGTCATAATGCACAATTGGCTTCAGACCATGTTTACCGATCATTACTCTAGCTTCGGACGAATCAAAAGAAGCTTTTCCAACTCCTATTTGCTTACCGTTATGATCCATAATGCGCACTATGTCGTCTTTCTCAAATTCACCTTCTATATGGGTAATACCTACAGGGAGAATGCTCACCGCCTTTTCTGAATTGATAATCCGGGCTGCTTGTTCGTTTATGTGAAGTTCACCTTTAGCAAAACCCTCACTGTGGGCTATCCATTTCTTCACGCTTGAAACTTCCTGTGTGGAAGGTATAAAGCGGGTACATACTGTAGTCTTTGGCTTTTTCAGTAAATCAACAAGAATATTATCTTTCTTACCATTGGCAATAATAACCGTGATTCCTTCATCGGCCACCTTACGGGCAATGTTTGTCTTAGTAAGCATACCGCCACGACCAAAACCCGACTTTTCAGTCTGAATATAATCTGACAGATCTTTTCCATGTTCTACTTCTCTGATAACAGACGAAGCCGGATCAGAAGGCGAACCGTTATAAATGCCGTCAATATTACTTAGAATAATAAGTGCTTCGGCATCCATCATACTGGCTATTAATCCGGAAAGTTCATCATTATCAGTAAACATAAGTTCGGAAACAGAAATCGTATCGTTCTCATTTACGATGGGGATAACTCCGTTTTCTAGCATTACCGTCATACAGTTCTTCTGGTTCAGGTAATGACGTCGTGTTCCGAAATTTTCTTTAGTAGTCAGCACTTGCCCCACGGGAATTTTATGCTCACGGAAGAGCTCATAATAACGATTAATCAGCTTAGCTTGCCCCACAGCTGAGAAAAGCTGACGCTGATCTACACTATCTAGTTTTTTTGAAGCACGTACTTCACTCCTTCCGGAAGCCACTGCCCCTGAAGATATAAGGATAACCTCTACTCCACCCTTGCGAAGTTCTGCTATCTGGTCAACCAACGCAGACATACGGGTTACATCAAGAGAACCATCCTTACGGGTAAGTACATTACTGCCTATCTTAACTGCAATCTTTGTAAATTGATACGCCATTCTTAGTTATAAATTAGAAGTACAAATATAGGAAATATAATCGATCTGTGATAAAATACGTCTGTTTTCTTAAACCATATATCAAGAATAGTCAATGTATCCGATTATCAGAAGAGAGAAAATAACGGCTTTGGGAAAGCAAATCATAAATATCTAATTATTCAAATTCGTTAAAAGTATATTAAAAGAATATTTGCTAAACTGATTTTTTATATTTTTGCAAGCAAATAACCTATTAATGAGAACTACAAACCCTCAAGTGGAGCAAATTACCCCGTTCATTGTAATGGATGTTTTGGAAAAAGCAAACGAAATGCAAAAACAGGGAATCTCCATTATTCACATGGAAGTTGGCGAGCCCGACTTTGATATTCCGGAATGTGTGGCTCAGGCCGCTAAAGCTGCTTATGATAAGCATCAGACTCACTACACCCATTCATTGGGGCATCCTGATCTTCGACAGGCAATTGCAGATTTTTATAAAAAAGAGTATAACGTAGATGTTGATCCCGAATGTATAGTGGTAACATCCGGCTCATCACCAGCTATTCTGTTAACGCTCATGTTACTTTGCGAGCCAGAGAGTGAAGTTATTATGTCGAATCCAGGCTATGCCTGCTATAGAAACTTTACACTTGCAGCTCATGCAAATCCAGTGCTGGTTCCTTTACGGGCTTCCAACGGATTTCAATACGACATAGAAGATATAAAGAAAAGCATCACTCCCCTTACCCGAGGTATATTCATCAACTCACCGATGAATCCAACCGGAACGCTTCTTGACGATTCATTTATGAAGCAGATAGCAACTCTGGGAGTTCCTGTTATATCCGATGAAATCTATCACGGACTGGTTTATGAAGGTAGAGCACGAAGCATCCTTGAGTTTACCGACAAAGCATTTGTGCTAAACGGATTCTCAAAAAGATTTGCTATGACAGGATTACGATTGGGCTATCTTATTGCTCCAAAAGAATATATCCGTTCGTTGCAAAAACTACAGCAGAATCTGTTTATCTGTGCTCCAAGCATTGCTCAGCAGGCTGGTATTGCAGCTTTGAAAGAAGCAGAACAGGATGTTGAAAAGATGAAAGCCATCTATAATGAACGCAGAGTATACATGATTTCCCGCTTAAAAGAGATGGGATTCAAGATTGATGCTGAACCTAAAGGAGCTTTCTATATATTCTGTGATGCACGCAGGTTTACTAAAGATTCATATAAATTTGCTTTCGATATACTTGAGCATGCTCACGTAGGTGTAACTCCGGGAGTAGATTTCGGAACAGGTGGCGAAGGATATATCCGTTTTTCATATGCAAATTCACTTGAAAATATCAAGGAAGGCATGGACCGAATTGAGACTTACCTTAAAACATTACAAATATAAGATTTACTTATTATTAGTAATTGAAGTGATATACAGCATTCCTAAATCATAGATAAGCAAGGATGTTTGTATTGAAAAGAATATAATAGAAACTGAAAGAGGCATCACAAACAAAAATCTGTGATGCCTCTTTTCATTATTTCTTTATCTCTCTATTTTCTACGATCTGTACCGCAGCTTCATAATCATCGGCAGATACGAGAACTTTCATACCACCCGGACCAAAGTTAACAGTCATAGCAGGAGCCATACTTCCAAGGTTATCATCTTTTAAAGCAGCCTCAATATCTACACTTTCTAATAACCCTTTCACTAATTCCGCTTCCCATGGAGTGCCAGTAAACACTTCCACCAATGGAGTTTTATCGTCTGCAGTCATAATTATTATATTTAAGGATTTATACTTTATCCACAAATATAACAAAATCTTTATAAAATTGTTGTCTAAAAGATTTTATATTCTGCTTTACTCAACATTTTCTCTGTTGGCTATAATTTCTGTTGCCATATCATAGTCGTCGGCAGATACAAGAACAGCCACCCCACCACCTGTTGGCACCTCGGTTAACATGGTAATAGCCATATATCCCATATTATAATTCTTTAAAGCTGCTTGTATGCCAACACTTTCAAGAAGTCCTCTAACTAATTCAGCCTCCCACGGAGAGCCAAAGAAAACTTCTACCAGAGGTAGTTTATCACTTGAGCCCATAATTATTAATTCTATATTTACGAGTGCAAATATAACAAACCTCTATTACAAAATGTTGATGTAACAAAAATAAATATATGCTGCTTATATACGGTTGGCCAGTACTTTCATTGCCAGAGTATAGTTTTCACTTGGAACAGCTACTCTCATCTCAGCTTCATCTTTTACTTTAGTCTGAACGTTAGCTTTTTCTAATAAACTTTTAATAAGTTCAACCTCCCAAGGTGAACCAGAGAATACATCGATTAATGAGATTTTAGTAGTTTTCATTGATAAAAATAAAATTGATTATCTGGCAAATATATATAGAAAATATTTCTTCATCAAAACGCAAAAAGTACATTTATCCAATATCTTATGCAAACGTTGTACACAAATAAATGTAATATGAACACTTATTTTAATTATTTCTTACTTAGATATTTATCTGTTCTTATTGTAGCATAGATAGTCACTAAAAAAGTTTTGTATGCCCTACAATTAACAAAATAAAAAATACAATAAGTGGATTTCATCTCAATATAATAAAAACAAAAAACCATTGATTATTAAACGCTTTAAAACTATTTTAAGAAACTAAAACAATATTCCTATTTCTTAAATCAGTTATTACAAATTTAGCATTGAAATAGTATTATTCTAATTGTAATATTCATTTCAAAACAATGACGAAAATATAGCACTACAAATGTAAGTGTCATTTGTGTTGATGTATACAGATAAAATACCGCTTAAAAAAATTATATTTTAAGATAGATTAGCATTACAATAACCATTTTTGCAATCACTTAACAATCAATTTATTACCCATTTATCACATTCATTAAAACAGATAATTAGGTTGTTTATAGGTGCAGACAAAAATAAGATTTTCTCCATTATAAAAGCCTTGAGCAAGAGAAGTTATATACACAAATCTTTCCGCCAATAAATTATATTTATTCGCCAATAAACAATCCATCAACGCCCAATAAATAAAATCCATTCACCAATAAATAGAGAAGCAATTTCTTAAAAGGAAAGACGTTGTTAAACAAACATTTAGAAGAGTAAACTTTAAATTTCTCACCTGACTTTGAGGGAGCCTGTTTAAACCTAAAAAGGCATCCCGAAGAACGGGATGCCTTTTCATATATCGATAATAATGAAATTATTTCTTTGAATCTTTATCGCGGATTTCAACACGACGAATCTTACCACTGATAGTCTTTGGAAGCTCGTCAACAAATTCAATCACACGAGGATATTTGTAAGGAGCAGTAACCTTCTTCACATGATCTTGAAGTTCTTTAGCAAGCTCTTCACCTGCTTTCGCCTTGTATTCCTTAGAAAGTATAATTGTAGCTTTAACTACTTGTCCACGGATTTCATCGGGTACACCGGTAATGGCACATTCAACAACAGCAGGGTGAGTCATCAAAGCACTTTCCACTTCGAATGGACCGATACGGTAACCAGAGCTCTTGATTACATCGTCAGCACGACCTACGAACCAGAAATAGCCATCTTCGTCTCTCCATGCAAGGTCGCCTGTAAAGTACATATTATCATGATAAGCTTCGTTGGTTAACTCTTCATTTCTGTAGTACCTTTCACTAAGACCTACAGGAAGTCCGTTATCAAGACGAATCACAATCTGGCCCTGCTCACCTTCCTCAGCCGAACGGCCATCGGGAGTTAGCAAGTCTACTTTATAGTTAGGACTAGGAACACCCATACTACCTGGTTTTGGTTCCATCCACGGAGAAGTAAAGATTACAAGAGTAGTTTCACTCTGTCCGTAACCTTCACGCAACTTGATGCCTGTAAGCTGGTGGAACTGCTCGTAAACAGCAGGGTTCAACGCTTCTCCTGCAATGGTGCAATATTCCAATGAAGAAAGATCGTATTTAGTAAGGTCTTCACGAATAAGGAAACGGAAGATTGTAGGAGGCGCACAAAGTGAAGTGATGTGATAATCATGAATTTTCTCTAGAATAGCAGAAGGAGTAAACTTCTCATGATCATAAACAAAAACAGCTGCACCTGCAATCCATTGACCATATAGTTTTCCCCAAAGAGCTTTCAACCAACCGGTATCGGCGATAGTGAGGTGCAAACTACCTTCGTGAAGGTTGTGCCAGTATTTAGCAGTAATAATGTGACCTAATGGATAAACAAAATTATGCGCTACCATCTTCGGGTTACCTGTTGTACCTGAAGTAAAGCTGATAAGCATAATATCTTCATTATCGTTAACATGGGCAGGACGAACAAAAGGAGCTGCATTTTCAATTCCTTTATGGAAGTCTTCCCATCCTTCAGGAATAACCGGACCGATAGAAACACGGTGTTTCATTGATGGAGATTCGGCCATTGCATCATTGATGTGACCAATAATAAGTTCATCACCATCGGCTACGATAGTCATTATATCAGCAGCGTTGTTACGATAAATAATATCTTTCTTTGTAAGCAAGTGGGTTGCAGGAATAATCACAGCTCCGATTTTGTGCAAAGCAATAATCGTAAGCCAGAATTCATATCTACGCTTCAGGATAACCATCACCTTGTCGTCTTTCTTAATACCCAAAGAAAGAAAATAAGAGGCAGTTTTATCTGTTTCTTCCTTCATCTCGGCAAAGGTAAAGCGACGACATTCGTTTTTGTCATTAGTCCATAGAAGGGCTAGTTTGTCAGGTTGCTCGGCAGCCCATGCATCTACTACATCGTAAGCAAAGTTAAAATTCGCAGGAACCTTAAGTTTATAATTCTGTTCAAAGTCTTCCTGTGAAGTAAACTCCGTCTTTTCTAAAAATCTTTCGATCATATTTCTATAAGTTATTATCGTTGTAAATCGGTTAACTAAAAAAGCTATGGTTGTTTAGATAATCATAGCCAGGAACTTCACCGATTTACCATCAAGTGCTTTCATTCCATGAGGTTGTTTTGAATCAAAGTAAATACTATCTCCTGCATTCAGAATCAATTCTTTACCATTAATATTCAACAGCATGCGGCCTTCAATAATGAGATTAAATTCCTGTCCAGCATGAGCATTGAAAGTAATAGGACAATCTTCTTCCTTTGGTTCCACAGTTACAATAAACGGATCAGCTTTTCTGTCCTTAAATCCTGCAGCCAATGACTGGTATTTGTAAGCCTTGGTTCTTTCAATAGATGTGCCTTTGCCTGCACGGGTAAGAAAATAAGTACTCATTTTAGGTTCTTCGCCAAACATCAACGCATCAAGAGCCACACCATACTTACGGGCAACCTTTTGTAACATACTTACCGAGATGTCTGATTCACCACTTTCCGCCTGAGCATATTCTTCAATAGAGAGCCCGCAGTCTTTTACTACATCTTCCACTGACAGTTCAAGTACTTCACGCAATCCGCGTAAACGTTCTGCAATTTGTTTTATTTGTTCATCCATGATTAAATGGTATTATCTGCTTGCTTTCATTGCTCGTATAATAGCCGAGCTGAAGCCTGCATGTTCTAATTCATTAAGTCCTTTAATTGTTAATCCACCCGGTGTAGTAACCTTATCAATTTCAATGGCAGGGTGCGTATCGTTCTGTAATAAAAGCTCGGCAGCTCCCTTAACAGACTGCGCTACCATTTTCTGTGCATCTTTAGGATAGATACCCATTTCCACACCAGCCTCAACAGCAGCATGAATATATTTCAGCACATAAGCAATACCACAAGAAGTAAGCGCTGTAGCAGCACTCATCTGCGATTCATTAATAATCATAGCCAGTCCCATTTCATCAAAAAGATCGAGCATGAATTGTTCTTGTTCTTTTGATGCATTGTAGGATGCTATTAACGTGGTACTTTCAAGAAGTGAGATAGCTGTATTTGGTATAACACGAAAGATAGTTGCTGATTCACCTATTATTTTACAGTATTCAGTAAAGGCAACACCAGCAGCTACCGTAACAAGAATCTGCTTTTTTGCATCAAAGCTAATATTCTCCAATACCGATTTAACCAACCAGGGTTTAACTGCTAAAAGAACGATATCTGCATTCTCTATTGCTTCCTGATTATTGTTAGTGACGTTAATTTCCGGGTTGAATGCCTTTAAAGCATCAAGTTTACCATTGGAAGGATTGGCAACTGTAATATCAACTGCTTTGACTTTGGAACCTTGTACAATACCGCGAGCAATAGCTCCGCCCATGTTGCCTGCTCCAATAATTGCTATTTTCATATCATCTTAGTTTAACTATTCTTGGTATCACTTGCAAACTTACATAAAAAACTTCAAAATGTAAGCAAGTTGCATAAAAAACAAAGCCTAGTGTTACTTATTATGTATTAGAGATAAACACTAAACAAAAAAGGACTAAGCCGGTTATATTCCGAACTTAGTCCTATTATTATCTATTCATTAGCCAATCTAACTTTTTGAGGGTAGATCAATTAAGGGCTTTTTTGAATCTTTCTATAAATTCATCGGCTTGTTCCAAACTTAAACAAAGCGGAGGAAGAAGTCGTATCACATTCGTACCACTTACACCGGTAAATACTTTCTGTTCAAATAACAGTCGTGTCCTAAGCTCCTTAACAGGTTCTTCAAATTCAAGACCAATCATAAGGCCTTCTCCACGAATTTCTTTAATCTGAGGGAACTGCTTTAGTTCTTTCATAAGATAATCTCCCACTTTAGAAGCATTCTCTATCAGATTTTCGTTCTCAATCACATCGATAACAGCAAGAGCAGCTGCACACGAAAGATGATTTCCTCCAAATGTTGTTCCAAGCATTCCATAAACTGGGGTAAACAGAGGGCTGATTAAGACTCCCCCCATAGGGAATCCATTACCAATGCCTTTAGCTACTGTGATAATGTCAGGACGAATTCCTGCAAACTGATGGGCAAAGAATTTTCCACTACGACCATATCCTGACTGGATCTCGTCCAGAATCAGAATAGTTCCGGTTTCCGTACACAGCTTTCGTAATTCCTGCATAAAGCTATTTTCAGGAACTTTGATACCACCTATACCTTGAATACCTTCAATAATAACGGCACAGACATCGTTCTTTTCAAGCTCAGAACGCACACTATCAATGTCATTAAGAGCTAGAAAAGTTACATCAATACCCTCATTGATAGGCGCAACAATCTTAGGATTATCAGTTGTGCGTACAGCAGCCGAAGTACGGCCATGAAAACTCTTTGAGAAAGATACCACCCGTTTACGTCCGGTATGAAAAGAGGCAAGTTTCAATGCATTTTCATTTGCTTCTGCACCAGAGTTGATCATAAAGAATGAATAGTCCTCATAGCCAGATATTCTTCCAAGGCGTTCTGCTAATTGCTGTTGCAGTTTATTTACTACAGAATTAGAGTAAAAGCCTAACTCTGCAACTTGCTTTTGGATCATTTCCACATAATGAGGATGACTATGACCAATTGAAATTACAGCATGTCCGCCATAAAGATCCAGATATTCATTACCTTTATCATCCCAGACCTTACATCCTTTTCCTTTTACGATATTAATATCGAATAAAGGATACACATCAAATAGTTTCATTTCTTTTGTTGGTTGTTTTAGAAGGCACTCGGTTTTAACCTCAGCCCCACTGTTTCTTCCAGTCCGAACATCAGGTTCATGTTATGAACAGCTTGTCCGGAAGCACCTTTTAATAAGTTATCTATGCATGAAATGATAAGAAGCTTATCACCATGTTTCTCGAGATGGATTAAACATTTGTTAGTGTTTACTACCTGCTTTAAATCCACATTCGCATCAACAACATGTACAAATGAGTCCTTTTCATAGTACTCAATATACATACGTTTAATTTCATCCAGTGTTACGCTTGTCTTAACAACAAGAGTTGCAAAAATGCCACGGGCAAAATCTCCACGATAAGGAATAAAATCTATATCTGAATTAAAACTGTTCTGCAATTGTTTGACAGATTGCTTTATTTCAGGAACATGCTGATGAGAGAATGGCTTATAGATAGACATGTTATTGTTTCTCCAGCTAAAATGCGAAGTAGCCCCTGGTTTTACTCCAGCACCGGTAGAACCGGTGATCGCATTTACAGACACATCTCCATTCAGCAACAGATTTTTTGCAAGAGGTAATAAACCTAATTGAATACATGTAGCAAAACATCCAGGGTTAGCCACATGTTTACTTTGACAAATACGACGACGGTTCAGTTCGGGAAGACCATAAATAAAATCGTGTTCATCAGAAGCAATACGATAATCCATCGAAAGATCTATTACTTTTAGATTTTCTGGCAGAGTATGGCTTTCCATAAATTTTCTGGTATCACCATGAGCTGTACAGAAATAAAGCAAATCAATCTTGTCAAGAGGCAATTCATCGGTAAATACCATATCTGTTTCGCCATAAAGACCTTCGTGAACATCAGTTATTTTGTTTCCGGCATTACTGCTACTATTAATAAAAACGATTTCAACATCTGGATGGTTTATAAGCAAACGAATCAACTCCCCTGCTGTATATCCTGCTCCTCCTATAATTCCGACTTTAATCATAATCTACAAAACTCGTATTTGTTATTTTCCGTTTTTCTTTTGGTTAGCGTAATAAACTCTCAATGGGTTAGATAGAATTTTGGTAAATCCTTTAGCATCTTCTGCAGTCCATCCTTTACCAACTTCACCATAATCACCAAAGTCAGTCTTAACTAAATCAAAAGATGATTCAACACCTACTAAGCTAAAGCAATACGGGCGAAGAGTAATAATTACTGTACCATTAACATTACGTTGAGAACTTTGAAGCATAGCCTCACAGTCGCGCATTACAGGTTCCAGATATTGAGCTTCGTGGAGGAACATTCCGTACCATGTACCAATCTGATCCTTCCAGTATTGTTGCCATTTGCTCAAGGTATGTTTTTCCAGCATTTTATGAGCATTAATAATAAGCATAGGTGCTGCAGCTTCGAAAGCTACACGACCTTTGATACCAATAATAGTATCACCAATGTGCATATCACGACCAATACCATATTTTGAACCGATTTCTTCTATTTTATTGATAGCGGCAACTTTATTTTCAAATACTTCACCATTAACCGCATGAATTTCACCTTCTACAAATTCCAGTTTCAATGTTTCTGTTCCGGTTGAAGTAACTTGTGAAGGATAAGCTTCTTCAGGAAGACCTTGTTCAGAGTGAAGAGTTTCTTTTCCACCGATTGATGTTCCCCAAAGACCTTTATTGATAGAATATTCAAGTTTCTTAAAGTCAGCTTCTATTCCATGTTTTTTAAGATAGTCTATTTCATATTCACGAGTAAGAGACATATCACGTGTAGGAGTCAGAATCTTGATTTCAGGAGCAAGTACATCAAAAGTAAGATCGAAACGGATTTGATCGTTACCTGCACCGGTACTTCCATGAGCAACATAATCTGCTTTAATTTCCTTTGCATAATTAATGATAGCCATTGCCTGGAAAATACGTTCTGAACTTACAGAAATAGGATAAGTTCCATTACGAAGAACATTACCAAACACCATATATTTGATGCTCTTTTCGTAATATTCCTGAGTAACATCAAGAGTAACATGCTCTACAGCACCTAGTTTATAAGCCTTTTCTTCTATTACTTTCAACTCTTCATCGCTAAATCCGCCAGTATTAGCTACAGCTGTATATACTTCGTATCCTTTTTCTTCTGACAAATACTTTGCACAAAATGAGGTATCCAAACCACCACTAAATGCTAAAACGACCTTCTCTTTTTTCATATCTATCTAATATTTTTATAACCTTATTTATTTTCTGATTCTTCTGTTTCTCCTGCCTCTTCATTATCTTTCTTCGCCTTGTTGAATGGATCATCCGGATGTTTTGCAGGATCGTAAAGCATAGCAGTACAAATACATTTTGTTCCACCAGTTCTTTGAAGAATATCGTAATTAACACAACTCTGACAACCTTTCCAGAAAGCCTCATCGTCAGTAAGTTCTGAAAAAGTTACAGGAACATATCCTAATTCTGAATTAATTTTCATTACTGCCAGGCCAGAAGTTAAACCAAATATTTTAGCTTCCGGAAAACGTTGGCGCGAAAGTTCGAATGCACGACGCTTGATTTTCTTTGCCAAGCCATGACCACGGAATTTATCAACAACAATTAATCCTGAATTGGCAACAAATGCTTTGTTGCTCCATGTTTCTATATAGCAAAATCCAGCAAACTCATCTCCGCAAAGGGCTATAATCGCTTTTCCCTCAATCATCTTTTGTTTTACGTATTCAGGGGAGCGCTTTGCAATACCGGTTCCGCGAACCTTGGCAGCTGCTTCTATTGTGTTTAAAATAATGTCAACGTATGGAATATGACTCTCGTTGGCTACAAGAATTTCAATATTGATTTCCATTTTTTCCTTTAATGTTATTTTTAAGTTTTATTATGTAGATTAAATATTCGGAATAATCTGAGATAATGACTGTCTTATTTCATTTCGGGAATAGCCATCCCTGAAAACCAACAATATTGTATCATCTCCTGCAATAGTGCCAATAATATCTTTATATTCACGGTTATCAATGTCATAAGCCAGACTACTTGCGTATCCGGGACGTGTTTTTATAACAGCCATATTTCCGGAAAAATCAATAGATTTAAAACCGCTCTGCAACAACATTTCGCCAGCACTAGGCACATCAATTGTTCTTTTATACATGGTGTCATTCGGTAAAACATACACATAATTACCATTTGTTGTGGCAGCTTTTGCAACTTTCATTTGTTTCAAGTCCCTTGACAAAGTAGCTTGTGTAAGCTCATAGCCTTCCTTAGCCAACTCTTGAAGCAGCTCTTCCTGACTACCTATCTCTTTACTAGAGATAATCATCTTTATCGAATCTAATCGTTTACTTTTGTTCGTCGTCATGTATAATTATTCTAATTTGCCTGCAAAAGTATACATTTTATTGGATACAAAATGCATAATTGCGGATTTTTTTTAGTTTTATGCATAAAAAATAGTATAAAAAATGAATATGGATTATTTTTAGCGCTCATTCCGGAAAGAATATACACTTTTCATTCATGATAAATTTCAATGCTTTTTGTATAACAACAAACTAAGAGATTTATAAGTTCAGATATCTTAGTACTACATACATGAAGAGTATATATAAAAAACCACGAACATGTTTAGGGGATAAACATGTTCGTGATCAGTACCAAACATCTGCATGTCTGGGGAAAAATAGCTTTATGCTTTTCTAATATACGTTTTATTGGCATATTAGATAAGGGAATCAGAATTTATATCCTACAGATAATGAATAGCAAACGTTTTTTGCATCCTTAAATCTGGAAACATCTTTAAGAATTTTCTTCAACCCTGATGAAGCATTCAAGCCAATTAAAAAGTTTCTTACCTCAAGTGTTGTACCCACTCCCAAGCCATAATCGAATCTGTTATCGGAAAGAGATCGGTTTTCAAAATTATTTCGGTCACCGAAAATATTTTTCTCAACTAAGGTCGTAGTTCCCGATGTATAGATCTCGTCTTTATATTTGCCGCCAAGAGCATAAGCCATATACGGACCTGCACTGATAGCTAATTTCACATTATCTGAAAGGCGATATTTGTAAGCAGCCATAATTGGCAGCTCGATATATTGCGGATTCAAAGTCGTTTTTTCCTGACTTTGATCATACTTGGCCCCTTTAGTTATAAACAACACAGAAGGTTGAATGGATAATCTTTTGCTCAACGCATAATCCATACCTACTCCAATCTGATAATTAAGTTTGAGCTGAGAACCATTTATGTCCTCTCCCCCAAAAGAACTAAAGTTTATACCTCCTTTTACATTCCATGAAATTTGTGCAAATGTTGTGACGGATACAATCGCAAAGATTGCTAAAACAAAAATTTTCTTCATACTTTTTCGTGTTTTAATGTTTACTCTTTCCCCCTAAAAAGAGCAGTGATTAATTGTTTTTTGAAACAAAAACAAAACTCTCAACTGAGTAATCTGTGTTTGTGAGTCTGTTTTTGTAGCAACCTTCCATCTTCTTTGCAGGTACAAACATAAAGTAAATTGCTTATATATGGATATAAAATGCAAAACCAAAAGGAATACTTTAAACTTAAAAACGTTATTTATCCTTTCTTTAACACTTTTATAAAAAAAGCCCTCGTTAAAGGGCCTTAAAGTCGAGACTTATTGAATAGCATTGCTATCAATTACTTTTTATTCTATATTATGATCACAAAATCCTTTCACCAATAAATAAAAAGCATTGGTGAATAAACAAAATTCATTGGCCAATAACCAAACAGGGATTGCTCAATAATTTTAGGCGGATAATTGGATTATATTATTTCGTAATCCGACAAAAATTACATAAAACAAAAAATATCCCTCACTCACTCACCATTCTTAATAACATCCTCATTAAATGATAATTAAGAGGTGATGGATGCATTTTCATCCCTCACTAGTCCCTCACTCATCCCTCACTTTAAGCCGTTTTTTCTTTCATTAAACAGCCAAAAAGCCATCATACCAAAAATAATTGCTATAACAGCACTTACCCAGATTGGTACTGTAATGCCATTAACTACAACTGGAACTGCGAATGTATAACGAATAAGTTGAATAAAGGCAAATATTAAAAGAATAATGCCACAGATAAGAGATGCCGGTCGTTTCATAATTAATCCTCCCATAATATTAAACCTTGTTCGCTAATTATATATCGATGAAAAGAATATTATATTTCTACACTAATAACAAAACAATACGAATTTAAGTTCTATATTTTTGTCTGATTTACTTTATTTAGGGGATAAATAGAGAAAATAATTCTGCAGAAAAGCAGACATGGACAAAACAACATATACTCTTTGAAAATAAAAAAGAGAACGCAAAGCACAATTTGCACTTTACGTTCCCACCAACATCTAACCAATCACTTTTAACTCTTAAAATATCTGGAAATACCTATTTCAATTCAAAAGAAACTTTTGATCGTATATCTGTAGAAGAAGCACCTACAAGGGCTTCAAACATTCCGGGTTCTGCTATCCATGAATGCTTAGCATCATCAAAGAAGCTTAGCTCTTCTTTAGAGATAGTAAATGAAACCTTTTGCTCTTCGCCTGCATTTAACTGAATCTTTTTAAAGCCTTTCAACTCTTTTATAGGACGAGGAAGAGAGGATTTTAAATCACTAATATACAGCTGAACAACTTCCGAACCGGAACGTTTGCCGGTGTTTTTTACTGAAAGAGTAAATGTTATTTCTCCATCAGCAGTCAATTGCTTTTTGTCTGCAGAAACTTTTCCATAAGCAAAGGTTGTATAACTCAGTCCATGGCCAAAGCTGAACAATGGTTTGGCTTTCTGCATATCAGCCCAACGGTATCCCACAAAAATATCTTCTTTATAGGTCTCTTCCTTACCATCGCCCGGATAATCGCCCATAACAGTGGCACCGTTATCTTTCAGGCTTACCGGAATGGTGAATGGCAGCTTTCCTGATGGATTAACATCGCCCATCAATACAGAAGCAATGGCATTTCCTGCTTCCGTTCCGCTATACCATCCTTCTACAATAGCAGGAACCTCTTTTGCCCAGGGCATTGCTACTCCATTGCCTGTAATAAGCACAACCACTAGATTTGGATTGGCTTTTGCCAATGCGCTGATCAGTTCATTCTGGTTATAGGGCAACTCATATTCCTTCCGGTCTACTCCTTCACAATCCTGATGTTCATTCTTGTTCAGTCCACCAAAGAAGATAACTATATCTGCATTTTTTGCTGCAGCAACGGCTTCTTCTCTCAATCCCTGAACGTCTATCACTTTCTGTTCTGGCGCTTTGGCACCTTTTACGTCCTGTTCGGCAACAGCGGGTGATTCGTATCCCGGGGCATAGATAATCTCAGCCTGAGATCCTATCCGTTGCTTTAATCCGGCTAAAGGAGATTGCTCGTATTTAGCTTTCAGGGAAGAGCTTCCACCGCCGATGGTCATTCTTTTAACGGCATTCTCACCAATAACGGCAATTCTCTTTACCTTTGCCAAGTCTACCGGCAAAACGTTCTTGTTGTTCTGCAATAGAACAATGCCTTCCTGAGCAATTTTTCGTCCTGCCAAAGCATGTTCCTCTGTTCCAAACGATCCGAATGGACGGTTTCTATTCATGGTAGTACGGAAAATCATCCGAAGGATGTTCCGCACTTTCTTGTCCACCTCTTCTTCTTTGACTTCGCCCGAACGAAGCAACTTCAGGAATGGCATGGCAAGATAATAATTATCGTATGCATTGCTGGCACTCCAGGTCAGTCCGTTGGTCCAGCTTCCGAATTCCATATCCAGTCCGTTGTAAATTGCCTGTTTCGTATCATGAACACCTCCCCAGTCGGAAACTACCACACCATCAAATCCCCATTCCTTGCGAAGAATGTCATTGAGTAAATACTGATTGTGACAGCAATGTTCTCCTTTGTACTTATTGTATGAACCCATTATAGCCCAGGCTCCACCTTTTTGAACAGCAGCTTTGAAAGCTGGGAGGTAGATTTCATAGAGTGCACGGTCGCTAACATTCACATTGATATGGTCTCGGTCTACTTCTTGATTGTTTAGTGCGAAGTGTTTCACACAAGCTGCCACTCCATTCTTTTGAACTTCCTGGATATAAGGTACTACCATCGTGGATGACAAATAAGGATCTTCTCCCATATACTCAAAATTACGTCCGTTCAGAGGAGTGCGGTATATGTTTACCCCCGGTCCCAATAACACATTTTTATTGCGGTAACGGGCTTCTTCGCCAATAGATTTGCCGTAAAGTGCAGACATTTCGGGATTCCATGTAGCAGCCAGACAAGTAAGGGCTGGGAAAGCTATGCAAGAATCGTTTGTCCATCCTGCAGTATTCCATTCATCCCAGAATACTTCGGCACGAATACCGTGCGGACCATCACTGCACCACACCTCAGGTATTCCTAATCGTGGCACACCTGCCGAGCTGAACTTTGACTGTGCATGACACATAGCTACTTTCTCTTCCAGTGTCATACGTGAAAGAGCATCCTCAATTCTTTCTTCTATTGGTTTTTTATCGTCTAAATAAACAGTCCCTTTCGGCTGTGCAAACAGCGGAACTGATAAAAGAGTGAGACTTAAAACAACTAATTCCTTTATTTTATTCATGGCTAATGATATATAATCTATTTCATAATTATGGTTTCATTCCCAAAGCTTTAATATAACCTTCATTCTTTATACAAGACTTGAACTTACAGTTTTCAATAAATTGAGCTAAGGCTTTCTTTACTAATTCCTGATCAGGCCGGGCTTCTCTTATCTGTTTAAAGTTTCCACGAGGTAGCTCTGTATATTTAATAATCATATCCCAGTTTTCTGGTTCTTTAATCTTCACCATACAACTGCTGGTTTTTAGTTTTTTGTAAGGCCAGAAATGCCATCCCATGTTGTTCTTTTCCATTAAACTACGAAAAGCATTAACCCAAGCATCAGTATTTTCTCCTGTCTCTCCCATATAAAGCGGAAGATTTACCTTATTTCGAAAATCAATTAAATCCTGCAGATTCGTTTGAAGAGTATCACACCAGTAACGATGACAGGTATACATCATATTCGAATCAAACTTTGAGTCATTAAAGACTTTAAAGTTTCCATTCCACTGTGCACCACCCAATAACACAACATGATTTTTATCAACTTCGCGTATTGCCTTTACTGCTAGTTTATAGAGAGGTTCAAGTTGCGCATTTAACTCGTCCATATTATTAAAATAAGGAGCAAGGGGTTCATTCAACAAGTCATAGCCTAAGATTACCGGTTCATTTTTATATCTGGCAGCTATCTTTTTCCATATTTCACAAAACAGTTGCTGACTTTCTTTGCTGGAGAAAAGCCATGGATAGCCATAACTATCATCAATATTATCACCCGTTTGTCCGCCCGGAGCATCATGCATATCAAGAATAATATATAAACCGGCATCTCTGCACCAACTTATCAAGGAATCTATTCTGGCAAATCCATCCTGATTTTTACTTAATCCCATATAATCTTCATCAGTAAACAACTTATAATGGAACGGTAAACGGATAGAATTCATTCCGGTTTCCTTGATATAATTAATATCCTCCCGGGTTACATAATTGTCTTTAAAATCTTTCCAGAATTGATTAACAACATCCGGCCCTACCATTTCACGAAGAGCCTGATCAATTAACCTTGCAGAGCTAACTTCTTTAAAGGAAAACATATATCCTTCGGGATTCAACCAATTACCAAGGTTTATTCCCTTAATAAGAAATTTATCTCCATTTGGTTTCTTTAGATTCTGTCCATCAACTTTAATAAAAGAATTAGAAGAAAGATCATGCATTGTTTTAGGTTGACAACCAACCAATACAAACAACAAAAAGAAAAAAGAAACTATATTTTTCATTTTATTCTACTACTTTAAAATCAGCAGAAATACCTTCCTGACTATTTGTTCCCACCCAAAGAGTAAAATCACCGGGTTCAACTACCTTTTTCATATCTATATTCCAAAAAGCAAGTTCCTCAACCGGAAGTGTAAAAGAGATATTCTTTGTCTCTCCTGGTTTAAGTGTAACACGGGTAAAACGCTTTAATTCCTTCACCGTACGAGTTACCGAACCCACTTTATCCCGAACATAAAGTTGAGCCACTTCTGTTCCTTCATATTTCCCCGTATTCTTTAAATCGAAAGTGACCTCTATCTGACCTTTAGGAGTAAATTCTGTTGCAGAAAGTTTTAGATTATTATACTTATAAGTGGTATATGAAAGACCATATCCGAATGGAAATAAAGGATCGAAACCTGCATCCATGTAGAAAGATGTACAGCCCAAAGATGTCTGTCCGGCTCCAACTTCAATATTATCAAGTAATGTTTCTTTTTTTGTTGCAGGACGACCCGTATTGTTATGATTGTAATACAGCGGTATTTGTCCCACTTCTTTAGGGAAAGTTACAGGAGTTTTTCCACTAGGAACAGATTTACCGAAAAGAAGATCAGCAATAGCCGGTCCGCCCATTGTTCCCGGGTGGAAAGAATAAAGAACAGAATTAGACATTTCAACTTCTTTTCCAATAGTAAGAGGCCTTCCAGCCATTACAACAGTAACCAACGGTTTGCCTGTTTCAGCCAAAGCTTTAATCAAAGCACTCTGAGCACCTAGAAGGTGAAGATCGGCCAAACAGTGGGCCTCACCGGAAAGTATTGCTTCTTCGCCAACAAAGGCCAGTACTATATCGGCTTTTTTAGCAGCATTGACCGCTTTTGAAATGTTTTCTGTATTCTTATCACGAGTATATGATAAAGCAGGTTCATAAATAATCTGCACTTTGTCTCCATACAACTGTTTCAAAGCTTGAAGTGGAGTCTGCGTTTTTGCCTTTTCTCCATCAAAAGCCCATGTTCCCATCTGTTCGTAAGGAGCATCAGCCATAGGGCCTACAACAGCTATTGTTTTTACAGATGAATTAATTGGCAATGTATTATCATTTTTCAGTAATATAGCCGACTGAGTAGCGGCAGCTTTTGCTGCAGCCAAATTCTCTGGAGAATACATTACAGAAGGAGCTTTTCCATTAATATAAGGATTATCAAACAATCCCATACGAAATTTTATGCGGAGAATATTACGAACAGCGTCATCAATTGTTTTTTCTGTCACTTTATTCTCTTTAATCAGTTCTTTCAGGTGATTCATATATGTATAGCTCACCATCTCCATGTCAACGCCAGCATTTACAGCTTTCATTGCAGCCTCTTTATCGTTTGCACAAAATCCGTGATTTACCATTTCCTTGATGGAAGCCCAGTCAGAAACAACAAATCCATCAAAACCCCATTCATTTCGTAAAACAGTTTTCAGTATAAACGGATTTGCAGAAGAAGGAACGCCATCATTATCATTAAAAGAACTCATAAATGTAGCAGCACCTTGCTTTGTTGCAGCCTCGAAAGGAGGTAAATAATCATTTCTAAGTTGACGTTCAGTAAGATGTGTCGAATTGTAATCTCGTCCACCTTCAACAGCTCCATAACCTACAAAATGTTTTGCACAAGCAAGAATGGAAGTAGGATCATTTAAGGAATTTCCCTGAAAGCCTTTAACCATAGCGGCCCCCATTACAGAAGTAAGATAAGTATCTTCTCCACAACTTTCGGCAATTCTTCCCCATCGTGCATCACGTGAAATATCAATCATTGGAGCAAATGTCCATCGGATACCCACTGATGAAGCTTCTTTAGCCGCAACCCGTGCACCATCTTCTACAATCTGTGGATTAAAAGAAGCTGCCTGTCCTAGAGGAATAGGGAAAATAGTCTTAAAACCATGAATCACATCGCGGGCTATCAGTAAAGGAATGCCCAATCTAGATTCCTCCACAGCCAACCGTTGCAATGCATTCACACGAACGGGATCTATTTCATTTAATATTGAGCCAACCTCTCCTTTCTTTATCGACCTACTCATTTCTTCAAGATTACCGGATGAACTGATTTGATTCATCTGCCCAATCTTTTCCTCAAGCGTCATTTTTGATAACAAATCTTCTACCTTTTTTTCTATTTGCCCGCCTTTCAGATTTTTCGCATCAGTACAACCTACTGAAGAGATAAAAAACAGGCAAATAGAAAACACTAATATTCTTTTCATAATGTCATGCTTTAATATTTTAGAAATTTCTGGGTAAACAAGCTTTTCCCACTGTTTGCAGAAACCAGATAGAAACCTTTCGGCCAACCTGAACAATCAATTTCAGATACAAGATCTGTAGTTTCTATTTTCTTTATTATTCTGCCTTTTATATCAGTAACCGATAAACGATGAATACCTTCTTCTTTAAAGTTTACCTGCAGCAGGTTACTGACGTTATTAAAATTTGAATCGATTAATTTTTCTTCTTTGGTATCATTTATGGCTGTTGTGTTTTGGTATACCCTCACATAATCTATTTCGTAAGTTGCAGGAAATATATTAGTGTCAACCCCCATCGATCCACCCCAATTTCCACCTACGGCAAGATTAAGTTTTAGATAGAAAGGAACGTTAAACGGCCAGGTGTCTTTATTATTCGTACCATCATTACTAAATGTAAAATAGTTATAGCCATCTACATAAATGCGGATTTTTTCCTCAGTCCAAAGCAAAGCGTAGGTATGAAATTCCGTTTCTGCATTTTGAATTATTTTATTACTAGTGCGCTGTGTTCCAATACTATGATTATAGCTCATGGTATGTATAGAGCCGTGCACTCTGTTAGGATCATATCCCACATATTCCATGATGTCTATCTCTCCATCAAGAGGCCAGCTTTGAAAATTCTTGGGCAACATCCAGAAAGCAGGCCAAGTTCCTTTTCCTGAAGGCATTTTAGCTCGCATCTCAAAATAACCATATTTCCAGCTTTGTGCAGTATTCATACGAATAGATGCATATTGTGAGGTACCAATATTTTTTTGAATAGCTTTTATTTTTAGAGTTCCGTTACTAATAGCAGCTAATGTATCGCTGCCATTTATACCCGCAACATAATATTGCAATTCATTATTTCCCCAACCACCATTTCCGGTTTCGTACCACCACGAATCATTATTGGCCCTAACGATTGGTTTGCCATCAACCGCAGGATCATTAAATTCATCGGCCCATACAATATTGTATCCGCTAGGAACCTGAGCCAAAGTATTTAACAGGCAAAAACCGTAAAATAAGGAAAACAAATAATACTTTATTCTTTTATTCATAAATTGAAGAATTAAATAGGGGCAGCAATAAAGCTCGCCCCTATTCATACTAAAACAACGGATTATTATTCACTAAATGAAAAGTCATCAAAGAAGAATATACCAGGAGCAGCATGTCCTTCAGCGCCAAACTGGATTACAATCTTATCGTAATCAGTTCTGTCCTTCACTGTGCTAAAATCAAACTCAAGGCTCAGCCATTTATCTTTTGCCAGATTTGCTTTCACAATTTCTGTCTGAGTGGTATATGCATTACCTCCCAATCCATTATTCTGAAGTTTAACGGCAACCTGTGATTGCAACTGATTTATCGTCACCCAATCTCCAGCTGTAGCAAAAGTATCATCATAATTATTATAAGAAGGAATAAATACTTTCATCCGAACTTTATTAACCTTTGACAGATCAAACTTATATCCTGATACAGTATATGAAAGATTTGAGTAAAATGCGCTACTCTTTTCGTACAAATATACTTTAGAAGATGTATTTAGTCCCATAGGTGAAGGATTTGAATAATTGGCAGAGGTATGTGTTCCCATATCCTGAGGTACAAAAGCAAGCGTATTTGTAGCTGATTCGAAATTATCGTTCAATGCTATTGCCTTTAATGGAACTACAGGTTTTACATTTTTTTCTTTAGGAACCAAACGATACCACCATCCATTGCCAGACTCAACAGTACTAACACATTTTATATACATCACATCATCTGTAAGAGTTATAATTTTATAAGTAGAAGTTCCGGCATAATGGCCAAAGAAAGCACCATCACTCAATGTTATTGTCTTATCAGCTTCGTTCAAGTTAAATGTATAACTTGCTTTTGGCTGGTATACTACATCATAATCTCCTACAGTTGGATTTAAAACAGCATTACCATATCCTAAAGCTTTCAGTCCGGCAGCACCATTAGCATTAGTATATACCGAGCCATTGTTTTTCCAGGTCATCTTAACACCAACCTGAGTAAAAGTAAATTCCTGAGTATAAAGGCTTGAACCATCTTTTCCACCTGCAGGACAAATCCACCAGGAAGGACTATCACCACCGGCAGGCCCTACACCAAAGTGTCCATCATTATATTGGTCAAATACCCACGTCTTTCCCTGAAGGTTACTTGCTCCACCTGTCAGCGCATTATACATTGGAGTATTTAATAATGAGAAATCATTTTTCGCAATTGTAATTGCTTTAGAAATCGTAGCTGACCCACCACTTGTATATAATGTCATTGTTACTGTATAAGTTCCGGCCATAGGATATTTAGAAGAAGCAGCTTCTCCCTTCGCGTTACTTCCGTTGCCTAAATTCCAGACTGCAACACCGTTGATTTCTGAAGTATTTGCAAAGTCTATTATATTAGAATTTGAAGTAGAAGGAGTTGCCGTAAATGACAGCTGATTTTCTGTAGGAGTTTCTCCCAAAGCATAATCGGTGCTTTCCTGAGGATCGCAAGAAGTAAGAGCAAAAACTGTCACTATTGCCCATAAACTATATTTAATTATATTTTTCATATCTCTAAATGATTAAAATTAATATCCGGGATTCTGTACCAAAGCAAAATCGCTTCCTGCAGTTTTATCCATTTCAGCTTGAGGAATAGGCAGGTATTTCTTGTTATCATTCCATGTACGTGTACTAAGCGCTGTTGATTCTGTCAGCAAGCTTGTATCGCCCCAACGAACAATATCCCAGAAACGAAGTCCTTCGCCCAAGAATTCACGACGACGTTCTAACTTAATATTTGCAGCTGTAGCAGGTATTGAACTATCTTTCCCAAATGCACGTTTTCTTATCTTATCAAGACAAGATTGAGCCGTAACTCCACCCACAGCAGCCTGGCCATTCATTACAATCATTTCCGCATAGTTTAGAAGTGCTTCTGAATAACGGAAAATGCGGAAGTTATTACAATAGTTCAAGTCAGTATCACCTTGTGGATTATATCCTACGCGAGCTGCATATTTTGCCTGGAATAGACCTGTATTTTGGAAACGAGCAGAATATTTATCAGATTCCCATTTATTAATAGAACCTTCGCGACGAGTATCGCCATCTTCATACATGTTCCATGCAGCCTGACGAACAGGACCAAATCCCCAACCACCTTTAAAATCACCAGTTTTTGAACCTGCAGATAAATTGTTAGGAGATATAAAAGCTGGTAGATTAGTTCCATAACCACTCCAGCCACTACTCCAGGTTTTACCTTCCGGCAACTGATTACTTTCAAAAATAGACTCTTTACAGAATTCATTTTCATCTAACCACATTGATGCAAAATCTGTCATCAAATCGTATTTACCACTATTGATAATCTCTGCCATATCTTTAGTTACATCTCCATAACGTGATGTATCCTTTTGATACATTACTACACGAGCTTTCAACATCATTGCAGCAGCCTTTGTAACACGTCCCAGGTTAGCACCGGAAACAGCCATCGGAAGTTTATTATCAGCGATTGCAAAATCTAAATCAGCAATTATTTTATTGTAAATTTCATTTGCTGAATATTGCTTTGCCATATAAGGAGCTTCGAGCGGTTGTTCAAAATAAGGAATGTTTCCCCAGAACTTCCAAAGCCAATGCATATAATAAGCACGAAGGAAATGAGCTTCGGCTTTGTATTGATTCAAGTTGGCTTCAGGTACACTTACTGCATTTTCACATGCAATAATAGCATTATTACAACGGGCAAGGCCACTATAAAATATAGACCAAAGTCCATCAAGATCTTCTGCTGGTGTAGAAGTAAATAAAGAGAGCAAATACAATTGATGTTGATCACTTGCATCACCACCACCTTTATAAATATCGTCTGAGCGTAAATCAGACATTAATGGAATACTGTTATAATTGTTATTTGCATAACTATCAAACAATAGTATTTGGTAACAAGATGCCAGATTTGATTTTATAGCCCCTTCAGTAGCTGCACCACCAGCTTGTTGAGATTCTGTTGGATAAACAGTTAAGAAGTCATCACCACAAGAGGTTAGAATAAAAACTCCAAGGATGAGTAATAATGATGACAATTTATACTTTTTCATAATTATATATAGTTTTTCGAAGGTTAAAATGTAATATTAGCACCTAAAGAAATTGTTCTGGCTTGTGGATAAATACCACGATCCACACCAATATTGGTATAATTAGACGCAGCAACTTCTGGGTCAAAGCCATCATATCCTGTAAAGGTTAACAAATTCTCTGCAGATACATATAGTCTCAACATTTGAATAGACGCCTTTTTTGTAATCCGGCTAGGCAAAGTATAACCAAACTGAGCTGTTTTGAGACGAAGGTATGAACCATCTTTTATATAAAGATCTGAAGAACGCCAGTTTCCATTTGGGTTAGCAGCTGTTACGCGAGGTATTTTATTTGAAGTACCTTCACCAATCCAGCGACCAAGAATCCAGGATGGACGATTATTCTTTGGAATATCAGTACGTTGGGCAAAGTCAAAAATGTCATTACCAATAGTTCCCTGAAAGAATAGATTTATATCAAATCCTTTCCAATCGGCAGCAAGAGTAAAACCATATGTCCAGTCGGGCATACCCTTACCTATTTTAGTTCTATCATCATCTGTAATTTTTCCATCACCAATAGCATTTCCTTTTTCATCAACAGCACCTGCAATATCGCGGAAACGAACATCACCTGGTTGAGCAGCTTGTCCATACTGAGAATTGTAAGCATCAGCTTCAGCCTGATTCTGAATTATTCCATCTGTATGGAATCCATAAAAGTAAGGGAATACATCACCATTTTTACCTTTAACGAAAGAACCAACACCTGCAGTTGAATTAGATTGGTAGATTGCTTCTCCTGAAGCATTTCCTAATTTTATCAGCTTGTTTTTAAGATAAGAAGCATTAGCCGATATTGAATAATTAAAATCACCAACTTTATTTTTCCATCCAAGTTCAAACTCAAATCCACTATTTTCCATATCACCAACGTTACCAGTTGGAGCACTTTGACCAACATAAGAAGGAATTGGCAATTCCATCAACATACCATTGGTTTTCTTTTTGAAATAGTCAAAACTGAAAGTCAAAGCCTGGTTAAAGAAACGTGTATCAAAACCAAAATCAGTTTGTTCTGATTCTTCCCACTTGATATCAGGATTAGCGATTGCAGCTGGAGAGCTACCATACTGCATTGTTCCTGATGTTTCACCAACAGTAGTTGGATCTTGACTAACCTGGTAACTTCCTCCAAAATAATAGTTCTGACCACCATTCATTAATGAAGTATATTTAAAGTTTCCAATTCTTTCATTACCATTCTTACCCCAGCTGAAACGAAGTTTCAATGTATTAAACCATTCCGGACGATTCTCCATAAAAGCTTCATTACTAACATTCCATCCTAAAGAAAATGCAGGGAAAGTTGCCCACTTATTCCGGGCACCAAAGTTTGAAGAACCATCACGACGAATTGTTGCCTGAACCATATACTTTTCGTCATAGTTATAATCAAATCGTCCAAAGTAAGAAGCTAATGTATAAGCTGTATAACCACCTGTTCCACCCCATACTCTTCCTAACTTAGCATCTGCTATTGCAGAATTAATATTTGCTTTACTAGGATCTGTTTCAAGTAAGTCGCGGTCGTTACCACCTAAATTACGATAAGTATATTTCTGTGCAGACTGACCAAGAACTAAAGAAAGATTATGCTTTCCTGCAAATGTTTTCTTGTAAGATAAAACATTTTCAACCTGCCATCTATATCCACGATTCATTTCACTTTGAACAGTACTATAATCTAAAGATTTTCCCTGAACAGCGAGGAAATACGGATATGTATATGAATCATATCCCCAAAAAGCAAGATCGGCGCCATAACTACTCTTGAACTTCAGTCCTTTCATAATATCAATTTCGCCCCAGAATGTTGCAACTATCTTATCAGAATTATTAATTCCTGCAGTTGGTTGGTTGAGCATAGCTACAGGATTAGCAATTTCCTGGAAACCTGTGGGAGGAATAGAAAATACATTGCCATTCTTGTCTTTTACGGCATTTGGATATTGTGCCAGAATTGTAGCAGCAGTTGCTTCATCTGCATAAACGGGAACTGTTGGATCAAACGTTAGAGCACTACCAAGAATAGATCCATATTCAGAGTTTGTTTCAATACCTGTGGATTTGCTTCTTGAATAACCTACGTTCATTCCAACTTTTACATTATTCAGGAAGCTACGACTTTTATCTTCAAAAACATTATATGTACCATTAGTACGTACGCTCCAACGGTTGTAGTTAGATTTATCGTAATTACCTCCAACAATACCAGCCTGATCATAATAACCTAATGAAAGGAAATATGAAGCCTTTTCAGTACCTCCACTAACATTTACCTGATGATTCTGTATCGGTGCATTTTTATAGAATGTTTCTTCTTGCCAATCAGTTCCTTTTCCTGCAGCATTGATTTCGTCCTGAGTATAATAAGGTGCATAGCCATCATTAATTTGTGACTCATTCATTATCACCATATATTCCTTTGCATTAAGCACTGACTTCTTTTTCCATGGATTCTGCCAGCCATAACTAACATTATAGTTTATTGTTGCTTTGCCAACACTACCATTCTTAGTAGTAACCAATACAACACCATTAGCTGCACGTGCACCATAAATAGCTGCTGATGCAGCATCTTTCAAAATTTCCACTGATTGAATATCAGCAGGGTTAAGATAATTAATACCACCTTCAACTGCCATACCATCAACAATATAAAGAGGATTACTATTGTTAATAGTACCAATACCACGAATACGAACATGAGAATCGGCACCTGGTTGACCTGATATTTGAGTAATTTGTACACCAGAAACCTTACCTTTCAACACATCTTCAACACGAGAAGGATTAGCTGTCTTCAGTTCTTCAGAGGTTACACGACTGATTGAAGCTGTTACCACACTTTTTTTCTGGACACCATATCCAACAACGACTACTTCATCCAGTGTTTTTGAATCTTCTGTCAAAATAATCCGTAAAGGTTTGGTATCAGAAACCACAACTTGCTGTGATTTATAACCAACATACGAAATAATTAAAGTACTTTTAAGAGGTACCGAAAGTGTAAACTGTCCGTCCAGATCTGTTATTACACCAATAGTGGTACCTTTTACCGCCACATTAACCCCTAGCAAGGGCGAATTATCTTCACCTGCCAGGACTACACCTTTAATCTGTACATTCTGGGAAAATACAGTAAGGGTAAAGCAAAATAAAAATAGAAATGATAATAACTTTTTCATAAGTATTATAATTAAGATTAACTATTTGAACGATGCAAACATAGTTAACAAGCGTTTATTTTATATTATTTTCACCTATTCACGATTACGTCAATTAAAAAAAATAAATACGTCATCAACTCGTCAAAAATAAATATTATATTGATAATCAACAACATAATTATACGCAGATATATTTCGTCAGGTATATTAAATAACGTAAAACAGCATCGGCCCGATTGTACAGTCGGGCCGATGCTGTGATTTTTAAAAAATCTAATCAGAGCTTGTTGGTTAAATAATCAATTAAACTTTCATCTCTTTCTAGTTCAAACTTCTTCCTTAAACGATAACGAATAGTCTCTACTCCTCTTAAAGAGATATTTAAAAGAGGAGCTATCTCTTTCGAGGAAAGATTCATTTTCAGGTACGCACACATCATTCTTTCGTTTGTAGAAAGGTCGGGATGCTTTTCACTCAACCGCTTCATAAAATTATTATGTATAAGGTCAAACTGTTCTTCAATACGTTTCAGCACTTCGTCCGATTGAATATTTGAATCAATTTTACTACTAACAACCATCAGCATCTGCTTTGGCTGTTTAGTGTTCTCTCCTTTCAGAGTAGATATTACTTTAAATAATTCATGTTTTATTTCAGTAAGCATCTCATTTTTTCTAACAAAGTTAATCATCAGATTTGCCATTTCCTGACTCTTATGCTGAAGGTCGTACTCCAGTTTTTCTTTTTCAAGTTCCATAATCTGGTGCTCTTTACGGGCATTTTCCTTTTCAAACTCTTTTTCTTTCTGGAATAACTCCCGATCTTTTTCAAGAACAGCCTGTTGTTTTTTACGTTTTACTCTTAAATCGTCCCATCTGTACAAATACCAAAGGAAGAACAAGAAAAGAATGAAATAGAACAAATAAGCTACCGACGATCTGTACCACGGAGGCAATATAACAAATTTAAATTCATCAATAGTGGAAGTTCCATCAGCGAAAACAGCCTCAACCTGAAATGTATATTCACCTTCAGCAAGATTACTAAATTCTTTGGTCAAAGAAGATGTATAATCTGACCAATCTTTCTGATCTTTAAATCTATAACGGAAACTTGCCTCTTCCCCATGTGTAAACGAAAACAGATTATAGTCAAATCGGATAGAATTACGGTAATAAGGGATTTCGGGTACATAATTCTTGCCAAGGAAATTATCAGAATAGATGAGACTATCGCTTGGATAAGTTAGATAAACTGCCCGAATATGAACTGCCGGACGAAGCAATGGAGTATTTTTTGATGGTACTTTTAAGAGAGCAAAACCGTAATCGTTAGGAATAATCACTTCTGACTCTGATAAAGGGACTAACTTTTCAAATCCACTAACCAGCTCAATAGAAGGATGTTCTATTGAAAAAAAAGTTTTTCCTTTGCGGTGTTTATATTTATCCAGGCTAGCAATATCCACTTCACCTTTACTTAAGCTTAATATGGAATTTCCATACTGATATAGTTTTAAATAAGACTTCGTGCCAGGTAATAAATTACTCATTTCCGGAGATAATTCAACAACATCACTTGCAGCGTTATATTTATAAATTCCTTTCGGAGTGGTAAAGTATATCTTATTAGCAATCTTGTTTACATATACATTTTTATTAGAAGGTAAACCTTTTTCTTTACCGTAATATTTTATCTGCTTTACACGAAAGTTTGCTAAATCAAAATCTATGCGGAGCAATCCATTATCATTATTATGGAGCCATAAAACATGATCAGATTCAATTTCAAAGTTTTCTGCAGATTCATTCATTCCTTCAAGTTTCTTTTTTGGCTTCCATTCTCCCTGTTCTTTTTGCATCAGATAAATTCCGTCATACATACCCAGCAACACTTTTTCCGGATTGTTTATCATCGCCTTACAATTCCACACACCAGATATCGTTCCTATGCGTTCCATTGTTTCTCCCTTTACCAAAAAGATTCCTCTATCGTGCAAACAAAAAACATCATTCCCCACTTTCGAAAGATCCCATACTTGACCGCTCGATTGAGGAACCTGACTTATATTGATAACCTTATCACTTAACGATACCGGATAATGGGTGTAATAAAGACCGCGGTTTGTGCCCAGATAAAGATAATTATTCGAAAGAATAGCCGAATATCCTGCACCATAAGAATATGGATAAGAATAAAGATTAGATAAAGGAGAATTCATACATATATAATCGATACCATTATCAAGTCCTGCCCAAAGATTTTCACGACAATCAAAACCTAAAGATAAAACTGTATTATTCTGCAAGCCATTATTCTCATTGAAATACTTAATTTGCATTGTACTAGTGTTAATCATAATAAGCCCCATGTGCACAGTACCCAATGCAATTAAATTCTTTGAAGATGCAATGGAGAAAATCTCATTCTGTGACATAAACGCTTCTATTCCTGTAATAAATGGAACAAGAACTTTACCGTCCCAATAATACAAGCCATCATAAGCCGTAGCAATTATAACACCCTTTTTATAAGGAACAATTCCACGAATTCTTTTTGTATCAAGCGCTTTGGCACCAGGTAAAGGGAAAAACGTATTTCCAATAAGAATACGTACTCCCTTATTAGTACCAATATATAGAATCCCATTAACCAGATTTGAACAATCTATCTTACTATCTGCAGATATTAATGTATACATTCCATTCAAACATTTTAGCACAACTCCATCTGCCTGCCAATAAAGAATATTATCATTCTCATAAATTCTCCAGATGTTTCCAATAGATCGAATAGGCTTCTTTACCGAGTCGGCCATACAATGATATACTAGTTTGCCTCGTTCATCAGGTTCAAAATAGCCAAATTCGTTAATTCCTCCAACATAGATTCGTTTTTTAGAGGAAGAGGGTAAAACCGATCGTACATCAGAACCATTATTTAAAGGAAATATTCCCCAACTACTGCCATCAAATTGCAATAATCCATTTTTATTAGCAAAGTATACCCAGTTATTATTGTAAGATGCAATCTGCCAGGTTTGCGATCCTTTACCGTAAACCTCCTTTTTATAATTGATTATAAAATTATTCCAGCTCGCAGATAATCTTATTATAGGAGCCAAAGAGAGTATTAAGAACAAAAAATACCTATTGAGGCTTTGTGTGTTTACTTTCATGTATTATGATCTATTATAGGCTAACAAATAAATGCAATACTACAAATGTATTAATTAGGACTTAGAAATAAAACTATTTTATCTTTTTTGTACCGATTAAGATTTAAAACACTTATGGAAAGCAACCATCAATATAGCAGAAAGTATGGCGGTAACAGCTCCAAAATAAAAAGGAACGGACGAATTTATATGATCGTAAAGTAGACCGGCAATAATACTTGCCGGAAGAAGGGTTACACCTAGCAGTGCGTTATAGATGCCCAAGCCGGTTCCTTTCTTATTTGCATCCAGCAAATCACTTATCAACGCTTTCTGAATACCATCCGTAGCTGCCGAGTATAAACCGTAAAGTGCAAATAAACACATAATTACAGAGATACTGTTTGTTGCCCCAAATCCGGCATAGGCAAGGGCATATATAAGATAGCCGAAAACCAGCAGTTTCTCCTTCCCTATTTTGTCGGACAATGTACCTAAAGGAATAGCCAAGATTACCGAAACAGTATTCATTATTAAATAAACCAACGGGATATAAACGACTTTAATCCCCACTTCGTTTGCCTTGACCAGTAGAAGAGCATCGGTTGAATTACCCAATGTAAAGAGGAAGATTATCCCCAGAAAAAGATAATACTTTTTGGAAAAATCCCGGAAACGGAATTTGCTTAGCAGCTGTTCTTTTGACTTTTTAGCTTCCCGAATACCGAATATCAACACCAATATACCTAGTATAGCCGGGATACCTGCTAACAAAAACACTCCGTGGAAATTTCCCGGAAAGACAGAAAGAAGAGCAAACGCAATCAGCGGACCAACAATAGCTCCGGTATTATCCATTGCTTTCTGCAGACCGAAATTTCTTCCGGAATCACCGTTAGTAGCACATCCGGAAATCAAACTGTCGCGTGGAGCTGTACGTATTCCTTTACCTATCCTTTCCACGAAACGGATATAGAGAACCTGCAAGGGACTTGCAACAAATGCATAAATTGGCATAACAAAAGCTGAAAGCCCGTAGCCTAGTATCATGAACGGTTTATTTTTCCCTATCTTGTCACTCCAAAACCCGGAAGCAGCTTTCAGCAGAGTGGCAGTACTCTCGGCTATACCTTCAATAAGAGACAGAGTGGTTTTCGATGCTCCGATAGAAAGCAGGAACATGGGCATTATGGAGTAAACCATCTTGGTGGAAATATCTGTGAGCAGACTCGTCAATCCCGTATAGAAGATATTTCTGTTAAATCCGAAAATCTTTGTGCTTTTAGGCTTCATTTCATAGTCAGATATTTTTTCATCTACATATCAAAGTTACAACTTAATTTGAAATAACAGATTCATTATAGTAAATTTGGCACTCATTTAGAAAAAGAAAAAGACAATGACAGACATAGAGAAAATGGCAGCCGGAGAAGTTTATTGGGGCTTCAACCCGGATTTTGGACCATTATTAGACAAAGGTCAGGATTTTTGTTTCCAATACAACCAAACATCCCCATCGGATAGGGAACATAAGCGCCACTTATTGGAAGGATTTCTACGGAAAGTAGGTCGCAATGTACTTCCCAACAGTCCTATAAATATAGATCTTGGTAATATGGAAATTGGAGACGATACCATTATCAACTTCAATTTTGTAGCGTTGGACGAAGCACTGATCAAAATTGGTAATAACTGCTTCATTGGTCCCAATTGTTCAATCTACACAGTAGTGCACTCGCTTACAGTTGAAGAAAGAAATCAGGGATATATGTATGCCAAACCGGTTACAATAAACAATAATTGCTGGTTGGGCGGTAGCGTAACTGTACTTCCCGGAGTAACCATTGGCGAAGGTTCAGTTATTGGAGCAGGCAGTGTCGTTACAAAGGACATTCCAGCAGGTGTGCTTGCATACGGCAATCCCTGCAAAGTAATCAGGCCTATTGACGAGGTGGCTAAAAACGACAAAAGCGATAAATAATTTACATTATTCATCGCTTTGTCGGAGTGAGGCGACTCGAACGCCCGACCCCTACGTCCCGAACGTAGTACGCTACCAACTGCGCTACACTCCGTTTTATTTAGTGACACAAAAGTAAAGCAAAAATTTGAATTATCTAATTATTTAAAGAAAAAATTCAAAAGATGTTGGTAATTCCAAAAATATATCTATCTTTGCACCCGCAATCACAAAAGAAGGTGCCATAGCTCAGTTGGTAGAGCAAAGGACTGAAAATCCTTGTGTCCCCGGTTCGATTCCTGGTGGCACCACCTTATAATCAGAGAGTTACAAAATAATGTAGCTCTCTTTTTTTGTTTATATTCCTCCTATTTTACTCCAAAGTTAAACCATGAGTTAAACCGAGAGTTAAACCAGAAATGTCATGATAACGACGGTTAACATCTTGTGTTACAGGTCTAAAACTCTGTCTAATGGAGAAAGTCCTCTTATGATTCGCATCTGTAAAGATGGTAAGAAGAAGTACAAAAGCCTTGGTCTCTCATTAAATCCTATCTATTGGGATTTCAAAAAGGGAAAGCCAAAAGTCAGATGTCCTAATAAAGCAGCAATTGAAAAGCTGATTTCAGAGAAGAAAAGAGAGTTCACGGATGAGATAGTTAAACTGAAATCAGAGAATAAAGAGTTCACTACCAATACATTAGCTGATAGAGTTTCAAATCCAGTTAAACCAAGAACTGTTGGAGAAGTGTTTCTAGCACAAATTCAGAGGCTCAGTGAAGAAAAAAGAAGAGGATATATGCTTTCCACCCAGCAGGTTTATAACTCCCTTATAAAGTTCAATAGGCACCTTAATATATACTTTTCAGACATAGACATTACTTGGCTAAGGAGATATGAAACTTGGCTAAGAAGTGAAGACATTGCAGAGAATACGATTGGAATAAGGTTCAGAACATTACGAGCAATCTATAATGTAGCAATAGAAGAGAAGTTGGTAAAGTCTGAACTTTATCCGTTCAAGAGTTACAAGGTGTCTAAGCTTCATAAAGGAACAGCCAAACGAGCTATTACTAAGGAAGAAGTAAACAAAGTAATAATATACCAAGGAACTAACGAATACTCAAAACTGGCGGTAGACTTGTTTTCTTTCTCCTACCTAATGGGAGGAATCAATTTTGTAGATATAGCATATCTCACAAAAGAAAATCTGATTGATAACCGATTAATCTATACACGAAGAAAAACAAAGAAGCTAATTAAGCTACCTTTACAAGATAAGGCTGTAGAGTTGATAGAGAAGAATCATAATTCAGATAATCAGTACCTCTTCCCTATCCTATCATCTTTTCATAAGACAGAACAGCAAAGGGCTAACAGAGTTCACAAAGTAATTACCAAAGTCAACACACGGTTAAAGGATATAGGAAAGGAATTAGGAATTCCCATAGACCTGACTACATATGTAGCAAGACATTCATTTGCCACAGTACTTAAACGCTCCGGAGTTTCAACATCAATCATTAGTGAATCTTTGGGGCATAGTTCAGAGAAAGTAACGCAGATTTACTTGGATAGCTTTGACAACTCACAAATGAAAGATGCAATGAGAAATTTGCTTTAAGCCTTGATTAATCCTGCTCCCTAATAAAGGAGTGGGATTATTGTTGTACTTTTGCAAATAACCAATTCAATTTATAATATGCCAGTTGATAAGTTCACAGATTTAGAAACATATTATCAAGATGTAAGTAAAGAAGATGATATTTTAGATTACATTTGGGAACTCGCCATAACATTCTTTCCTGCAACAGAAGACTTCTCTGGGCATTCCCAACATGGAAGTTTAGCCATAAGTAAATTTAAAAGAAGATATAATGATGGGCTAATAGATATGCCTTTAACATATGAGGCTTATAAAGCAAACAATGATATTCAAACAACTATCATAGGTTTAGGAATGGATCCCGATAAATTCTGGTACGCTCTACTATTCATTAAGGACTACACCGATGGAGAATGTGCTCAGGAATACAAAAAAGAAAGTTTTCCGATTAGTGAATTAAGAAAATTTGTCGAGACAATATCTAACTATGAAATAGCAGAGTGCAACCCTTTAATTGAAGAGGTTCAGTTTTCAAAAGAGATTGAGCTATCAATTCTAGTTGATGACAAAACAGAAATAACAATAAAGTCTCCTAACGCAATTAAATACATACAGTCCTTATGCCGTAATAGTTTAGCACAAACAAACGCCATGAAAGAAATGGATGCAATGAATGCTATACCCAGATCTAATTCAAAAAAAATCACTTCTTATACTGATAAAGTATGCATTTTCACAAATACATTTAAACACCTATTTGATCTGTTAAGTCTAAATAAGGGAATGAGAGGGGATTCTGAGGTTTCCTATAGCAAACTATTTTTAATTTCACGACTTATATTCCTTACGAGAATATCCCCAAAAGAAGACTTTTATGTCAGCAAAAAAAAGCTCAAGAACCTTCTAAGAAAAGAGGGAAATAAAGTAACAACAGGTGCAGTCAATAATATATATGGATAATCACAATTCAGACCAGAATACCATCTCCAAAACTTGCCACATTCTTTTTTTTCTAAAATTTCTCTATTTTTTTTAGATTTAGTAGATTGTAAATCAAACAATTAAACTAAGGTGGGTAAATTCCCATAATAATTTTACCCCCTATTAAGCTGATTCAAACTCTATAGTTTTGCGCACCTTTCAGAAAAGACAATGGCAATGTCGCCAAAGTTTAATTCCTGAAATTTATAATTATGATGGAAAATCCAATTAAAAACGAAGGTGTCATGAAACAAGTAGAAAACAATGAAGTTGCTAACAACAATCCTTCAATCTCGCAAGAATTGATTGAAGAAACAGGAAATCAGTCTAAAGTTTACAGCATTAAGAATGAATCTGCATTAACGAGTAAAGAATATGCTGTGGAAATCGCAAAACAGAAGCTTGCAGAAATAAGGAAAGTTCTTTCCGATTATGATTCAGATGGCAGAACCATACCAAAATCAATACTAAAGGAAGTGAACAAAGCAGAGAAAGATTATGAACAGGCCTTAAGAAAGCTTGAATTGCCTAAAATTCCTGCTGAAATTTGGGAGACAGAAGAATCAAGTGAAAAAGTAGAAGTTATATCTAAACGTAAAAAAGAAATTATTATTGTATATTCAATATTAAACATGTCTCTTTCCAAAGAAGAACGTAGAATTGGTAAGGAATTAATTTCTGACCCGAATTTTGAAAAACCATTAATTCTTATGCCTGCAAACGCTTTCGATAAAGCAAATATAGAATTGAAAGACCTAAATGGTAATGTTATTCCTAAAAATACCCCAGGAGTTTATGTGCCTGTTGAGACTTCTGGTGATCAAGGTGTGTTTAAATTATATTACGAAGCCATTATCGATGCAAAAGTTAAAGGTAAAAAGGAACCAATAATTAAGCATGTAAGGATTGAGCAATTTGATAATTTACATGACTTCGCTAAATACAGAGGAGTTAACAATGTTTTAAGTAGAAAAATGAATGGGATTGAAAAAGCTGGGAATGCAGCTTTAGCTACACAAGACGAACTTTACATAAAAATCCATGAAACTATCAAAAAGCATGGAACTAGCCCCAATATAGCGACCCGAAGCTACAATTCAGGTAATTTATTAAATACATATACTTGGAATAATGCCATGATAGGCAATGTAGGATCTAATAATGAATATAACTCAGCTATTGGGGATAAGATTATTAGAGCAATAGAAGGTCCTAGAAATTATTGTGGCCCCCTTGATGAGTTCTATATTATTAGTGCAGTAAATCTGTTAAAGAACAGCGATCCTGAAAAAGAGCTAAAAGATTTCGACTTCGATCCTGACTTCGATTAAGTCCTCATAAAGAGCTATTACTGCAATTGTGTAAAAGGATACTAATGAACTTATAAATGAAATTTATTCGGTTATATTTACCAAACATCCAGATCGTCATAATTCATTAAGCAAAGAAGTTTAAGCCTTTTATTTAAAGAGAATCTATGTGACAGATAGGTTCTCTGACTTAAAAAAATCATTTGCCAGTTAACTAGCTTACCATTTAAGTTCTTATACACTACCTAAAAAACTTAAGTTTTAAAACCGCGACCACTTTTCTAAAGCTGGGGTTATAGGTCGTACTTATAAAAAGGTCGCAATATCCATTAATATTCAAAACAGGTACAAATCTAGATCCAAAATAGGACAGAACAATCTATAGTAACTTATCGAAATGATTAAAGTAAGTCAGCCTACAGAAAAGGCAACAAGAAATACACCTGAGCTTCATAATTTAAGGGAGGTACAAAATCTGCACCGACCATATATAAGCGATTTTTCTCAAATTTCTTACCCTAAAATTATGACATGCCATGAATGAACAGACTATAATCAGAGGGTTAGAAGTAATTACACTGAACATCAACAAAGGAGAATACTTATCTGAAGCATTAAAGCGACAGGGTTACAATTCCCTACCGTCAAATGCCATTATCAATAAAGTTATGACAGGTACAGGAGCTACCTACATGGAGCTTAGCGATAAACTCTCTCCTCATGACTCTATCGTAATTGAACCATTCAGAAGTTCCATTGATGACAAAGTCAAAATCTTCAGTAAGAGCTTTGGATGCTTTAAAGAAGCGACTGTTAAACAAGTGGAAACTTATATGAAGCGTAAGGATATTCCATACAAGAAAATTATCACTACTCCCGAAGGCTTTACATCCAAGGTGTTGACAGCAGCCAAAAATGCCGGCATTGATATATATGACTATTTCTGCTTATATGACGAATGTGACCATGTAACCCAAGATGCAGGCTACCGTCGTAGCATATCAGAACCAATGGAAGAATTCTTTAAATTCAAAGAGAAAGCCTTAGTTTCTGCAACTCCAATCAAGCCAAGCAAGTACACTATTAACTTATTCCTACGAAATGGATTTAAATGGATAGAAGTGAGACCAAATTTCCCATATCAAGAGGATTTAACCTTAATAACCACCCACAGTTTTTACAGGAGAGTGAGAGAAAAAGTTAAAGATCTATTGGATGCAGGTTCTTCTCATGTGTGCATTTTCTATAAGACGACAGAGGGAATCAAAGACATCGTGGAAAATCTGAAGCAGAATGGCATTATAAGTGACAAGGAATACAAAGTTTTTTGTTCCAAAGAAAGTGCTGATAAATTAAAAACGAAATTACTGGAACATAGCTCCGAGAAATTGGAATTACCCTTACGTAAAGTTAATTTCTTTACCTCAAGATTCTTTCCCTCAATTGATATAAATCTTACGAGATTGTGTGATGTTATGATTCTATCAAACCATTCTCACGTAAAACATACATTGATTGATCCATATTCAGAAGCTATTCAATGTCAAGGTAGGTTTAGAAAGATATTCGAAAAAGGCAAAAGATTCAGTTCGCTCAGCGTTATTTCCTCCATTCCAGACGATCTAATGATAAAATCCCCAGAGGATATAGACACTGATATTGGGACGCGGATAAAAAGCTACAGAGCTGTTAAGTTCGAAAAGAGCAAAACTAAAGATTCAACAGAAATAGAAAGTTTTGATAAAGAACTTAATAAGATGAGGATAAACGATATCTTAAGCCCTAAAAAAGATAAGATCGACAGATTTGCTATTGAACAGATGATAAATGAAGAACGCGTTAAAAGCTATTATCTGTCTCCAGAAGCACTTAGAAAGGCTTATGAAGATACCAACTATTTCAATGTCAACTTTGCACCCGATGATGAAATTGTAGGTGAAGATGATCTTTTCAAATTAAATTCAGCCACTAGACAGAAGAAACTTAAATTAATCATTAATACTTTAGACAGGATTGACTCAAACAAAAATGTTCTTAAACTACTTAAGTCCATATGTGTTGAGGAAGAATGGCTCATCAAAGCATATTTAATGCTTGGACGTTCAGTTATTGAAGAAAACGAATACAAAAAAACAAAGATTGAGAAATTACTACATAAAGCTGAAATAGAAGAAGGGAAATTAAAACGATTCAGCCCTGAGTTTATTGAAGATATTCGTTCCGAATTTAGCAAGGAAACTGGTCAAGACATATATATCGAGGTTAAAGATATCCTTGACCGAATCGCTTACTTGTTTAATGCGCATGGCATTACATACTCACGATATGGAGAAGGCAAATCCAGCAAAGATGTCATGTGCAAATTGAACGCAGAAATGATTAAAGATTATTTTGATTCAAATCCAAGTAACAGAAAGGGAGTAGCAACAGTAAAACTGAATAAATTCAAAGAAGAACAGGTAAGAAACTCTTCCATCCCCAAATAATGATAAATTAATCATTTTTTCTACAACACGGAGTGGTAAAGCCGCTCCTGTTGTTTGCTATTTGACAGATTCAGCTTTCAATATCAGAAAAGAGTAATTGCCTTTAGCTCTTGCCAAACTTTTGACGTTATCAAATTTAATTATAAAATAGCGAGTTATCACATTCTTTTATGTAGCTTTGTTTTAGAAACATTAAAACAATATATTATGAAATTAAGAACTATAAAAATACGTAATTTTAGAGGTTACAAAGATGAAACTATAATAGACTTATCAAATTTGACAACATTTATTGGGAAAAATGATGCAGGAAAATCTACAATATTTGAAGCATTAGAGATCTTTTTCAATAACAGCCTAGTTATTTGCGAGAAAGAAGATTTAAATATAGACCATGATGATGAAGATATAAATATCGAAATAACTTGCATATTTGACAATTTGCCACCAGAAATTATACTTGATACAACATATCCTACGACCTTAGAAAATGAACACTTATTAAACGCTGATGGTCTGTTAGAAATTAAAAAAGTTTATTCTGCAACAGCACAAAAACCTAAAGAAAAAATCATTATTGTTTGTAATCACCCTATAAACGATGGAGTTAATAACTTATTAACTCTTAAAAGAGCTGAACTTAGAAAAAAAGCTCAAGATTTGTCTGTCTCTGTTGAATCTTATAATGCAAATATTAATTCATCAATTAGAAGTGCTATTTGGAATTGCTTTGAAAATTTACAGTTTGGATTAACTGAATTATTAGTTGACAAAGAAGATACTAAGAAAGTTTATGAATCTTTAAAAGTCTATCTTCCTTCATACGCATTATTTCAAACAGACAGGCAAAGCAAAGATGGAGATAAAGAAGTCGCAGACCCTATGAAAATTGCAGTGCAAAATGCATTAAAAGATTTAGAATCAGAAATACAAACCATCAAAGATAGGGTACAACAAAAAGCGACAGAAACAGCAATAAGAACACTTTCTAAGCTTCGAGAAATGTCTCCTGAAATAGCTGAAACTTTGACGCCAGAATTTAAGGATGAACCCAAATTTGACTCTATTTTTAAGCTAACAATTAAATCAGATGCAGGAATTTCTATAAACAAAAGAGGAAGTGGAGTTAGAAGACTCATTCTATTAAACTTTTTCAGAGCAGAAGTAGAGAACAGAAGAACAAGTAATGAGAATTCTGTAATATATGCTTTTGAGGAGCCAGAAACCTCTCAACATCCAAATTTTCAAAAAATGTTAATCGAAGCTTTTATTGAGTTATCTCAATCTGAAAATACTCAAGTTCTACTTACAACTCACTCTCCCGCGTTAACTTCTTTATTACCATTGGAAAGCCTCAGGCTGGTAAATTCTAATAATGGAACTCGTGATAAAATAGAAAGTGGAGAAGGTGTTTATCAAATAATTGCCGACACTTTAGGGGTTTTGCCTGAACCTTTTTCAAATACTCATAAGGCGGTTTTGTTAGTAGAAGGACCTGGAGATGTTGTTTTCTTAAAACATACTTCAGATCTTTTAAAGAGAGCAGGCTATATAACCCATACGTTTGATGAAAAAGGATTTTACATTATTCCTGTAGGAGGATGTGGAACCTTAAAATACTGGGTCAATACTCAGTTAATTAATCAATTTAACGTACCATATTGCGTTTTACTAGATTCAGATAAAGGTACTAATGAAGAACATATAAACACAGACAAAATTAGATTACTCACAGCCCAAGGAATTAAAGCTTATGTAACGCAAAAGAGAGAACCAGAGAACTATTTACATAAATCAATATTGGGATTACGTAATCCTGATTCTATCAATTATTCTGAAACAGATAATGCAAAGAAAATAATCAGCGAAGCTACATCAACTAGAGACACATATGTTTTAGAAAAATTTTGGCCTAGAATGACTGTTGAACTAATAAGAGAAGCCGAACAGTACGAAAAAGATGGAGATATAAAATATGAATTAACAGAAATGATACAAGATTTTATAAGCATAGTAGAATAAACTCAATTATATAATATCATTCTTCCTCGCTACTACTTTATCCTCTTCCCCGTTTAAAAGAATATAGCCCATTATCGAGGAAATATTCACTAGAATAATCAAAATTGGGACAGAATCATAAGAATCTTACTTTATTAAGGTCTGCATGGTTCTGTCTCATTTGGCTAAAATTTTGAGTAGAATACGCTCTCATGTAAGTCACCCCCCTTCCCCTTCTAAAATCTGTTGAATATCTCTCCCCTGTGAATTTACCGGAAGCCTCAAACTAGAGTACAGTACCTATAAATCCCCCCTCCTACGTTTAAAAGGAAAAAAGCATTCTTCTAAGGCATAGGGAGTGTACCCCCTTATAACCAAAAATAAAAAACTATTCTCCGTACTTCCTGAAGGTTTTAGTAAGGCTAAATACCATTCGCAGTTTCCTTATAAATGCAGCAATTTAATCACTGCTAAAATGGTTCTAGCCAATCCAATTCAATCAGTAAATCAATTTAAAATTATTCATCATGGAAGCATTACAGATTATCGCCAACAATGGCACAGTTAGGAGAGCAAGTAGTTTTAATGAGTACGCAGAAGATGCACAGATTATCACAGAGGAACCCATTATAAGGAAAGCTAATCATTTCATAGAAGCAAATACACAAGAAGTAACATTACAGCACCTTGTAAAAGACTGCATTATTCCTGTGTTTAGCAAGGACAACGAATTAACAATCTCTCATCCACAATTTATAGAAACTGTCTATGATGCAGCACAAAGTTTCTTTAGTAGGGAGAGAATTGAGCAACCAGAGATCAGGACTTCACATGTTGTAAAAGGTCGCATCCCCCAAGCTATTCACAAACCTGCTAACCAATTATTAGAATCTGACAAAACCATCTATTACGAGCGAGCAGCATTCAGCATAGATATTCCAACCGTTTATGAGACTGTTGAAGGAAATAGGCTAAACTTGTCAGTCATAGGGGTTCGATCCTTCAATAGAGAGTCTCTTTTTAGTAAGAAGTCAGCCGAACGTTTTTCTGTTGCTATTGGTTTCAAAAATCAGGTTTGTTGCAATATGTGTGTCAGTACAGACGGATTGAAGAACGATATAAGAGTTACAAGTACCAGAGATTTATACCAAGCTGTCCTGGAACTGTTTAATCAGTACAATCCTGCTAAACATATCCACTTAATGCAATCATTAGGAGATTCTTATCTCTCTGAGCACCAGTTTACGCAAATATTAGGTAAGACACGATTATATCAGTGTTTGCCACAAGCTTACCAGAAGCGGCTACCAAGAATGTTGCTTACAGATTCACAGATAAACAATGTAGCTAGGTCTTACATCAATGATGAGAACTTTGGTTCATTAGGGAATGACCTGAACATGTGGAAATTCTACAATCTTTTAACAGGAAGCAATAAGAGTTCATATATAGACAGCTTTCTGGACAGAAGTTTGAATGCTACAGAAATTGCACAAGGAATAAATAACGCGCTGCACGGAGATGAACAGTTTAAATGGTTCATTGATTGATTGGTTGGGAGAAGGGTGTCTGTTTAGGCATCCTTCTTCTTTTAAAAGGATATTCACTTCTACTACTAGTGAATATTACACTGATTATTAGCAGATTATATTTCGTCTCCTTATAAACACATTCACTTTCACTTATAAACTTATAATACAGAACATTATGTCACTAAAATATTCAATCACAACAGCCGATTATATGGAATGGGATGAAATGACAAACTTAGTCAGGAAATTGGCTAGAGATGGAGAGTACAAGATGTCTCTTCTTATCTCAATTGGTTCTTTCTGGGGATTACGGATTTCAGATATTTTGCTTCTTAGGTGGAAACAGATTCTAAATGTAGAGGAATTCACCATACAGGAGAAGAAAACAGGTAAATCCAGAACTATTAGGATTAATCAGCAATTACAGAAACATATCGCGGATTGCTACGAGCATATCAGTCCGATTGGAATTAATGCACCGATCCTTATAAGTCAGAAAGGTACTGCCTATTCAGTACAGAGAATCAACATCCTTTTAAAAGAGACGAAGAAGAAGTACAAGTTAAAGGTGAAGAATTTCTCTTGCCATTCCCTTAGAAAGACATTTGGCAGACAGGTTTATAATTTGAATGCCGAGAATGGAGAATTAGCCCTTATAAAGCTGATGGAGCTATTCAATCATTCTTCTGTTGCCATTACAAAGAGATACTTGGGATTAAGGCAGGAAGAGATTCTGGAAACATACGATTGCCTTTGCTTCTGATTTAATGGGTAGGACAAAAGAATGAAATGGTTAGTCTTATAAACCCCATCTAAAAATGTCCTACCCTTATCAGGTAGAAAAATTAAAAAACTTTTCTTTTATAAGGGAATGACAATTTTCATACCTTCATTGATTTGTTGAATAGAATGCAAAATATATCTCAAAAATTTGTTTTAACAGAAACATTACAAATAACTAGTTACTCATTACATCGGCAAGATTGCTTTAGAACAAACCGTTTAAAGCATACAGTTATGAGTAACATTTATAAGGTCAGCGAGGTTAAGATAATCTACCATCCCAAAGTGAAAGCATCAGAACGTTTAAGAGTTTACAATTCCACAGACGTTTACAAGCTACTAATTGACAACTTCTATGATAAAGACACCATAGAACATAAGGAGTCGTTCAAAGTTGTTTTGTTGAATCAGGCCAATAAGGTTTTTAGCAGTGACAAGCATTTCAGAAGGTGGAATTTCTGAGACAACAGCAGACATACGAATTATATTACAAGCAGCTATTCTATCTAAGGCATCGGGGATTATATTTTCTCACAATCATCCATCTGGAAATATTCAACCAAGTGGAGATGACAACCGTTTAACTCAGAGGGTCAAAGAAGCTGCAAATATTATGAAAATAAGCTTGTTAGATCATCTAATTGTAAGCAATGAGACTTACTACAGCTTTACTGATGAAGGACTAATTTGATATTTTTTTACTTTTCCTTTTCTAAACAAACGCTTTTCTCTATATTTGTACCAATTCCGAAAGCGGAAGTACATTTTTAGAAAAAACGAAGCGTTTAACATATTATCCTTGTTCAGAAAATCGCTAAATTTTAGAACAATACAAGGATAGTAGGGACAAACCTTCACGTTCATTGCGCATACCCTTTTCTTAAGGATATATAATATGGGCATGGGGCAGTTCCCATGCCATCATTGTGCTTAAATTTAAATTATTTAGATTATGAAACAACGAACTACATTTAAATTATTACTAACAGTGGTATGCTTATTACTAAGTTTTAACTTACAAGCACAAGAAGTTCCTCCCATAACAATCAATATTGCTACTGCTGGTACCTTGCCATCATTGATAGCCTCAACAAAAAAATACCAGATTACCAATCTTGCTGTAACCGGGAATTTAAACGGAACAGATATTCGCTATATTCGTGAAATGGCAGGGAGTGATGTTAATGGGAAAAGTACACTAGGAAAGCTTTCTGTACTTGATTTATCAAGGGCAAATATTGTTGCTGGTGGAAGCAGCTACTATAACGATTACACAACATCAATAAATGATATTGGGAGTTCTTCCTTCTCTGGCTGCACAGGATTGACTTCAATAACCATTCCTAACAGTGTAAAATCCATTGGGAATTATGCATTTTATGGCTGCACAGGATTGAATTCAATAACCATTCCAAACAGTGTAACATCCATTGGGGGTAATGCGTTTCAATATTGTGCACAATTGACTTCAATAACTATTCCAAACAGTGTAACCTCCATTGGGAGTAATGCATTTCAAGGCTGCACAGGATTGACTTCAATAACTATTCCAAACAGTGTAACATCCATTGGGAATTATGCATTTCAAGGCTGCAGCATATCTTTACTTAACTTCAATCCAACAAATTGCACCTCCATTGGCACTGATGCTTTTACATTTCAATCGTCTTTAAAAACAGTGAATATCGGCGACAACGTAACGACACTACCAGATTATTTATTTCAACGTTGCACAGAATTAACTTCAATAACTATTCCTAACAGTGTAAAATCCATTGGGAATTATGCATTTTCTTTTTGCACAGGGATGAAAATTTTAAATATTGGAAATAGTGTTACTTCTATTGGTGACGGCGCGTTTTCTGATTGTTCAAGACTCGTGTCTACAATAATTCCTAGCAGTGTTACTTCTATTGGTCACGGCGCGTTTTATAACTGTTCAAGACTCGTGTCTACCATAATTCCAAACAGTGTAACATCCATTGGGGGGTTTGCATTTTCTTTTTGCACAGGATTGACTTCAATAACTATTCCTAACAGTGTAACTTCCATTGAAAATGGTGCATTTTCTTTTTGCACAGGATTGACTTTAGTAACTATTCCTAACAGTGTAAAATCCATTGGGAATTATGCATTTTATGGCTGCACAGGATTGACTTCAATAACCATTCCTAACAGTGTAAAATCCATTGGGAATTATGCATTTCAAGGCTGCACAGGATTGACTTCAATAACCATTCCAAACAGTGTAACATCCATTGGGAATTATGCATTTTATAGTTGCAATGCGTTAGTAGAAATACACTGTAAAGCATTGACTCCACCAAATGCTAATGATAATACTTTTGATGGAAGATATACAACTTGCATATTGTATATTCCTAAAGGTGCATATTCATCTTATTGGATGGCTCCAATTTGGGGTGGTTTTACAAATATCATTGAAGAAGAATCAACTAATACTGCAATCTCACAAATTGAAGTAAATAATATAACGGTTTATGCAGAACAGGATGCAATAGTAATAAAGGGTGCTGATTTAGGAGACAATATTTCCGTTTATACTGAATCAGGAACATTGTTGCAAAGTACCAAAGCGACTGACGATATAACAAGGATCAAAGTTCCAATCAATCATATTTATCTTGTTAAAACTACAGGTAAGACATTCAAGGTGGCATTATAGAAGTTAAATTCTTAAAGAGGTGGCTTGCTGCATTATAACTCCAGATATTCAAATTCTGGAGTTTTTTATTTTGCTTACTTGAGTCGTTTATTATATCAACTACAACATTTGCAAATAACTAGTTCTCCCCATATCCCTTACAAGGCTTTAGGATAAAGAATCAAAAAGCATTCAACATTCTTGTTATCAGTTCCCATGCTTTGTGACTATACTAACGCCAAACTGAGGGAACAGGTAGGCACAGATCAAATTTATAATGAAAGCATTTAGATTATTTACAACCCTTGTAATGGTTGTTTTGTGTGTTGGTTTTACATCTTGTAGCAAAAGTGACGATGAACCTAGTAGTAATAATTCCGCAATCGTAGGAACTTGGGCAGAGGATTCATCAGTAGAGCAGTATGTTTACACGTTCAATTCTGACGGCACAGGTAAATGGGAAGTTTACAATGGTACAACATTGGATAAATCCACATCATTAACTTATAAGGTCAGTGGAACTGCATTAACAATTACAGGTGGAGGTGAAACAAGTACAATGACAATTAAGGAACTCACTGAGACAAAATTAACTTTAACTTCTACTTACGTAGAGGATGGGGAAACTCAAACAGATACTTTTGTCCTATACAAGCAAAGTAAGAAGTAAAATTTCATTCTACATTTATAAGGAGACAGCAGGTGAAGCAATCCATTTGCTGTCTTTCTTCATTTATATAGTGCCTTTTACTATAACTAAGAATGATATATGCCAAGAAATGGCTACCCTTACAGCATTGGTAAGGAATTTGAGAATATATCTCTTATATGACCATTCAAGGATTCTGTACCAATATTGAATTTAGAATTAAGCAATTATATTATTAATCAAATCTCGTTTTGACCCTGAAAGTTAAACCCAGAGTTAAACCAGAGGAATAGTTAAACAAAATACTGCCTACACAAGGCTTTGACAACCTCATAAGGTGCTATAGATCAGTTGGTAGCTTACAGAAGTGTAGCTTCTGGAAGCCTTGAGAGCAAAGGACTGAAAATCCTTGTGTCCCCGGTTCGATTCCTGGTGGCACCACCTTTTAAAAAAAGCACTTAAACTTCACAGTTTAAGTGCTTTTTTTGTTTTACCTCCTTCCTTTGAACAATCTCAGAATATATTCAAAGAAACAAAATTGTTATTTTTTCAAACAGAAGTCCTCTGCCATCGGTAAATTAATTATATATTTGTATTCTTATAATCTAAATATGTTGAATACAGAATATATAAAATCACTCATTGATAACGGAGAAGGATATAACGTAGAATTCAAGGTTCGAGTACCCTCGAAAGTTCGCGAGTTGACAGAAGAAATATGCGCCTTTGCAAATGCAGAAGGAGGATACTTACTTATAGGAATTGACGATAATGGCAATATATCAGGAATAAATATTGAAAATGATAAACGATCTGCTATTCAAGGCTCTATAAGTGAAATATCTCCATCTCTCCATTGTGAAATGTATGCTGTGGATATTGACAATAAGTCCGTTTGGGTAATTGAAGTACCATCAGGCAAAGACAAACCTTATATATTTTCTGGCTCAATCTTTGTTCGTGAAGGCGCTAATTCCCAAAAGCTACGTACAGTTGAAGAAATGCGAAGTTTCTTTCAGGAATGTAACAAGATATTTTTTGATCACATTCCTTGCCCTAAATTCAACATTTATACAGAAGCCGACGAACAAAATATAAAGGACTTTCGTAGAGAATCCAAACTTAGTCCAGAAACACCAGATAAACAGATTTTCGAGAATCTGATGTTATTCAATGAAAAGGGTGTGGCTAAGAATGGAGCAGCAATGTTCTTCGGCAAGCATCCCGAAAATATGTTTCCTCATGTTGTTGTGAGATGCGTTCTTTTCAAGGGAACAACAAAAGTCTATATAATAGATGATAAAACTTTCGGCGGCCCACTATACCAACAGTACTTGCAAGCAATGGCATGGTTGGAAAGTAAGCTCCAAGTAGCATACAAAATAGAAGGTCCCGGACCAAGAGAAGAAATTTGGGAAATCCCTCTAACTGTATTCAAGGAAGCCATTATAAACGCCTTGTCTCACCGTGACTACTACGAGCAGGGTGCAACCATAATAATAGAAATGTTCGATGACCGGGTAGAAGTTTCCAACCCCGGAGGATTGTTACCGATTGTAGCCAAAGATTTCGGCCACAAGAGTATGACACGCAATCCATTGATATTTGGTTTGTTTACTCGTATGCATCTAGTTGAAAAAGTTGCCTCCGGTATTCCTCGCATGAAGGAAGCGATGAAAGAGGCAGGCTTACCTGAACCTGAATTTAATACTAATGGGATTTTTACGGTTGTATTCAAAAGAAAATACAGCGTCATTGATGGCGGTGCAAATGGCGGTGCAAATGGCGGTGCAATTTTGGTTACCTCTAATGAAGATACCATTAATCGAGTAAAACAGATCATTTACAACAATGCAGGTATTAATAGCAAGAAAATCAATCAATTGTTACCAGAAATAAGCAAACGAACCATAGAAAGATGTATACAGAAATTAAGAGAAGACAAAATTATAGAATTTAAGGGAGCATCAAAAATCGGAGGATATTATATAATTAAGCATTAATATTATCCCAACAGATTATTTTTATCAGAGATTAGAAACCTTGAATAAATAGTAAACGCAAATTTGAACTATATAACTACACTAGAAGTTTATTTCAAAAAAGTAATTGGACTATTGAATTTTATTTAAAGTATATTTAAGATAAAACAGATAACAATATGAACAAAAAAGTACACATATTCCTATTCGATGGATTCTCCGACTGGGAAATATCTTATCTTACACCAGAGATTAACAAGAGCGAGAAGTTTGAAATAGTTTATTTCTCAAAAGACGGAAAGCCTGTGGTATCTATGGGCGGACTGAAAATTACACCAGACATTTCGTTTGCTGAAGTAGATGCTAATGATATTGATTTACTGATTCTACCCGGTGGTGTGGCATGGGAAAAGGGAGAAAACAATGAGTTGAACCAATTTACAAAGAATGTCTTTGAAAAGGGAAAACTGATTGCTGCTATTTGTGCGGCAACGTCATACTTAGGACAGCTGGGCATTCTAGACAAGGTAAAGCATACCAGCAATGATCTTAATTACTTAAAAGCAGTTGCTCCGCAATATTCCGGTGAGAGCAATTATGTAAATTCACCGGCTGTGAGCGATAAGAATATTATCACAGCTAACGGAATTGCTACAATTGAATTTGCGAAAGAGATTTTTGAGAAAATCTGCTTATTCGAAAAAAGTGATATTGAAAAATGGTTCCAACTGTTCAAAAACGGGATATGGAGCGAATAAAGCTAACTATCTAACTAAGCAATGGTTACTTGCTTATCTTAATTACGAGGAAATAAAAGAGAACTAAAATATTTATTTTCAAACTATTTTTTCAATAGCCAAATTTATTTCATATATTTGTTACCTGAACAATAAAGTTTATATTGTATCCTTCTAAGCAATGCTTTGCTCCGCAATTATCTGGCGGATCTTCTCATCGTCAAAATCGACATCAAAATCAACTTACTTGTTTAATGTATTAACAAGTTGCAAAAGTGTTCATCCCTATCATTTGGCGCACTTGGGGTATTTATTGTTTTTTTGATTCCCCCAAAAAAGGTCAAAGATTAAAGACCGCATAGTATTGGCATAAAAAAGATATAATTAATGGCAAAATCAATTTCATCGAACAAAAGAGATTTAGAAAAGAAGAAAGAGTTAAAAAGACAAGAAAAGCTAAAACGCAAAGAAGAGCGTAAGGCTAACGCTGGTAGTGGATCATTTGAAGATATGATAGCTTATGTTGACGAGAATGGCGTTATTACCAGTACACCTCCCGACCCTGAAAGCAAGCAGGAAATTAATATTGAAGACATTGCTGTTTCTACTCCAAAGAAAGAGGATGTTGTAGAAGAAACTGTATTAACAGGACAGGTAGAGCACTTTAATCAGGAAAAAGGATTTGGTTTCATTAAACGAACAGGAAGTATGGAAAAGTATTTCTTCCATATAAGTAATGCCCCTGCTTCAATTGCAAAAGGAAATATGGTTACATTTGAGCTGGAACGTGATCTCAGAGGCATAAGTGCTGTGAAAATCGCTCTTGACAATAAGAGTAACCAATAACATAATATTAAAAAAGACAGATGAACATTTATGTATCAAATTTAAGCTACAGCACTTCAAGTGAAAGCTTACAAGAATTATTTGCAGGATTTGGTGAAGTTACTTCAGCCAATATTATCAATGACAGAGAAACAGGAAGATCTCGCGGTTTTGGCTTTGTTGAAATGCCTAACGACGAAGAAGGTCAGAAAGCAATCGATGAATTGAATGGAACAGATTTTGAAGGAAAGACAATCAACGTAACCGTTGCTCGCCCAAGAACTGAAAGAAGCAACAGTGGCTACAACAATCGTGGTGGAAACGGAGGCGGATATAATAGAAGACGCTATTAAGCCGAAACTTTTTTTATACAAAACGGGAAGACAGTTATGTTTTCCCGTTTTTTGTTTGTTCATCCTTCTGTTTTACTGGGTATACATCCTCACCTCTGCAAAATTCCCACCTACTATTTTAATTACCTAGTTGAATAATTGATCGGATCCGGTCTGCTTTTAAAATTCCCTCTAGAGATATTTATCAACTTTTGTACAAAAGATTGCATTCTTCTGTACAAAAGAATTAATTGTTCTGTACAAAAGAAAACAATCTTTTGTACAAGCAAGCATAAATATGATTCCGGTAAAAATAAAAAGATAACGGGAAGTTATAAAACATCCGTCCGGTTTTTCAGATTAAAGCCTATTAAAAATTCACTTATACTGATATAGATATGCGCTCATAAAGGGCGTTTACAGAAGTTTCTTTCCATTCTTTGGATACAAAATCATAAATTTTGGCATTATAAATCACCTTAAAATGATCTTTATCCAATCGCTCCAGCCTTGTAACCTGCACTTCTGGTGTATCTCCAAGTTTTCCTTTCAATACTACATTGTCATTTTCATCCAGATCATAAAAATAGAACGATAAGTCGTGTGCATACATTGACAAATTAGAATAAGTGATGTATTGAAACGGCAAATTCAACGATAGCGATTTATTGCTTGCACTCTCCATAGAGGGAACTTTTGCATAACTGTTTATCTGATTGAAATCATACATTGGAAGTGGAGTATAGTCAGGATCTCTTGGATTAACCAAACGATAAGGCTCAGTCATTTCATCATATAAATCGGATGATTGCAATCCATCGTTATTAAGATCTACGCTGATTTCAGCCTTCAAGGATGTAATTTTATAAGACCCAGCAAAATCATTAGTACTAACCTCCTCTTCTTGCTTGTCATTACAAGAACAAAAAACTATCAAACAAATGGTTAGTACAGAGAATAGTTCAAAAAATAATCTTTTCATTACTAATAATACTTTAGTTCTGCATATTCATAAATATATTGAATTGCAAAATTACAAATATTTTATAACAAAAGGCGTCAAATTTACAAAAAAGATGACAGAATCATAGTGCTAGACTGCTAGATTACCGCTAGACTTTCAAAAAGAAGTCTAGCGGCTACAATATGTTTATAATCAAACGATTAAATGATCACCGCTAGACTGCAAGACTTTTTCGCGTTTTTAATTTTTCTGAGCGAAAATAGTGATGCATTTCATCTTGGAATTTATGTGGTACCTATTGATTGATCAATTCATGAATTTCATTGATATGAAGATATAAATGGTCTAAGTAACCTTCAATCATATCTTTTAAGGTGACCTTAGTTCCTTCAAAATCACACCAATAACTCTCTAATTTAGTTTGATCGACAGACTTTATAACTTGAATAATGTGAAGATTAAAAAACTTCCATAATCCAATTAAGTTATTCCAGTCGGCATGCTGATATTCCTGAAGAGCAATCCATAAATCGTTATCCTGACGATAGTCGGGAAAGTATAGCAAATGCTGGCAATATTGCAATCTAATCATTCGTTGATGATTATTTGATGCAGAATCAATTAAATGACCAAGAATCTGCTTTATTGTTCTATTTTGCTTGTTGCGTCGGGAAGTGATAACATCTTCTTGTAAACCTCTCAATAAGTTCTCTTCAGCCTCTATTACATTGGAAATCCCATCTGTAATCTTTGAAAAATCGATAGTTGACATAACTTTTTAGTTTTTAGAATTTAAAAGACACAGTTGTATTAACATATCCCCAAAAGGAATATGCAAAAGTAGGACTACGGTTCTTTTTACGCTTGTAAAAAAATGACTATTTTAAAGGCACTGCAATAATTATCTTTTCTTTATGAGGTTTAGTTTGCAATCTTTTGAGAAGAATGTAGAATAAGGTATTCTTGTTGATAAATACTGAGAGGGCGAACAGTTGGAGAATGCTTTAAAATCCTTAACCAGATGGGAATGGTCGTAATACCCACAAATATAAGCCAATTGGGTAAGTTCTATATGTGGACTATTTTGCAATGTATATAATGCTCGCTGAAAGCGAATAATTCTATAATACTCCTTCGGACTCACTCCTACTAAATCAGTGAAAACTCTTTTAAAATGCCTGTATCCCAGACAAGCATTTTGGGCAAGAGAATCTACATCCACTTCAGGCTCGTTCACAATCAACTGAATGGAACTGAATATTCTTTTGTAATTATAATCAATTGCTGATAGTCGTTTTAGCAAGAAAGATTCAATCTGCTGAATGCATACAGAAGTCTGTACTTCTCCGGAAATAAAGTTTTTCAGGTTATTCAATCCTGCATCTTCCAGATCTTCTACATCTATATACCGGTTATATAGTTCGTTCATTGAAGATGTAAAGAATGGAATCATTCCTAATGGCTGAAAAACGACTGCAATCATATCAATATCACCCTGAGAAATCAAGGTTCCTGCCGTTGATAATTGTCCGCGAATAAAATTTTTCGGTTGAGATCCTTTGGAATCAAAGCTCAGATTATTTCCTCGATGGAATACAAGGTGTATACAGCCAGATGGAATAGTCTGAATCTTAATTGGGTCTATTTCATCTGTCTTTAATATCCAATAGTATTTTATATATGGAGTTAGTGAGAATGAAGGATATATTATAGCACTACTTCTCATAATAATAATTTGAGTTCTATATCATAAATCTACCAATATTCAAAACAACTACAATAACTGAAAGTATCCCCAGACCAAAAGCAATTAAACGGTACCTCTTCTCCTCTTCTTTTCTTAATGCAATAATAGCCAGCCCCATAGCAGCCAAACTGACGGCTATTACAATATAAAATTTAAAATAAAAACCTACAAATTCGGTTAGCCCCAGCAAAAGCTGAGTCTTCCCATCTAATGCTAAATACCGGGCAGAGATATCTCTATTAATCTTTATTACAGCAATCAGCGAAATAATGCTTAATAGTATTGACAGTAAGGAGAATAGTCTGTTTTTTATAAATGATAGTTTTGTAAGATATTGCATATTCTAAATAATGTGTCTATAATTCTAACAGCAGAAGATTAGTCTTTGATTTTGTAATGACAATCTTCTAAATGATCATTTACATACCCTACAGCTTGTAAATGCGCATAGCAAATTGTTGTTCCAAAGAATTTGAATCCACGCTTTTTCATATCCTTGCTGATAATATCTGATAATTCTGTGGATGCAGGAATCTGATCTAAAGAAGTCCAATGATTCATTATCGGTTTTCCTTCGGGCAAGAAGTTCTTTAGATAGCTACAGAAACTACCAAACTCTTTCTGAACTTCAATAAAGCAGCGGGCATTGGATATGGTAGATGTTATCTTCAGTTTATTACGGATAATGCCGGAATCCTGCATCAATCGTTCAACGTCTTCCGTTGTAAACTGAGCAACTTTCTGCACATCAAAATCGGCAAACGCTTTACGGTAATTTTCGCGTTTTTTCAGGATAGTACTCCAGCTTAGTCCTGCCTGAGAGCTTTCCAGAACAAGAAACTCAAACATCTTATGGTCGTCAGTAACTTCACATCCCCACTCTTCATCATGATACTGCACATATAAAGGATCTGTGCCACACCATCCACACCGTTGTATTTCAATGCTTTGTTCCATTATCTTTAAAATTGATTGATAAGCGCAAATATACAATTAATTATAAGAAAATGATTCTTTTGGAATAAATAGTCAGATAACCACATTTTGATAATGTTAGCATTTCACCTTATTAAACCTTGAATATTTATTGTACTTTTGCACTCCAATTTATTGAATGTGAACAGATGGGATTAGAAAGAGGTATTTTCAAAAGAACTGAGCTATTGCTGGGTAATGATATTATGGACAGAATTGCCGGCGCTCGTGTTATCATTTTTGGTGTTGGTGGCGTAGGTAGTTGGTGTGCAGAGAGTCTTGTAAGATCGGGTATTAAGAATTTAACGATTGTTGATTCCGACCGTATTTGCGTAACGAACATCAATCGTCAGTTAATGGCTACAACGAAAACAGTGGGGCAAGTTAAAGTTGAAGCTCTGAAATCGCGCCTTCTGGAAATTAATCCTACTGCTGAGATAAATGCATTGCAGCAGATTTACAGTGCCGAAACATCCGACTCTTATCAATTGGAAAGCTATGACTACATTATAGATGCAATAGATAGCCTGGAAAATAAAGTCGACTTAATTCGTACGGCAACAAAAACAGATGCTACGTTCTTTTCATCAATGGGTGCCGCACTGAAAATGGATCCCCTAAAAATAAAAGTTGCCGAATTTTGGAAAGTGGCTGGTTGTCCTCTTGGTGCTGCTCTTCGCCGCAAAATTAAAAAAGGAGAAAAGCTCTCGAAGAAGTTTCAATGTGTTTATAGTGAAGAATTGCTGGAAAACAAAGGAGGCAACTCTGCATGTGGTACTATAAATTGTCTTTGTCCTAAAGCTGAAAAAGGACCGGGAGATCCAAGCTTAGTTAATCATGAATGGTGTAGTATGAAAGCACAGATAAACGGTACTTTAGCACATACTACTGCAATATTCGGATTTACACTTGCTGGATTAGTAATACAAGACATTTATAAAAAAGCAGAAGAGTAAAATCAATATCAGTCTTTTTATTGTTTCTATTATAGGGTAATATCCATTTCTGTTATAAAGAGGTTTCAAACCAATTTATTTTGCACTTTACTTATTGCGAAATAGCAATAAATAGTATATTTTTATACCCGAAACAGAACTAATTAAGACCTATGGATTCGAAAGATTCTTTTAGCTTCATCTACCAATTAGTATTCCTGAATGTAAAGGATAGAGATCACTTTATCCCAACTCTTTAATGCCTTATTTTAAAAATTGAATTGCCGGTTATCATAACTATTAATGATAGCTGGCTTGAGTTGCTATTATCTTTTCTAAAACACAAAAAATACATTTATGGAATTACCATTTGCAGAATCATGGAAGATTAAAATGATTGAACCTATCAGAAAGAGTACCCGCGAAGAACGCGAACAATGGATGAAGGAGGCTCACTATAATGTTTTTCAACTTAACGCTGACCAGGTATATATTGATTTGCTCACCGATTCCGGCACCGGAGCGATGAGCGACAGACAATGGTCGGCAATGATGCTGGGCGATGAAAGTTATGCGGGAGCATCTTCTTTTTTCAATATGAAAGATGCCATTACCCGAATTACTGGATTTGAATATGTGCTGCCCACGCATCAGGGAAGAGCTGCAGAGAATGTTTTATTCTCCTGCCTGATAAAAGAGGGAGATGTTTGTCCGGGAAACTCACATTTTGATACCACCAAGGGGCACATTGAGATGAGGAAAGCTTTTGCAGTGGATTGTACGATTAATGAAGCAAAAGATACTCAGCTGGAAATACCTTTCAAAGGGAATGTAGATATCAACAAGTTGGAGGCTGTTCTTAAGAAGGATGGCTACAGGGTGCCGTTTATCATTATGACTTGTACAAATAACACTTCCGGTGGTCAACCGGTTTCTATGCAGAATCTTCGGGAAACAAAAGCATTGGCTGATAAATATGGCAAGAAGGTGATTATCGACTCGGCTCGTTTTGCCGAAAATGCTTATTTCATAAAAACCCGCGAAGAAGGATATGCCGAAAAAAGCATTAAGGAGATTTGCCTGGAGATGTTTTCTTATGCCGATGGAATGACAATGAGTGCCAAGAAGGATGCTATTGTTAATATGGGTGGTTTTATTGCCACGAATGTGCAGGAGTGGTACGATGCTGCCAAGGTTAAGAATATAATCTTTGAGGGATACATTACTTACGGTGGGATGAATGGACGAGACATGAATGCTCTGGCTGTGGGGCTGGATGAGAATACTGAGTTTGAGAATCTGGAAACTCGCATCAAGCAGGTGGAATATCTGGGTAAGAAGCTGGATGAATATGGCATTCCGTATCAACGTCCGGCTGGCGGACATGCAATTTTTGTAGATGCCCTCAAAGTACTGACTCATGTTCCGAAGGAGCAATTTCCTGCTCAGACATTAGCTGTGGAACTTTACTTGGAAGCAGGTATCCGTGGTTGCGAAATTGGTTATATCCTGGCAGACAGAGATCCGGTAACCAGGGAAAACCGATTCAACGGACTTGACTTACTGCGGCTGGCTATTCCCCGACGTGTTTATACGAATAATCACATGGATGTAGTAGCAGTGGCTCTTAAGAATGTTTTCGACCGCAGGGAATCAATCACCAAAGGAATGGAGATTGAATGGGAAGCAGAATTAATGAGACACTTTACCGTAAAGTTGAAAAGGGCTCAATAGAGAATATCTAACTTTATAATAAAAATAGCCGAGCGTATATTGAAATGAGCCCAAAAAGTTAGACAAGAACTTTTGAGGTCAGACCATATAAGCCGGCTATTTTTAAAATACAACTGTTAGTCTTTAACTAATCCTTAGTTGTAATCTTTACGTTATCCCAAATAATATTATTAGCACCTGCAATATTCATTGCACTGTTTTTTGTTTTGATCTGAGTATTCTTTACTACAAATCCATCAACATCGGAGATTTCGACAAGTGCTTTTGACGAAACATTGCAGTTTTCAATTACTACGTTAGAAATCTTTGTTTCAGGTATACCTATTGCACGAATAAACTTATCGCAATTCTCTATTATAATATCCTTCATAAAAATATTCTTGTATGATGGAGTCAATGGAGTTATACTACGAACAGGCAAACGATCGGCCAATTCTCCAACATACTCTCTTGAACCAAGCATATCCCATTTAATAGCCGGCCCCGGTATATTCAAACGAATACGTTCATAGTAAAGATTCTCTCCTCCTCCACCACGGTTGCGTCGTGTTTTAAAGAGAATTCCATTCTTGGTACCATCAAACACGCAGTCGTGTACATACATATTCCGAATCATACCAGCTGTTTCACTTCCGCAAGTTACTGATCCACCACCTCGTTTAGCCAGGCAATAACGGATTATAATATTCTCGGATGGTTTATTTACCCGTAAACCATCTTCGCAACGGCCGGACTTTAGTGTAAAACAATCATCACCACAATCAAGTGTACAATATTCTATCAGAATATTCTTTGAAGAGTCTATATCTATACCATCACTTCTGAATATGCCTACACTGTTTACTGTAATGCCACGTATAATTACATTCTCGCAATACTGTGGTACTACGTTCCAGAAAAGTGTTTTCTCAAAGGTTACTCCTTCAACAAGAACGTTTTTACAATTCATCGGGGCAAAGAACATTGGAAGAAACACTGGTTTTCCATCCTTTCCATCGAAAATTCGCTTCTCAACCGGAGTTGATATGTATTTTTCGATTACCACACCTTCCATTTGTTTCTTAAAAATCTCACAATCACGTGAAGGACCTACTAATTTCCCTTGTCCGGTTAATGCAATATTTATTGCACCGTTGGCATAAATAAATGCTCCTAACGAATACAGCTCTATACCTTCATTTCTTGTAAACACAACCGGCAAACAGTCTTTTATATCACCACTAAAGTGAAGTTCGGCATCTTTCTCTAGATGCAGGTTTACATTACTCTTCAGAATTAAGCGTCCGGTAAGCCATTGGCCGGCAGGGACAACAACTGTGCCCCCACCTTTACTACTCAATCTATTTATTTCTTTCTGGATGATATTTGTGCAAAGCTTATTTTGTTGAGCCCCTACACTTTCTATATTAATTGTTCTATCAGGAAATTCAGGTTTTACCAACTTTGGCATTTCGAAAGGAGCTACAACTTGAGCAATTGTATCTGGTAGTTTTAATGCTCCAACCTGGCTGCTTGTAGGCACTTCCTGACTAAACGCAGTTAACAAACTGGATATTAAAATTGCAAATACAAATATTTTCTTCATAACACTATATATAATTTGATTAAACGTCTTACTTATGAATAACTCCGGGTAAAGACTAAGGAGCTACCCATATTACTAAGATTACTGCAAAAATAGTTCATTAAGAGATTGACCATTGGGAATAATTATTCAAATAGTGGGAATCTGACGTAAAAGATAGTGCATTCATACATATTTAAAAGCAATTTCGTTTTGCCTTCTATAATTTGTTCTGTATAGAAATTAAAAGCCTGGTATTTATATCTGGCTCACTTAAAATGAGTACTTTTGTTGTTATTAGTAATAATTCATTTCGGAATTTGAAAGAGACTGATAAAATAAGGATGTTTATAGGTTCTGTCATTGAGCTCAATGATGAAGAATGGTCTTTGCTAAATAATTATATTGAGATCAGGCATTTAAAGAAAAATGAGTTTTTTCTTAAAGAAGGAAACGTGTGCGACTCAATAGCCTTTATAAACTATGGTTTATTTATCTATTACAAAATACTGGATAATGCAGATGAAAAGACTACAGACTTTGCCGTTGAAGGAGAATGGATTACTAATAACCATAGTCGATTGAACAATTCTCCGTCTCATCTCTATATCAAAGCCATTGAAGATTCTGAAGTATTGATAATTAAAAGCAAGGATCTGGAATGCCTATATAAAAGAATGCCTAAACTTGAACGTTTCGGGAGGATTCTCACGGAACAGGCTTTCGTAAAGCTTGTTCAGCTTAGCATTGATTTGCAGATACTTCCTGCAAAAGAACGCTATGAAAAGTTACTAAAAAACTATCCAGAGATTTTTCAGAGGTTACCTCTATATCACATAGCTAATTATCTTGGAATTGCTCCCAAATCACTTAGCCGCATAAGAAATTCTTTTTGAGTAATAATGATTTGGTAACAAATGCGGAGTTATTGCTCTGTTATATCTCCTGATATTTGCATCAGAAAATAAAATTAGCAAATATCAAGATTATGAAAAGAATTACTTTATTACTGGCATGTATATTATTTGTTGTCTCACAAATCTTTGCTCAAACCACTGCTGAGCAACAACCTGCCGAAACAAAACAAAAGAGTTACGATGCAAACTATGAACGCCAAACTTCACTAATGGGGTGTTGTAAAGAAACAAAACAAAAAAGTTATGATGTAAACCAGGCTTTTGAAGTTGAGAGCTTGTTCCCGATGTTTATTACAGGTGGATTTCATGTTGGAGTTGGTTACCGTTATAAAAAATTTCGTGTGAGAGCTAGTGTTATTAACGGAGGAAGTTATAATGCCGAAACTGCCGGAATAAATAATTCATCGTCAGAATTTAAAAGATACTACAAAACTTCTCCAGGTTTATTTTTAGGATACAATGTGTGGAAGAATCTCGAAATTTACACATACGCCGAACTGCATACTTTCGAAATTGAACAGAAAAGTACTGGCCTGAAGCAGGACCTTCATAGTACCGATTTAGGAGCAGGTATAGGATATCAGTTCTTCATCGGTCGTTATTTATATATTCAGCCGGCAATGCATGTTTATCTGAGAAGCGACAAACAGCTAGATTTCAATGGAACAAAATACAATATTCCTAATGTAGACTTATCTCCTGTGATCAGGATTGGAGCCAGACTTTGGAAAAAATAGTTTTTTAATTGAATCAAATATCGAGTAGGAAGAATGCGAATATGTTTTCTTCCTACTTTTGTTTTGGGGCCTCTCACACCACTGCGCATTAGACTAGTTAAGTAGATCTCCACTTTAATCTTCATTTTACATATATACATCCCAGTTCTGCCATTGGTATAATCGTTCACTCTCACATTCACCAAGTCTATTTAGCAAGAGCAATGTGATATTAGATATTTCAATTTCATCCATTAATTAATTTAATTATTTTAATTCCTTTTATTTTATTCTTTCTAGTTAAATTAATTATTTATTTTATTTGGCCATTATAAATTATGTTTTTATTTTTGTTTCCTAAACTTTTGCTCTTTAATTTATAAAGTATAAGTAACAAAAGAATATAGTTAGTAGGAATTTCTTTACCTTAATCTATAAAAAAGAAGTTTATACTCACGAAGAAGTCTGATTATCGATTTACCGCATTCAAGATAATGCAAGGTCTAATAGTCAGAACCGAATTTAGATGATTACAAACAACTAATATATTATTATGAAAAAGCTAGTTTACTCACTATTCTTATTTTCTCTGATGTGCAATTTTACATTGCCATTAAATGCACAAAGAGCTAAAGTCAGGAAGACTGAAGCGAAAGTAAAAATGATAACTACGCCTGTTCCAGTCCGTCCAGCCGGACAAAAGGATGTTTTAGGCTTGGTTACTCCTAAAATGGACGTGGTTCGTGTTGGATTCATTGGTCTGGGGATGCGTGGACCCGGAGCTGTTTCGCGATTTACTTACCTAAAAGGAGTGGAAATTAAAGGATTATGCGATCTTCATGCAGACAGAGTAGAAAAATGTCAGCAGATTTTAAAGAAAGCAGGATTACCAGAAGCTACAGGCTACAGCGGTAGCGAAGATGCGTGGAAAAAGATGTGCGACAGAAAGGACATAGATCTTATTTACATTGCAACAGACTGGAAACATCATGCGGAAATGATGATTTATGCCATGGAGCATGGTAAGCATGTGGCTTGCGAGGTTCCTGCAGCAATGACTCTTAAAGAAATCTGGGATGTAATTAATACGGCAGAAAGAACTCAAAAGCACTGCATGCAATTGGAAAATTGCGTATACGACTTCTTTGAGCTGACTACTCTTAACATGGCACAGAAGGGTGTATTCGGAGATATTCTTTATACAGAAGGGTCATATATTCACAATCTGGAAGAATTTTGGCCATCGTATGAAGGAGACTGGCGATTAAAATATAACAAAGAACATCGTGGTGACGTTTATGCAACCCATGGTATGGGTCCGGCTTGCCAGCTACTAGATATTCACCGTGGTGATAAAATGAATTATCTTGTATCAATGGATAGTGATCCAGTAAGTATCCCTAATTATATAAAAAATGTGAGAAAAGAAGATCCAAGCGGATTTAAGAATGGACAGCACACCATGACGATGATTCGTACAGAAAAAGGAAAGACTATTCACATTCAACACGATGTTGCTTCTCCACGTCCTTATAGTCGCATGTACCAATGTACGGGCACAAAAGGTTTTGCACAGAAATATCCAGTAGAAGGATACGCTCTTCAGAGTTCACAAGTTGATTCATCTATTACACCAAATCATGAAGATTTAAACTCACACTCTTTTGTTCCAACAGAAGTAAAAGATGCATTAATGAAAAAATATAAGCATCCTATCCATGTGGAATTAGAAGAAACAGCTAAGAAAGTGGGAGGACACGGCGGGATGGACTTTATTATGGATTACCGCTTAATCTACTGTTTACAAAATGGATTACCTCTAGACATGGATGTTTACGACTTGGCAGAATGGTGTTGCTTAGCTCCATTAACAGCAATCTCAATTGAAAATGGATCTGCACCAGTTGCAATACCAGACTTTACTCGTGGAAACTGGGATAAAATAAAAGGATTCCGCCACGCATTTGCAAAATAAAACAGACCAGAAAACGGAAAAATTAGAAAAGGTCGCTTTAAAATAGTACTATTGATAATCTATAGAACTATTTTAAAGCAACCTTTTTTATATCTCTTACAAATAGTAAAATCGCCAATTTATATGGTACTATTTTCAATGCGATAAGAAAGTATTTCTACACTCGAAAGAGATATTACAAGAGCAGAACTGTTTCATAAGTATTATTTAAGCATTATTTATAAAATTCAATATCTTTACTATTTATGATATACACATTTTTTAGAGACATATTCTGATAGGACATCCAGATAATAAATACAATAACATTTGTTTTACATGTTTTTTCTGCTGCATTTATTTTGAATATAAATAGTTAAATACTATTGCATGAATAATTTGAATATTCTATATTTGCACTCGAAATAATATAGACTACCAATGAAAATTAATACTTTATTGAGCATGTTTGCTCCAAAAGATGTTAAGTTTTTCCCCATGTTGGAAGAAACAGCTAGTGTCCTCTCCCAGTCTTCAACCTATCTTCAGGAACTTTTTTCTTGCGAAAATGCAGAGCACAGAAATGAATTGTGCAAACTAATTAAAGCTGAAGAAGTTAAAGGTGACAAAGTTACCGGGAGCATTATCCACGAATTAAACAACACATTTATTACTCCATTTGACAGGGAAGATGTTCATGCCCTTGCAGATGTTATGGATGATGTAATTGACACAATTAACCGTTGTGCTCAGAAAGTGCTACTTTATCAACCAACAAGTTTCCCTCAACACACTATTACTTTGGTTGAAATTATCAAAAAAGGTAGTGACGAAATTCTGAATGCTGCTAATGAATTATCAAACATTAAAAAGACAGATCTTCGTCTTCGCGCTCACTGCAAAGAAATTAAGAGATTAGAAGAAGAAGCAGACGTTGTATATGAAGAAGCTATTATGAGCCTTTTCAAGGGAGCAACAAACAACACTTATAGTGCTGTAGAACTTATAAAACTAAAAGAGATAATTCAGGAACTTGAAAAAGCTGTAAATAAGATCAATAGTACAGGAAAGGTAATTACTACAATTCTTGTAAAATACGCCTGATAAAATACAATTCATATGACATTACTTATTATTGTTATTGCATTAGGACTAATTTTTGACTTTATCAATGGTTTTCATGATGCAGCCAATTCTATTGCAACAATAGTTACCACCAGAGTTTTAACTCCTGTTCAGGCAGTTATATGGGCAGCAGTATTTAACTTTATCGCATTTTTTGTTGCCAGATATCTTATCGGAGAATTTGGTATTGCCAATACAGTTGCAAAAACTGTATTGGAAGAATATATAACTCTACCTATTATCCTTTCAGGACTTATTGCTGCAATTTCATGGAATCTGCTTACATGGTGGTTAGGTATTCCTTCTTCCTCCTCCCACACTCTGATCGGAGGATTTGCAGGTGCTGCTATCAGTGGAGCTGGATTTCAGGCCATTCACACAGCTACTATCGTAAAAATTGCTTCATTTATTGTGCTGGCTCCTGTTATTGGTATGGTAATCTCTTCAGTTATTACAATATTGGTTTTATGGATATTCAAAAATGTGAATGCCCGTACGGCTGAAAACTCATTCAGAAAGCTACAGTTATTTTCGTCCGGTTTGTTTAGTTTGGGACATGGTATGAACGATTCTCAGAAAGTTATGGGTATCATCGCTACAGCTATGATTGCATACTATCAAAAAGGATCTGTAGATACAATGCCTGACTGGATTCCATTATCTTGTTTCGCCGCAATTGGTTTAGGAACAATGGTAGGAGGATGGCGCATTGTAAAAACAATGGGAAGCAAAATTACTAAAGTTACTGCTTTAGAAGGTGTTTGTGCTGAAACTGCAGGGGCTATGACTCTGTTTATTACTGAAATCCTAAAAATTCCAGTAAGTACAACACATACCATCACAGGTTCTATCATGGGTGTAGGAGCTGTTAAAAGATTATCTGCGGTGCGTTGGGGAGTTACTATAAACCTTTTGTGGGCATGGATCCTGACAATTCCTGTTAGTGCGGTTCTAGGTGGAATCGTTTACTTAATTGTAAGTCTTTTCGGTTTAAAATAACATATACCATATAAATGAGCATAGAACTTGGGAAATTTAACGTACTTGAGGTCGTAAAAGAAGTCGATTTCGGTGTTTACCTGGATGGTGGAGAAGAAGGAGAGATTTTACTTCCTACTCGTTACGTACCGGAAGAGTGCAATATTGGCGATTTCCTCAATGTTTTTCTTTATTTGGATAATGAAGAGCGACTAATAGCTACCACTTTAACTCCTTTGGTTCAGGTAGGAGAATTTGCTTGCCTGGAAGTTTCCTGGGTAAACCAATTCGGAGCTTTCCTTAACTGGGGATTAATGAAGGATCTTTTTGTTCCTTTCCGGGAACAGAAAATGAAAATGCTGGTAGGCAAAAAATATGTAATTCATGCACATATCGACGAGGATAGCTATCGGATTGTTGCTTCGGCAAAAGTAGATAAATATCTGTCTAAAGAACTTCCTGCTTATCAGCCTAATGATGAAGTTTCCATTCTTATCTGGCAAAAAACGGATCTTGGCTTTAAGGCTATTGTAGAAAATAAGTTCAGTGGCTTACTGTATGACAGTGAAATTTTCCAGCATTTACAAACCGGAATGCAACTTAAAGCTTTTGTAAAGCAAGTAAGAGAAGATGGAAAAATAGATCTCATGCTTCAGAAACCAGGATTTGAAAAGATTGATGATTTCTCTGATAAATTATTATCTTATATCAAAGAAAACGGTGGAAGTATTCAGTTGAATGACAAAAGTCCGGCTGAAGATATATATGATACTTTCCAGGTAAGCAAAAAGACATTCAAGAAGGCTGTGGGAGATCTTTACAAGAAAAGATTAATTGTCATCGAAGCCAACGGAATCCGCTTAGCTAAAGACTAAAAAAATAAATAGGGAAATCCCTAAATACATATCGGGAATATCATTAGGGCGAGGAGTTTCCTCGCCCTATTTTTGTTGCATTAAAAGAACCATAAAACTGTTGAGTTATGAAAAAGATTATATTTACCTTAATTGCCATCGGTATGGTTTCCATGAGTACCATGAGCATGGCTGCTATGAGTTTGAATAAGGTTCGACAAGAAACTCGCTTCCTGACAGATAAAATGGCTTATGAATTGGATCTTTCAACGGATCAATACAATGATACTTATGAAATCAATTATGATTTCATCTATAACGTCCGTTATATCATGGATGATGTTATCTTTGGATACGACTGGGCTTTGGACAGATATTATGAATATCTTGATATCCGTAATGATGATCTTCGCTGGGTTCTTGAAGACTGGCAATACGAACAATTCCTTAATACAGAATACTTCTACAGTCCAATTATCTCTGAAGGAAATTCATGGAGACTCAGTATATATCTGACATATACAAATCCGTACTTGTTCTACTTTGGAAAGCCTTATCACTACTGGGACTATAGTGGTAGCCACTTCCGCAAGCACTTTAATAATCACAGCTTTTACTCAGACAGATATCACCACAATGTTTATAGAGGCGATTTCCGGGTTAAAGAAAGAAATGTATTCATTAACAACCGTCGTTCCGATTTTGGCAGAGATGATTCAAGAAACAGATCATTTGAGGACAGAAGTAGAAAATCTTCATCAAGAGTCTTTAATGACGATCTTTACAATACAGATCGCAACTCTGGTTCATCCAGAAGCAGAACTCCATCAGGCGATATAAGACCTTCTGGCAGAAATAACAATAGAGTGATTGAAATCCCTTCTTCTGACAGAAATAAAGATAACTCTGGTAGCGATGTAAACAGAAGCAGAGATAATAATACTAACAGAGACAGAAACACTGTAAGACCTCCTAGAAACGAAGGCTATAACTCTGGTAGCAGTTCATCAGAATCCAGCCGAAGTTCATACGGTTCTTCTGATAGAAGCAACAACAGTTACAGAGAATCTGGCAATAATAACAGTAGTAACGAGGTTCGTTCTTCAGGTAACAGTGACAGAAGTTCATCATACAATCGTTCTTCTTCAAGCAACTCAGATAGAAGTTCATCTTACAGTCAACCAACAATCACTCCTTCAGATAGAAGCAGTAGCATTTCCAGAGGTTCTGTAACTCGCTCTTCTGATAACTCAGACAGAAGTTCATCTTACAGTCGGCCAACTATCACTCCATCTGACAGAAGCAGCAGCGTTTCAAGAAGTTCTGTAACACGTTCTTCTGATAATTCAGAGAGAAGTTCATCTTACAGCCGACCAACTATCACTCCTTCCGAAAGAAGCAGCAGTGTTTCCAGAGGCTCTAGCAGTAGTAGTAATAGTAGCAGCAGCGTCAGTGTAAGAAGTTCTTCTCCGGAAAGAAGCTCTGGTAGTAACAACGAAAGCCGTTCATCTGGTTCATCCAGAAGTACCGGCAGAACAAGATAATAGTTTCAATAAATAGTTTAACTAAACATTTTCTTCATAAAAGGCAGTCACTGAGAAGTGGTTGCCTTTTATTCGTTATTAGTTTCCTTGAGCAGGACAGAACAGAATCTTATGGTTCTATTTGGGTTGCTTTTATTCGTTATTCACTTCTTCGGGAGGTAGAATCACCGTAACTGAATCTACAGGTGCAGGAAAGTTATTAACTGATGCACCAGTGAGCTTAACCACTGGAAGTATATTGGCAGCTTCTTCCTCTGAAATCAGTCCTTTTCGGCTCAAACGGTTGGCAATTAGTCGGAAGTAACTACCCAGCCAAGGTTTAAGCTGCATATTCTCATCAAAAGAACTGCGGAAATGCTTCGGCTTCGGTATAATGGATGCCATAAAAATAGCCTCCTCGGGAGTAAGTTGTGACGGTTCCTTATCAAAATAGAAGTGAGATGCCTCACGCGCTCCATAAACAAGTGGTCCCCACTCTGCTATATTGAGATAAACTTCATACATCCGGTGTTTTGAGGTTATGCCTTTATTTTCAATAAGCCACACAATCATTGCCTCTTCCAGCTTTCTAAGTAGGTTCTTATTTCTATTCAGAAATACATTCTTAACCAGCTGCATGGAAATAGTACTACCACCACGGGCAAACTTCTTACGCTTTAGATCGTAAATAAGTGCATTCCTCATTGCATCCAGACGGAATCCTCGATGAGCAAAGAAGGATCCGTCTTCAGATTGCATAACGGCTGTCTGAAGAAGCGGTGAAATACTATCTAGCGGACAGAAGCCCGGATTCTCGGGACCGACTATGAAAGTACGGACTGGTACTCCGTTTTCGTAAGCGGTATAGAGAAAAGAGCCATTCATTTTGGCCAGGTTTTCTTTACCGTAACCAAGTATACTAAAGCCGTGACTTTTTAGATCTGATTCCAGTTTCAGCGCATTCAGATTATTGAAATCAATATCCAACAAGAAGTGGTAAGAGAGCTTTCCACTTGTTCTTATTCCTTCCACACTACTGAACAATCCTTTGGGCAAAGAAGAGAATAGATCATCGGCATCAAACGGAGGTTTGTCAACAGACATAGTTATATGCCATTTTTCTTTCTTCTGAGCCTTTATATAGGGATGGAATTGTAGTTTGTTAAACTGGATAACTGTTGCACTATCTAACTCTACAAAATCTTTTCCCACATTGATTTTATAATTGAAACTTCCTTTATCCAGATTTACCACTTCAGGAGAAAGACCTGCATGATAAAGCTGCAATCCGCAGACTTCAGCTTTACCAGATAAAGCTATCTCGCCTCCTCTAAGTTCTGTTTCCGTTAACCGATAAGCCAATGTATCAAATGCCACTTCGGCACCGTAATATTTATTCAGATAAGGAAGTAATACTTTTCCTCTTTTCTTTGAATAAAGCTCGGCCTCAACGGTTTTTTCATTATTATTGAGGCGTCCCCTACTCATCCAGTGATGTTCAGCATTATCTGCTTTTACTATAATCTCGGTAACAAAACGATTGTCGGATATATGAAGCGTAGGAATCTGCACTTCTGTATAGTCGCTATCACGCCGATAACTCATAACCAAGTCCTTCATATCACCATTTTCGGGCAACATTCCGAAAGACATGTCCAGAATATCAGAAACTTTACGGGCATAATCCCTTTTATCTTCCTTCGTTTCATTCTTTTTATCTTTCTTAAAAAGGAAATCGTAATTGGAGATAGAGTCTTTCTTTATAAAGCTAATGTGAAGTCTGTCTGTAATAACTCTTTTTACCTCAGCATTTAAAGTAAGCATTTTCCAAAGACTAAGGTCTATCTTTGCCGAATGGAGGGTTAAGAGTGTATCTCTTTCATTAGGAACCACAGAGAATTTCTCGATCTCTATTTCATTGATTCCGGGCATGTGAAGGCGGGCGTAACTGATGTTTAGTCCGTATTTCTTTTCTAATTTGTCAAATTTTCCTTTTGCATAGTAATTCAAAAGAGCGTCTCTACCGACATATGCAGCTATCAGTGCCACAACAATCAAGGCTAGTGAAGACAGAATCACTATTTTTGTTTTATGTCCCATACTAAATAAATTCATTTGTATAGTTTGCTTTTGCGGTGCAAAAGTAGATATTTCTATTGTAACTTGTTCATTTTTTTAAAAGAAATAGAGAATCAGTTAAAGGATAAACCGGAGTTAAGTAAAAAGATGCTGAGAGTTTAGTAAATAGCAGGCGGAACTTTTAAGAAATAAGCTACCTGTTATACAGGAAAGGTCTACACCTTTACCATATAGAGAGTAGACCTTAAGTATATTTAATGTAGTCCTTTTTATAAATATCTAACGAGACATTACCTTAACAAAGGCGGGCTATTGGATTAACAGTTTAGAGACAAGAGCTTTCTTGCCGTTAAATGCCCGAACCAGATAGAATCCTTTCTGCAATGATACGGTAGGAAGCAAGAAATATTGGCCGGGATTAGGGTTTACAGACGAGAATACAAGCTGACCACTTACCGTGAGCAACTCTACCCTATCTATTTGCGTAGCACAAAGCGTTACGTATCCTTGAGAAGGATCACCAAATATTTGAAGTTTTTCAGTTTTATCAACTTCAGAATCCTTGATACCTGTACTATAAGTACCCAGACTAACTCCGGTTAGTATAGGGTCATGATCAGAACAACGGTAAGGATCGGCTGAATAATAGATACTATAGTTATAATCTAAATAACTGGGTTCGTCGGCATTAATGTGCCATGGACGGGCTCCGGTTACCTGCTGACTAAGAGTGGAGGTAGCCAGTGAATGATCAAGGTATCCCACTGCCCCGTTATATACATAACTGTAATCTGATGGAGAATAACGCTTCAACTGATTAACTAGACCATTATTGGTATATACTTTTATGGGATCTTCCATGGAGTAGGCATTCATATCTCCCACTACCAGTACATCGGGATCGGCATAGTAACTTGTAAGCGTATTCAATGTATTTACAACATTCTGCGCCTGACTAACCCGCAATGCGTTATAGCCTCCTTGCCCATCGCCGGAATCAGCATCACCTCCGGTGCCTCCGCTGCCTTTTGCTTTCAAATGATTCACAGCAATAATCAAACGTTCTCCATTACTCTTAAGATCAAAAGCCTGTGCAACCTGACGTAATCGATATCCCCCACTTCCAAACAATTTAATTGACAGGTAAGGAGTTACCTTTGTCTTATTATAAATAAAAACATTCTTGGTATATGTACTTTCAGAATAGTCGTTATCTGCCACATAAGCGTAGTTATTTGATGAAGTAACTTCGTTTAAGCCATTCACCAAATCAGTTACTGATATATTTCCCTGCCCCACTTCGCAAAGAGCATAAATATCAGCATCCAATCCTTTGAGGGCAGCCATAATCTTCGCCCGTTGTCGTGTAAACTCTTCTTGGTTAGCAGCCCCAAACTCATTATTCCATAAATCTTTGTTGGCTATATAATATTCCACATTAAAACTTGCAACTTTTAAATTGCAAACGCCAACATTGCCGGGAGAAGAAGTTCGTTCATTTCCTGAAAACACGGGTTGTACAGTAGGCGATATTGAATAAGTTCCATTGCTATAATACAAAGTACCTTGCAATCTGGTTACTTTACTTCCAGTTCGTAACGTATTGTTGCTATCGGTATAAGTAAAAGAGCTGCTTTTGAGGATGAGTTTATTCTGTTCATTCAAGGCAGCAATATTATTTGCATCTACACCCGGAAGGGCTACCTCAGTAGGAGAATAAAGCACATCGGGAGAAAGAGTAATATTTCCCGATGTGCTAGTATAATATGTTTTTGTAACCGTCAGCGGAAAGGTAAAAACCACCTCTTTTCCGTTCAACGTTGGTTTCAAACCAGTTGTAAATGACTTAATTTCAGTCTGAGAATATGCGGACAAACAAATTGAAAGTCCACAGCATATTCCCAGGAATAATAATACTTTTCTTTTCATAACTAACTTTCGCTCAATTATAAGAGGGCAACAAAGATAGCAAATCTATTTACTGAGTAAGCGAAAGTCCTTTATAAAAATCCAATATTTTTGCACGGAATATATAATCATATTTTGCCTGTATCTGATCTGATGAAGCCTTCATTAAATTAACTTTCACCTGACTAAATTCTACAGAAGTTGCTTTTCCGTTTTCGTACTTCTCACGCATCAATTTAAAAGAAGCCTCACTAGCCTCAACAGCAGTCTTACCAGAATTAAATTTAGCCAATGCAGCTACAGCACTATAATATGCCTGCTGAATCTCTTTATAAAGGCTTTTCTTTGATTCTTCCACCTGAAGTGCCTGAGTACTATAATTTAAACGGGCAGTTTTAACCTTGTTGCGTGTTTCATATCGGTTAAAAATTGGAATACTAAGCGATAGACCAAAATATTTATTAAAGTTGTCATTCAACTGATTACCAAAACTTCGGCCCGTAATTCCTGACATTGTATAATATCCGGTACTTAATCCTCCATTAAAAGAGAGAGTCGGATAATAAGCGCCCTTGGCTATTTTTATACTTTTGTCCATTCCTTCCAAACGGTATTGTTCTGCTAGTACAGCCGGTTTATTTACCATTGCCAATGAATAAATTTCCTCAGGAGTACTTAATGCCTGAAAATCAGGTTCGATATCTGGCGAAACAATGGAGAATCCCTCAGGCGAAGAAAGCTCCAGTAGCTGTGTTAGGTCGAGAATTGCCAGTTTACGATTATTCTCAGCCTGAACAGAAGCAAGTTCATCCTGAGCCAAAGTTGCTTTTGCCTCATAAACCTGAGCAGTAGATGCTTTACCAACCTCTTCCAAACGTGTCATCCGGTCTAACTGTTCCTTACTCAGATTAATCTGTTCCTTAGCCACTTTACATAACTCTTCATTAAATAAAACCTGAAGGAAAGCAGAAGTTACATTTACACTGATATCTTCTTTCGCTTTGTTCAAATCCTCAGTAGCCGCTTTCAGATTGAGTTTATTTAATTCAATATTATTGGGTATCTGAAAACCAGTAAAAATAGGAATACTTGTACTTATGCCAAAACTACTATTGCTACTGTTATTGTTTACATAAGAATTATCGACAGGAGAAGCTGCACGGCCAAAACTAAAAGACTGGGAAGCACTTCCGTTTAAATTAGGAAGTCTCTGGTTTTTAGCTGAATTAAGGGCAACCTTCTGCTGCTCGTTTGCTATTTCTTGCTTTTGAATCCGGATATTATGCTTCAATGCATATTCAACACAATCCTTAAGCGACCAGCTCTGTTGCGCAAAGCTGCCACCTGAAATAAGCAATACAGCAATTAGAATTATATACTTTTTCATAGACTTACTTTTTGTTTTCTTCAGCATCTGGCTTCTTATCCTCAATAACTGCACCACGTACTTTATCCTTAGCTGTAATTCCACTCTTTATCTCAATTTTTATACCATCGCTAACGCCTAGTTTTATCTGACGTCTTTCAAATGTTTGTTTCGGTTTCTCTGTTTTGAGAACATATACAAAAGTTGAATCGCCAGAGAACTCAACAGTACTTTCGGGAACAGATAATACCTTTGATACTTTTTCAAGAACTATCTCTGCATTTGCACTATAACCCGAACGTATATTCACATTTGACGGAGCATTAATAGCTGCTTTAATTTCAAACAGATTAGCACCGTTTTCAGTAACACCTTTCGGAGATATATATTCAAGCTTAGCATCAAATTTAAGATTCTGCAAAGCTCCTATTGTTAATTTAATAGGCATACCTTCACTAATACGTCCCACTTCTGTTTCGTCAATCTTTCCTTTGAATATAAGATCTTTCATATTGGCAACAGTAGCTATTGTTGTTCCGTCGTTAAATGTATTACTCATAATAACTGAGTTACCTTTCTTGATTGGAACATCAAGAATCAATCCATCAATTGTAGAACGTATCATAGTGTTACTGTAAGTAGCAGAATTCTTAGTAATACCTTCTTTCACAATATCAAGATTATCTTTTGATGAAGAGAGTTCTTCTTTTGCTGTTTTCATAGAAACTTCACTCTTTTCGAACTCTTCTTTACTTATAAGCTTATCCTTATATAACTTTTTCTGGCGATCGAATTCCTGCAAAGATTGTTTGTAGTTAATGTCTGCAACACGAACGCGGCTTTCTGCAGAGTTCAATTGTCCCAATTCCGGAATAACTTTCACCTTAGCAATCACTTCGCCTTTCTTAACTATTTCGCCGGCTTCTTTATAAACTTCTTCAACAATACCTGAGATTTGAGGTTTAATAAGAATTTCATCTCGAGGCTCTACTTTACCTGTAGCCACGGTACTTTTTTCAATATCTGCTACCTTTGGAGTTATTACTTCATAAACAATTTCCTTTGGTTGAGATTTCACATAAAGGAAAGCGAAAGTGGCAATAAATATAGCAGCTATAACTACTATCATAAAGATTCTTAAGTACTTTTTCATATACGTATTATTTGTATTGTTATTATCATTTTATTATTCATCACGCATTGCATCTACAGGTTTTATAGACATTGCTCTGTAGGCCGGTGCCATACCCGCCATTATTCCCAAAGAAAGTAGCAGCAATGCCATACCAATAGCAGTCCAGAAAGAGACCTGGAAGTGAGCTTCAGTACCACTGGCGGTAACACCAACCTCGGCAACTTGAAGAATAAGCACTGCAAAGGATATTCCCGTTAATCCGGCTATACTAGTCAACACCATACTTTCAGAAAGTATCTGTCTCATAATATCTTGCGGACGTGCACCAATAGCACGACGAATACCTATTTCAACTGTTCTTTCACGAACTGTAACCATCATAATGTTACTTACTCCAATAGCTCCAGCCAATAACGTTCCCAGACCAACAAGCCACACAAGTGTACGGATACCGGTGAATAAGCTATCTATCATCTTAAACATTTCTTCCATATTCAGCACCATTACAGCCTGAGGATCGGAAGGTGAAATTAAATGGTTATATTTTATCAGTTCCTGAATTTTAGGTTCCAAAACACTTACAGCAGTTCCATGCTTAGCAGTCAAACAAATAATGTGAACTGTCTTTCCGTAATTATAAGCTTGCTGCATAGTAGTAAACGGAATATTTATCATTTCCTCACTGGAACCACCAATATTTATATTACTAACTCCGGAACAAACACCCACAACCTGATAATAGATTCCATCCACACGAATATATTCTCCACAAGGGTTTTCTCCTTTCTTGAAAAGTGTTTCATAAATACGTTTTCCGATGGTACATATTTTACGTTGTTCGCTCATATCAACATCATTTATGAAACGCCCAAACATCATGGTCTGTTTTTCTATTTTATCATAATCCGGACGTGTTCCTCTAGCTGTAAATGTTCCTTTTTTATCTCCACGTACTACGGCAGATCCCCATTTGAAAAGACATGGAGATATATCTTCTATTTCATGAATACGAGTCTTGAGCACTTCTACATCATGGTTTTCCAAGTCCCATCTACGTCCTTTACGGAAACCTTTATAAGGTTCACTCGTTTGCTGACTAATTATAAAGCAGGAGTTTGTAGCAAATCCGGCAAAGTTTCTGCTCATCATTTGCTGTAGCCCATTTCCTCCGCCAATAAGAGCCACCAACATAAATATTCCCCAAAATATTCCGAAAGCAGTTAATACACTGCGAGTTTTGTTTCGGGTAATGGTTATCAGGATTTCCTCCCAGCGATCTATATCTATTATACTCATAATTATTCTGCTCTTAATGCTTCAATTGGTCTTATCTTAACAGCCTTACGTGCCGGGAAGAATCCCGCAAAAGTTCCGGCAATAATCAAAGTTAATGTAGCTTTTATTGCTACACTAAGATCTACAGTAGGATCTTTGTACACAGTCATTTGCATATCTCCCATGCCAAAGGTTTTTGCCCCTTCAACAGCATTCATATACTCAGTAACTCCAATTCCTGCTACCATCCCGATATATCCGAAAATCGTTGTTATTAGTATACTTTCAAGAATAATCAGCCATAATACCGATGCAGGAGAAGCACCTAACGCCTTTCGTATTCCAATTTCACGGGTACGTTCTTTAACTGTGATAAGCATGATATTACTTACACCAACAATACCACTAAGCAAAGTAAATATACCAATTATCCAGACAGCCGTCGTTAGAATATTCTTCGCAGTCATCTGTTGTAAGTATTGCGTAAAACGGTTCCAGATATACATTGCATTCATATCTGTAGGATCAAAACGATGCGAAGCTCCAAGTGCTTTACGGTATTCCAATTCAAAATCCTTGTTTGCTTTTTCAGTATTCAGTCCACGAGTAGTAAATATGATATTATTTAATGTATCCGCTTTATTATATATTGTCTGTGCAGCAGTAAAAGGAATATATGCCGCCCGGGAGTCTTGATTTCCTTTATCTCTGTACACTCCCACAACCCGATAAATTACTCCATCTGCATTTACAAACTTACCTATAGCATTTTCTTTACGAAAAAGAACATCCCTTGTTTTATAATGAATCACAATAACCTTTCTGCTTTGTTCTATGTCCATATCATTAATAAAACGACCACCGTTCTGGTCAAGTTTACAAGGTTCTATCTCTGTATAAGAAGGGTGCACTCCGGTTAGATCTAAGGATACATACTGATCTTTATAAGAAAGATTAACGCCTTCTTTTTTAACTGTAGCACCTGCAGTAATAACATTATCACTGAATTTATTTTTAGTGATATTTATGTCCTTATTATTAAAGCTAATCCTTCTATTAGATTCAAGACCATCGTAAGTTTTATTAGTCCATCCCGGAAATATCTTAATGGAGTTCTTTGCCATATCCGAAGATGATTCTTCAAAAGCATGTATTATACCATTACCCCAGCCTAGAAGAACAATCAACATAAAGATTCCCCATGAAACGGAGAATCCGGTAAGCACAGTCCGCAATTTATTTTGCTTAATTGTGCTCAATATTTCCTGCCATATATCAAGTCCTATTCTCATGGTTTATTTCATCATTATACCTTTTCCAAATGGAGATAAATTGTGATTCGAGTTATCTTCTACAGACTCAATAAGGCCATCTTTTATATGGATAATCTTATTCGTCCTATTTGCCACACCCGATTCGTGAGTTACCACAACAAGCGTCATTCCAAGATCATTTACGTCTTTCAATATCTGCATTACCTCATCAGATGTTTTACTATCCAAAGCACCAGTGGGCTCATCAGCCAAAATAATCTGTGGTTGAGATATTAATGCACGTGCTATAGCCACACGTTGCTTTTGGCCACCGGATAATTCATTAGGCATATGATGTGCCCAATCTTTCAAGCCCAGTTTATCCAGATATTCCATTGCAAGAATATTTCTCTTCTTACGGCTCACATTCTGATAAAAAAGTGGCAATGCAACATTCTCCATTGCATTTTTAAAAGAAATCAGATTAAACGACTGGAAAATAAAGCCAATCATCCGGTTACGATACTCGGCAGCACGGGTTTCACTCAGTTTTTTCATCAGAACATCATTGAGATAATAATTCCCCGTATCGTAATTATCCAAAATACCGAGAATATTAAGCAGGGTTGATTTACCGGAACCTGAAGCTCCCATAATGGAAACAAACTCCCCACGATCTATATCCAGATTAATACCTTTAAGAACGTGAAGAGGAGCTCCGTTGTGATAAGTCTTGTTAATGTCTTCTAAATGTATCATTATTTAAGATGTTTAATCAACGTTTTTTGTATTAGACGCAAGAGTAGTATTAAAAGTTGCAGTTGAACAAAAGAAAATTAAAAAAAGATTTTGTAAAATCAATCAACTTTGCGTAATTTGTAGTTTAGTTATTAACCCTTTAAACAAAAAAATAATGATCTCAGGTATGGAAAAGCCCTACGTTGTAGGCATTGATATAGGTGGAACTAATTCCGTTTTTGGTATTGTAGATGCACGTGGTACTATCTTGTGCAGCGACTCTGTAAAGACTCAGGCCTATGATAAAGTTGAAGATTACGTTGATGCTGTTTGTGCAAAGCTGCTTCCTCTTATTGAATCAGAAGGTGGAGTTGAAAAAATAAAAGGTATCGGAGTTGGAGCTCCAAATGGAAACTATTATAGCGGAACTATTGAGTTTGCTCCTAATCTTCCTTGGAAAGGTGTTATTCATTTAGCAGAATTGTTTGAACAAAGAATTGGTATTCCTACAGCTTTAACAAACGATGCTAATGCAGCTGCTATTGGCGAAATGACTTATGGTGCAGCTCGCGGTATGAAAGACTTTATCATGATTACTCTTGGAACCGGAGTTGGTAGCGGAATTGTTATTAACGGACAGATGGTTTATGGACATGATGGCTTTGCCGGTGAACTTGGACACACTATCATTCGCCGTGAAAATGGTAGAATGTGTGGTTGCGGACGTAAAGGATGTTTGGAAACTTATTGCTCAGCAACAGGTGTAGCACGTACAGCCCGTGAATTTTTAATTGCTCGTTCAGACGAAAGTTTATTACGTAATATTCCTGCTGAAGAAATTTCATCAAAAGATGTATTTGATGCTGCAGAAAAAGGTGATAAATTAGCTCAGGAAATTTTCGAATTTACAGGTCATCTATTAGGTGAAGCATTAGCTGATTTTGTTGCTTTCTCAAGCCCTGAGGCTATCGTTTTATTTGGTGGGTTAGCTAAATCAGGCGATTACATCATGAAACCTGTTGAAAAAGCTCTTAATGATAATGTTTTGAACATTTTCAAAGGAAAAGCAAAACTTCTTGTTTCAGAACTTAAAGATTCAGACGCTGCAGTTCTTGGAGCAAGTGCTCTTGGTTGGGAAGTTAAGGATTTAAAATAATAAAGAATTATCTTTCATAGAAAAAGAGGTATAGTTCATTAAAGACTATACCTCTTTTCTTTTATATCTAGAGCACTTATTACTATTCGCCTTTCAATATTTCCATAGTATCTGAAGCAATCATAAACTCTTCATCAGTAGGAATTATAAGAACCTTCACTTTTGAATCAGGTTTGCTGATAATCACTTCTTCACCACGAACTTTATTGTTTAATTCTTCATTCAAAGAAATTCCCATAAATTCAAGTCCACGGCAAGCGCCTGAACGACATGATGCCTGATTTTCACCAACACCACCTGTAAATACAATGATGTCAACACCACCTAAAGCAGCTGCATAAGCACCAATGTACTTCTTAATGCGGTAAAAATACATCTCTTCAGCTAGAATTGCACGTTCATTGCCTGCTTCATAAGCAGCCTCTAGCTCGCGCATATCACTGGAAATTCCTGACACTCCTAAAACACCACTATGTTTGTTTAGTAAGGTTGAAATAGAAGAAGTACCAATCATCTCTTTGTCCATGATATAAGAAACAACTCCGGCATCAATATCTCCGGCACGAGTTCCCATCAATAAACCTTCTACAGGAGTAAATCCCATAGAAGTATCCATAGATTTACCATCTTTAATAGCAGCTACAGATCCACCGTTACCTATGTGACAAGTAATGATACGCTGTCCTTCCTGAGAAATACCGAGGAAGTCACATACACGTTTTGAAACATAACGGTGACTAGTTCCATGGAAACCATAACGACGAATACCATATTTCTTATAAAGCTGATAAGGAATACCATACATATAAGCATAATCTGGCATAGTCTGGTGGAAAGCTGTATCAAAGACAGCAATCTGAGGTGCATTTGGCATTAATTCCGAAACAGCACGGATACCTTTCAAGTTAGGTGGATTGTGAAGTGGAGCAATATCTATACACTCTACAATCTTTTCAATAACCTGATCAGTAATTAAAACTGATTTATTAAACTTTTCACCTCCGTGAACTACTCTGTGACCTACGGCATTGATCTCATCCAATGACTTGATACAACCATATTTTTCACTGACTAAAACGCCGAGAATATATTCAATACCTGCTGTATGTTCCAATATTTCTCCTTCTAACATAACCTTATCTCCATTAGGAAGGGTAAGTTTAAGGAAGGAACCTTTTAATCCAATTTTTTCTATTCCACCCTGCGCCATCACTTCTTTAGTGTCCATATTGAACAACTTATACTTGATGGATGAACTACCGCAGTTGAGTACTAATATCTTCATAGTTTTTACTTTTACTCGTTCTCACTAATAATACGGTTCCCTTCTTGGTCGTAAGCATAGAAACCCATGCCTGTACTTACTCCCCAACGTTTAGCACGATTTAATCGAAGCAATAATGGAGATGGTTTATATTTCAAAGAACCGAATTCTTTGTAAAGATCTTCCATCTGAGGAACTATTTTCTCAATCCCCATTTGGTCCGCCATGCAAAATACGCCTTGTCTTTGTCCCAAACCAAACTTAATGATTGAATCAATCTCAATAGGAGTTGTTAAACCTTCCTGAAGAATAGCGCAAGCTTCATTCAACAACATGAAGAATAAACGGTTGCAAACCAATCCTGCAGATTCTTCAACTGTTACATAATCATAGCTAATCAGTTTTGCAAACTGACATACCTTATTATAACAATCATCCGAAGTATAAAGTCCGCGAACTATTTCCATAACACGGCTCTGTGGTTGCATCATAACAAAGTGTAAACATACACAACGCTCTTTATGTTCAAGTTCAGAGGCCAATTCTGTGATAACCACAGAAGAAGCATTCGATGCTATAATAGCATCTTCACTTAGTACTGCTTCCAGATTTTTAAAGATCTCCTTACGGTGATTAAGGCTTCTTTCGCCATTTTCATCATAGCGTACTGCTTCTATCACGAAATCACAACCTTTGAACGCATCAAAAGTCAATGAGCTCTTAACACGTCCAAGAATAGATTTCTTTTCAGACTGAGTAAGTCCCCATGTAGCAATACGCATATCAAGTTCGCCTGCAATTCTGTCAAATGCCTTTTGAATCTTATCATCGTTTACTTCCAGGAATACAACTTCAATACCTGCAGTAGCAGCTATAGTAGCTATTTTAGAGCCTTCTTTTCCACATCCTACAATACCAATCTTTGAAAACAACGTTTTCTTACGATCTTTGGAACTTAGTCCATAGCTCTCAATTGGTTCTTTTATCATTTCTGCCATAACTGAATTCTTTTATTTTTTCTTTGCTCCAATAGCTTGGTTAGCAGTAATCGCAATCATTCTATAAATATCCTGAACTGAGCAACCACGAGAAAGGTCGTTTACCGGAGCAGCCATACCCTGAAGAACTGGACCTACGGCTTCTGCACCACCTAAACGTTGAACAAGTTTATAAGCAATGTTTCCAACTTCAAGAGATGGGAAAACTAATGTATTAGCTTGTCCTGCAATTGCACTTCCCGGAGCTTTGCTACTACCTACAGAAGGTACTAGAGCTGCATCGGCCTGAAGTTCACCATCAATTTGCATTTCTGGATCTAATTCTTTTGCTAAACGAGTAGCTTCAGCAACTTTATCAACCATTTCATGTTTTGCACTTCCTTTAGTTGAGAAGCTCAACATTGCAACTTTTGGTTCTACGTTTGCAAGCACACGAGCAGTTCTGCCTGTAGCTACCGCAATTTGTGCAAGTTCTTCAGCTGTTGGATTTGGTAAAACAGCAACATCGGCAATCACTAAAAGACCATCTTTACCGTATTCTTTAGCTTTAGTAATCAACAACATGCCACCAGAAACTACACTGATACCAGGAGCTGTCTTAATAATCTGCAAAGCAGGACGAAGTACATTACCAGTTGTATTCTGAGCACCAGCCAACTGACCGTCTGCGTCACCATTCTTAATAATAAGGCATCCTAAATACAATGGATCAAGAACCAACTTACGAGCCTCTTCAATTGTCATTCCTTTCTTCTTACGAAGTTCGCAAAGCAATTCTGCATATTGCTCTTTCTTTGAATGACTTGCCGGATCAATAATTGTTGCTTTGTCAATGTTCTTAAGACCCCATTGAGCAGCCAGACCATTAATTTCTTCTGGGTTACCAATAAGAATAATGTCTGCTACCCCATCAGCCAAAACCTGATCAGCAGCTTTCAAAGTGCGTTCTTCTGTTCCTTCCGGAAGAACAATACGCTGACGATCAGCTTTCGCCCGCGCAATAATTTCATTAATTAAATCCATGATTGAATAATATATTTATATGTTCTGATATCGAAGTAATTGACTTTCACTCTGCAAAATTACACATAATTGCAATATCAACATTACAAAATAGGATATAAATTAATCAATCAAGGCACTAAAGTTGCATACTTTAACATTAAAAAGAATAAAAAAGGCATTTAAGACGATTAAACTTCAATGCCTGTAAACTTTTTCAATAAATAGCCAATTAAGAAACTAATTGTTGCAACCCCAAAACTCAATAACGCCATTTCCATAAATCGCTTTTTAAAGCTTTCACTTTTGGCTACAGAATAATAATAATTAAATATAGCAATTATCATTAATGCAGCAACAAGCATAATTCCAAGTGCAACTAAAACATTGGAACATATAATAAAAGGTAGAACCAAAGCAACTACTGTAACAACATATGCAAAGCCTGTATAGATTGCAGCCTTAACAGGATGCTTGTCATTGCTATCTTCTGATTTTGTAGAAAGATATTCGGATGAAGCCATAGAAAGAGCGGCAGCAATACCCGTAATACTTCCGGTTAAGGCTATAAGCTTTGAATCACTTAAAGCAAGTGTAAATCCGGCTAAAGCACCAGTAAACTCTACCAAGGCATCATTTAATCCTAGTACAACCGAACCAATATATTCCAGCCGTTCTTCATTGATAAGACCAATAAGTTTCTTCTCGTGCTCTTCTTCCTCACGACCTAGACGAAGTAATTCCGGAAAGCTTGCATACCGGTCATAGTTTTTGTGAGCATTTGATTCACTAGACTCCATCAATTTTAAAGCAAAAGTTAATCCAAATAGACGAGCTAACCAATAATATTTGAATATCTTCCATCGATCGGGGATAGGATTTTCTTTTGTATACTTCTGAAAGACTTTTCCATGAGCAACCTCATCTGCAGCTATATTTAAAAGGATTTTCTTGTTTGAGTTATCTTTTTCAATAGAAGCCAAGCGGGAATAAACCAAGCTTTCGGTTATTTCATTTCGTTGAAAACGAATAAATTCTTTTTTTATTTTTCCATCAATATCCATTGTATACGAGTTAAGTTTTATAGTATAAACAAAAATACAAATTTAATCTGCATATCAGCACAATAAATAAACTAAAAAACAGATAAAAGACGCTCTTATTCAATTACCATGTGAGAATAAAATAGACCTTCTAAACATAAAACTTACTTTCAAAAATCCTGGTTATTTAAAAAATAAGTCTCCTCTAAAAACTTTTTTTGCAAATTGATCTAGCAATCTAGCAGTAGGCATATAACTGTCTGATAATAAATGCAAAAAGGGTGCTAGATCAATTTAATTTAATCTAGCGGTGATCTAGCGATCTAGCGCTAATTCACAACTCTAACTTTTTATCTAAGCCATGGCGAAGTTTCTTTTCTTCTAGTTGTTTTTAATTAATTGGTATAATCTTTTAGTATTCTTGTACAAAAGAATAGATTCTCTTGTACAAAACAATTAATTCATTTGTACAGAAGAAAAAATTCTTTTGTACAAGAACACAAATTAGATTCTAGTGAATTTAAAAAAATAATCGAAGATCTGTTTTAGTTTGATATCTCTGATTAGTATTAATGCAGCAGTAAGATTCAATCAAAGATTTATACATCTAAAAAAAATAGAGCCCCGGGAGAGTGAAATTCATTGCTCGCTTAACAACCACTACTTTATAAAATCCCTAACCATTGCTCATTTATAGTATTCCCGGGGAGTTCTATATTTTGAAGTACGAAACAAATTTCGGGAATAAATTGATAAATTGATAAAAAATAGGGTAACAAAATGAAAATTACAACTCGCTAAAAATCAAATAATTAAAAAAACATCAGTAGCATTTACGGTAACAATTGAAGTTAAACAATGCGCAATAAAGCAATATTTAGAACTTTTCCAGAAATTGATCAAGAGTTATATCTCTATCAAGGATTCCCATTTTTTCTTTTTTAATTCTGTATTTAGTTGTTTTTACACTCTGAGGGGTAATACAAAAAATATTTGCCAAGTCATTACGCGCAACTTTAATTTTAACTAAACAGCAAAGATGAATTTCCTGAAGTGTTAAATTGGAATATTCTCTTTTTAATCGATCAGTAAAATGATCATAAGCCACATCAATATTTCTTATAAGCTCATCCCAGTCACGATCTGTTAGAGAGATTCTTACTACATCATCAGACAACGACTCTTTATTTTTGGCATTAATCAGTCCTAATGAAGGTATTTTATTTAGTTTATTAAGCTTCTTAAAAAAGTCTTCCCGAAGTTGCGACTCTTTCTCTCTCATCTTAATCAACTTATTTTCTTGCTCCAGCAACATTCTGCTTTTTTCTAATAATTCTTTCTTATTCCTACTTCTATAAATAAAGAAGGAAGCAGACAATAGAAGCAATAGAATAAAGGATAAAAGTCCCCAATTATAGAAAGCGATTGTTTGCTCTTTCTTTTCCAAAAGTAATCTTTGAATCTGCTCTTTTGCTTTACCATGCTGATATATATTCTGAACTTCAACAACAGCAGCTGTCTTTGTTTGATTTTCTATTGTATCTCTATACTTATTAAAAGTATTCATCAGCAAAAAAGCCTTTTTAGAATCTCCTTTAGCATAATATGCTTCAGCTAGTCCATTATAACAGGATGCACGGGTATACAAATTTGTACTATATATTGTTTTATTATAATAATAAATTGCAGAATCATATTTTTCCATTTTTAGATAAGTATGTGCTTTAGTCACATAACTATAACAAGGATCTTCAGTAGAAGTATCTAATGCTAAAGCCTTATTTACAGATTCAATAGCTAGCGTATAGTTACCCAAATTTTCATAAACACCTCCCATTTCATTATATAAGGCTATAAGAGTTGCAGTGTCCGATTTAGGGATAACCTTCAATGCTAAATAATAATTAATTAAAGCACTATCCTTTTTATCATCACCGGCATACGAAATGGCAAGGTTCCTTAAAGCATGAGTAATGTATGAACTATCATTCAACAATTTAGAATAAGAAAGAGCCTTTTGGTGCATTTTAATAGCTGGACCATACAAAAATTCATTTAAATGGAGATCTCCCAAATAATAATATATGAGGTATAATAATTTATAGTTTCTAGTATAAGAAGCAAAATCAGCCGCTTTTAATAAAGATTCCATTGCAAGTTTCGAATTTTTCATATCAGCATTCACTTGCCCAAAATAAAAGTAAGTCTCTGCTTTTTTAAGAGAATCTCCACTATTATTATAATAATCTAATGCAATGCTAATAAGTGAATCCGAAACAATAGGAATAGAATTTTTAAAAAGCGCTTTTGTCATAAGCAGACAATATCGTGCATTATCTGATTTATCCAAAGCACCAGAATTAACTTTGCGCAATAAGACTAGAGAACTATCAGGATATTTATCAATAACGGTTTCAGCCCGCATCAACATATCATAGGAAGAGTGATTAGGACGGCAAGAGAAAAGCGTACTAAATAGAAGTAACAAAAAAAAGAAAGACAGGATTGGATGTTTCATTATCACATTTCATAATAAACAATCCGCAAATTTAAAAAAATTATCCAAAATTCATCCTAAATCCCATTTTATATGAATAATTATTGCTTAGTTATTTTCCAGGTAAAAATATCCTTTCCTATTTGGATATTCATAAGATATCTGCCATTTGGCATAGAAAGCACATCAATAATAGTTTTAGAGTGGATTACATGATCCATTTGCATCAGGACACCTTCTAAAGAGAATAAATAAACAGTTGCTTTTATATTTTTTGACATTCCATTTATTTCAATCAGCAATGAATTATCCTCAGAACGAGGATATACTTTAACATCATGCCCTTGAAACAAAGTAGCATTTGGTTTTATTTCATTGATTATAATCGAATCTTTTCGCATCCCTTCATTAACAAGATGAACCGTATCCATGCAGATCATAGCAGGTTTACAGTATATATGGTTCCCTAAATTTCGGTAATAACTATACATATTATTATATTATATTGCATGTTAGTCACATTCATATCCAAACTAAAACTGGTATTTATAAAAGCCGCTGACTTTTTCACAAAAGTCAGCGCTTAAAACTGAGTGTCAATAACTATCTAATTAATCAATCAATTAAATTGATTTCTATTATAGATCAAATTCTCCGAACCATTTCTTGCTACCACTATTAATTTCAATATAGTATGTATCAGATTCTGATCCAGCTAAAGAGATTGGAAGAATTGTTCCGGCTTGTGCATTCAATGTATTTTCATACACAACTTCGCCCAAAGAGTTCTCAATAGTAACAGTTGCGTTTCCTAAATTTGAAGTAAAACTTAGAGTTACCAAATCTACATCAATGGTTGCAGTAATAGGTATTGCTGTTTCAACAACAGATGTAGGTCTAAAGCTTTTATCACGGCTTGCTTGTAAATTGATCGAAGCTTCTGTATAAGTTTCTGCATGTAAAGAAGAAACCAAGAAGAGTGAACAACACAAAGCGATAAATAATGATTTTTTCATAATGCTTATTTTTTGTATATAATTTAAATTCAGTTTTGAAATTTGCTTGATACAAAATTAAGGAATAAAGGGCGATAAATCAAAAAAAACGTTGGACATATTGATTTTGAATCAACCACCTATAAGACAAATACTTAAATACAATTTAAACAATAATTTGAGACTCTAATATTGGACAAATTAGAAAAAGAGAGATTGAAGGTACTAAAAATCGGCGAGAAATTGATCTAACGATCGCCCATCTTCTATCCTCATTTTATTCTTCTTTATACGCTCTTTTCTTTTAGAAATAGCATCCTTAGTCAGGTTGTAAACGGAAGACAATGTGTTTAAACCTAATTTCATTTTTATTAAGCAGCAGAAAAGAACTTCATCTCTTTTAAGTTCAGGAAAGGACTTAGCTAGACGAACAGAAAAATGATCGAAAGCTGCATCTGTATTTTTAACAATCGCCTCCCAATCTTCTTGTGTCAACCTTATACATCCTTCTTTACCTTCCTGAATGGAAAGAAATGGGAAAGTAATATTATTTAGTCTGCTAAAAAAGTCAGTGCGGAGCTCCATCTCTTTTTCCAGCAACTCTTTTTCTTTTCGTATTCTTACCAGCTCACTCTCTTGCAATCTAGCTTTTGCTATTTGAGATTCTTCTTTTTCTTTCTGAACTACTAATTCCAACTCGCGCGTCTGCCGTTCTTTACGACTTCTATATAACAACAGGATACTAGCCAACAAAGACAAAACACCTAAAGAGATAGCACTAATTAAATAGAGAACCATTTTTTGCTGATTCTTTTCCAATGTGAGATATTGTATTTTCTCCACAGATTTTTTATGCTGATAAATATTTTGCATTTTAATAATCATATCAGCATGCAATTTCAGTTCTATAGAATCTCTGAAGTTTAAGTAAATATCATTATAAAATAAAGCCCTGTTCATATCACCACGATTTCTTTCTAGCTTCGACAGCTTATTGTAACTATCTGTCTTCGTATAAAGATCTAAACTACGTGTTGTTTTATTATAATAATAACAAGCTGAATCATATTGATGCGTATTAAAATAAATCTCAGCCTTAACAAAGTAATTATATAATAGTTTTGTACTATCCTGATTTATATTAATAGCTTTATTAACAGCATTGAGAGCCTGTGGATAATCTTTTAAAAAATTATATTGAACGCCCATTTCATTAAGCAAAATAGCTAGAGTGGTTGTATCTGATTTTGGCAAAATATTTAATACTTTAAAGTAGTATTTTAAGGCATTCCGAGGATCTTTTTTTCCAGAATAGGCTAGAGCAATACTTCTAAGAGCATAAACCATATAGTTCTTATCGTTAAGCAACTGAGAATATTGAAATGCCTGGCGATTTGACTTTAAAGCAGTATCATATAAGTTTTCATTAAAATAAAGATCCCCTAAATAATAATAAATCAAATATCTTAATTTGTAATCTTTACTATCTTCGGAGAAATCCGCAGCTTTTAGAAAATATTCCATCGCTTGCTTAGCATTCTGCATATCCTGATTTACGCGACCTGCATAAAAATAAGTTTTTGCTTTGGTATCAAGATCTTTTTTATCATTAAAGTATTCAACGGCAACGCTGATCAACGAATCTGAAGTCAACGGCAGGCCATTTTTGTCTCTCGCCTGAGTCATGAGTAGACAATAACGTGCATATTCTCCAGTAGATAAATCTTTGGGAGTTATTTTGTTCAGAAAAATTAAAGCGCTGTCAGGGTGTTGTTCCAACAAAGATTCTGCATGCTCCAAATAATCATCCGACTGTCGATCTGAACGGCAGGAAGAAAGGATGCAAGCAATAAATAACATAAAAACGATATAATGAATGATGCTTCTCATACAATGATTTCACTAGTTTGGCAAATTTAACCATTAATATCAAAATCAAAAAGAATTTAGTGTTTATAATTAGCTATTTTTAGAAACAAGAACAAATATTTAAAGTAAATACAATAACGCATCAATTTTTATCATAACAAATTTAAAAGTTTTTGAAATGAGTATCAATAAACATTATATTTCATATTAATCATTTATGATACTTTTTTCGTTATTTGAGCAATTAATCCCTAATTTTGCATCAGTTTTTAATAGGATACATTATGATACGTCAGTGCTTTATTTTGTTTGGTTGCTTGGCATTAGGTGAATTAACCGTCTATCTCACAGAGATAAAACTCCCATCAAGTATAATTGGGATGTTGTTACTTACACTTTTTCTAAAACTAGGCTGGGTAAAATTGAAATGGGTAAAAGGAATGTCTGATTTCCTGGTTGCTAATTTAGGATTCTTTTTTGTGCCCCCCGGGGTTGCATTAATGCTTTACTTTGATATTATATCAGCTCAGTTCTGGCCAATTGCCATTGCATCAATAATCAGTACTATTCTGGTACTTGTAGTCACAGGATGGGTTCACCAATTAATGAGAAAAATAAAATGAATTATCTAGAAAACCCCTTATTCCTTTTAGCAATAACATTTGGAATCTATTTCTTTTCCAAATATATTCAGCAGAAGACTGGTTGGGTTTTGCTCAACCCCATATTACTTACAATTGCTGCATTAATTTTATTCTTAAGGTTGTGCAATATCAGTTACGAAACATACCATTTTGGTGGTCAATTTATTGAATTCTGGCTAAAGCCGGCAGTTGTAGCACTTGGAGTTCCTTTATATCTCCAACTGGAGAAAATAAAAAAGCAACTGTGGCCTATTTTATTCTCGCAACTAGCCGGTTGCATAATTGGAGTAATTTCAGTAGTTTTAATTGCTAAGTTACTAGGTGGCAGTAAAGAAGTCATTTTGTCGCTTGCTGCCAAATCTGTCACAACTCCAATTGCTATGGAAGTGACAAAAACAATTGGAGGAATACCATCGTTAACTGCAGCAGTAGTGGTATGCGTTGGATTATTCGGAGCCATATTCGGATTTCAGATATTGTCTCTTTTAAAAATAGAAAGTCCCATAGCACAAGGGCTTTCAATGGGAACCGCAGCACATGCCGTTGGCACATCAACGGCTATGGACGTAAGCGGAAAGTATGGTGCATATGCAAGTTTAGGACTTACTTTAAACGGTATTTTCACAGCACTTTTCACTCCTACTATATTGAGATTGTTAGACTTATTATAAAATGGCAAATAATTTGTTGGTGATATCATATGATAAAATTCAAAGATATAACACTCGAAGATAAAGAGGCTATTACCTCTATTACAATGAATAGCGAAAGAAAGAATTGCGATCTTTCGTTCTCTAATTTATGTAGCTGGCGATTTATGTATGATACAAAGTTTGCCAAAGTTGATGGATTCTTGTTATTCAAATTCCACATGAATAATGAGCTAGCCTATATGATGCCGGTTGGCGAAGGAGATTTAAAAAAGATTCTTGAGGCTATTATAGATGATGCCGCAAGTGAGGGAAAATCTTTTTTGATGTATGGCGTTTGCAATAATATGAAAGATGAAATAGAAAAACTAATGCCTGGCAAGTTCGACTTTTCAACAAACAGAGATTATGTAGATTACATTTACCTCCGCACCGATTTAGCCGAATTAAAAGGGAAAAAATTTCAGCCGAAACGAAATCATGCAAATAAGTTCTATAAAACATATACCGATTATGAATATGTGTCTATTACAGCCGATCGTATAAGTGAATGTTTGAGGTTGGAAGAAGAATGGTGCAAGGCTAACGACTGTGGGCAACAAAATGGATTAGGCAATGAACGTAAATCTCTGACTTATGCATTAAATCACTTTGACGAATTAGGTTTAACCGGAGGTATACTTTACGTTAACGGCAAAATTGCTGCATTCACTTTTGGGATGCCTATTAATCATGAAACTTTTGGAGTTCATGTGGAAAAAGCTGACACAGAGATTGAAGGAGCATATAATGTTATAAACCAAGAATTCGCCAAACATATACCAGAACAGTTTGTTTACTTGAACCGTGAGGAAGATTTAGGCATAGAAGGATTGAGAAAAGCTAAATTATCCTATCAGCCAACCATCCTTTTAGAAAAGAATATTGCCCGATTAAAAGGGTAAAAATGGAATGAAAGAGGAAGTCAAAAAGCTATGGAATCTTTGCTTCGGAGATGACGAAGCATTTACTGAACTGTATTTTTCTAAAAGATACAGTGACGAGGTAAATCTTGCTATTGAGGAAAATGGAAACATTATTTCGGCTTTGCAGATACTTCCTTACCCAATGACTTTCTGCGGAGAGATAATCTCTACGGGATACATATCCGGAGCTTGCACTCATCCTGATTACAGAGAAAAAGGAGCGATGAAAAGGCTCCTTTTGAAGTCATTTACTCGAATGCAAGATAATGAAGTTCCTTTAACGACGCTCATTCCTGCCGAGAAATGGCTTTTTAGTTATTATTCAAAAATGGGATATACTCCTGTTTTTGAATATTCAAATAAAACTTTCACAGTTGAAGAATTAAAGCCTTCTTCTGAATACATTGTATCTAAATATACTTCACAGCCTTTCTTACAAGAAGAAGTTTACTCTTTCTTCGATGAAAAGATGAAAAATCGTCCATACTGCATACAACATTCTTATGATGATTTTTTAGTTATCATGGACGATCTTAAACTCGGAAATGGAGAATTACTAATAGCCAGATCAAAAGGCAAAATCAAAGGGCTAGCATTTTGTTATGCAAAAGAGAACAGACTCCATGTTCCCGAGCTATTCCTTGAGAACGATTCTGTAAGAGACACGCTTCTGTTTACTGCAGCAGAACAATTTCAAGTAAAAGAAATATCTTGTATTATACCACCCAACGATGAAATGGGGAATATTTTAGGAATGGCGCGGATTATTGATGCGGAAAAGTTGCTTAACATTTATACGATTCACCATCCCAAACTTGAAGCTTCCTTTAATATAAATGATGAGTTTATTAAAAAGAATAATGCTTTTTATTCGATAAAATCGGGTAAATTAGAGATAGCAGAAATAAATAAGAATTTCAAATCTTTCAGTATTCAGGAGCTTACACAAGGTTTACTTGGATATAAAACAGAACTATTACCAAAAGAACTCCAGCTATTTGATCGTCAGAAACCTTACATGAGTCTGATGCTAAATTAATCTTCTTTGGTTAATATACTTTCCAGCTCTTCTGCACTAAGTCTTAAATAGAACTGTCCATGATATGCAACCGAAATAAAGCCGGTTTCTTCGCTGACAATCACAGCATGAGCGTCCGTTATCTGTGAAATTCCCATAGCTGCACGATGGCGAAGCCCCAATTCTTTCGGGATATCCAGATTATGAGATACAGGCAGAATACAACCTGCAGCTTTTATACGTTTTTTGCTGATTACCATTGCACCATCATGCAAAGGGCTGTTCTTGAAAAAAATATTCTCTATTAATCGTTGGTTTACATTTGCATCAATAACCTCGCCCGTACGAATAATTTCATAGAGAGGAACATTCTTTTCTACAACAATTAATGCACCAATTCGCTGTTTACTCATATTCAGGCATGCCAAAACAATAGGAACAATATCACTTTTATCCATTTGTTCTTTCTTGCTTCCAGATATAAACCGCGCCAGGATACTTGTTCGTTGATGCGAACCGAGAGTAAGCAGAAAATGCCTGATTTCATCCTGGAAAAGAACAATTAAAGCAAGCACACCCACGCTTACCAGTTTATCAAAAATAGATCCCAGCAAACGCATTTCAAGGATCTGCGATACAACAAGCCATATAAGGATAAAAACAAGTATGCCAATAAACGCATTAATAGAACCTGATGCTTTCATCAGCTTATATGTGTAGTATAGCAAGAATGCTACTAACAGTATATCAATAAAGTCTTTTACTCCAAATTCTATAGGCATGCTATTATTCTTTATAGATTTCTACATTTCTGAACAATCTTAACGGCTTGAACTGCTTCCTTTACATCGTGAACACGAATAATATCCGCACCTTTCATAAGAGCTAATGTATTGGCAACGGTTGTTCCATTTAATGCTTCAGTTGTAGGAACATCCAATAATTTGGTAATCATCGATTTCCGTGATAATCCGACGAGTATAGGAAGCTCAAATATTTTAAATTCTTCTAAATGACTAAGTAATTCATAATTATGATCCAACGTTTTACCAAAACCAAACCCGGGATCAAGGATAATATCATTCAAGCCTCTATCATGCAGCGTCTGTATCTTCTCAGAAAAATAAAGGAAAGTCTCCCTCATCAGATTATCATAATGAGGAGAATCCTGCATATTCTGAGGAGTGCCTTGCATGTGTTGCATAATATATGGAACCTGTAAATCTATAACGGTATCGAACATATTTTTATCCATTTCACCGCCAGAAATATCATTTATAATGGCAACTCCATATTCTTTCACGCAGACTTCGGCCACGCTTGCACGAAATGTATCAACAGATATAATTGCATCGGGATCAACCTCATTCAAAACCTTCAAAGCGTATCGTAGTCTGTTCAATTCTTCCTCGGGAGATATATCTACACAATTAGGGCGCGAAGAGTAAGCACCAATATCAATAATGGAAGCACCCTCTTCCAATATCTGTCGGGCACGATCGGCAATAGCCTCATCTGTTTGTGCACGGCATCCAGAATAAAAAGAATCGGGAGTTACATTAAGAACGCCCATCACCTGCGGAGTTGAAAGATCTAAAAGTCTTCCATTCACATTTATATATTTCGAAAGAGACTGATTAATCATTGTTATTGATTACAATTTGTTTATGGCAAAAATACATAATATTTTTCATTCTTCTTTTTAAATCGTTATATCTTTTCCACAATAATAAGTTTATACTATCTAGCATTCCCTGACAAACTAATCATTTAATCAAGAAGTCTTTTGTCAAACATGTACAAGTTCGCCGCCAATCATGTACATGTTTGAGTTCAATCTTGTACATGTTTGAACCGAAAGCTGGTCAATAAATTACTAGTTCATCCTCAAGGCTATAATAGTTTATAAGCTAAGAAAAAGTAAAATGAAGTATTTTTTATTGTGCGCACTTATTAATAACAATATTTTGTCTAATTTTGCATACAGAAATTTCCAAATATTATTGATATGACAATAGCTGCTCTTTACCAAATCTATCTGCAATACCCAGTTGTGACCACCGATAGTCGCAACTGCCCTGACGATTCTATTTTTTTCGCTCTGAAAGGCGACAATTTTAATGGTAATTCTTTTGCAAAAAAGGCTTTAGCAGAAGGCTGCGCTTATGCGGTTGTGGACGAAGCTGAATATGCTGATCCGGAAAACAAGAATATTATATTAGTTGACGATTGCTTGAAAACTCTTCAGCAACTTGCCAACTATCACCGTAAGAAACTAGGAACTAAAGTTATAGGCATAACCGGAACTAATGGTAAAACAACGACTAAAGAGCTGATAGCTGCTGTACTTTCCGAAGTTCATAATGTACTTTATACTCAGGGAAATCTGAACAATCATATTGGAGTGCCACTTACTTTATTAAAACTCCGCGGTCATCACGATTTAGCAGTCATTGAAATGGGAGCTAATCACCCGGGTGAAATAAAAACATTAGTTGAAATTGCAGAACCAGATTATGGCATTATTACCAATGTGGGCAAGGCTCATTTGGAAGGATTCGGATCTTTTGAAGGCGTAATTAAAACAAAAGGAGAACTTTACGATTTCTTGCGTCAGAAAGAGAATTCAACCGTATTTATTCAGAATGAAAATCCTTTCCTGATGGATATTGCAGATGGATTAAATCTTATCAATTACGGAACAACTGAGAATCTTTATGTGAATGGAAAAGTCACTTCATGCTCTCCGTACCTTGCTTTTGACTGGAAAGCGGGAAAAGATGGAAATATTCATCATATTCAAACTAAGTTAATTGGTGAATATAATTTTGATAATGCATTAGCAGCAGTGACTATAGGTCGTTTCTTTGGTGTAGAACCTGCCAAGATTGACCATGCATTAACAAACTATACACCTCAGAACAACCGTTCTCAATTAAAAGAGACCGAAGATAACAAACTTATTATTGATGCTTACAATGCTAATCCTACAAGTATGATGGCGGCCTTGAAAAATTTCAAAAGAATTGAAGCGAAGCACAAGGTTATTGTACTGGGAGATATGAAAGAATTAGGGAATACAAGCATTGAAGAACACCAAAAAATAGTCGATTTCATCGATACTTGTGAGTTTGAAAAGGTTATTCTTGTGGGAGATCAGTTTGAACAAACAACTCACTCTTATGACTGCTTTACAAACATTTCGGATGTAGTTAAAGCTATCAAAGATGATAAACCTAAAGGATGCTATATTCTTATCAAAGGATCGAACAGCATGAAGATGGGACAAATCGTTGAATACTTATAGCAGAGCAGACTTCTTATAAAAAGTATTTCGGTCTGACAAAGAAATATGCAACAACTCCTGCAAGAATAACGCCAACAGAATTAGCTGTAAAGTCCAGCCAATCGCCCCCTCTATACGAGGTGCAATATTCTTGCAGGAGTTCAATACAACCACTAAATACTATTGGGAAAATCACAGCTCCTATAAAAATATGCATGAATTGAAACCTGCCACGATGACTTCTCATGTATTCAAGCCAAAACACGCCAGACAAACCAAAATACATGCAGACATGAACGACTTTATCAAAATTAGTAACCTGATCTAAAGGAGTACTTGGCGGCTTAAAAAAAGACAGATAGACTACGGTCAGCACAATAAGCATAGAAAATGGATATTTTCGAATAAGATTCATCATATTCAATTAATTTTGAAGACATACAAAATTACAAAACATTTTATATTTCTCATTATTCGGAAAAATAAATGTAACTAAAACCCTCTAAGAAAAACGCAAGATGTGGAAAGACTTTTTCTACTTTACAAAGACAGAACGTATTGGATTCTACACACTTATCATCTTAATATTTGTAGCATTACTAATTTACTGGTCGGTTCCTTATATTAATCCATCAGCACAAATCAACGGCGAAATGGACGAAGAAGCCTATAATAGATTTATTACGTCCGTTCATCAAAGAGAGAAAAACTGGGATTTCAATGACTATTACATTAATAGGAAAAAAGAAATAATTCTTGCCCCATTCGACCCTAATACAGCCGATTCTATTACATTCACCCGTTTAGGATTACCACCTTATATAGCAAGAAACATTCTTCGTTATAGAGCTAAAGGTGGGAAGTTTCGTACCCCTGAATCTTTTGCCAAAGTTTATGGCCTTTCGCCCGACCAATACAAAATGCTTGCACCTTACATTTATATTGGCGATAAATATTTAAAGAAAATAGATTCTCTTCAGCAATTCTCTGCCAAAGCAGATCGTGACACGCTGAAATTTTATAAATATCCCGAAGGAACAGTTATTAGTCTGGATGAAGCAGATACAACTGAACTCAAAAAGATTCCTGGAATCGGAATTGGAACAGCCAAACGAATTATTGCTTACCGGGAGCTTGTAGGTGGTTTCTACAAGGTAAGTCAGCTACAAGAAATATCGCATATTGCACCCGAACTAAACAAATGGTTTACTATTAAAAAAGAGCCAATCCATCGATTAAACTTAAACAAGTTTAGTATTGAACGCTTGACTGCCCATCCTTATATTAACTTTTATCAGGCAAAAGTAATAATAGAGTATAGAAAGAAAAAAGGAGCTATAAAAAGTCTCAAGGATTTATCTTTATATGAAGAATTCAGTTCAAAAGACTTTGAGCGATTAGCCCCTTATATCTGTTTCTAAACAATCTGTCCGTCAATCATGTGAATGGTTCTGTCAGTAATCTTAGCCAGACCTTCGTCATGAGTAACAATTACAAATGTCTGTTCAAACTTATCACGAAGATCAAAGAACAGTTGATGCAATTCGTCCTTATTATGAGTGTCCAGACTTCCGGAAGGTTCATCTGCAAGAATTACGGAAGGGTTATTAATCAAGGCACGGGCAACAGCCACGCGTTGCTTTTCTCCTCCTGAAAGTTCGTTTGGTTTATGAGACGAGCGTTCGGTCAGTCCCATGAAGTTTAAAATTTCTTTCGCCCTTTTTGTTGCTTCTTTAGTAGAAGTTCCTGCAATAAATGCCGGAATCATCACATTCTCAAGAGCTGTAAACTCAGGCAACAACTGATGAAACTGAAAAACAAATCCTATATGCTTATTACGGAAAACAGCAAGATCTCTATCTTTCATTCGACTTATCTCCTGATCATTCATATTGATTATTCCCGCATCCGGCTTATCCAGAGTTCCCATAATCTGAAGCAGAGTTGTTTTTCCGGCCCCACTTGGTCCAACAATACTAACCACCTCACCTTTGGATATCTCAAGGTCAATTCCTTTTAAGACCTGCAAATCACCAAAACTTTTTGTAATTCCTTCTAATTTTATCATCGTTTAAATTCGTTTTATTACGTATTCAGCCAGATAACACCCAAAAACGGCTGGCATATAACTTACAGTTCCAGTTGTAGACTTTTTATTTTGCTCGGTATCAGTTAAGAGAATAGCATTGGAATCGGCTTGTTCCGTACTGAAAACAACAGGCAGTTTCCGTTTCATACCCATTTTTTGTAATCGTTTCCTAACAGCCTTACTTAATCCACAATGATAAGTATCCCAAAGATCGGCAAAACAAACTTTAGTGATATCGCTTTTTGCTCCTGCTCCCATACTGGAAACAATTTTCAGTCCACGCTTCATTGAATTGAATATCAAAAAGCACTTTGGACTAATCGTATCAATGGCATCCACTACAAAATCAAACTTTGCAGAATCTAATAGTTCAGGTATATTTTCATCCTTAAGATATATGGGATATACCGTGAGCTTTAAGTCGGGATTGATATCTTTCAATCTGGCAGCCATAACATCCGCTTTTAGTTTCCCTATTGTGGAATTTAAAGCTGGAAGTTGACGATTAATATTCGACGGTTGAATAACATCAGCATCAACAATAGTCATTTGTCCCACACCCGCACGACAAATCATTTCTGCAGCATAAGCACCAACACCACCTAATCCAACAACCAATACATGGGCATTGCGCAAACGATTCATTTTATCCTCGCCCAGTAAGAGCTGAGTTCGCTGTTCTCTTTCTTCCATCAATTCTTCTTAAACCATTTATAAAACCACTGCCCCATTTTGTCATAATTCAAAGACTCATTATGTCCACGAGGATCAGAGAATGTAACATTATCCTGAGGTTCTCCATACTGATCAGGATAAACAACCAGTAAACTATTATTCGAAAAATATTTAGAGAGTTGAGATGGTAATCTTTCAAATGAAGTATCATAAGATATTGAACCCTTACGGGCACTTATAATAACTAGTAGATGGTCGAAGTTAACCTGTCCGGTTAACAATAGTAAATCATCCCAATCAACCAGTTCCGAAAACTCACTTCTCAAACCTTTAAACTTCTTGCTGATTAGAACTTTTAGGCGATCCAGCGTCTCGGGATGCGCAAAGAAATGCACTCTACACCCCAACTGCTCTCCCATTCGACACAACTGATTTACCCATTTAGTAAATCCCGCTTCATATTCAGCCTTCTGAGGAACAGCTACTATAATCCGGCGAAGTGTATTAACAGGCATTAAGCATTTTGCGATCATAATCTGACGATGAGTACCTTTTAGCAAGCTTTCTGCAGTTCCACCCCAGAAAGAATCCACTAAGTTTATCTTCCGATGAAGACCTATCACCACATCAGAAACATTATATTCTTTAATTGTATGGATTATTCCCGCAGCTATATTTAAATCATACCGGCTTACAGTGTGCATTTCTACATCAGCGGCAGCAGATATCATTGCCGATTTCTCAAGATATTTCTCGCCTTGAGCCTGCTTTACAGTAGACCCATGATCGTCATTCACAACATTTAGAGAAACCAATCCGTCTTTCCTTTTTGGATTCTTAATAATCAAAGCAAGATTCACCAGATTTACAATATTATCCGGATTAGATATTGGAATCAATATATTTTCTTCACCTTTTGTTTCTCCAACTTTTTCTTGTGCCTCATTATTGATCGCTATTTTCCTTGATGCACGTTCGGTTACAAATGAACTGACAATAGTCGTTATTAGAATCATCAATATGGTTCCATTCAACACATCATCATTTAGCAAACGCTCTCCATTATTCATAATAATATCATGCCCAATCAGAACTGCAGCTAGAGATGCTGCAACCTTTGCACTACTCAATCCGAATATGATTCTTCTTTCGTTAGAGTTCATTCTATAAAGCTTCTGAGTAATAAAAGCTGCAATCCACTTGCTTACTAAAGGAACCAAAGTCATAACAATTGCCACTTCAAATGCTTTGCCTTCCATGAAGAAGCTTTTCACATCAATAATCATCCCCACTCCAATAAGGAAATAAGGTATAAAGAGAGCATTACCTACAAATTCCACATGATTCATTAGCGGAGAAACATGAGGAATCAAGCGATTGAACACTAATCCAACCAGGAATGCACCCAAAATTCCTTCCAATCCGGCTAATTCCATAATACCAGCACCGAGAAAAAGCATGGCAAGAACAAAAACGAACTGCATTACATTATCCTGATACTGTCGAAAAAACCATCGACCTATGCGAGGGAAGAAGAAAATAATAACAAAACAAGCCAAGGCTATTTTAGCAATAAGTAAGAACCAAAAAACCTGATCTACTTCGGTTTTAAACATTCCGGCTATTATTACCAACACAAATAATGCAAGAATTACAGTTATAGCAGTTCCACCAACCGTAATATTTACGCTCTTTTGCCGGCTAAGTCCATAACGACTGATAATTGGATATGAAACCAAAGTATGTGAAGCAAACATACTGGCCAATAATATGGAAGTTACTATTCCATAATTCAATATCGTCATATTGCTAAATATTCCCAATACAGTTGGTATGGTAAAAGATATTAAGCCAAAAATAAATGCTTTTTTCTTATTTTTCTTAAAATCAGCCATGTCCATTTCAAGACCGGCAAGAAACATAATATAATATAGACCAACTTTTCCAAACAACTCAAAACTGCTATCACGTTCCAAAATATTAAAACCGTGTCCTCCAATTAATACTCCAGCCAAAATCATGCCAATAATATGTGGTATATGCAATCTATCCAGTAATATTGGGGCAAAAAGGATTATTGCCAGTACTAAAAAGAAGATCCAGGTGGGGTCTGTTATGGGTAATTGTAAGCTAAAGTCAAACAAATACATAAGGTAGATATTATTAAATTCACAATCCTCGCACAAAAAAACAAAAAAAAGAGGAGATTACAAAAAAGAGTTAGTAAAAAGAATCACACATGCCTATTTCTGATGATAAGAGCAATGCGCTTTATCTTACCACAGCGAAAGGAAGTTTATACTTTCTTATAGCGCCAGCTAAACTATGCATCTCAACGTACGCAATATATAAACCTACCCGGCAAGTGCTTTTATCTTCTTGTTTTCCGTCCCATTCAATCATTCCTTCAGCTGAGAGTTCTATATTTTTGCCTAAAGAACAAACCTCACGACCTGATGCTTCAAAAATTTTAATATTAGCAACAGTTCTCTCTTCAGAAAGCAGATAGCGAATCTGCAATTTATTGCTTTCACTACTTTCTGGTGAAAAAGATTTCTTTTCTAGCCAAAACTCAGCATCAGTCTTATCATTGTTACTTATAGTACATTTATTCGGAGCACCAGGAGTTCCATATCCAGAAGAAAAAGAAGCAGACATCCAGTTTGAAGGTTCGGAAGAAAGTAATTCCGGACTTTTCTTTTCCAGAGCAACACCACTTCTATCCGTCAATGATGTAGTGTGCATTGATTCAGAATAAGTCATTTCATCGAGCAAATCTCCTTTTGCTGAAATCAAAAACAATTTTCCTTCTTTGTTGGGTAAATCTGGCAGATTTGCTATTTGTATACCTTTAGAGATATCACATTTATATTGAGATGAAACCTTATCAATCTTATTAGTAAAGAAGATTTCTGTATGTGGGATGAAACTTTCAGATGTACAATTCAAAGAGATCGGTTCAGAACGAGTTCCATCCTCTTTTTGGTAAGAAAGAAACAACTGATTAAAAGGCAACACTTTTTCTGAGACATTGCTCAATTCAATATATGGAACACCTCCTGAGCGAGGATTAAAAAGCACCTCATTAAATAACACATCACCTGTTTCAATCTGTTCGGGAATAGAAATATTCAACATAATAGGATCCATAAGAGTATTCCCTGAAACATCAATCAAATTATGCAACTTAATTTCTACTTTTTCACCTGCTTTTAAAGAACTATTTAGAATCAATTTCACATTCCTTCCGCAAGGATAATCAGGAATAACTTTATTAAAAGAAATGGCAGAGTTTAAACTAGTATAATTATCTAGTCGACCAAGTGAGATAACATTCATTGGTTTACTAAAATTTATCACTAGTGTATCTGACGATTGAGTAAAAGAAGAAAGAACATCTATCTTTGCTTTATCAGGCAAACTCTTTTTTAGAGAATTAGCCTTCCCAGGAGTTCCCCCTTTCAAATCATTTGTTGCACACCAGTTTGCTGCATCATTAGAAAGATTATCGGGATCAATACATTCTAAAGAATATCCCCCATCCTTCTTTTTATTATCTTTATACCAGGAATCTGTATACTCCACCCAGGAGATAAGACTACCATATTCATCTTCCAGCCAAAGAAGCTTACCCGTATTTAACAAAGCTGGGAATGAAGATACTCCGGTAACTGAAATTCCTTTTGCAGCCCATAAATCCTTGTACTTTTGATTACAAAGAACAATATAGTTTTTAGCATTTATTGTTATATCTGGCAAAAGATATTTTTTGCCTCCATAATTCAGAGTGCATTTTTTAAGAGAAATAACATTATCTGTTCTGTTGTACAGCTCAATATATTCCGATTCGGGTAGTCCGCTTATTCCCTTTGGATTAACCATTATTTCATTGAAGATAATAGAACCAAATTCTATAGTATTTGCCTCACAAACAGCGGTTTTATTTAAAATTTCATTAAAAAAAAGCTTGTTCGCGAATACAAAACAACAAAAAGAGTATAAAAAACAAATAATAAATGCAATTCTTTTCATTTTATCTCATCTAATATTGCAAAATGTTATATTTTTGCAGCTGAATTCATACCAGCTGTAAAGGTATGATAAAAAAGGTATTAATTACAACTAAAGAAAAGAAAAGATGAAAGTAGCTATCGTTGGTGTAAGCGGCGCAGTAGGTCAAGAGTTCCTACGAGTCCTCGATGAAAGAAATTTCCCTATGGATGAGTTAGTATTGTTCGGTTCCAAACGTAGTGCCGGAAGTAAATACACTTTCCGCGGTAAACAGATCGAGGTCAAACTATTACAACACAACGACGACTTTAAAGGTGTAGATATAGCCTTTACTTCTGCCGGTGGGGGTACTTCATTAGAATTTGCAGAAACTATAACTAAATATGGTGCTGTGATGATTGATAACTCCAGCGCTTTCCGTATGGAAAAAGATGTTCCTTTAGTAGTTCCTGAAGTGAATCCGGAAGATGCAAAAGATCGTCCACGTGGCATTATTGCAAATCCAAACTGTACAACAATTCAGATGGTAGTAGCTCTAAAAGCTATTGAGAAGATCTCTCATATTAAAAAAGTTCATGTATCTACTTACCAGGCTGCAAGTGGTGCCGGTGCTGCTGCTATGGACGAACTATACGAACAATATCGTCAGGTATTAGCTGGTGAAGAAGTTACAGTTGATAAATTTGCATATCAGTTGGCATTCAACTTGATTCCTCAGGTTGATGTATTTACAGACAATGGATATACTAAGGAAGAAATGAAGATGTATAATGAAACCCGCAAGATTATGCACTCTGATATAGAGGTAAGTGCAACTTGTGTTCGTGTACCATCTTTAAGAGCTCACTCTGAAAGTACATGGATTGAAACAGAACGTCCTATTTCAATTGAAGAAGCTCGCGAAGCATTTGCAAATGGAGAAGGTTTGGTATTACAAGACAACCCTGCAAAGAAAGAATATCCTATGCCATTATTTATTGCAGGAAAAGATCCAGTATATGTAGGCCGTATCCGCAAAGATCTGACAAATGAAAACGGTCTAACTTTCTGGACAGTAAGTGATCAGATTAAAAAAGGTGCTGCTTTGAATGCTGTACAAATTGCCGAATATCTAATTAAGGAAAAAAATATTTAATTGATTATCAGGCACAAAAGTGTCATTTTTATGATTAAAAACATCAGAAATTTGTGTAAAAAGGTCAACCCTTCTACACAAATTTCTTTTTTTTCTGCATACATTTGCATCTAAAGACCGCCATAAATGTCTTTGTAAAAATAACGGTCTTACTAATTAATTAATCATATTTTCAAGTAAACATGGAAAACAAAAACAAGATTTCCGGGGAAATACACTCACATACCGGCGTAGAAGTTGCGCGCTGTTATCAATGTGGTAAGTGTACAGCCGGGTGTGTTCTTGCTTCAGAAATGAACTTTCCGCCAAGTTATTTGATGCGACTGTTGCAGACAGGAACAGAGGAAAACTATGACAGAATACTTCGTTCCAATACGATTTGGCTTTGTCTGAACTGCGAAAACTGTTTAGGTCGATGTCCGATGGAAATCGATATTCCTAAAATTATGGATTATCTTCGTGAGCAATCGCTCAACAAGAAAAAAATTAATCGCGATGCAAATCCGATTGTTTCTTTTCACAAGTCATTCCTTGATTCCATTAAGTACACCGGGCGGCTTTATGAGATTGGTTTAATTGGAGCGTTTAAAGCTCGCACTTTCCGTCTCACTCAAGACGTAAAATTAGCTCCTAAGATGTATTTGAATGGAAAATTAAATCTAATGCCAGAAATGATAAAAGACAAGAAAGGTATTAGAGAAATTTTTTCTAAGACGATTGATAACCCTAAGACTAAAAATAAATGAAAATAGGTTTTTATCCGGGTTGCTCACTCAAAGGATCATCCCGCGAATACAATGAATCGGTAGTAGCGATTGCCAAAGCTTTAGACATTGAATTAGTGGAAATTAAAGACTGGAACTGCTGTGGTGCAACAGCTGCCCATTCAATGAGCGAAGAACTCTCACTTTCACTTCCTGCCAGAATATTAGCACTTGCTGAAGCACAGGGATTAAAAGAAGTTGTTGTACCGTGTGCTGCTTGCTATAACCGATTAATGGTTACTCAGCATGAACTAAAAGATAATAATAAAAGAGAACGAGTTACTGATATTATCAAGATGCCATATAATGGAGATCTTAAAATAATCAATGTATTGCAAATGTTGGAAACTTATGCAATGGACAAAATCCAGGAGAAAGTAACCAAACCATTTGCTCACAAAGTAGCTTGTTATTATGGATGCTTATTGATACGTCCACATAAAATATTACAATTTGACCGCGTAGAAGATCCACAAAGCATGGATGCTATGGTTAAACTAATAGGTGGAACTCCTATTAGCTGGGCTTTCAAAACTGAATGTTGTGGTGCTGGATTATCGGTTTCACGCACTGACCTTGTTGCAAAACTATCTGGAAATATTCTGAAAGATGCAGCAGAACGCGATGCAAAGGCTATTATTGTAGCTTGTCCTATGTGCCAGTCTAATCTGGATATGCGCCGCGGAGCTATCAACGAAACTTTAAGTAACCCTTCTGACATTCCTGTAATCTTTATCACTCAGGCTATTGGTCTTGCGTTAGGCCTCAGCCCGAAAGAATTAGGATTGGAACGTCATTTTGTAAATGTAAAATTGTAATAGTATGTCAAAGATAGGAGTTTTTATCTGCCACTGCGGTGAAAATATCAGTGCTACAGTCGATTGCGAGAAAGTAGCACAGGAAATCGGGAAGGTGGAAGGCGTAGAATATGCCATTGACTATAAATATATGTGTTCCGATCCGGGACAGACCCTGATCAAGGATGCTATCAAAGAACATAACCTTGACGGTGTGGTTGTTGGTTCTTGTTCACCTCGTATGCACGAGCCTACTTTCAGAAAGGCATGTGCCGAAGCCGGACTTAACCCTTATTTATGTGAAATAGCCAATCTTCGTGAACACTGTTCATGGGTGCACGAAAAGAGTGAAGCTACAACAGAGAAAGCATTTGACCTTGTAAAAATGCTAGTAGAAAAGGTTAAGCGCAATAAACCATTAGATTCCATTAAAGTACCTATCACAAAGAAGGCTTTGGTTATTGGTGGTGGTATTGCCGGTATCCAGGCCAGTCTTGATATTGCAAATGCAGGTCACAAGGTTATTTTAATTGAAAAAGATCCGTCAATCGGAGGTCACATGTCTCAGTTATCTGAAACATTCCCTACCCTTGACTGTTCTCAATGTATCCTTACTCCACGTATGGTGGAAGTTGCTCAGCATCCTAATATCACTTTGTATACTTATGCCGAACTTGATAGTCTTGAAGGATTTATCGGTAATTTTACTGCTAAAATCAGACTAAAAGCTAAAAGCGTAGATCATAGTAAATGTACTGGTTGTGGCGCTTGTCTGCAAAAATGTCCTCAGAAAAGAATTCCTAGTGAATTCAATGCCGGACTTGGTACACGTACTGCTATTTATGTTCCATTCCCACAGGCTGTTCCTAACAAGCCTGTAATTGACCGTGAACATTGTAACTATTATAAACGCGGTAAATGTAAGATTTGTGAAGCAACTTGTCCTACCGGAGCTATTGAATGGGATAAAGAAGATGAAATCCTTACAGAACAGGTAGGTGCAATTGTTATCACAACAGGGTTCAATGTAAAAGGTACCGACTTCTTCCCAGAATATGGTTACGGACAATATAAAGATGTGATCACTGGTTTGCAGTTCGAGCGTCTTGCATCGGCTTCTGGACCAACTTTAGGAGAAATTCGTCGTCCATCAGATGGTACAATTCCTAAGAAGATTGTCTTCATAGCTTGTGCCGGATCACGTGACGAAGCCAAAGGTATTCCTTATTGCTCTAAGATTTGCTGTATGTATACAGCTAAACATGCAATGCTTTATCAACACAAAGTACATGATGGTGAATCAACCGTATTCTATATGGATATTCGTGCCGCCGGTAAAAACTATGAAGAGTTTGTTCGCCGTGCCATCGAAGAAGATCACGTAAACTATGTTCGCGGACGTGTTGCCAGAGTATATGAAAAGAATGGTAAATTAATTGTTAAAGGTGTAGATACACTACTTAGCGGACAGCAAGTGGAAATTGAAGCCGATATGGTTGTGCTTGCTACTGCCGGTGTTGCCAATTGCGGCGCAGAACAGCTGGCTCAGAAGATGCACGTTTCTTATGACCCATATCACTTCTTCGCAGAAGCTCACCCAAAATTGAAACCTGTTGAAACAAATACTGCGGGTATCTTCCTTGCCGGAGCTTGTCAGGCACCAAAGGATATTCCTGAAACAGTAGGTATGGCATCGGGTGCAGCAGTAAAAGTTGCCGGACTATTCTCTAACAATGATTTGGTTCGTGAACCACTTATTGCCGTGGTTAACCGTTGTGCTCCTCCACAGTTCAGTACTTGTGTGGGTTGCTTCATGTGCCAGACTGCTTGTCCGTACAATGCAATTGAGCGCGAAGAGATCAAAGGTAGAGATGGAAAAGTAATTAAAACAGTTGCCAAGGTTAACCCGGGACTTTGTCAGGGTTGCGGAACCTGTGTTGCTTTCTGCCGTTCTAAATCAATCGATATCCAAGGTTACTCAAACGAACAGATGTTCGCTGAAGTGATGTCTTTATTGAATCATTAACAGATAAACCATGAACAATAATAATTCAGAATTTGAACCCAAGATCGTAGCTTTTGTATGCAACTGGTGTACTTATGCAGGAGCCGACTTAACGGGTACAAGCCGATTAAAATATGCTACGAACGTAAAAATCGTTCGTTTCCCATGTACCGGACGTATTGACTTTATGCTCCTTCTTAAAGCATTTGCTCAGGGAGCCGACGGGGTAATCGTTTCAGGCTGTCACCCTAACGACTGTCACTATACAAGTGGTAACTTCCACGCGCGCCGTCGTTGGATTACATTCCGCGGATTGCTGGACTTTATGGGTATCGACGTACGTAGAATCCAATACTCATGGGTTTCAGCTGCCGAAGGTGCAAAATGGGCCGATGTAGTTAATACTACCGTTGCCAATATCCGTGAGCTGGGTCCTTACACAGAATATCAAAAAGTTGCCGACTATTTAGATAAGGAGGAATATAATGGATAAGTTGAGAGAAAAAGCCGCCGCATTACTTGCCGACGGAACCGTAAGTTTGGTTTTAGGTTACGAAGAAGGAACCAATAAACCCCGTCCTGTATTCTGTCACACAGCCGAGCAAGCTTCTAAACTGGTATATAGCAGCCAATGTATAAACAACCTGGCCGTTTATCTCACTAAGAAAGATATTATGGGCGCTGGTAAGGTAGCAGTTATTGCAACTATCCCAACTCTTAGAAGTATTCTTCAACTATCTGTTGAGAACCAGTTAAACGAAGATAACCTTGTGGTTATAACTGTAACAGATAAAGACGAGGTAAAACAGTTTGCAAACTTCGCAGAGATCGAAGCTTATATTGCCGATTTCCAGTTGAAACTTGAAGGCAAAGAACAGGAAATTATTAACAAGCTCGAAGGCATGAGCCGTGAAGAACGTTTCAAGTTCTGGATGGAAGAGATGTCTCACTGCTTTAAATGTTATGCCTGTCGTGCAGCTTGTCCACTTTGCTACTGTACAAAATGTATTGTTGAAGAAAACCGCCCACAATGGATTAACCCATGGGCTTCACCTTTGGCAAATATGGAATGGCAGATAAACCGTGCTATGCACATGGCCGGACGTTGTACCGGTTGCGGAGCATGTGGTGATGCTTGTCCGGTAGGTATTCCTATCCATTTGCTTACCCGCAAGATGATAGAAGACCTTGCACCGGAATTTGGTTTCACACCTGGTCAGCCATCTAAGAATGGAAACGCTCTTTCCACTTGGAAAGCAGACGATAAAGAAAACTTTATACGATAAGGAGCCATGGAAACAAAATATATCAGTAAAAACGGACTGAATGAATGGTTCAGCCAGATTGTAAAAAGCGGAAAACGTGTTTATGCACCGGTTGAAGAGCGCGGAAAAGTAGAATTTAAGAAAGTTCAGGCTCTCAGCGAAGTTGCCGAAGAATATATTCAGACTACACAGTCTATAAAATCGGCTGTATTCCCTCGTGCCGAAGTTTTATTTTCATACGAGAAAGAAAATGGCAATGTAAAGGTAGAGGACTTTAATCCTGATACAGTAAAAGAAACTGTTCTCTGGAAAGTTCATCCATGCGATGCAGCAGGATTTAAACCATTGACTGCTATCTTTAACTGGGATTACACAGATAAATTATACAACGCCCACCTGGAGAAAACTACTCTGGTTACATTCAGTTGTGCTAAAGCAGACAAGAGCTGTTTCTGTACAAGTGTGAATGGTGGACCGGGTAATACTTCAGGAAGCGACGTTCTACTGACTATGCTTCCAGACGGAGGAGCCATCGTTGAGATCCTTACTCCTAAAGGCGAAGCATTGGTACAACTCGCAGCCTCAGCATTTGAGAATGATAAAGGCGAAGATAAATCTAAGTATTTAGCAGATGTACCTTTGGCTTTCAATCTTGAAGAAGTAAGAGCTCGTCTTGCTACAGCATTCGACAGTCCGGTATGGAAAGAGCAATCAGAACGTTGCCTTGGTTGCGGTGCCTGCGCATTTGTTTGTCCAACCTGCGCTTGTTTCGATATTCAGGAAGATGCCCACGGCTCTAAAGGAAAGCGTATCCGCTGCTGGGATTCATGCGGATTCTCTTTATTCACTTTGCATACATCAGGACACAATCCTCGTGCCGTACAAAGTCAACGCTGGCGTCAACGCATCTTGCACAAGTTCTCTTACATGCCCGATCGCCTCAGCGTATTTGGTTGTACAGGCTGTGGACGTTGTTCACGCGCTTGTCCTGTAGATATGAATATACTTGAACATATAACTTCAATTTCAAAAAAATGAGCGAACAAAATATATATCTTCCACACCTGATGACTATTGAAAAGATCACCAATGAAGCTCCGGGTGTGAAAACATTTAAACTGAAATTTCAGAATGAAGAAGATGCCAATGCTTTTAGCTTTAAAGCCGGACAATTTGGAGAATATTCTGCATTCGGAGAAGGAGAATCTACTTTTTGTATAGCTTCATCTCCTATGCGCAAGGGGTATATTGAGTGTACCTTCCGTGTGGCTGGAAAGAATACAACCGGACTTGCTGCTTTGGAAGAAGGAAGTACCATGGGATTCCGTGGCCCTTTCGGAAATACATTCCCAATTGACGAATGGAAAGGAAAGAACCTTTTATTCATTGCCGGAGGTATCGCTTTACCACCTATGCGCTGCGTAATTTGGAATGCACTCGACCTTCGTGAAAACTTCAAGGATATTACCATAGTCTATGGAGCTAAATCGGTAAACGACCTCGTTTATAAGCACGAATTAAAGGAATGGGAAGAGCGTCCGGATGTAAATCTTGCAACTACTGTAGACCCAGGAGGCGAAACACCTGATTGGAAAGGTGAAATTGGCTTTGTTCCTTCTGTAGTTGAAAAAACTGCTCCATCTCCAGAGAATACCATTGCTATTGTATGTGGTCCTCCTATTATGATAAAGTTTACCTTCCCTGTCTTAGAGAAATTAGGCTTTAAAGACGATCAGATTTACACTACATTGGAAAACCGTATGAAGTGCGGCGTAGGTAAATGCGGCCGTTGTAATGTAGGCAAACTTTACGTATGCAAAGACGGACCTGTATTCAGCAAAGAGCAATTAAATAACATTCCTGCTGAAGAATATTAATCGTATTACGATTCCTAATAAGCAACAAAGCGGAGACAGTGCTAAACATTGTTTCCGCTTTTTGTTTTTACACTCTAAACGTATCATATTACAGTTTAAAAGATAAAATAATTTTTGTATAAAATTATCAAGTAAATTAATCTACTATAATTAAAATATATATAACTTTGATTCGAAAAATAAAATGCACGCAGGAACAAACAATAAAAAGCTGATTATTAATCAACTAATCAAAAATAAACATCTACAAATACTACAATTATGAATGAATCAAACATAAAAGATTTAAGAAAAAAAGATAAAAGACCAAGAAAAAAGATAACTACTATCGCAATCTATACCATAATATCAATAATAGTTTCATTGATTGCAATTGACATTTATAACAGTAGAGACGACATTGTTGCCGGTTTTAAAGATGGTTATCAAGAGGGGTTACATATGAAATAAGAAAAATATAAGTGAACTCTCCATATGATATATACCGATAAAACAAAAAGCTTCTCAATAAAAAAAGTAAATAAATACATAAGAGATTCCAGAACTGTTTCTTCCATACTAATTGTTGGATCAATTTTAAGTTTCATATATTTCATAGTATGGTTTATTTCATACAAAATTCTAAACGGCTGGGATATAGTTCTTGACGGTGACCCCAACGCTTCGCTTTTGAAAGGCCCACTTTATATAACAGTTTTAGAAACCATGATTATTGGCCCTATAATAGAAACATTAATTTTTCAAAAGTTTCTCTATTTTATCGCCACATTATTCAGTTGGTTCAGGCATAATAAATGTAGAATTGTAATATTGGGCGCTTTCATTTTTGGCTTAGCACATTTTTTCACTCTATTATATATTATCACAACAGCAATAACCGGAGCTTTCTTTATGTATTTGTATGTAATAAAACAACATAGACATGCATACTGGAGTGTAGTTATCCTACATTCAATGATTAATGGATTAGCTATTTTTCTTAATTATTTAGACAGCTAACATCTTGCCTATGTGTTTTTACTACTCAGCTATATAAAACATAAATAATAAAATTATTTAAGATATTGTTATCACGATATTACATCAAACAAGACAGCATCGTATTAATTTAATATAAACAAATGAGCAAATCTGTTACAATTAAAATTTATATCTTTTTACGCAAGCAGCCTCTTTATCTTTTTATAGCATTCATTCTTATATTTAACTTAGCTATTAGTATTATAATCTCATTTATCGGAATAGATTTAAATACAGAAGAGATTTTTAGCTCAAAATCTTTTATAACATTATTGTTTTTAGCATGCATTATCGCTCCTTTGTTTGAAACACTTCTGATTCAATATTTTCCTATGGAATTGTTTAAAAACAGATTTAAAAAAAGAACTCTAGTAAGGATTCTTTTATCATCACTCTTATTTTCCATAGGCCATACATACAACTTTTATTATATGCTTGTTATGTTTTTCATGGGAATATCGCTTGCTACAACTTATGCTATCCAAAGAAAAAAGCATAGCAGAACTTATGCTTTCTATGCAGTATGTCTTACTCACTGTTTATGGAATTTTTTTGTATTGCTTGAATTCATGTTATAATATCATGTCCGTATGCATAAAATAAAATATTTAAGGTCATATCTATTTTTCCTGATATTTGAAACTATATCAGGATATACTAACACCCATGCACAATCAATCACTATCTCCGGCACAATAACCAATGCAGAGAAAGGTACAAAAGCAACTAATATCAGCGTTTTTACCAAACGTCCCAAGATTGGAACAATTTCCGACAGCAAAGGATATTTCAAGTTGAATCTCCCCTCTTCATGCTTAAACAAATATCTCTATTTTACAGGAGTAGGATTTCAAAAAGACAGTATACTAATTTCGGAGAATTCATCATTAAATATAAAGCTACAGCCACAGGCATATACTTTAAAAGAAATCTATATTATGCCAGACAGCACTTTGCTTACTCTTTTACGAAAGGCATACCTTAGAATACCAGAAAACTATCCTGCAAAGCCTTCATTATATACCGGCTTTTATAGAGAAAGTGTACAAGACGAAAACTATCAGCAAGCATATCTTGCGGAAGCAATGCTTTCTATCTACAAAGACTCTTATATAAAAAAGAAAGCAGAACCCGGAGAAGTTGAAATTCTGAAATCAAGAAAAAAAGAGATCAGCAGCAGTGGACTTCTGTATTATGGCGGGCCATTTGTTCCTATAAATGGTGATGCCGTTTTACAACGAAAAGATTACATTAATCCTCAGCATTTCAAAGCATACAAATATAAATTCAACGGAATAAAGGAATCTGAAGGACATGAATTTTATGATATATCTTATACCAGCTCAAAAAGTGACTCAACGGTGTTCAAAGGAAGAACACTAATAGATAAACAAAGCTTGGCTTATGTTTATTTTGAGAGAGATCTTGAGAATTATCAGACTACAAACCTTAGAATTAAAGGAGTTGAGTCTCATTCAAAAGTTACATATGAAAAGCAGAATGATAAATATTACCTTAAGCAATATGAAAATAGTAACATTGAAAAAAATCTATTGAACGGGAAAAATATTAATTCTACTATCGATTATATTACTACCGATGTAAAATTAGATTCTGTTAAACCTATACCTTTTGAAAGGAGACTAGGATTCTTTGAGCCGTTTATGCAAAAGACTGATGATTACAACAAAAAAGGTTGGACAGACTATGATGAGCTGAACAGTGCATTATCTCAGAAGAGTGAACTCCAATTTTCAACATCAACCGCAGAACAGATTTTCAACACGAAAAGTTCTAAGAAGCTAGTATTTACAAATAAGTTACTAAAGATTCTGTTGAAACTAAACTTTGAATATGGCTTGTCATTTAATACTGTAAACCTCAACAGTAATAATTATAATTTTATCTTTAATCCAGGAGGTGGATTGCAACAGTTTACTATTAATAAGCAACAGCCTTCCAGAAAAGAAGCGGTAGTTATTCAAAGTCTTATAGGATATCGTTTGAACAAAAATCTTAGTATTTTTATTATTGCTGTCCGGTAAAACTTCTTAGATTCCCAAAATAAAGGGCTGAGTTTTTTGATTAACTCAGCCCAAATTGTCTATATTCGTTTCGACCAAAAAATCCTTATAGACATGGGCAAAAGTATGAATTTTACCGGACAGCCGGTTCTCTCACAGCTATTAAAATTAATCGATAAGCAAAAAATCTTAGATTTAAGTCGAAAAATGGGCTGTGAACGTTATGTTAAGAGCTTGGACGGCTATACTCATCTTGTGGTTATGCTTTTTGGTGTGCTCAAACACTTTGATTCCTTACGTGAACTGGAGATTGGAATGCTTGCGGAAGCAAATAAGCTGCAACACCTTGGAATCGATTACATGGTTAGGCGTAGCACCTTAGCAGAAGCTAATAAAAGACGTTCTCAAGAGTTTTTTGCCAACATCTATTCTATGTTATTGGAACAATATGGGCCTTTTTTAGCGGACAGCCGCCCACGAAAAGAACAGAAAGATTGGGAACGTCTGCTTTTTATGATGGATTCTACTACAATCAGCCTGTTTGACAATATTCTTAAGGGTGTTGGTCGTCATCCAAAAAGCGGAAAAAAGAAAGGCGGTCTAAAAGTCCACACGGTAATGCGCTATTTAGTGGGTGTTCCTATGGTTGTTCAGTTGACATCTGCAGCCAAGCATGACCATTATCTGCTCAAAGAGGTTCATCTACCCCAAGACACCACTCTTGCCATGGATCGTGCCTATATTGACTATGCACAATTCCAACGATTGACTGAAGAGGGGGTCTGTTATGTTACGAAAATGAAGAAAAACCTGACATACAAAGTATTGAAATCCACCACTTATGTTAATCCTAAAGGTTTGGTAACGCATACCGACCAGCATATCATCTTTGAAAAAGGCGACTTACAACATGCTTCCAGGCGAGTAGAATTATGGAGCGATAACAAAAAGAAATCCGAGGTATTGCTAACTAATAATTTCGAACTCTCAGTTGAGGATATTGAAGAAATTTACAAGCGGAGATGGGCTATTGAAATTTTATACAAACAGCTCAAACAGAACTTTCCGCTACATTTCTTCTATGGTGACAGTGTCAATGCCATAGAAGTGCAGACATGGGTAGTTCTCATTGCTAATTTGCTGTGTACAATCATGCAACGTAAACTTAAAAGACACTGTTCTTTCTCTAACTTGGTTACCATGACCAGACTTATGCTAATGTACTATATCGATTTCATTGCCTTTCTTGAAAAGCCCGAAAAGGATTGGGAACATATTCTTCAAAAAGCCAATTATGAACCTCCAAATATTGAACCCATATTAGAACTTGATTTTGATTAGGGGGGCTTATTCTAAAAAAAAGACATTCCGAACCGCCATTTTATAGGCGATTCGGATGATTCTTTATGCTTTTTAAAGTTTTAACGGACAGCAATATATTTTTATAAAAGGAACAGATGATTACTTTAACAGTGATATTTCATCGGACGAACATTATTATGGCATTCAATACAGAAAGAACTTAAAAAGTAACGGCCGACCACTATTCTTTGAACCCTCAATTGCTTACTGTTCAAAAGATTATTTCGTAAATCTGGGGACATATAGTAATCCCACTTCATTTCACTTTGGAGGGGAGAAGATTGATGCAAGAAGGATTGCATTTGCTTATGGTCTGCAACAAAAAACAATAGCTCCGCAAATTGCTTTTTCTAAAAGAATTAGTCGGTTTACCAGTCTGAAGATATTTGGAACTTATAACATACCTCTTGACACAAAGAAAGCATTCAGAATAAAAGAAAAGAGCGGATTCTTTCTCTCAAGAAAGAGTGCAATAGCCGGTTTTGAGAACAATAAGTCTATAATTAACAACAGCGAACAGGATATTTGGAATTCATTGAAGATTAACCGTTTTCAGGTGGGATTTACAATAAGCTTGCTTTAACATAAAAATAAATGAGAACTATTACACAACAGACTAAATTCGCTACACATGGTTCAATCGCTTCAACTGTTCCTTGTATAACCCTTATCATTCTAGGAATAATATTCCCTAACAGTTTATATTTTCTATTAGCATTTCCTTCAAATCTTTTCCTATGATTAGTTTTAATACAAATACGATTTCAAATAAATTAAAGGATTTATCTTATCCTTATTTTATACTATTATTTACTTTTTTTTGCAAAATTAGTTCTGCACTTTTAGCATATTCGGCTATTATAATATCTAAAAAAATGGGATATATTATTAATTTCAACAATCAAAGTTGGCTTGATATCTTAATTTTGGGTATTTTATTTGCCCCTATAATTGAGACAATAATTTTTCAAGCTGGAATATATCATTTATTGAATTCTATCCCTTTCTTCCGAGATTATAACAATAGAATAATACTTATCGGAGGATTAATTTTCGGACTCTGTCATGCATATAATATTATTTACATAATATCAGTTATACCGACAGGCATGTTACTTATGTATGTATATATAATACGACAAAAAAATAATGATGCCTTTTTAAGTGTATTTTTAATACATTTAATATGTAATATTATAGTACTAATATTCAAATTAGCAAACTAATTTTTTCAAAGACCATAAACATAATTAAGATAAAAAAAAGGAACAAGATTAATACCATTGCAATTGGAATCAGAATAACAATTATAATCGGGTGGTTCATCATTGACTTTTATTACGGAAAGGACGATTTTGTTGATGACTTCAACAAAGGTTATCAAGAAACATGATAAAGAAACTCTTTTTATTAATCGGATTAGTTCTTACTATCTTACTTATTGTATGGGAATTCTATCTCATCCCCAACTTCAAAGAAAATATAATTGAATGGGGAAGTTATCTCTTTATTGTACCAATGATCTTTTGCTATGCTGCATTTTTTTCTGAAACCTGAAAAGGAAAACCCAGCAAGTATTATCAGTGGAAGCGCTTTGGGAGTGATAATATCAATAGCACTAGGTATTCATTTATCGGACAACATTTGAGTCTATAAAGCTTGCGTAGCCATTGCCGGAGCATCAATAACATGGGGGATAACCAGAAAATTAAAATACAAGTAAAAAATGTAACGAGCAACCGTACTTCAACAAAACGCTCCATACTTTTTTTGCTTTTACATTCACGGATTTCTCTGTCCACCCGGGTGTACAGACCTCCTACACCCGGATCTACCCCAAAGGTACACCCGGGTGGACATCCTTATTACACCCGGGTGGAAGATATACTCTTCCGGGCTACTTTCCTGTATAACAAACACTTGCTTTGAAATAATAATGCCAGAAAAACAAAAGCGCTAGATTGCTAGATCACCGCTAGATCAATTTGGGTTGATCTAGCAGCTATATTCTACTCATTTACAATCCATTAAATGGACACTGCTAGATCGCTAGATCATTTTCCTGTTTCTTATTTTTCTGAAAGAAAATCCGGGGGATAAAATAGCTTGTAGTATGGCAATATATTAAAAATTAACAGACCGTTTTAAGTTAAAAAAGACCTGTTGAAAACTTACTGAAATATTTTTCTTAAAAAAAGTGGGGAATTGTGGAGAAATGTGTAATTTTACAGTCTCAAACTATATAGTAAACTTGATGGATCGATTTTTGGGTAATATTGAAGCCAAAGCAGATGTAAAAGGTCGCCTTTTTATTCCTGCTTTATTCAGGAAACAGCTCCAAGCTGCCGCCGAAGAAAGGCTGATTATGCGCAAAGATACCTATCAAGACTGTTTGGTTCTTTACCCCGAAAGTGTTTGGAATGAAGAACTTAACGAATTACGCGGACGCCTCAACAAGTGGAATCCTACTCACCAACAAATATTCAGGCAGTTTGTTTCCGATGTAGAAATTATTACACCAGACAGTAACGGACGAATTCTTATTCCAAAACGTTACATGCAAATGGCCGGCATCACAATTGATGTCAGATTTATTGGAGTGGACAATACTATTGAAATATGGGCGAAAGCAAAGGCGGATAAACCGTTTATGAATCCCGAAGAGTTCGGCCGGGAGCTTGAAAAAGTAATGAACAATAAAGTTATTAACGAATTAAAACCACCAACAACAGAATGAACGAAGAAATAACATACCATGTACCGGTGCTCCTCAAAGAGAGTGTAGACGGGATGAATATCCAGCCCGGAGGGACGTATGTAGACGTAACTTTCGGTGGTGGCGGACATTCAAAAGAAATTTTAAGTCGCCTTGGTAAGAGCGGCACACTCCTGGGATTTGATCAGGATGAGGATGCAGAAAAGAATATTGTGGATGATAAACGTTTCATCTTTGTGCGCAGTAACTTTCGTTACCTACATAATTTTCTGCGATATCACAACATTGACAAGGTAGACTCTATCCTTGCCGATCTGGGCGTTTCTTCTCATCACTTTGACGACAGTGAAAGAGGTTTTTCTTTCCGTTTCGACGGGAAACTGGATATGCGAATGAACAAGCGTGCCGGAATTACTGCTGCCGAGCTGGTTAATACTTACGAAGAGGAACGTTTGGCCGATATTTTCTACTTATACGGTGAGCTGAAAAACAGTCGCAAACTGGCTTCGGTTATTGTAAAATCTCGTGCATCAAAGCATATCGAAACCATTGAAGATTTTCTTTCAATTATAAAACCTCTTTTCGGAAGAGAAAGAGAAAAAAAAGAACTGGCAAAGGTTTTCCAGGCTTTGCGTATTGAAGTTAATCAGGAGATGGAAGCATTGAAAGAGATGCTACTTGCTGCTACCGAAGCATTAAAACCGGGCGGAAGACTGGTGGTAATTACTTATCATTCATTAGAAGACCGAATGGTTAAAAATATAATGAAGACTGGCAATGTAGAAGGTAAACAGGATCAGGATTTCTTCGGTAACCTGAATACGCCTTTCAAACTTGTAAACAACAAGGTAATTGTACCAGACGAAGACGAGATTGTACGCAATCCACGTTCCAGAAGCGCCAAATTAAGAATTGCAGAAAAGAAATAGGAATTATGAACGAGAACGAAGAGATTAAAACAGAACAGACTCAGGAAAATGGCAACCGTAAGGATGCCAAGGCTAAGGGTATGTCTCTAAAAAGTATTCTTGGAGGTGATATCCTGGCCAATGACTTTTTTCGTCGCCAGACAAAATTACTGGTTCTTATCATGGTTTTTGTGATTTTCTATATCAGTAACCGTTACTCGTGCCAGCAACAGTTGATTGAAATTGACCGTTTGGAACAGCAGCTTACTGATATTAAATACGATGCACTGACTCGTTCTTCCGAATTAATGGAAAAAAGCAGGCAATCGAGAATAGAAGAATATGTATCAACTCAGGAAAGTGAACTTCAAACAGCCACTAATCCTCCATATTTAATTAAGAAATAAAAAATGGCTGTTGATAAAAGAAGCATAATGACTCGTTACTTCTTCATCATTTTATTGATGGGGCTAGTTGGTGTTGCCATTGTTGTAAAGGCTGGTATTATTATGTTTGCCGAAAGACAATACTGGAAGGATGTAGCCGATCGTTTTGTTAAGGAGAATGTAATTGTTCATCCTAGCCGGGGAAATATTATTTCTGCCGATGGCAAATTAATGGCCAGCAGCTTGCCGGAATATAAAATTTACATGGACTTTAAAGCCGGTGGAGAGGTAAAAGACAGCATTCTAAGAGACAGCATGAAAGTGATTTGTCAGGGACTTCACAAGATATTCCCCGACATGTCGGCTGCCGAATTTAAATCTCATCTTCAGAAAGGAAGAAAAAAAGGAAGCAGAAGTTACCTTATATATCCTAAACGAATCTCTTATATACAATATAAAGAGGTAAAGAGGTTACCGGTATTCAACATGAACAAGTATAAAGGTGGTTTCCACGAATTAGCTTTCAACCAACGTAAAAAGCCTTTCGGTTCATTGGCAACCCGTACTCTGGGAGATGTCTTTGCTGATACTGCTCAAGGTGCAAAGAATGGACTGGAACTTGCTTACGATACTATCCTGAAAGGTAAAAATGGAATAACTCACCGCCAGAAGGTGATGAATAAATACCTGAACATTACTGATGTTGCCCCTCAGGACGGACTAGACATTGTTACTACCATCGATGTGGGAATGCAGGATATTGCAGAAAAAGCATTAATAGACAAACTGAAAGAAATTGATGCTAGTGTAGGTGTTGCTGTGCTGATGGAAGTTGCAACCGGAGAAGTAAAGGCCATTGTAAATATGACAAAATGTGGTGATGGCAATTACCGCGAAATAAAGAATAATGCTGTATCTGATATGATGGAACCTGGTTCTACATTCAAAACAGCATCTATCATGGTTGCATTGGAAGATGGGAAAATAACTCCTGACGATGGAGTAGATACAGGTAACGGTCAAAAGTTAATGCATGGACGCGTAATGAAGGATCACAATTGGGCAAGAGGTGGATATCAGTATCTAACTGTTCCTGAAATATTGATGGTTTCTTCAAATATTGGAGTTTCCAGTATAATTGACAATGCTTATTTTAATAACCCCAAAAAGTTTGTTCAGGGATTATACAAAGTAGGTATCAATGCAGATCTTCATATTCCAATAAAAGGTGCAGGAAAGGCTTTTATCCGTATTCCAAACAAGGACAACTGGTCTAACACAGCTTTAGCATGGATGTCTATTGGTTACGAGAGTCAAATACCTCCTATCAATACACTTGCATTCTATAATGCAATTGCTAATAATGGCGTAATGATAGCTCCTAAATTTGTAAAGGGAGTAATGAAGAATGGAGAAATGATTCAGGAATTTCCTACTGAAGTAATTAAACCATCAATCTGCTCTGAACGGACGCTGAAACAAGTTCAGTCTATTTTGCAGAGAGTAGTTAGTGAAGGATTGGCTAAGCCAGCCGGTTCTAAACAGTTCCACGTTTCTGGGAAAACAGGTACAGCTCAGATCTCTCAGGGAAAAGGAGGATACAAATCTGGAAAAGTAAGTTATCTGGTTAGTTTCTGTGGATATTTCCCTTCGGAATCGCCTAAGTATAGTTGCATCGTTGCTATACAGAAACCCGGCCTTCCAGCATCAGGTGGTTTGATGGCAGGTAGTGTATTCAGTAAAATTGCAGAAAGAGTTTATGCTAAAAACCTGAGTACGGACTTATCTTTAGCTGTTGATTCGAACTCTGTAGTAATACCGAACGTAAAATCAGGTGAAATAAATGAAACAAAATATGTACTCGATGCTTTAAAAGTGCAAAACCGGGAACAGTTCACTCCTATTGGCTTTGGAAGAAAAGCATGGGGAACAGCTCAGCAAAGTTCTAACTCCGTTATTATTACAGAGAGAATGACTCTTAAAAACTTTATGCCTAGTGTTATAGGTATGGGTGCAAAAGATGCTGTATATTTGCTGGAAAGTAAAGGGCTTAAAGTTGCTCTGTCCGGAATGGGCAAAGTACAATCTCAAAGTATTCCGCAAGGAACAAGAATAGTAAAAGGACAAACAGTAACCATACAATTGAATTAAATAATAATTATGAAATTAGATCAAGTAATAAAGAATATACAAGTGACTAACCTTATTGGTCACTCAGATATTGATCTGAAAGGAATTAACTCTGATTCCAGAAAAGTGGAATCCGGTCATCTATTTGTTGCAGTAAAAGGTACACAAACTGATGGACACTCTTATATATCAACAGCTATTGAAAAAGGAGCAATCGCAGTTTTGTGCGAAGAACTTCCAACTGAGCTTTCCGAGAATGTTACATATATTCAGGTAAAGGATACTGAAGATGCTGTTGGTAAAGCTGCTACTGCATTTTATGGCGACCCAACTTCTAAATTAGAGTTAGTTGGTGTTACCGGAACAAACGGAAAAACCACAATTGCTACATTATTATACGATATATTCCGTCACTTTGGATACAAAGTAGGATTACTTTCTACTGTTTGCAACTATATTGATGATGAAGCTGTACCTGCAACTCATACCACCCCCGACCCTATTAGCTTAAATGAGTTATTGGGAAGAATGGCAGATGCTGGCTGCAAATATGTATTTATGGAAGTCAGCTCACACTCTATCGATCAAAAAAGAATCAGCGGACTTCGTTATGCCGGAGGTATTTTTACCAATCTGACAAGAGACCATTTAGATTATCATAAAACAGTAGAAAATTATCTGAAAGCAAAGAAAAAATTCTTTGACGATCTTCCAAAGGATGCATTTGCTTTGACTAATGTTGATGATAAGAACGGAATGGTGATGTTACAGAACACAAAAGCCAAAACATATACTTATTCATTAAGAAGTCTTTGTGATTTTAAAGGCAAAATCCTTGAAAACCACTTTGAAGGAATGCTGCTTAGTTTCAACGAAAAAGAGCTTGCAGTACAATTTATCGGTAAGTTCAATGCGTCTAACTTATTAGCTGTATTTGGAGCAGCTTGCTTGTTAGGCAAGAAAGAAGAAGATGTTTTACTGGCGCTTAGTACACTTCGTCCGGTAGCCGGCCGTTTCGATTCACTTCGTTCTCCACAGGGATACACGGCTATTGTAGATTATGCTCATACCCCAGATGCGTTGGTAAATGTATTGAGTGCTATTCATGAAATACTCGAAGGCAAAGGGAAAATTATCACTGTAGTTGGTGCCGGAGGTAACAGGGATAAAGGTAAACGTCCTATCATGGCTCAGGAATCAGTAAAAGCAAGTGATAAAGTAATTATCACATCTGATAATCCACGTAACGAAGAACCACAGGATATTATAAATGATATGCTTGCAGGATTGAATGCTGAAGAGCGTAAAAATGTAATCACTATTGTCGATCGCAAAGAAGCTATTCGCACAGCTTGTATGTTGGCACAACCCGGAGATGTAATTCTTGTTGCGGGTAAAGGTCACGAAAATTATCAGGAAATTAAAGGTGTGAAACATCACTTTGATGATAAAGAAGTTCTTAGAGAAGTTTTCGGAAACTAATAAGTTAATACATTAAAGCTTATGTTATACTATTTATTTGAATATCTACATAAATTCGGTTTTCCGGGAGCAGGAGTATTTGGTTATATCTCTTTCCGTGCATTGATGGCTCTTATTCTATCATTGCTTATCTCCTCTATTTACGGAAATAAGTTTATCGATACATTGAAACGTAAACAAATATCGGAAACTCAAAGAGATGCAAGCATTGATCCGTTTAATATAAACAAAGTTGGAGTACCAAGTATGGGTGGTGTTATCATTATTGTTGCCATACTTATTCCTTGCTTGTTACTTGGTAAGCTTACCAATGTATATATGTTGCTGATGCTGGTAACAACAGTTTGGCTTGGAACTCTTGGATTTCTGGATGACTATATTAAAATATTCAAAAAAGATAAAGAAGGACTTCACGGAAGATTTAAAATTGTAGGCCAGATTGGTCTGGGATTAATAGTAGGACTGACTCTTTATTACAGTCCGCAAGTAGTTATCCGCGAAAACATTGAAATAAAACAAGGAAAGCATATTGTAGATGTTATTCATACTAAAAGCAATATAAAATCTACCCAGACAACAATTCCATTCTTTAAAGAGAATAACTTTGATTATGCAGATTTAGTAGGTTTTCTGGGAGAAAAAGCTCAACCAGTGGGATGGATTATATTTGTATTGGTAACAATCTTTGTTGTAACGGCTGTATCCAACGGAGCTAACCTGAACGACGGGATGGACGGGATGGCCGCAGGAAACTCAGCAATTATAGGACTCACGCTTGGAATACTGGCTTACGTGTCCAGTCACTTGGAGTTCGCCAGTTATCTGAATATTATGTATATTCCCGGATGCGAAGAACTTGTAATCTTTATTTGTGCATTTATCGGTGCATTAATCGGTTTTTTATGGTACAATGCATATCCGGCACAAGTCTTTATGGGAGATACTGGTAGCTTAACCATTGGAGGTATTATTGCCGTATTCGCTATTATTATTCACAAAGAATTATTAATTCCTATATTATGTGGTGTGTTCCTCTGCGAAAATTTCTCTGTCATTATGCAGGTTAGCTATTTCAAAAGAGGAAAGAAAAAAGGAGTTCGCCAAAGAATATTCAAACGTACTCCAATACACGACCATTTCCGTACAACGATAGCTCAGCTTGACCCAACTTGTACGTACAAATTCACTAAACCAGCCAATGTATATCATGAATCAAAAATAACTATCCGTTTTTGGATTGTTACCATTTTATTGGCTGCCATAACAATAATAACTTTAAAGATAAGATAACATGCCTAAAAGAATTGTCATATTAGGAGCTGGAGAAAGCGGAGCTGGTGCAGCCGTTTTAGCTAAGAAAGAAGGATTCGATGTTTTTGTATCGGATATGTCTATCATTAAAGACCAGTATAAGGAGCTTTTAGACTCAAAAGGTATTCAATGGGAAGAAGGACAACATACAGAAGAATTGATTCTGAATGCAGACGAGATTATTAAAAGCCCTGGAATTCCTAATGAGGCTCCACTGATTCAGAAGTTAATAGAAAAAGGTACCCCAATTATTTCTGAGATAGAATTTGCAGGAAGATATACAAATGCAAAGATGATCTGTATTACTGGAAGCAATGGAAAGACTACTACAACTTCTTTGATTTATCACATCTTTAAGAGTGCAGGACTAAACGTAGGTTTAGCTGGGAATATAGGTCAAAGTCTGGCTCTTCAGGTTGCTGAATGTAATTATGACTATTATATTATAGAGCTTAGCAGTTTCCAACTAGACAACATGTATCAGTTCAGGGCTAATATCGCTATTCTAATGAATATCACCCCTGATCACTTGGATCGATATGATCATAACATGCAGAATTATATAGATTCTAAATTCCGCATCACTCAAAATCAGACAGATGAAGATGCATTTATTTTCTGGAATGATGATCCAATTATACAAGAACAACTAAAGAAACATGGCATACATGCTCACCTGTACCCATTCTCTATAGAAAAGGAAGAAGGAGTTAAGGCTTATGTTGATAAAGATAAAGTTGTATTCAGTGAGCCAATAGCTTTCAACATGGAGCAGGAAGAGTTAGCTCTTACCGGAACACATAACCTTTATAATTCTATGGCCGCTGGTATTTCTGCTAATCTTGCGGGAATAAAGAAGGAATATATAAGAGCTGCTTTGAGTGACTTTAAGGAAGTTGAACATCGTTTGGAAAAAGTAGCTCGTGTTCGTGGAGTTGACTTTATAAATGACTCGAAAGCTACCAATGTAAATTCTTGCTGGTATGCTTTGGAAAGCATGAAAACCAAAGTGGTTCTTATTCTTGGAGGAAAAGATAAAGGAAACGACTATACAGAAATTGAACAGCTTGTAAAGGATAAAGTTTCTGCTTTAGTTTTTCTTGGACTGGACAATAGTAAACTTCACGCTTTCTTTGATGGTAAAGTCGAAAAGATCGTAGACGTTACTTCAATGAAAGATTGTGTTGAACAAGCTTACAATCTGGCTAAGAAAGGAGAAACTGTATTACTATCTCCATGCTGTGCAAGCTTCGACTTATTTAAAAGCTACGAAGACCGCGGCCGTCAATTTAAAGAATGCGTCAACAATTTATAAATTAGTATATGGATCTGTTAAAGAACTTATTCAAAGGAGACAAGGTAATCTGGATTATCTTCCTGTTCCTTTGTGTAATCTCTGTTGTTGAGGTTTTTAGTGCCGCCAGCACATTAACCTACAAAACAGGAGATCACTGGGCTCCTATTACACAACACACTGTTATTTTATTGGTCGGTGTGTTGGTTGTATGGATTACCCATAAAGTTAATTACAGATATTTTCAGGCTATTCCAGTCTTCCTGGTACCTATATCGGTGATTTTGCTGGTTTTGGTCGTTGCCACAGGAGCCATGACCAACGGCGCTGCCCGCTGGATGAATATTTTCGGACTCCAGTTTCAACCGTCGGAACTTGCTAAAATGGCTGTAATTATTGCTGTATCATATATCTTAGCAAAGAATCAGGAAGAAGACGAAGCTAACCCAAGGGCATTTAAGTATATTATGTGGATAACAGGACTTATCTGTGCTTTAATTGCCCCTGAAAACTTGTCTACTGCTGCTCTTCTATTCGGGGTTGTATTTTTGATGATGATTATAGGACGAATCCCATTCCGGAAACTAGCTATTCTGGTAGGAAGTATTGCTGCCATCGGTATCTTTACAATTGGAGTTACAATGCTTGTACCTGATAATACAAATATTAAGTTCCTACATCGTATGACTACATGGAAAAATCGTGTTTTCGAATTTGCAAGTCCAAAGAAGGATATTCCTGCTGCAAAATTTGACATAGACGGAGATGCACAGGTAGCTCATGCCAATATCGCCATTGCAACAAGTAATATTATTGGTAAAATGCCGGGAAACAGTGTTGAAAGAGATTTCCTTTCTCAAGCTTTTTCGGACTTTATATTTGCTATTATCATTGAAGAATTAGGATTGATAGGTGGTGGATTTGTAGTAATTCTATATATCTGGCTATTAATACGAGCGGGACGAATAGCGCAAAAGGCAAAAGGGAATTTTGCTACTTTCCTGGTTATGGGAATTTCACTGTTACTGGTATCTCAGGCTATCATGAACATGTGTGTGGCAGTAGGACTAATTCCGGTAACCGGACAGCCGCTTCCACTGATCAGTAAAGGAGGTACTTCAACTTTGATTAATTGCGTATACGTTGGTATGATATTAAGCGTAAGCCGATATACTGCAAAACTGGAAGAAAATAGTAGCTCAATAGATACAAAGGTAGAAGACACTACCATTAATAAAGAAGAAATTATAGCTGAAGAAAGTTTAGCTTAAAAAAAGTTTATTCATATATTTGTTGGTAATCAACAAGATTGAGATTATGGAAGAGAAATTAAGAATAATAATTAGCGGAGGAGGAACGGGAGGACATATCTTTCCGGCTGTTTCTATAGCCAATGCAATAAAAGAACAGCATCCTGAAGCTGAGATTCTCTTTGTTGGAGCTGAAGGAAGAATGGAAATGCAACGGGTACCTGCTGCAGGATATGAAATAAAAGGTTTACCAGTAAGTGGTTTCAACCGCAAGAACTTATTTAAGAATTTTGAAGTACTATATAAATTGGCTAAAAGCCAATTCAAAGCATATAGCATTATAAAACAATTTAAACCTCATGCAGCTGTTGGTGTTGGTGGATACGCAAGTGGTCCTACACTGAAAATGGCTGGGATGATGGGTGTGCCGACTCTTATACAGGAGCAGAATTCATATGCAGGAGTTACAAATAAACTTCTGGCTAAAAAAGCTAAAAAAATATGTGTCGCTTACGAAGGAATGGAGAAGTTCTTTGAGAAAGATAAAATCATTCTGACTGGTAATCCTGTACGTCAGGGACTTGTTAATAATCAGATTACCCGTGAAGAAGGTATTAACTTCTTCCACTTAGATCCGGCAAAAAAAACAATCCTGGTTATCGGAGGAAGCCTTGGAGCCCGTACCGTTAATCAATGTATAATGAATAATCTGGATAAGATTAAAAATTCAGATGTTCAGTTTGTTTGGCAGACAGGAAAGATATATTACGAACAAGCTTTGCAGGAAGTTAAGAAAGCGGGTGAATTACCATTGTTTGTGACCGATTTTATTTCGAGTATGGAACATGCATACGCTGCCGCCGACTTAGTTATATCTCGTGCCGGAGCCGGTTCAATATCCGAGTTTTGTATACTTGGTAAAGCTGTAATCCTGGTTCCATCTCCAAATGTAGCCGAAGATCATCAAACAAAAAATGCTTTGGCATTGGTTGATAAATCTGCAGCTTTATACGTAAAAGACAATGAAGCTGAAAACAAATTAGTAGATATTGCTATTGAAACAATTCATCAGGATAGTGTTTTAAATGATCTTAGTATGAATATCAAAAAGCTTGCTTTCACCAACTCGGCAAGTGTTATTGCAGAAGAAGTTGTTAAGTTGGCAAATGAATATAGAAAGAATTATGGAAATTAATCAGATAAAATCCGTTTATTTTATTGGTGCTGGTGGTATAGGCATGAGTGCTTTGGTACGTTATTTCCTTTCCAAAGGGAAAAATGTAGCAGGTTATGACCGTACTCCTAGCGAACTCACAGAAAAACTCATAGAAGAAGGAGCAAAAATACATTATTCAGAAGATATAAAGTTAATTCCGGAAGAATGTCTCGACAAGAATTCAACTCTTGTTGTTCTTACTCCGGCAATTCCGAAAGAACATGCTGAACTAAATTTCTTTATTGATAACAATTTTGAAATTCAGAAACGTGCTCAGGTTCTGGGAACTATTACAAGATCAAGCAAAGGACTTTGTGTAGCCGGAACTCATGGAAAGACAACAACTTCCACAATGACAGCTCACATTCTGCATCAGTCAAAGGTTGATTGCACAGCTTTCCTTGGAGGAATATCAAAGAATTATAAGAGTAATCTGATTCTATCTGATAAAAGTGACTTTACTGTTATTGAAGCCGATGAATTCGATCGCTCGTTCCATTGGTTGCACCCATATATGTCTGTTATAACTTCTACAGACCCTGACCATCTTGATATCTACGGAACAGAAGAAGCTTATTTGGAAAGCTTTGAGAAATATACTACCTTGATACAACCAGGTGGATGTCTGATAATCCGTAAAGGAGTCTCTTTACAGCCAAAAGTTCAGGAAGGTGTTAAAGTGTATACTTACTCCAAAAAGGAAGGAGACTTCCATGCAGAAAATATCCGTATTGGCAACGGAGAAATATTCATAGACTTTGTAACTCCAGATGAAGTAATCAAAGATATTCAGCTGGGTGTTCCGGTGAGCATCAATATTGAAAATGGAGTTGCAGCAATGGCTCTATGCTGGCTAAACGGAGTAACAACAGAGGAAATTAAGAGTGGAATGGCTAGTTTCGGAGGAGTAGACAGACGATTTGATTTTAAAATTAAAAATGATAAAGTTGTCTACCTGAGCGATTATGCACATCATCCATCTGAAATTAAGCAAAGTATAATCTCTGTACGCGATTTGTACAAGGATAAAAAGATTACAGGTATATTCCAACCTCACTTATATACACGTACACGCGATTTCTATAAAGATTTTGCTGATAGCTTATCATTACTGGACGAAGTTATCTTGCTTGATATTTATCCGGCTCGTGAGCTCCCAATTCCAGGTGTTACAAGCAAACTGATTTTCGATAATATTCGTGAAGGAGTGGAAAAGAGTATGTGCACTAAAGAAAATATGCTATCTGTATTGAAAGATAAAAAAATAGAGGTACTTATAACTCTAGGTGCAGGTGATATTGAAGATTACACAACCGACATTCAAAATTTACTGAATAACAAATGATAAAGAAAATTCTGCTACTGATCGTTATGCTGCTCATTATCGCATATCTTATAACAGCGATAACAGCTTTCAATAACAAGTCTGATAATAAGACTTGCAAGGATATTGAATTGATCATTAAGGACAGTATAAATGCAGGATTTATCACAGAAAGAGAGATAGCTTCTTTGCTTAAGGATGAAGGCATTTATCCTGTTGGAAAAAAGATGGAAAGAATCCAGACAAGACAACTGGAGGCAGAGCTTACAAAGCATCCGTTAATAGACAAGGCTGAGTGTTACAAAACACCGGGTGGGAAAGTTTGCATGGAGATTTCGCAACGTCTTCCTATTCTTCGGGTTATGAATTACAAGGGGGAGAGTTTTTATTTAGATAATCAAGGTAAAATAATACCTCCTGAAGCTAAATGTACAGCACATTTAGCTATTGTAACAGGATATGCAGAAAAGTCCTTTGCTATGAGGAGCTTATATAGATTTGGTGTATTTTTGCAAAATGATAAGTTTTGGAATGCTCAGATTGAGCAAATAAACGTAACACCAACCAGAGAAATTGAGTTGGTTCCACGAGTTGGAGATCACGTCGTATTCCTTGGGAAAATAGATAATTTCGAAGAGAAACTTGGACGATTAAAAATTTTCTATGAAAAAGCGTTGAATAAAGTGGGATGGAATAAATACGAACGCATCAACTTAGAGTTTAGCAACCAAATAATTTGCACAAAAAGAGAAGAAACTAATAAGCCAGTGTAATTAAGAACTAATCCATTAGAACAACATTCTAAAAGATTAGTACATTGACTATTAAAAATTAGAAAGATATGGCAGAAACAGATTTTATCGTAGCTATAGAGCTGGGATCATCTAAGATTACCGGTATAGCAGGGAGAAAAGAAAGTGACGGAAGTATTCATGTCCTTGCTTATGCCAAGGAGGAATCTTCTTCGTTCATCAGAAAGGGAGTAATCTATAACATAGATAAAACAGCTCAAAGCCTGACCTCTATCATAAATAAGTTAGAGAGTGCATTAGACAATGAAATATCAAAAGTATATGTAGGCATCGGCGGACAATCCATCCGTACGGTTAAAAATATAGTAGCCCGTCATTTAGCTACTGAGGAGATTATTACAGACGAACTTGTTGACTCCATTAAAGATGAAAATCGTCAGATTCCATTGATTGATATGGATATACTTGACGAAGTTCCACAAGAATACAAGATTGGCATTAACTTACAAGTTGACCCAGTTGGTGTACTTGGAAGTAATATCGAAGGACGCTTTCTCAATATTGTAGCCCGATCTTCAATAAAAAAGAACCTGCAACGATGCTTCGAACTTGCAAAAATTGAAGTTGCAGATTATTATATCTCTCCATTAGCAACAGCTGATGTAATTCTCACTGATACTGAGAAGCGTACAGGCTCCGCACTAGTAGATTTTGGAGCCGACACAACAACCATTGCTGTTTATAAGAACAATATCCTTCGTTACCTTTCAGTTCTGCCATTGGGAGGTAATAATATTACTCGTGATATTTGTGCTTTGCAATTAGAAGAAGATGAAGCCGAAAATCTCAAAGTGAAATATGGCAATGCTATTTTTGAAATAAATGATGACGAAGGACCAAAAACATATCTTTTGGAGGACGAAAAACGTACAATAGAAAGAAAGGTCTTAAACGAAATTATTGAAGCACGTGTTGAAGAAATCATTGCTAACGTATGGAATCAGATTGAACTTTCCGGTTATCAAGGAGATTTAATGGCCGGAGTTATAATCACAGGAGGATGTTCCAATCTGAAAAATCTGGATGAAGCAATTAAAAGTAGAACAAAAATAAACAATGTAAAAATTGCAAAGTTTGTTCGAACCGGAATCAGATCTAACGGACCAGATTTATTGATAAAAGACGGAACTCAAAATACGATTATCGGCTTATTGAATGCAGGAAAAGAAAATTGTTGCTTACTTGAAAAAGCTAAGCAGGTTGAAACATCAATCAAATATGATGCTCCTGAACAAACCCTCTTCCCGGAAGATGATGACGAGCAAGAAGAATATGATGAAAAAGACGCTCTAAGAACAGAAGAAGAAAGACTAAGAAGAGAAGAAGAGAAAAAAAGAAGAGAAGAGGCCGAATTAGAGAGAAAAAGACTGGAACAAAAGCGAAAAGAAGAAAAAGCCGCGGCGAAAGCTGCTGCAAAAGCTGCTAAGAAAGCAGAGCCCAGTAAGATCAAGACCATGTTTGAGAGACTTACAAAGGACATGTTCAGCGATGAAGGCGAATAACATAAATAGCAATATAGTAATTACATCACATAAATAACATATAGTTATGACAGACGATATAATGCCATTTGAATTCCCAACAGACACCCCAAGTATTATCAAGGTGATCGGTGTGGGTGGCGGCGGTGGAAATGCTGTTAATCACATGTATAAGGAAGGCATACATGATGTAACATTCGTTCTGTGCAACACAGACAACCAGGCTCTTGCAGAATCTCCGGTTCCTGTTAAGTTACAATTAGGACGTTCCATTACCGAAGGACTGGGAGCCGGGAATAAGCCTGAACGTGCCTCAGCTGCAGCTGAAGAAAGCATCGAAGATATTAAAACACTTCTGAGCGATGGAACCAAGATGGTATTCATTACAGCGGGTATGGGTGGAGGAACCGGAACCGGTGCTGCTCCTGTTATTGCTAAGACAGCCAAGGAAATGGATATTCTGACTGTAGGAATTGTCACTATTCCATTCCTTTTCGAAGGTGAAAAGAAAATTATTCAGGCACTTGATGGTGTCGAACAGATAAGCAGACATGTAGATGCACTACTTGTTATCAATAATGAAAGGTTAAGAGAGATTTATTCTGATTTAACCTTCATGAATGCTTTCGGCAAAGCAGATGATACTCTTTCAATCGCAGCAAAAAGTATTGCTGAAATTATAACCATGCGAGGTAAGGTAAATCTTGACTTTGCAGATGTAAATACCATTCTGAAGAACGGTGGAGTGGCAATTATGAGTACCGGCTTAGGTGAAGGAGAAAACCGTGTCAGTAAAGCAATTGAAGATGCGCTTCACTCTCCATTACTGAATAACAATGACATCTTTAACGCAAAGAAAGTATTGCTTAATGTTTCTTTCTGCGAACAATCTGAGCTTATGATGGAAGAAATGAACGAAGTTCACGAATTCATGAGTAAGTTCGATAAAGGTGTAGAAGTTATCTGGGGTGTTGCTGTTGACGATTCACTTGGGAATAAAGTCAAGATTACAGTTTTGGCTACTGGTTTCGGCATGACAAGTATACCTGGTATGGATGAGGTTATCAGCAAAAGAACCCAGGAAGAAGAAGAACGCCTTGCCCAACTGGAAGAAAAAGAAGAAGAAAATCGCCGACGCATTGTTATTGCTTATGGTGAGGAAGCACTCAAAGGAGGAGCAAAAGCGCATAAAAGACGACGTCATGTCTACATCTTCAATCCAGAAGATTTAGATAACGATGAAATAATTGCTTCTGTTGAGAACTCTCCTACCTATCAACGAGACAAAGCCACTTTAGAAAAAATCAAAGCCAAGGCTACAGCTGTAGAAACAGCTACTATACCAGAAATGGAAGACGGCAGTAATATTATAAGTTTTAATTAAAAAATATCTATTATGAGTATATTTGACAAAGTCAGCGATGACATTAAAGAGGCTATGAAAGCCAAAGATAAAGTAAAACTGGAAGCATTAAGAAATGTAAAGAAATACTTCATTGAAGCTAAAACAGCTCCAGGTGCAAATGATACATTATCAGATGAAGCTGCCACTAAAATTATTCAGAAATTGGTAAAACAAGGAAAAGACTCTGCTGAAATTTATATCGGTCAGAATCGTCAGGACCTTGCCGACGGAGAATTAGCCCAAGTTAAAGCAATGGAAGTTTACCTTCCAAAACAAATGAGTGCAGAAGAACTGGAAACTGCAATTAAAGAAATTATTGCAGAAACTGGTGCTACCAGTGCCAAAGATATGGGTAAAGTAATGGGCGCAGCAACAAAGAAGCTTTCCGGATTAGCTGAAGGACGCGCTATATCTGCTCTAGTTAAAGAATTGCTGGCATAAGTTTAGTCAGTCTTATCATATAAAGGAAATGGGGTTATTCACGTTGGATAACCCCATTTTTAATATCCGTCCTTCAGGTCTATATTTAAGATCGTTTTCCAGAAATTCAATTCTCAGAGACTTAATATCATTCTAAACCACCTAGTCTTTATATCAAGCCAATCGCTAATCAAATAGTTCTTTTAAAATATCCAATGATTTTAATGGTGGGAATTCAGGCAAATGAAGACGATAATAATCAATAATTATAAGTAAACAGCGGTTCCGCTCTACCCTACTCATTGCAAACAGATGCATTGTTTCATAGTTCATACGCATTAAATTAACCAACCTGGAAGCATCATCTGACTGAATAAAAGAACTATGAAACGGTTTCTTTGCTGTAAAACAAGCATTCAGTAAATCGAAATAATCGCCATTATTGTAGTTCTCCAGGTTTGGATATAGACCAAGAAAACGAGAAAGCCGCATAAGAAATACTAAATGAAAATTTGCAAATCCTTTACTCTGCTCATCCAGCCATTGAATAGAATGGAGTAAATATGCAAACAGAGGCTTATTCTCAACCTCTTCACGAACCGCACGATATAAAAACTCTGCAATAAAAAGAGCAATAGCCGATTTATATGGATCATAAGGAAGTGAAGAAAAAGGGTAAAAAGATTTAGCCTCCTTCATCTTATGAAGATTTGAAGTTGGACGATAATCAGCTTCGAACTCAATAATTGATAGCGGTTGAAAAAGTACTGATTTTACAGTTGCTTTCTTTGAACGAGGTAGTTTTACCAAAAAAGAAGCCCTTCCTGAGCGCTCAGTATAAATATCTACAATATTAGAAACATCGTTGTATTTTATAGAATGAAGAACAATTCCAAAAGATTTTTGTAGCATAAATTACTCCAGTTCCTTATTTGTGACTTTTAGTAACAAAGCTACAAAAAAAGAATATAACCGCAAATTTATAGATGAAAGTATAATCATCCGAATAAAAAAAGAAAAAAACAACGTGCGTTATCCTATTGATAATCAAACAATAAAATAGCAAAGACAGAAGTTTTAAGATAAATCTCGAAAAAAATTTGCCGGAATATTTTGGTAATTCAAAAATAGCATCTATCTTTGCATCCGCAATCAGGGAATAACACGGTTGCAAAAACAAAAAGACACCACAATGGCCCGTTCGTCTATCGGTTAGGACGCAAGATTTTCATTCTTGAAAGGGGGGTTCGACTCCCCCACGGGCTACAAAGTTAAAATATAAATTCAAAGAATTAAAAAGATTAGTCGAAAAGATGGCAAATCACAAATCATCAATCAAGAGAATTAGACAAGCTGAGACAAAAAGACTTCACAACAGATACTATGGTAAAACCATGAGAAATGCTGTTAGAAAGTTGCGTTCTACTTCTGACAAATCAGAAGCTACAGCTATGTACCCTGGCATTACTAAAATGATCGATAAGTTAGCAAAAACTAACGTTATTCACAAGAATAAAGCTAACAACTTGAAGTCTAAGTTAGCAATCTACGTTAACAAGCTTGCTTAATACAAAGAACTGAAGTACATTCTTTATATAATAAGGTCGGATTATTTAATCCGGCCTTTTGTGTTTATAGCTATTCAAAATTAAGCACTATAAAAAAGTGCAACGATATGAAATTTAGGCAAATTAAAGTGTTCAGAACCAATTAAAATCACTATATTTGCTTTGTTTAAATAATTACAAATTAAATATGACTGAAGAACAAATAGCGAATAATGATTCAATGTATTCCGCGGACAGTATTCAGGTACTAGAGGGATTAGAGGCTGTTAGAAAGCGTCCTGCAATGTACATTGGAGATACTGGCGTAAAAGGTTTGCACCATTTAGTATATGAGGTTGTTGATAACTCAATCGACGAAGCCTTAGCCGGCTATTGTGACCACATAGAAGTTACTATCAACGAGGACAACTCAATTACCGTTCAGGATAACGGACGAGGTATTCCTGTTGATTTCCACGAAAAAGAGCAGAAATCAGCACTTGAAGTTGTAATGACTGTACTTCATGCTGGTGGTAAGTTTGATAAAGGCTCTTACAAAGTCTCCGGAGGTTTGCACGGTGTAGGTGTATCTTGTGTGAACGCCCTTTCAACATTGTTAGTTGCTCAGGTTGCAAGAGACGGAGAATTATTCCAACAAGAATATTCCTGCGGTATACCTAAAGAAGCTGTTAAGGTTGTAGGAACAACAGACAAGACTGGTACAACCATTACTTTCCATCCTGATGGTTCAATCTTCACTACAACAGAATATAAATATGATATCCTGGCAACTCGTATGCGCGAGCTTGCTTATCTGAATGCAGGACTTACAATCTCTTTAACCGACCGTCGTGTAATAAATGATGCCGGTGAAGTTAAAAAAGAGACTTTCCATTCAGAAGAAGGCTTAAAAGAATTTGTTCGTTTTGTCGATTCATCTCGTGAAAAGCTTATCAATGATGTAATTTACATCAATACAGAGAAGCAAGGTACTCCTGTAGAAGTAGCAATTATGTATAATACTTCCTATACAGAGAATATCCACTCATACGTTAACAATATCAACACAATAGAAGGAGGAACTCACCTTGCTGGTTTCCGTCGTGCACTGACTCGTACACTAAAAAAATACGCTGAAGATGCTAAAATGCTTGAAAAAGTTAAGGTTGAGATTGCCGGTGATGACTTCCGCGAAGGTTTAACTGCTGTTATTTCTATCAAAGTAGCAGAGCCTCAGTTTGAAGGACAGACCAAAACCAAGTTAGGTAATAACGAGGTTATGGGAGCTGTTGACCAGGCTGTTGGAGAAGCCTTGACAAATTACCTGGAAGAGCATCCAAAAGAAGCCAAGATGATTGTTGACAAGGTTGTATTAGCTGCAACAGCTCGCCACGCAGCCCGCAAAGCTCGTGAAATGGTACAACGCAAATCGCCAATGTCTGGTGGTGGACTTCCCGGAAAGTTAGCCGACTGCTCTGATAAAGATCCTGAAAGATGTGAGATATTCCTTGTCGAAGGAGACTCTGCAGGTGGTACAGCCAAGCAAGGCCGTAACCGTGCGTTTCAGGCAATTCTACCTCTCCGTGGTAAGATTCTTAATGTGGAGAAGGCTATGCGTCACAAAGCTTACGAAAGTGAAGAAATTCGCAATATCTATACAGCATTAGGAGTAACTATCGGAACTGAAGATGACTCACAGGAAGCAAATATTGAGAAACTACGTTATAAGAAGATTATCATCATGACCGATGCCGACGTCGATGGTGCTCACATCGACACACTTATCATGACTTTCTTCTTCCGCTTCATGCCTCAGATTATTCAGAATGGTTACCTTTATATTGCCAACCCACCACTCTACTTATGTAAAAAAGGAAAAGTGGAAGAATATTGCTGGACAGAAGCTCAACGCCAACGCTTTATAGAGACTTATGGTGGTGGTTCTGAAAACGCTATTCACACTCAACGATACAAAGGTTTGGGAGAAATGAACGCCCAACAGCTTTGGGACACAACAATGGACCCTGAAAATCGTACTTTGCGTCAGGTTACTATTGACAATGCTGCCGAAGTTGATTATGTATTTTCAATGTTAATGGGTGAAGATGTAGGACCTCGTAGAGAGTTTATTGAAGAAAATGCTACTTATGCAAATATTGATGCATAAACAAAACATTATATTATAAAAAGAGAGGCTGTGTAGTTTTACACAGCCTCTCTTTTTATATATAGCAATCAATGATTTTAAAAAGAATCTTTTTCCAAATTATATCCAGATTCAACCTACAAAAGCGTCTCTGTGACTGGCAAGCTATCTTCTTTTAATTGTCTGCATTCCTTTTTCTGCCATCTCTTTGGCATATTCCTCACGCCCCATAGCTTTTATCCTATCAATGCAGGCATTTCTATCCGAGTTGAAAAAGAAGCCAAACAGCTTACTTACAACGTTTGTAAACTTCTTGCAATCGCCCACATCTGTTGAGCACTCTGCGCAGGTTTTATACCCTTTTTCCATGCAACAAGTACGTGTTTTGCACCAGGTTGCTTTTTCGTTTTTCATGCAGCCCATACAGCCTCCCTTCAAATATTGCCGGCAAGCACCGCAATAGAGACCACATACAGCAATCAGTTCCTGATTAATTTCAATCGTTTTTTCCATGCTTTAAAGTATTTAAAAGAATCAGTGTCTTACTATTCAGGAAAACATTTCAACTTAACATTTTCTGTACGAAATGATCTATTTCCTGTTCATCGATATTTGAAACAGAAGAAGTTGTTTTCATAATCTTCTTAACAGCAAATTTCTCGAGCATATTCATCTTTTCAAACTGAATTTCACCACCCATAAACCCTCTTGCTTTGGAATGACGAAGTAATTCCTCCGGAAACGAACGAACCATTTCCTCCTTTTGCTTTATTTCATCTGGTTCCATTCCACAGAGAAAGAGCCCAACTTCTTTAACAGCAAATAAAGAAACATGATTCTTCAAACAAAACTCTCTGAATTTCTTCTTAGCAGAGCCTACATAAACAGAACTTCCTACAATAATACGTTCATAAGAAGAGAGATCCGGAGAAATATCTACGCTTAAATCAATCATAGTCACATCATCATCCATCAAACGTTCCTTAATCATACCGGCAACCTTTTTAGTGGTGCCATATTTAGAAAGATACACAATAGCAGTTTTCATAGGCCTGTAATATTTAGATTAGATAATTCCTCTATTCTTCATTTCCTCTGCTGCAATCTCAAGTTCAGTATACCAATCCTCTCCAAATTTACGGACAAGTGGCTCTTTCAGGAACTTATAAATAGGCATATCCTCTTTTTCTCCAAGAAGAACAGCCGCTTTACATACGCTCCAGCGGTGATAATTTACAGCTTTAAATTCAGAATACTTCTGCACACGAATAGGATAAAGATGACAGGAAACCGGCTTATAGAAGTCCACTTTCCCTTCTCGATAAGCTTTCTCAATGGCACAATAACAACATCCTTTTTCATCATAGCAGGTAAAAACACAATCCTTACCATTCACAATGGAAGTAACCAGGTCACCATCCTCATCTTTATAACAAACGCCTTGCTTTTCAATTACAGCCTGTGCTTCAGAAGAAAGGTCCTCCCAGATAACCGGAAGGACCTTCTTTAGTTGTTCAACTTCTTCTTCTTCCAATGGCGCACCGGCATCACCCTCAATACAACACTCCCCTTTGCAGGCATCCAGGTTGCATAAGAATTTTTCCTTGAACACATCAAGGCTGATGATGGTATCGTCTATTTGAATCATCCGAATATTATTTAATTAATACGTTGCCAGTCATTTCTTTTGGCGCTTCCAATCCCATAATTTTAAGGATAGTTGGAGCAATATCAGCCAAACGACCTTCAGCAACCTGAGCATCTTTATTTTCTGTTACATAAACACATGGAACAGGGTTCAAAGAGTGAGCAGTGTTAACAGAGCCATCTTCGTTTACAGCGTTATCAGCATTACCGTGATCGGCAATAATAATAGCTTCATAACCGTTTGCCTTAGCAGCTTCAATAGTTTCTTTCACACAAGTATCAACAGCAATTACTGCTTTTTCGATAGCTTCGTATACACCAGTGTGTCCAACCATATCACCATTAGCAAAGTTTACTACGATGAAGTCGAACTTGTTCTTGTTAATTTCAGCAACTAAAGCATCTTTTACTTCGTAAGCACTCATTTCAGGCTTCAAGTCGTAAGTAGCCACTTTAGGAGAATTAATCAGGATACGTTCTTCACCTTCGTATGGAGCCTCACGTCCACCGTTAAAGAAGAATGTAACGTGAGCATATTTTTCAGTTTCAGCAATGTGAAGCTGAGTTTTCTTCTGAGAAGAAAGATATTCGCCCAATGTATTTTCTACATTGTCTTTATCAAAGATGATATGAACACCCTTGAAAGAAGAATCATAAGGAGTCATACAATAATATTGCAATCCCGGTACAATCTTCATTCCTTCTTCAGGCATATCCTGTTGAGTAAGCACTACAGTAAGTTCCTTAGCACGGTCGTTACGGTAGTTGAAGAAGATAACAACATCACCTTCCTTAATTCTTCCGTCTACACCAGCGTTTACAATTGGTTTGATGAATTCGTCAGTAACATCAGCATCATAAGATTCCTGCATAGCAGTAACCATACAATCAGCCTTTTTACCAGTTCCATTAACCAACAAATCATAAGCCTCTTTCACACGAGCCCAACGTTTGTCGCGGTCCATTGCATAGTAGCGACCAATGATTGTAGCAACCTTAGCAGTAGTCTTCTTGCATTGAGCATCAAGTTGCTCAATAAAACCTTTACCACTTCTAGGGTCGGTATCACGACCATCCATAAAACAGTGGATAAATGTATTTTCAATTGCATATTCCTTAGCAATTTCAGTCAACTTGAAAAGGTGATCAAGAGAACTGTGTACACCACCGTCTGAAGTCAAACCCATAAGGTGAACAGACTTACCGTTTTCCTTTGCATAAGTGAAAGCAGAAACAATTTCCGGATTCTGCATGATTGTATTTTCACGGCAAGCCTTGTTGATTTTTACCAAATCCTGGTAAACAACGCGTCCTGCACCAATATTTAAGTGACCTACTTCAGAGTTACCCATCTGACCATCAGGTAAACCAACATTTTCTCCACTAGCCTGAAGCTGTGAGTTTGGATATGTTTTTACCAGGTAATCCCAGTAAGGAGTTGGAGTGTTAAAGATAACATCTGCTTTAGAATGGTTTCCTATTCCCCATCCATCAAGAATCATTAAAAGAGCTTTCTTAGCCATACTATTAATTGTTTTAATTACTCATCATTTTACGAGCGCAAAGGTACGAAAAAAAGCAATAAGATGATGAGTTTTAGTACTCATTCACATTATAATACAAGACTTCAAATTTTAGTCAGTCTCATTCACGCCATATCAACTAAAGATAACCCAACTATACTCTGTTATATAGTGTTTCTATTTATTTTGCCCTATCGAAAATATATGCGACTTAGCAGCGATTATAAAAAAATATATCGTGCACTATTATTGAAATCAATCCAGACAACCTTCTATCCAAAAATCTTTCGGAATATATATTCAACTTTATTTATGAGCTATCGGAAATGTCTGATTAAAAATACGTTCGGTTAAGAATGCTCGGAATTGTTCATTTTCCAAAAAGTAGCGACTTAATTCGGATTGAGCGGCCATGTTTCGGATAATAATATCTTGTAAGGCTGTATTACATTCCATTTGGGCTGTATCTTCATCGGAAAAACGTGCTGCATTGCAAAATGCCTCGTTTTGCATTAACTGCTGGGGTAATTTCTGAATTTCCTGCCGTACCTTATCTGGATACTGCCAGTCAATAGCTCCAAATATTTGATTAAACTCATCAAGTATTTTACTCAACTTTTCAGGTTCAGGTTCTGTAAGACCACCACCGGTTTTTGTTGGGATAGGATAAATTTTCACGTTCTTGTTTTCTAATATAATATTTGCATCTTCCTTAGCAACAACACGTAATTGATCAAAGTTGATTGATTCAAGTAAACCCTCTGTCCAATCTTCGGTTTTGAGTTTTGGAAGTTTTGTGACGAGAAATTTATAAAAGGTATTTAACATTTCCCATTCCTGACTATTAAAAGGCATAATTGCTGCAAGGAATGTGTAAGTACGAACAAATGCTTTCAAACTACCTTTACAGGCAATTTGCTGATTCTCGGTTAAATCCTCTTTGAATTTTACTACACAAGCATCTAAAATCGGGTCTAATTCTTCTCTTGGGGCATCTGTCCAATATTTTTTATTGAATAGTTGTACATCCTCTCGTGAATATATGCTATACTCGTCAAGCTCCTGAAGTAAATCATTGAGTTTGTTCGGGTCGGTTTCCTGTGACAAAGAAGTCATTTTGTAATAGCGTTGGAAAGCTACTTTTATATCTTCCGGGTCGTTGGCAAAATCGAGTACAAAAGTATCTTTCTTTTTAGGGTGACTACGATTAAGCCGAGAAAGTGTTTGAACAGCTTTTATATCAGATAACCCTTTGTCAACATACATAGTATGCAAAAGCGGTTCGTCATAACCTGTCTGGAATTTATCGGCAACTACAAGTATTCTGTATGGGTCTTGTTTCATACGTACTTCAATATCAACTGAAGGGAAACCGTTGATTGAAGATTCAGTCATTTTCTGGCCTAAGTATTCTTTTTCGCCACTGAACGCAATAACAGCTTTATATGGACTATTTATTTGAGAAAGTTGTTTTGTAATGGCAAAATAATATTCAATGGCACGGTCGATTCCTGAAGTAACTACCATTGCACGAGCCTGACCGCCAATTTTACCTTTCCCAATAACTTTTTCCTGAAAATGACGTACAATAATACCAGCTTTCTTTTCCACTGTTTCGGGACGACTTTCAACAAACCATCGCAATTTTTTAGAAGCCTGTTTTTTATCAAATTCAGGATCATCCTCTACTGCTTTGATTACCTTATAAAAACTCTGATAAGGCGTGTAGTTTTTCAGCACATCCAAAATAAAACCTTCCTGAATAGCTTGACGCATTGTGTAATTGTGGTGTGGTTCAAAACCTTTTGTCCCATCTTCGTTTGGAACAGGTTTACCAAACATTTCAAGCGTTTTGTTTTTTGGTGTAGCCGTAAATGCGTAATAATTGGCATTCTTTACCATTTTACGTCCCTTGATTACTTTTTCAATTATTTCATTTAGAGTATCTTCAAAATAATCTTCATTCCCAGCTAATGCCATATTCATTTTAGCCGACAATGAGCCACTTTGACTGCTATGGGCTTCATCAATAATAATTGCAAATTTATTATTGGAGAGAGACGAACCTATTGTTTCAAGTATAAATTGAAATTTGTGAACGATAGTAATAATAATCTTTTTACCAGCTTGTAACTCCTTTCTTAGTGTTTCTGAGGAATCTGCCCAACCAACTATATTTCCAAGTTGATTAAATGCCATGATATTCCCTTTGATTTGTTTGTCGAGATTAATACGGTCGGTAACAATAATCACTGAATTAAACAAGGGTTGAGTTCCGTTTAATTGCTGAACAAGCTGGTAAGCGAGCCAAGTTATAGTATTACTTTTACCACTACCTGCACTGTGTTGAATGAGAAATCGTTTACCAATTTCTGTTTCGCGTGTGTTTTTTATAAATTGTCTAACGGCATCGAGTTGGTGATAACGTGGCCAAATACATTTTTCGGATTTTAATCTACCCGTATTTTCGTCATAAATTTTAATTACCTGTGCATAGTTCTCTACAATATCAGAAAGCGAATGTTTTGTTAGTATTTCCTCCCATAAATAAGCCGTCTTTAGTCCATTCGTATTGATCGGATTACCTGCACTACCGTCCACTCCTTTGTTGAATGGCAAGAACCATGAAGCATCTCCCTTTAATTCTGTACACATCATTACCTGATCATCGTCCACCGCAAAATGCACAGCACAACGTTTGGGCATAAAAATCAAATCTTTTGGGTCACGGTCGGTACGGTATTGTTTTATGGCGTTGTTTACATTTTGCCCAGTGAATTGGTTTTTGAGTTCAAAAGTAATCAATGGCATTCCGTTCAGAAAAACCGCCACGTCAAGTGAAAGATTGGTAAAGGTTTTGGAGTAATGCAATTGTCGAATGACACAAAAGATATTTTTTTTGTACTGTTCTTTTGCTGTATCGTTCAACTCGGAGGGAAGCGGGCTATACATATCGAACAAGTGAGTATTGTACCGATACCCTTTACGTAATACATCAATGACTCCACGTTTAGTGATTTCATTTTTAAGGCGTACGAAAAAGTTATGCTTATTGTGCGCAGAAGCAAACGCTAATGATTCTGCCACTTTTTGTGGCTGAGTAGCACGTAAAAACGCTTCGACACGTGCTGTGTCGAGGGCGTAATCGGTATTATAATCGGAGCTTGTACCTTGTTGGAAATGATTGTTGTTTACAAGATAATCAACAATTAATGTTTCAAGCCCTTTTTCGGTTGTATTTGCAGGCATATCAATAGTTTATTAGTTCGTTTATTTTGAAATCGTTCCAATACTTTTCATAAATATTTATCATTCGAGTTGTAACTGCTCGAAAATGATTTTCAATTTCATTATTCCAAATTCTATCATTTATGTTTTTCCAATAGAACCAATCGTTTTCCTTTATTAAAGAATATTGTTGTTCATCCAAGCCCGTAATATCTTTTGGAGCTTGTTGGTTGCTTCTACTTCTGTTGTGCTCTAATGAAATGGCACGAAAATTACCGTTTGTATTATTCCAATCTTTTATGCCCGGATTACAATACACTTTACGATACACCCATTCACCTGGATAAATATGATCCCAATCCCAGGGAACATTCGTATCTTCTACATCGTCCATTTGATTGTATTCGCCAAAAGTTGCATTGATATAATCCCGTTGAGCAAATAATATCAATTGTTTGTTATGTTGAATTTTTTGAATAAATCTCCAAAAATAATTATTAGCCGTTTGTAATTCAAACTGATTTGATTTTACATGGTTATAATATTCAATTATATTATTTCCAACTCCTTCTTGCCAAAGCCCCCATCTGTCTTTATTGTTTTCGGCAAACATTTTTTCGATAATAGGCTGTGCATAGTATTCTTTCAACAATTCTGGCTTAATTAGAAAATGAATTCCGTTTTCATCATTACCTTTATCATCAATCCACCACATTAAATCATTTAGCGATTCATTCCAAAAATTATCAACATTTATTTTTTCGTTCCATAAACGTGGCAAATTACCAAAATCGAACCAGGCAAAAGTGATGATTTTGGCTGCCATTCTAAACTTTATTTGCTCGTTAATCTGTTCATTGTGAATATGTAGCCAATAAACAAAAAATAAGAACACGTCCTGATTTTTTCTTATAATTTGTTTGATAATAACAGGCGGAATTTCTCCTTCAAACAAATCATTATCTTTACAAGATAGTATATTAATCGCTTGCTCAAACAGTTTTGCAAAATGTCCGTTTTCTATTAGCCGTTTCAAATTCTCTTTAAAGTCATTATTCTTTATTCGATTCTGAAAATCTCTTACATCCATTTTCCTCGGAAAAGTATGATTACTTAAATCCGAAGCAACTATGCGTGAGACCAAAGAAAGCACCTGAGTTGGAGCAATAAACTTTAAACCAATGTTTTCAATAAGGTCTTTTGCTTCCGGGAAAATGGCTTTGTAAATGGAATAGATTAAATCGTCGCCGGACAAGGTTGTGCCGGCAGAATTGATCCTTACAAATAGAACAGGATTTTCAGCCTGATTCTCTTCCTCCAACACTTTATTATCAATGATATTTGCTTTAATTGTCAATGATTCTAATTCTTTTACTGTTTTAAATATCTCCTTTAAATCAGCGTTTAATTCATTTCTCAATAATTGAATGAAGGCTTCTTTATTCTCGTAGGGATAAGGGCAACTGGTTCTACGTTTAGATATATAGTCTGGTAAAAATTGTTCTGCACGATCTATGACTTCATCTACCGTTTTGGACTCAATTAAAAACGAAAGAGGTAAGGGGAAAAGACAATCAAACGGAAAAACAGTTGTATTCTTAAACAATGTGTAATTGCCTGTATTTTCAGAGTTTAATTTGAATTTATTTAAAGCTGCGCGTCTATCGGGGACACTTAGTTTTTCATTGTTATTGGCTGCTTTATAACCCCAGGGGTGTGAACGTGTAACAACACGAATTAAATATTTACTGTCAGTGGGTTTTGCATTGGGTTTAATGTCAATCCAAACAACGGGTAATTGCCCTTTTATTGACCAGGCTGCCGTTTCATCGCTTTTGTTGAATGGATTAAAGTAACCTAAAAAGATAGACGTTGCTCTTTGCTGACCATCCATTAAATCAAATTTATCGCCCGAATGAGATAACAAAAATGAACCAATAGGATAGCCACGTAAAATGGAATCCCACAAATCTTCAATTTGTTTGGGTTTCCACACAAAACCTCGTTGAACCGAAGGCAATTGTACCAACGATTCATTGGCATTTAATTGCCAATTGGCAATTTCCTGAAGTGAAAAAGTATCCTTCATAAATTTGTATTACACTTTCATTTTTCCTGTTACCACATCCGATATAAGCCGTTGCTTGTACTCCTGCATTTGTGCTATTTCGGATTTTAATGCTGCTATGTATTCCTCAATTTTAGAGGTTTTTGCTTTTATATTCTTTACAATCAAATCTTGTTCATCTTTAGGAGGTATAGGAATTTGCTGTTTTTTTAACTCCCCAAATCCTAAAGTTAACCTAATGCCAGTTCCCATTCCGTTAAAGAGTTTTTTTGCATCCATACTCTTAAATAAATAACTAAAGTATTCAGAGTTCACTTCATCCCTCGGAGTAATTGCAACATAAGCTGAAGTAATAATACCTTTCTGCTCGACAATTGCAACCCGCTGAGTTACAAAATCATAATTCAGATTAAGACCGTTAATGATAATGTCATTCTTTGAAATAACTGTATATTTAGAATAAACATCAGCAACTTCTTCTAATTTTACATCTTCATCTTTTCTAACTAAGGAGCCATAATTAAATTTATATGCTTCATTGCAGCCTAAATCGGAATTTATGTGTTTGTTTTCAATATAAGTTGAACCAATTCGTTTGCATTCCCAATGCTCCGGTATTTCTCCAATCCAAGCAATTCCAGAATCTTTCATAGGAGCATTTGGATTAAGTCCTTTGGTGACGACTTGAGCAATTTCGGCTTGCTTGAGTTCGTTTAGCGCGATTATCTCTTGCTGGCGTTGCTTAATGTAAGCATCGATATTGGCTGTTTCATTTTCAAGAAAAGTCACAATAGATTGTTGTTCAAAATAAGGAGGAACAGCTAAATATTGACGACCAAAAATATTAAAATTAAAATCAGAGGAACGCTCCCTAATCCCCCTGTAGAGTGATTGAATATAACCACTATATGCCATAATTCTAATGAGATAAGCAAAATAAGTTGCGTCGTATTTCCCCTTTGGTGTACAGCAATGATAAACTGAAGTTCCTTTACCATCAGAATCGGACACACCAATCGCACCAGCAAAGGCATCCATCTGGTGAATTACAAGATCTCCTTTTCTAATTCCCTGATATCCAACTTCTGTAATTGACTCGGTAAAGCCAGTTGTACGGCGATTTTTTCTAAGTGTAACTTGCCCATCTCTAAAACAAGTAATAACATCATCTTCCTCTCTAATACTTCGTTTCTCCTTGGTGAACATATTTTTTGCTCTGAGTGTCTCCCAGTGCTCAGGTATTTCACTAATCCATTTGATTCCGCTTTGTTTGTATGTTGGGTATTTTTCCATTGCGTTATCCCATTATTAGTTTACGTAGTTTTTCGGCAGAGTTTTGAATGCTTACTAATTCAGCTTTAATCTCGTTTAGTGGTCGAAGTTCTGTCGGCTTATAAAAATACTTGGTAAAACTCAATTCGTAGCCCACTTTTGTTTTTGTGTCGTCCACATAGGCATCCGGCACATAAGGTAATACTTCGTTTTGCATAAAGCCATCAATACCACCTTCATAAAGGAAAGGCACTTGCTCGGTATCACGCAGAGCCGGGTTTGGTATTAGTTTGCCGTTTTTGGTGACAGGGTCAGCATTTTCATTAACTTCTATTAGTGAATATAAAAAATCACTTAATTTATCGAATTTTAGTTTGTGTTGATTTGCTCTTTTGTGTTTATCAAACTTGTCGGCAAACGCCTGAAGATTCAAATAAACAGCTTGTTGCTGAGCAAATTCACAAAGAATGATTATTACTTCGCTCAACATAACATCGGCTGTAAGCTGTCCGATAGTTTTCGGGAGTTTTACATTCCGTTCGTTCTTTAATCTGTCGCTAAATATAGTTTCACCCTCCTCTAAAACCGGAGTATTATCTTTATATGCGGCATCAATATCAAAACCAGCAAGTACATTAACTGCTTCGGCAGTGAATTTTACATCCATTCTCAAACAGCGACTCACCAAAGAACTGAGGGTTTCCTTATCAATACGAACCTGTTGACGCAAAGGTCGGTCAACGGTTATCTCCCAAAAACCAAACTCTGCATTGGGGAAAATGCGGCTTTGTTCGTTTTCTTCAAAGTGTGTCAGTAGGCTTAGGATTTTTTTACGGTCTGTTTTATTTGTCTCGCAGTTTTTTTCACCCAGATTTTTACGGAGTGGTGTTTTTATAGCAGTAGCATCAATCAACTGTACTTTGCCACGGCGGCGTTCTTCTTTACGGTTGGTAACAATCCAGATAAAAGTGCCAATACCTGTGTTGTAGAAGTCTTTTTCAGGCATTGCCACAATGGCTTCGAGCAGATCGTTTTCGATAATGTATTGTCGCAGGTTACTTTCACCACCTCCGGCATTACCCGTAAATAGCGACGAGCCGTTATGCACTTCCACAATACGAGTTCCAAGTGGTGTATTGTTTTTCATGCGGCTAATGTTGTTTGCAAGAAACAACATTTGTGGGTCGCCAATTCCGGGAATAAAAGAAATGGGTTCTTGACCTTCTTCCAATTGTAGTTTAAAGCGGGCATCGGTAATTTTGTCCTTTTCCTTTTCACCTAATCCCCAATTTTTAAGGTCTTCCTTCCAAGGTGTGCCAAAGGGTGGATTGGAAATACAAAAATCGTAGGTTTCGCCCTTGTGTCCGTCTTGCGAAATGGTAGAACCAAAAGCAATGTAATCACGTTGCTGATTATTGAGCGTATAAGAAAACTGTCTTAACTCCCCAGAAATCATTATGTCGGCTTTACAAGTGGCATAGGTGTCGGGCTGAAATTCCTGACCAAAGGTGTGAATTTGTACTTTCTTGTTATTCTTTTCGGCAACCGATTGAATCTGCTCTTTGGCAATGGTGAGAATGCCACCCGTACCGGAAGCACCATCGTAAATGCTATAAGTAGTACTTTCAATTTTATCTGCAATGGGTATAATCGCTAAATCAGAAAGCAAGTGTACATAATCGCGTGGTGTGAAATGTTCTCCGGCTTCAGTTACGCTGTTTTCTTCATTAAACTTACGAAGCAATTCTTCGAACACCGTACCCATCATGTGATTGTCAACGCCAGGCATTATTTCTTTGCCGTCGGCATCTATTATCGGATTAATTCCCAAGTTTACAGAAGAATCAGTAAACTTATCTAAGATTGATCCTAATCGATTGTTTTCGCTCAGGTTATCGACCTGTTGTTTCAGTTTGAATTTTTCTATAATATCTTGTACATCTTTGCTATATCCGTCCAAGTATTCCAAGAAATTCATTTTCAAACGCATCGGATTTGTTTCCGAAGTAAGCGTTTTCATTGTGAATTTTGAAGTATTGTAAAAAGGATATTTTGTAACCGTCATCAATACGGGAGATTGATTGGTAATTCCCATCTTGTCCAATTGTTCTTTTTGTTTCAGAACGGCTTCTTTTGTTGGTTCTAAAAGAATGTCCAATCGGCGAAGTACCATCATTGGGAGAATTACTTTTTTGTAATCTCCTTTATTAAAGACTTGTACAAGTACGTCATTGGCTATATTCCAAATAAATGAAACTAATTGATTAAATTGTTGAGATGAGTTATTAGGCATTGCTATTTTATTTTTTTATTTTTTACAGTTGTTAGAATGTTACTGATTAATCCTTTATTGGCAATTCAGTTCTATTGATAGACAAAATCCTGTAAAGGTAGCAACATTTTTACGCTTAACAGCCGTTTCTGTATTTAAATAGAACAAAGATAAACAAATAAAAATAATCTGAGAATATGATAAGAAAAATTTATTAAATAAAATATACTTATTCTAGGCCTATACCAAAAGGTCTAAACTAAAAACAGCATATATTTGGTGGCAGCAGTGGCAGGAAAAAAGCCTTTTTTTCCTTTCCAGAAATAAAATTTTGAAAAAACTGCAAATTGCAGAATTCTCAGATTTTTATTTTCAGAACCGGAAAAAGTATTATTTTGCTGCCACTGCTGCCACCAGCAAAAAACATATATACCTATTATTCAACGCATTGCAAAATACAGTAAGACTATCGGGGTGGACAGGGTGGAGTAAAAAAGAGTCTTTTCGGTTTCCAGAAAATTAATTTTGATAATTCCTCAAAATGCAGAATTATCAAAATTTTATTTCCCAGAACGAAAAAAGAACAATTTCTCTCCACCCTCTCCACCCCAGCGAAACGGATCAATCTATCATTCAGCACTTTACAAAATAATAGAAATGAATTCAGGTGACTAAAGAGAATATTAACGATTAACCGCAATCAGTTTAATATATCTCTCGGCAGACATTAATCAATTATTGGTGGGAGGTTGATGCAAACATGTACATGTTCGGAGCCAATCATGTACAAGATTGAACTCAAACATGTACATGATTGGAAAATGATAACCTTATGAAATGATTAGTTTACGGCGGGATATTTGTTAAACACCTTAATAATGATGTTTTCTTATCAGAAGTTGAGTGACAACTGTCCGTCGCCCAACAGGTTAAAAGTCATTCTGTGATAAGGAGTTGTGCCGTGAAGAGCTATTGCCGCACGGTGTTTCTTTGTGGGGTAGCCTTTGTTGTGATCCCAGTCATACACCGGAAACTCTTGATGCAGGCGGTTCATATAATCGTCCCTATAGGTCTTTGCCAGAATGGAGGCTGCTGCTATAGACAGGTATTTACCATCACCTTTCACAACTGTGGTGTGAGGTATTTCTTTATAGTTTTTGAATCGGTTCCCGTCAATAAGAAGATGCTCGGGAGTAAGGTTCAGTTGGTCTACCGCACGGTGCATGGCAAGAATTGAAGCATTAAGAATATTTATTTTATCAATCTCTTCCGGTGTAACAATACCCACTGCCCATGCCACTGCTTCCTTTTCAACCACTTCCCGAAGGGCATATCGTTGCTTTTCCGTGAGCTGTTTGGAGTCATTCAGTAGTTCGTTCTTAAAATTGTGAGGAAGAATTACGGCAGCGGCAAAGACTGAACCTGCAAGGCAACCGCGTCCGGCCTCATCACATCCGGCTTCTATAAGGTCTTTATTGAGATATGGTAATAGCATAATTTCTAATTTATGTGGAACAAAGATAGAGTTTTATAGAACAAAATGTTCTCCCCTACCAAAAATTACTAAAAAAACGCCAAATAATGAACTTCCTAAGTTTAAGAAACAACTTATTTTGTATCGTTACGAAACTTAAAATCAAAGAATAATAAAGATTATATGGTTTCTCTCTACCATATTTGAGATCAATTCATATTTCATTTCATTTATGTAAGAAATAACCTTAACAAGAAAAATATGAAAAAAACATTACTTTTATCGTTCTTCACATTGGCTTTCGCCTTTAATGCCTCTGCACAAAAGATTGACTTCAATCTGCCAGGCAGACAGCCGGAACAAGTTACCGAAAGCGGCTTCACTCCGTGGGCCATAACCACAGGAGTAAAAGACACTCTGGTAATAGACGAAACAAGCGGATTAAAAATCGTTGTTGCCAACGGTCCTAATTCGGCGGGCAAAATATTGAAAGGCAACTGGTGGAAAGATGGAGTGGGCAAATATTCAAAACTTATAGGAGACGGTATCGCCATATATGACTTTGTAGACAATAACACACCGCAGTTGCAATCGGGTTCGGCTGAACTCACCATCACAATCAGCGGCCTCACGGCAGGCAAACATTCCATTCTTGCATACCACAACAATACCGATGGATTCACAGCTCCGCCAGTAGACGTATATGTGGACAATGTGAAAATGGTATCTGGAGCACTACAAACTAACAGAGCACAGAAACCTTCAGCTAGTGGGCAGTCGTATGTTACGTTCAACGCAGAAGCCGGCAAGGATGTGGTTATATCTTACCGCACTGTTCCTGATCCGACGGTGAACTACACCGCTCAATATTTCACAACCACAGTGTTTGTCAATGCCATCATCCTGGACGAACCGAACCCTCTAACAACGGCATTGAATCCAACCCCGGACAATCTCGATATGCATACCGATGCCGACAACGGCAGCTGCACGCTGAAGTGGTCGCCAGCAGTAACAGCGGTGAAACACCATCTCTATATGGGAACATCCGAAGGCGCTATGAGTGAAATTGCTATCCAAACAGATACGTTCTATGTAATGAAAGATGCGTATTCACTGAACACGTACTATTGGCGAGTGGATGAGGAAGACGCAACTGGAAATATATATAAAGGTGAGACATGGTCATTCCGTCCGCGACATCTCGCATTCCCTGGCGCAGAGGGCTATGGCCGCTATGCCACCGGAGGAAGAGGCGGCACGGTGTATCATGTAACATCGCTTGATGACGATGCGTTAGCACCACAACCAGGAACTTTCCGTTATGGAATTAGTAAAGTAAGTGGACCGCGTACCATCGTGTTCGATGTTGGCGGAGTTATCCAGTTAAAAAGCCGCTTAGCTTGTAGCGATCCCTATGTCACCATTGCGGGACAAACCGCCCCTGGCAACGGAATCATGTTCCGCTCGTGCCCGTTCGGTATGGCATCCGAAGGTATCACCCGCTTCCTGCACATGTTTCTCGGTCATGATGCTGCAACATCTGAGACTGGATGCGACGGACTTGGAATGGCCGGGAACAACCACGCTATCATGGATCATTGCTCCATAAGCTGGACTATAGACGAAGCTTTCAGTAGTCGTAATGCAAAGAACGTTACATTGCAGCGCACCATGATATCAGAAGCATTAAACGTTGCCAACCATCCTAACTACCCTTCAGGTACAGCACATGGTTATGCGGCAACGATAGGTGGAGACACCGGATCATACCATCACAACCTGATGGCACACAACGAAGGCAGAAACTGGAGTCTCTCTGGTGGTCTGGACGGCAGCGGCGCTTATGCCGGCCGTCATGACGTATTCAATAACGTGTGCTACAATTGGTGCGGACGTACTACAGACGGTGGAACTCACGAAGGAAACTTTGTAGGCAACTACTACAAAATGGGACCATCTTCAAAGATATTACAACTGCTCACCGCAAACCTTGAAGGTACCGGTACCGGTTCACAAAGTTATTACGTGAACGGAAATATCCGCGAAAATCTTGATGGAAGTAAGACTCAGGACAAACTCGATGATACTTATAGATATACACTATCAAACGGACAGGTGTTGAACTGGACTGTATTCCAAGACAAACCATTCTTTGAATCATACGCCACCATCGAGACAGCTGATGCTGCTTACAAAAATGTATTGTCCGACGTGGGCTGCAATATGCCAATGCTCGACAACCACGACATACGTATGGTGAACGAAACTCTTAAAGGTATCACCACAACCGTAGGTAGCCGGTCGGGGAAGAAAGGTCTTATCGACTCTGAAGAAGATGAAAATTGTGAAGGCTTCAACGGCATCAACATCAATGAAGCACACAGAGCAAGCGATTTCGACACCGACAATGACGGTATGCCGGATTGGTGGGAAAAGGCAAAAGGACTGAATACTGCTGAAGCTGACAATAATGCCGATCCGGATAAAGATGGTTACACCGTTCTGGAAGATTATCTTAACTGGCTGGCTGAACCTCATTTCACGATAAATAAAGGCATAAGCATAAACTTGAAAGAATATTTCGCAGGCTACGATAACAATCCTTCATTCGAAATTATCGGAAGTTCGGATATGTCCTACGATAGCAATGAAGGAATCTGTACATTCACCCCTGCAACATCGTTCACAGGATTCCTGAACATAAAGGTAAAGGCAACAGATGATGACAATGTAGGTTCGCTGACACGTAACTTCAACTTCTATGTATCGAGTGAAGCGACTGGCATCAATAACGTTCAGACCGACGACACTTCGACCGTAAGTGATATCTATAACGTGTCCGGAATAAAAGTTCGCTCAAATGTCAGCAGCACTGATATTTCTAACCTTGCTCCCGGTATTTACATCATAAAGAAGCAGAACGACAAAACGGTAACAAAGAAAATAGTTATAAAATAGCCATCAACAGGCAGAAACACATTAATTTAATAAAATCATGAAAAAACATTTTATTTGTATCATCTTAATAATGACGATGGCAGTGCCTCTATTTGCACAGCAACAACTCAACCCAAAAGATTACGAATACTCATCAAGAGAGTGGAAAAGAATTGTAAGGGAAAGCCCGGATACCTTCTTCAAGACAGAAGAGGCAAAACGAATAGCTGATAACGTATTAGCATATCAACGGGAAACAGGTGGATGGCCCAAGAATCTTCCTATTCATCTTCCGCTTGGCGACGAATTGGATGTTGTGTTGAGCGACAAGAAGAAACGCAATGACTCTACGACCGACAACGATGCAACTATTCTGGAAATGACTTACCTGGCCAGACTTTACAAACAACAACCGGAAGAGCACTACAAAAAAGCATTCTTGCAAGGTGTGGAGTTTTTGCTCAGTGGACAGTACGATAATGGTGGCTGGCCACAATTCTGGCCCGAGAATCGTGGATACCAGGTACAGATTACTTATAACGACAATGCAATGGTGCAGACTTTAATGGTTATCCGCGATCTGCGCAACAGTGTGGCACCGTTTGATTTATTGGTGGATAATGCATTGAAAGCTCGTTTAATAAAAGCTTTTGACAAAGGTGTAGAATGTATACTAAACACACAAATTATTGTAAACGGCGAACCAACTGTGTGGTGCCAGCAGCACGATTACAAGACTCTAAAGCCTACTTCAGCCCGTGCTTATGAATTGGCTTCTTTCTGTTCGGCAGAAAGTGCTTCATTGGTGCGCCTGTTGATGGAACTTCCCAATCCCGACAAACGGATTAAAGCTGCCGTTAACGGAGCTATGAAATGGTTCGAAGCTCATAAACTGACTGGTATCAGGGTAGAACGTTTCACTAACGAAAGCGGCAAGTGGGATACACGTGTGGTAAATGACGAAAAGGCCGAACCAATATGGGCTCGCGATTATGACTTAGAGCAGGGAAAGCCTCTGTTTTGTGACCGCAACGGTGTGCCACTTAAAACATTGGCAGAAGTAGGGCACGAAAGACGCAATGGATATAGTTGGTATAATAGTGCACCGGCAAGCCTTTACAAGCAGTATGAACAATGGAAGAAGAAGTATATGTAGAGACATAAAAAACAAAAGGGTTGTTCTGTTGGACAACCCTTTTGTTTTTTATATGTGTTTACTAAAACATCTTCCTTACTCTTTCAATACCTGCAACCAATGCATCTACCTCCTCTTTGGTATTATACAAACCGAAAGAGGCACGCACTGTACCTTCAATACCCAAAGCCTGCATAAGCGGCTGAGCGCAATGGTGACCGGTACGAACAGCAATACCAAGGCGATCGAGCAATGTACCCATATCAAAATGGTGAATGTCTCCTACAAGGAAGGAAATTACACTACCCTTTTGGTCGGCCTCGCCAAAGATTCTCATACCCTCGATTGTTTTAAGGCGATTCATGGCATAAGTAGTAAGCTCATGCTCATAAGCTGCAATCTCCTCAATTCCAATCTTTGATATATAATCAAGAGATACTGCTAATGCTGTTGTTCCGATATAATCGGGAGTACCAGCTTCAAACTTATACGGAAGTTCATTGAATGTAGTCTTTTCAAAACTTACAGTCTGAATCATCTCTCCTCCTCCCTGATATGGAGGAAGTTTATCGAGCCATTCTTCTTTTCCGTAAAGTACACCCACACCGGTAGGACCGTAGATTTTATGTCCTGATAATGCATAAAAGTCTGCATCCAGGTCTTGTACATCTACTTTCATGTGTGGAACCGACTGAGCTCCGTCTACAAGAACAGGAACACCATGTCCATGCGCAAATGCAATCATCTCTTTCACCGGATTGACGGTTCCAAGGACATTGGATACATGAGCTATGGAAACAAGCTTTGTACGTTCTGAGAAGAACGACTTATACTCATCCATCAGCAGTTCACCCTTTTCATTGATAGGAATAACCTTTATGGTAATCCCTTTACGGGCTGCAAGCATTTGCCAGGGAACTATATTGCTGTGATGTTCCATGGTTGAGATTATAATCTCGTCACCTTCACTGCAGAATTCTTCCCCAAAACTGAACGCCAAAAGGTTGATAGACTCTGTAGTGCCGCGGGTAAAGATAATCTCGTTTGTGCTGCGGGCATTGATAAACTGCTGAACAGTTTTACGTGAACCTTCGTGCAATTCTGTAGCCTGCTGACTAAGGAAATGGACTCCACGGTGCACATTGGCATTTACAGAATAATATTGTTCTGTAATAGACTCAACCATGCAGCGAGGTTTCTGAGTAGTAGCTCCGTTATCGAAATATATCAGCGGCTTACCATACACTTCGCGTTGAAGTATAGGGAAGTCCTGGCGAATAGATTCTATATTGATCATTGAATTACTATTTTTAAATGGATGAGTTTATTTACATCCTCTGCAACCTACGCATTTACTCAATTCACCACGGAAGCGTTTCTCGATAAGCAGATGCAGACGTTCTTTCAAAACGTCTATCCGGATATTGTCTACCACTTCATTGACAAAAGCAAACATCAACAGCAAGCGTGCTTCTCTTTGTGAGATACCACGAGCTTGCATATAGAAAAGTGCACCCTCATCCAGTTGTCCTACTGTTGCACCGTGACCACACTTCACATCATCAGCATAAATCTCGAGTTGTGGTTGGGTAAACATTCTGCATTCTTTGGTTATGCAAAGATTACGGTTTGTCTGTTGCGAGAATGTTTTCTGTGCATCCTTGCGAACCAATACTTTCCCGGCAAAAGCTCCGCGAGCTTCATCATCGAGCACATACTTGAAGAGTTCGTTGCTGGTACAGTTGGAAACAGCATGGTCAATGAATGTATGATTGTCCACGTGTTGATTCTTATCGGCAATAGCCATACCGCAAAGGTTTATCTCGGCATGTTCTCCCGCCAGTAAAACATGGGTACGGTTGCGTGTAGTACCGTTATGCAGTGTCATTCCGTTAAGAAGAAGGTTGGAACCTGCTTCCTGACGAACATAACAGTTAGAGATTCGTGTACTGGCTGTGTGAGTTTCTTCAAGCTCATACATATCGAAAACAGAATCTTTACCTGCAAAAATCTCGATAACCTGAGTAGTAAGGAAGTTCACTTGGTCCTGTGCATGGTCGCAAACCAGCAATTTGGCTTGTGCACCGTCTTCAAGTACCACAAGAACACGACGATTGACCATAAAGTCGACGTCTCCCCTAAGGATATTCACCAACTGAATGGTGCGTTCCACAACTACTCCTTTAGGAATATAAAGGAAAACACCATCCTGTGCGAACGTTGTATTGAAGGCTGTTACTCCATCTTCTGAAGTTTTTGCCTGTTTTCCGTAATACTTACCTACAAGTTCCGGATAAGCTACGGCCATATCCTTAAGACTACCCATCAATACACCCTCAGGTAATTCTACTTTTGGCTGTTCTTTGGAGTAGAAAGCATCGTTCACAACGAAGTACAGCGAAGTGCTCATGTTTGGCACATCACATTTAAATACTTCATACGGATTAACCGGAATTTCCAGACGGTTCAGATTCAGTCCGTAGTTCGGAGCAAAGGCTTCGCTTACATCGGTATATTTATAATCTTCCAGTTTTTGGGTAGGGAAACCTAATCGTTCAAAGTCGGCAAAAGCTTCTGCACGCTTTGCGTTCAGTACTTCTGCACTGTGTGAACAAATCATCCCTTCACACTGAGAAAAGAGGTCGATATATTGTTGTTCTACCATAATTCTATATGTTAATTGTCTGCACTACAAATGGAATGCGGACAAATTAATTATTTATTCTCCCAGTTCTTTCTTAATCCAGTCATAACCCTTTTCTTCAAGTTCAAGAGCTAATTCCGGTCCGGCAGTCTTTACAATCTTTCCCTGATAAAGCACATGTACGATATCTGGTTTGATGTAGTCGAGCAATCGTTGATAGTGAGTAATCACAATTGTGGAGTTTTCCGGAGTCTTCAACAGGTTTACTCCATTAGCTACAATGCGAAGAGCGTCAATATCAAGTCCGCTGTCTGTTTCGTCAAGGATAGACAAGCGTGGTTCCAGCATAGCCATCTGGAATATTTCATTTCTTTTCTTTTCACCACCACTGAAACCTTCGTTTACAGAACGGTTTGCCAATTTAGTATCCAGTTCAACAACCGCACGTTTTTCACGCATTAGTTTCAGAAATTCGCTGGCAGTAAGAGAAGGCTGACCTTTATATTTACGATGTTCGTTTACAGCAGTACGCATAAAGTTTACCATACTTACACCCGGAATTTCTACCGGATACTGGAAACTAAGGAAAATACCTTCACGGCTACGGTCTTCCGGAGGAAGATCAAGAAGATCCTTTCCATAGAAGTGAACAGAACCTTTAGTTACTTCGAAAGCCGGGTTACCGGTCAACACGGAAGATAATGTACTTTTTCCTGATCCGTTAGGTCCCATAATGGCGTGAACCTCTCCCGGTTTCACTGTCAGGTTTATACCCTTTAATATCTCTTTGCCATTAATACTGGCATGCAAATCTTTTATTTCGAGCATATTATTTTTTGTTTTTATTTATCCTACTGAACCTTCCAAAGAAACCTGTAGCAACTTCTGAGCCTCTACAGCAAACTCCATCGGAAGTTTATTAATTACTTCTTTTGCATATCCATTTACAATCAAACCAATTGCATCTTCTGTTGAGATACCTCTCTGATTACAATAGAACAGCTGATCCTCACTAATCTTTGATGTAGTAGCTTCGTGTTCAACGATTGCTGTTTCATTATGAATATCCATATATGGGAACGTATGAGCTCCGCATTTATCGCCTAACAAAAGACTGTCACACTGGCTATAATTACGTGCACCTTCGGCTTTTTCTACAACCTTAACCAATCCGCGGTATGAATTCTGGCTCTTACCGGCCGAAATACCTTTAGACATAATAGTACTCTTGGTATTCTTTCCCAGGTGAATCATCTTTGTTCCTGTATCTGCCTGCTGATAATTGTTAGTAACAGCCACTGAATAGAATTCTGCCACAGAGTTATCTCCTGCCAGAATACAACTTGGATATTTCCAGGTAATAGCCGATCCTGTTTCTACCTGAGTCCAGGAAAGTTTAGAATCATCACCTTTGCAAATACCTCGTTTGGTTACAAAGTTATATACTCCACCTTTACCATCCTTGTCACCCGGATACCAGTTCTGAACAGTTGAGTACTTTACTTCTGCCCTATCGTGAACTATGATTTCCACAATTGCGGCATGCAATTGGTTCTCGTCACGCATTGGAGCAGTACAGCCTTCCAGATAACTTACATAAGCATCATCATCGGCTACAATCAACGTTCTTTCGAACTGACCGGTATTGGCAGCATTTATACGGAAATAGGTAGAAAGTTCCATTGGGCAACGTACACCCTTTGGTATATAAACAAACGATCCGTCAGAGAATACTGCAGAGTTTAGTGCAGCAAAGAAATTATCTCTATAGCCCACTACACTGCCTAAGTATTTCTTAACCAAATCGGGATGTTCACGAACTGCTTCACTAAAGGAGCAAAAGATAATTCCTTTCTCCATAAGGGTTTCCTTAAAAGTAGTCTTAACAGAAACCGAGTCCATTACGGCATCAACAGCCATTCCGCTTAATGCCAGACGTTCCTCCAGAGGAATACCAAGTTTATTGAATGTTTTGATCAGTTCAGGATCAACTTCATCCAACGATTTCGGTCCCTTTTTCTTTTTGGTAGGGTCGGCGTAATAGCTTATACTTTGATAATCAATCTCAGGAATAGTAAGATGTGCCCATGTGGGCATTTCCAGAGTAAGCCAATGGCGGTAAGCCTTGAGGCGAAACTCCAGCAACCAATCAGGTTCATCTTTCTTTGAAGAGATCAGGCGAATTACATCTTCATTAAGCCCTATAGGGATAATTTCAGTCTGCACATCGGTAGTAAAGCCATACTTGTACTTTTCTTCCGTGATCTCCTTTAAATATTTATTGGGTTCTTCTTGTTGCATATTTAATGAATATATTTATTCGATACTTCTTTAACCAATGGGAATACGATTCCTGCTACCTTTTGCGTTGGATAATATAAGATGGCTTCTTTCTTATTATCTTGCGAAATAAGATGGTTGCTACTATCTATAAACTCCAGTACATTAATAAACAGGCTTGCTAATATAAGATATTTTAATCCGCCCAGCAAAGCACCGGCCCATTTATTTAACCAATTAATATGCATAGCTTCGAGCGTTTTGGTAAAAAATCCACCTGCCAATGTTGACAGTAAAGGTACAGCTACCCATATTATAATGAAAGCGAGAGCTCTGGCAAACGTCATTGATTTAGTAAAAGACGGACAAAGTGTTTCTGCAAACGGTATATACATTAATTTGGCAATATACAATCCCACTATTAATCCCACCGTGGAAAGCAAGAGCTTTACTCCTCCTTTTAAATATCCTTTTGCTGCGCCGGCTCCAATAACCAGCAATAACAATATATCAATTGTTCTCATTATTTTATATATAACAAAAAACGTGCCGATGTGCCTGTTACTATATCAAAAAGATACGTCAGCACATCGGCACGTTGTTATTGTCTTATTGACAAGCCAATTTGCCTATTGGCATTTTGGCTAATCAATTTATTATAAAGTCTGTTTCACTTCAACTTCTTCAAAAGATTCAATAATATCACCTACCTTAATATCGCTATAGTTTTGTAGACTGATACCACATTCATAGTTTACAGCAACTTCCTTCACATCATCCTTGAAACGTTTCAGAGCATTGATTTCTCCTGTAAAGATTACAATACCGTCACGAATCAAACGAGCCTTGTTAGAACGTTTAACCTTACCTTCCTTAACCATTGCACCTGCTACTGTACCCACCTTAGTGATATGGAATACTTCGCGAACTTCGATAGTTGCGGTAACTTCTTCCTTAACAACCGGAGCAAGCATACCTTCCATTGCAGCCTTCACCTCTTCAATAGCATCGTAGATGATAGAGTACATACGGATGTCAACCCCTTCTTGTTCTGCAAATCTACGTGCAGAAGCTGATGGGCGTACCTGGAATCCAATGATAATTGCATTAGAAGCCGCAGCCAAAGTTACATCTGATTCAGAAATCTGACCTACTGCCTTATGAAGTACGTTAACCTGAATCTGTGGAGTAGAAAGCTTGATCAATGAGTCGGACAACGCTTCGATAGAGCCATCCACGTCACCTTTCACGATAATATTCAATTCCTGGAAGTTACCAAGAGCAATACGACGACCAACTTCATCCAAAGTAAGAAGTTTCTGAGTACGTAAGCCCTGTTCACGTTGCAATTGTTCACGTTTATTGGCAATTTCACGAGCTTCCTGTTCTGTTTCGAGTACATGGAATGTATCACCCGCAGTTGGAGCACCATTCAAACCAAGAATCAATACCGGTTCTGAAGGACCAGCTTGTTTAATACGTTGATTACGTTCGTTAAACATAGCTTTTACCTTACCGAAGTTTGTTCCTGCCAATACGATGTCGCCCATCTTTATTGTTCCGTTTGATACAAGAACAGTAGCAACATAACCACGTCCTTTATCCAATGTTGATTCAATTACAGAACCAGTTGCACGACGATTTGGATTAGCTTTCAAGTCAAGCAATTCAGCCTCAAGCAATACTTTTTCAAGTAATTCATGAACTCCATCACCTTTCTTAGCGGAAATATCCTGAGATTGGTATTTACCACCCCATTCTTCTACTAAGAAATTCATTTGAGCCAATGATTCTTTAATCTTTTCGGGATTTGCATTCGGTTTATCAACCTTATTAATTGCAAACACGATAGGAACACCGGCAGCTACAGCATGATTGATAGCCTCTTTTGTCTGAGGCATTATATCATCATCGGCAGCAACTATAATAATCGCGATATCTGTTACCTTCGCACCACGAGCACGCATAGCAGTAAATGCCTCGTGACCCGGAGTATCCAGGAATGTTATTCTCTTACCATCAGGAAGTTTCACATTATAAGCTCCAATATGCTGAGTAATACCTCCGGCTTCACCGGCAATTACATTCGCCTTACGGATATAGTCAAGCAATGAAGTCTTACCGTGGTCAACGTGTCCCATTACGGTTACGATTGGTGCACGTGATTCCAAATCTTCATCATCATCCTCTTCCTCCACAATAGCTTCAGATACATCTGCACTAACATATTCAGTTTTGAATCCGAACTCATCAGCCACAATGTTAATTGTTTCAGCATCAAGACGCTGGTTGATAGAAACCATCATACCAATACTCATACAAGTACCGATAACCTGATTAACCGAAACATCCATCATACTTGCCAACTCGTTTGCAGTTACAAACTCTGTAAGCTTAAGTATTCTGCTGTCTGCCATTTCCTGATCTTCAAGAGCCTGTTGACGATTAGATACAGCGTCACGTTTCTCTTTACGATATTTAGAAGCTTTGTTTTTACCTTTAGAAGTAAGACGTGCCAGTGTTTCTTTAACTTGCTTTGCTACATCCTCATCGCTAACTTCTGCTTTTACAACAGGTTTCTTAAAGCGATTTCCTTGTTGTTGAGACTTGTTAAACGGTTTATTTCCCGGATGATGTCCGCCAGATGCAGGTTTATTTGTACGTTCACTGTTAGGTACAGGACGTGCTATTCCCGAAGGAGCAGATACATTATTAATATCTACTTTCTCTTTGTTTATACGGCTACGTTTTTTCTTCTTTTTATCATCCTCAGCCTTATCTACAGTCTTAACTATTTTTTCATCATCCTTTCTTATCTCTTTGATAATAGCGTCTTTCATCAACTTCTTCTGCTCAGTACGCTGCTTATCTTTTTCTTCGCGTTCTTTGCGTTTTTCCTCTTTAGACTTCTTTTTAGGACGAGTGGACTGATTCAACGCTGCAAGGTCAATTTGACCAACTACATTGATTTTAGATACAAACGCTGTAGAAGAATGAATTTTAAATACATCATCTTCTTCGGTTTTTTCCACTTGTTCAACCATTTTTTCTTCCTTTTTCTCCTCTTTTTGTTCAGATTTAGGCATATTCTCTTTATTCACCACTGGTTTTGGAGATTCCTTCTTCACAATAACCACAGGTTTTTCTTCTTTAATAATTTGTTCTGCTTGCTTTTCTGCTTTTACTTCTTCCTTTGCAATTACAGGAGCTTTAGTTACTTCCTTTTCAATCTCTACCTTCTTTTCCGGAACAACAGGACGAGGTTGAGGCACTTCAGCTGGTTTTTGTTCGGCAACAGGCTGAGGAGCTACTTTCTGAGGTGCAACTGCAGGTTTTGGTTTTTCTACAATCTCTTCTTTTGCAGGAGGTGCAGTTTGTGTTGTATGTGTCTTTTTATTCAAATTCTCCAAATCAATTTTCCCAACTGGTTTGAATTTAGGAATGACATCCTCAGGAACAGTAACTTTTATAACTTTCTCCACTCTCTTCTGAGCTGGTTCTTCCTTTTTCTCCTGTTCAAATCCATCAATTGAAATAGATGCTTTGTTTCGATCTTTATTTTGGCGTTCCTGAATAAATTTTTCCGATTCTATACGCAAATTCTTATCTGTACTAAACTCTTTTACAAGAATAGCATACTGTTCTTCTGTGATCTTCGTATTCGGGTTTGCCTCAATAGAAAATCCTTTTTTTTGTAAGAACTCGACTACCGTCGTGATTCCTACATTCAAATCTCTTGTTACTTTGTTTAACCTAATCGTCATACTTTTTTTTAATTGATAATTGAAATTGGAGTATTGAAAAACAGAAGAATAAATTAAAAATGATAACGGAAATGCGTCTAGACATTCGGTTATCCATTCTCAACCTTCATTCATTAGTCTTCAAATTCCGCTTTCAAAATGCGTAATACCTCATCCACCGTTTCTTCTTCCAAGTCGGTTTTTTCGATCAGCATTTCGCGTGGAGCATTAAGTACAGCTTTCGCTGTATCAATACCAATAGCTTTAATTGCATTAATCACCCACTCATCGATCTCATCTTTGAATTCATCAAGATAGATATCTTCATCCTCAGTAGCTGCGTCCAGTTCGCGGAACACATCAATGGTGTACTCAGTTAACATACTGGCAAGTTTGATATTCATACCGCCTTTACCGATAGCAAGCGAAACTTCTTCCGGTTTCAAGAAGACTTCAGCCTTCTTTTCTTCTTCATTCAAACGAATAGAAGATACTTTTGCCGGACTTAAAGCACGCTGAATAAATAATGAAATATTAGAAGTGTAATTAATTACATCAATATTTTCATTACGAAGTTCACGAACAATACCATGAATACGACTACCTTTAACACCCACACAAGCTCCTACCGGATCAATTCTTTCATCATAGGATTCTACCGCAATTTTTGCGCGTTCGCCAGGAATACGGGCAATTTTTCTAATTGTAATCAGTCCGTCGTTTATTTCCGGAACTTCCATCTCAAATAATCTTTGCAGGAATACAGGAGAGGTACGAGAAAGGATAATCTTCGGATTGTTGTTTTTATTATCTACACGGGCAACAACGGCACGTGCAGTTTCACCTTTCCGATAGAAATCACTTGGTATCTGCTCTGTTTTAGGTAACAATAACTCATTACCTTCATCATCAAGCAACAGAATTTCTTTCTTCCAAATCTGGTAGACTTCTGCATTGATGATAGTTCCTACCATGTCAATATACTTAGCGTAAATACTGTCTTTTTCTAGCTCAAGAATTTTTGAGGCAAGTGTTTGACGAAGATTCAGAATAGCACGACGACCGAAACTAATAAAATTAACCTCGTCTGTTACTTCTTCACCAACTTCATAAGAAGAATCTATCTTCTGAGCTTCTGTAAGTGATATCTGCATATTCGGATTAGTAAGATTTTCATCTTCAACTACCTCACGGTTACGCCATATTTCAAAATCTCCTTTATCCGGATTCACGATAACATCGTAATTTTCATCCGTGCCAAACATTTTCGCGATAACACTACGGAAAGACTCTTCGAGTACACTCACCATAGTAGTTCTATCAATATTCTTCAGTTCTTTAAATTCCGAAAATGTATCAATCAAGCTGATTGTTTCCTCTTTCTTGGCCATAATTTATTTAAAACTAATTAAGTATTTAGTATATTTTATTTCATCATATGTAAAACAGAGATCTTCGTCTATAAGTTTAGGACGTTTCTCTCCTGCTTCTTTCACTTTCTTCTGAACAGTAACAACAAAACGTTCTTCGTTCACATCTTTCAGAACCCCGGTATATTTAATTCCGCCTTTTGTCAACACTTCGACATCACAACCCAAATGTATATAATATTGTTGTAATACCTTGAATGGCTGACCGATACCGGCAGAACCAACTTCCAATTCGTAATCCTCTTCTTCACGGTTAAGCTTTGATTCAATATATCTGCTCAACTCTACACAATCTTCAATCCAGACCCCTTCAGCATGGTCTATTTCAACAAGGATCTTGTCATCCGGAGACACATTTACGTCTACCACAAAATACTCTTTACCTTCAAGCCAGTCATTAACAATCTGACTAACAGTACTTTTTTCTATCATTGGTTCACTATTAAGAACAAAAAAAGGGCTTTAATCGCCCCTCACCATTCATCCATTTCGACCGCAAAGATACGAATAATCCCTTCATAAGCAAAATATTAGGACTATTTTATTATAATATGATTATAATTTTTGCAATATTTTCTTAAAAATAAACTTTTCAGATAAATAACAGTCTATTCTTATGACTAAAAACTTGTGGTATAATTTCTGAGTTCCTTGCGCAATTCCAAAGCTCGTCCCTGAGTCAACCCATCAAGTATAGTCCAGAATCTGTCACTATGGCTCATCTCTTTTGTATGAGCAAGTTCATGAAGAATCACATAATCAACGAGATATGAAGGCAGCAGTAATAGATAATATGAAAGATTAATGCTTTTCCGGGAAGAACAGCTCCCCCATCGACCCTGACTAGAATTAATTTTCAATGATTCGTATGGTAACTTATGTAGTTTTGAAAGATTATCTATGCGTGAAGGTAAAATTATTTTCGCATTCTTCCGTAAAGCTTCTTCGATAACCTTACGCAACCACGCTTGCAATTCATCATCATCAAAATTGGCTGTTGGGGGACAGACAATACGGGTTATGCCCAATTCTGAATAAGATAAGAATTTATTTTGTGTACCCCGAACTAATGATAACTTAAAAAACTCTGCGTCAATAGTAAAATCAAGGTCTATTCGTTTACGCTCCACTTTCTTTTTAGAACGGATTAATCTTGCTCTGAATTTTTCAATAGCTCCTTGCACTTCGTGCATCTGCACTCCTCTTGGAACAGTAATATAAAGAGCTTCCGGGCGGGTACGAAGTACAATTCGCCGGGCTCGTGTATTTTCACGTATTACAATCTTGCCTAACTCTTTATCTGAATATTCCTTTCCAATCATGATTATTTATTCTTGAAGCAAAGATAGATAATCTTTGCGCAGGAGCTAACTTAGAAATAAAATTTTAAAAGTTAAAACCGTACAGAGTGTTCGATAATGAACAACCATATTTCATATAAAGCGTTATAAATAAAGCAATTATTATTTTGGCACAACAAATGCAATACTTGGTTATAAAATAATATTTCAGTGGTGCTGCAACTTTTTTAAGTACAACTCCGTCTAATAGATACAAAACAATTAAAATCTTAATAGAATATGAAAAGAATAGCAAAAACAATCAGTGGATTAGCAATGATTATGTCTGTATTGGCTTTAAATACAAGTTGCATTGAAGTCAGACGTATTAAAGCAAGCGGCAACTATATAACAAAAAATATAGAAGTGCCAGATTTTAATTCAATCAAGGTTCAAGGAAGTGAAGATATACTCTTTTCTCAAAGTACTGACGGAAAAACAAGTGTTAAGGTTTATGCTTCGGATAATATAGTAGACTTATTAGATATTAGAGTGGATGACGAAACATTAATCGTAAAACACAAAAATAATTTTTCCATATTTGGTTTTGGGGATAATGGTAATGTAAAAGTAATCGTATCAAGCCCTAATATTTACGGAGCTTCAGTTCAAGGGTCGGGAGATATTCTTTTCAAAACAATAATCAAAACAGACAAGCTTGATCTTTATGTTCAAGGATCTGGAGATATTAATGGAACAGGCATTATTTGCAACGAATTGCACTCAACTGTACAAGGATCTGGTGACATTGCAATAAAAGGTATTAAATGTCAGAATATAGAAGCTGGCATACAAGGATCGGGAGATATTCTTTATGAAGGCGAAGCAAACTCTGTTACTCTGAAAACTCAAGGTTCAGGAGATATTAATGCGGCAAACCTTAAAGGAATGGAAGTATATGCTACAACACAGGGATCGGGCAGTATTTCTTGTTTTGCTATTCATGACTTGAAAGCAAAAATACAAGGAAGCGGTGATGTCTCTTACAAAGGAAATCCTAGAGTTGATTACGAAAACAATAATAAGTTACATAAAATGAATTAATTTTCTATTCTCTATAAATCAAGGCAGCCTTTCTCTCAAGAGTGAGAAGAAAGGCTGCTTTTTTATTCTTCTCTTTTATACAGGAAACTTACTTTTCTTCGTGAAACAAAGTCAGCAATAACAAATTCTATAAAGAAACCTAAGACATTCATTCAGGAAACATTAATCAAATGGTCTACGTCTAATATATTTAAAGTCTAGAGCTAATTTAATTTTAGTCTACACTTAAATTATATATAAGCTACTATTAATTAACAAAGTCTGGCGAAAAGAAGAGTTAGATCCCTATATTTATTATCCAAGCAACCCAGGATCTAAACAATATTACTTTTCTTATTTCTAGAATATGTAAATAACTGACATTTATCACTATATTTACAATAACAAAAAAATGGGAACTATGAAAGATCGTAGCCGCTTACTTCAACAAGGAATACCGGGAACCGGCAATATACTTTACTGGATGAGTCGGGAACAAAGAGTTGCCAGCAATCCGGCGCTGTTCTTTGCATCCTATATGGCCAAAGAATACGGCAAGCAGTTGGAAGTGCTATTTGTAATAGACGATAATTACCCCAATGCCAATCTCCGGAGTTTTTCTTTCATGATTGAAGGTCTGCAGGAAGTTAAACTTCTTTTGGAGAGCCTAAAGATTCCTTTTCATATCCGAATTGGAACGATTCCGAACGAAGTAATAAGCCATATTAACCTTCATCAGAATTCTATAATAGTAACCGACTTCAATCCGTTACACCACGATGTTTCATGGAAAAAAGAATTGCTTCATTCAGTTTCCATTCCTGTTTACGAGGTAGACGGACGAAATATTGTACCCTGCTGGATCAGTTCTGACAAACAAGAATATTCGGCACGTACTATTCGTCCGAAGATCACCCGGCTACTTTACGATTATTTGCACCCTCTGCCCGATGTAGAATCACTAAAACAAGAACAAACTTTTGCATCCGAAAGCGTGGACTGGGAAGGAATTCTGGACTCATTAAATATAGACAAGAGTATAACTCCAATAAATAAAACTGCAGGAGGAAAAGCTGCACAGAAAGTATTAAATCAATTTATTGAAGAGCGGATAAGGAATTACGCTATTGAAAGGAATAACACCAAAACAAACGGCTGTTCAGAGCTCTCGCCTTATCTTCACTTCGGACAGATTTCCGCATTGGAAGTAGCTTTGAAAGTAATAAAAGAGTGTCCGGACGATGATAATAGAAAAGCCTTTCTCGAACAACTGATCATTCGCAGAGAACTGGCAGAGAATTTCTGTTACTATAATCCTAATTACGATTCATTTGAAGGTTTTCCTTCATGGGCTAAGAAATCATTGCTAGATCATCAATCCGACATAAGAGAGTATCTTTATTCTCGTGCTGAGTTTGAGCAGGCACAAACACATGATTCTCTTTGGAACGAAGCACAAAGTACACTTGTAAAAAGCGGAACAATGCACAATTACTTGCGGATGTATTGGGGAAAAAAGATTTTGGAATGGTCGGCTACAGCCGAAGAGGCCATGCAAACAGCAGTTTATCTGAACGATAAATATCAATTGGACGGAAGAGACCCAAATGGATATACCGGATGTGCCTGGTGCATTGGTGGGCTTCACGATCGCCCCTGGTTTAACCACTCTATTTTCGGAAATGTACGGTACATGGGATCTAAAAAAATAAGCAGTCAGAACCGGAAATAAGAAACCAGTATTACATATAAAAATAAAGTTTTGCTGACCTGCATATATAATAAAAGGGTTACTGTGACCAGCAGTAACCCATTTTATTTGAAGTTAGTTATTTATGAAATTTTGAGATAATTGAAACTTCACAGTTTCATCAATTGTTTGTTTTAATTAAGCACAAAAACTATTACAGTTATATAGTAAATGAAAAAAAACTTGTTAATTATGAGTGTTTAGGCTCCATTGATTTAGCCAATCTGGCTATAAAGTCTTGACTCATGTTTCCGGTAAAGTTTATAATTGTGAAACAATCATTTTCACACATCAACATTACCAGTTCAATAATAGAACTCCTCTTTTTTCTGACCATGATCTGAAAATTTTCAGATTTATCTTCGAAAGAAAGATACGGTTCAAACCTATCTGAATTCTTATCGAGAACTTTCAAAGCTTCTTTATAATACTTATGCCCATTATTCTGGGTGGTAAGCATCTGCATGCTTTTAAGCTTTGAGATCATGTCCATCATTTTACCTTCGTCATCCACATCCAGATCCATTACCTTTTCCATCATCTTCGGACTGATAGTCACACAAGTGAGATTGCCATCAGGCTTATGATTCTCTAAAAAACGAGAAGCAAAATCCTGCGCAGAAACCGTAACAGATACCAGAGTCATCCACAGTATAAAAAGAGCGCTCTTCATTGTTATTATTCCGTAACCGATATTGAATCATCTCCACTCTTAGTTTTCAGGATACTATCCGAAGCTAACTGAGTTTGAGATTTATTAATACCTTCAGATACTTTCATCAATGCAGATGACAATTGTTCGTAAGCCATTTGCGGGTCTTTGTAAGTATCCTTATATGATTCGTAATTATAATCCAATTGATCTTCAGCAAAGAATGAGCGTTGAGCTACATTCCCTAAAGTGATAACAAATGCCACCATCGCTGCAGCTCTCATAAGCGGCATAAAACGGCTTGCAATTGTAAGATGTCTGGCTTTTACCACCGGAGTTTCTATAGCAGCTAAAACCTTTTCGTCAAAATCTGCACTTAGTTTAACATCCTGCTGTGTCTGCTGATAAACAAACACCTCTTTATATGGAAGCAAGTGAGCCGGTATCTCTTCCTGAGAAAAGAAAGAACGTAAAATCTGCTCTTCCATCAAGGAAGTCTCGCATTGCCAGTATCGTTCTATTAGCTGTTCTATATACTTATAATCCATAATTCTCTATGTCTGTGTATCTTTGTTTTATCTTTTGTCTAGCCCTGAAGAGATTCACTTTAACCTGTTCCTCTGTCAGTTGCAGAACTTCTGATATTTCTTTATAACTCTCTCCTTCTATATCCCTGAGTTGCATAATTACTCTCTGCTTCTCAGGCAGTTCATTAATCAACTGGTGAATCAGTTTCATTCTTTCTTCGTTCACTAATTGATCATAAGGACCAGATGCAATAGCTTTTTGTTCCAGTTCGGGAGTTAACGACTCGTTTTGAGCTTCCATCTTCTGGCTTCGGTCTATGGCTAAGTTTCTGCAAACAGTTAAACAATAAGCCTCAATCGATTCCAGTTGCGACCACTCATCGCGTTTATTCCATACCCGGATCATCGTATCCTGCACCACATCTTCTGCTTCAGCCCTGTCAAAGGTGATTCGAAGCGCCACGCGAAAAAGTTTATCTTTCAGTGGCAGTATGTCGTTTCGGAAGCTGATTTCTTGCATCTCTATAAATAATGACGGGTGAGGGTTTAAAAAGTTACAGGCAGACAGAAAAAAAATTGGATTATTTTATAATTTTTGTGCCTTCATCCTTGTTAATCGCTGAGGATAAGGTTATTACAACCTGAGAAACGCCTGCATTAATTGCAGAAAAAGAATTTTCTAACTTCGGAATCATGCCTCCCTGAATAACTCCCTGAGCTACATAAGCATCAAATTCGGCGCGAGTTATCTGAGGGATCACACTATTATCATCGTTTTCATCTTTGAGGACTCCCCTCTTTTCAAAACAATAAACTAACGTCACATCAAAAATATCAGCCAAAGCTTTGGCTGTTTCTCCTGCAATGGTATCGGCATTTGTATTAAGCATATTTCCATTGCCATCGTGAGTTAATGGAGCCATCACCGGAACAATACCTTTTTTAATAAGATCTCCCAGAATAGATGCATTTACTTGCTCCACATCTCCAACAAAACCATAATCTACATCCTTAACAGGACGTTTTACAGAACGAATGGCATTCATATCGGCACCGGTAAGCCCCAAAGCATTCACACCTCTGGCCTGAAGTCCGGCTACAATATTCTTGTTTACCAGTCCACCATAGACCATAGTCACCACTTTCAGCGTTTCTGCGTCAGTAATGCGTCGACCGTTAACCATCTGACTTTCAATCCCCAGCAGGGAAGCGATCTTTGTTGCAGATCGCCCTCCACCGTGAACTAATATTTTATTTCCCTGTATAGCAGCAAAGTCATTAAGAAGCTGATTTAATGTAGCTTCTTCTTCAACGACTTTACCACCAACTTTAATAATAACAAGTTTTTCCTTCATGATTATTCCAAATATGTATATCCATAAAGTCCGGAACGATAGTTAGAAAGGAATTCTTTTCCCTCTTCCACTGAAATTCGTCCGTTCTTCACAGAAGAAGTAACCCATGTTTCGAGTGTGCGAACCAGCTTCTTTGGATTGTATTGTACATAATCCAACACCTCAGCAACTGTTTCACCATCAATAATCTGTTCAATGTTATAGCCTTTTTCGTTTACAGTGATATGAACCGCATTCGTATCACCAAACAAATTATGCATATCGCCCAGAATTTCCTGATATGCTCCAACAAGGAACACTCCCATATAATAAGGTTCTTTTCCTTTCAGACTATGTATAGGCAGATAATGAGACACATTTCGTGTAGAAATAAAATTATCTACTTTTCCATCAGAGTCGCATGTTATATCCTGCAAAGTAGCACTTCGGTCTGGTCTTTCATCCAATCGTTGAATTGGCATAATAGGGAAAATCTGATCAATAGCCCATGAATCAGGAAGTGACTGGAACAATGAGAAGTTACAGAAATATTTATCTGCCAAAAGCTTAGAAAGCTGACGGAATTCATCCGGAGCATGTTTCAAACCAGAAGCAATCTGATGAATTTCCCGGGTTATCGACCAAAATAGTTTTTCAATCTTAGCACGAGTTGCCAAATCAACAATACCATGACTAAACAAGTCGAGAGATTCTTCACGGATCTGCTGAGAGTCATGCCATGCTTCAAGCATCTTATTCTGATTCAAGCTATCCCATATAGAATACAGTTCTTTCAATAATTCATGATCATCCTCATCAACCACATCTTTTTCATCATCCCATTCTGGAAGAGTTGCAGTTTCCAGCACTTCGAAAATAAGAACAGAATGATGAGCTGTCAATGAACGACCGGATTCGGTGATAATATTAGGATGTGGAATATCATTCTTATCAGCTGCATCTACCAATGCTGAAATTGAGTCGTTCACATATTCCTGAATAGAATAATTCACGCTACTTTCACTGTTAGAAGAACGGGTTCCGTCATAGTCTACACCTAACCCGCCACCAATATCAACAAACTCCACGTTAAAGCCCATTGAATGGAGCTGAACATAGAATTGAGAAGCCTCACGTAAAGCTGTTTTAATACGACGTATTTTAGTAACCTGACTTCCAATATGGAAATGAATAAGTTTCAGACAATCTTTCAGATCCTTCTTTTCAAGGAAATCCAACGCTTCAAGCAACTCACTGGAAGTAAGTCCGAACTTGCTTGCATCGCCACCGGAATCTTCCCATTTTCCACTACCTGATGAAGCCAGTTTAATGCGGATACCAATATTAGGCAAAACATTAAGTCGTTTTGCAACCTTAGCTATTAATTTAAGTTCATTAAGCTTTTCAACAACCAGAAAAATTCTCTTTCCCATTTTCTGGGCAAGAAGAGCTAGTTCTATATAACTTTCGTCCTTATATCCGTTACAGATAATTAAAGAATCAGAATCAGTATTGATGGCAATTACAGCATGTAGTTCAGGTTTAGAACCAGCTTCCAGTCCTAAATTAAATTTCTTACCATGACTGATAATTTCCTCAACAACCGGGCGCATTTGATTTACTTTGATAGGATAAATTATAAAGTTCTGTGCTTTATAACCATATTCCTCTGATGCAATCTGAAAACATTTAGCTGTTTTCTCAATCCGGTTATCCAAAATATCCGGAAAGCGTAATAACATAGGAGCCGAAACATCCCTCAGTTGCAATTCATCAACCAAATCTTTTAAGTCGACAGCCACTCCGTTTTTCTTGGGGGTAACCACTACATGACCTTTGTCATTGATACCAAAGTACGAGGTTCCCCAACCGGTAATGTTGTAAAGTTCCTCTGAATCTTCAATACGCCATTTTCTCATTTTCTAATCTTATACTATTTATGGTAAGTTATTAATAGCGCAAAAGTACGTATAAATCTATAGTTTTCAATCAGTAATAAGTATATTTTTACTAAATACGACACATTCTTAATATAATAAAACAAAATATGTGATACTTTAGATGAGAATACAGATATATAACATACACACAACAACTTGTATGTATGCTACAACATTTTGCATTTGCATGAAGTAAAGAGAAAAATTACAAGCCAAGTAGTTCCTTTAGCTTATTGACAGAAGATTTTATTTGGTATATATCTTCCAGCTCATCAGCATTGAATATATATTTTGCCTTTGAATAGAACGGAGCACGTTTCTCGAGCGCCTTTGCAATGAATGCTTTTAGCTCTTCGTTCGTTTTACCTCTCAGAATAGGACGATTTTGACTAGCAATCTTCAGACGGCTAAACAATACATCCGGAGCAACATTTAAGAATACAGTTTCTCCCTTTTGATTCATGAATTCCATGTTATCATAAAAGCAAGGTGCCCCTCCTCCAGTTGAAATAACAACATTCTCAAATTCAGCAATTTCATGAAGCATCTGGCGTTCCAACTCTCTGAAGCCTTGTTCTCCCCTCTCCGCAAATATTTCCTGTACGGTTTTATGGAAGCGTTCCTCAATATACCAATCCTGATCAACAAAAGATAAATTCATCTCTCTGGCAAAAGCTTTTCCAAGAGTTGTTTTCCCCGCTCCCATATATCCGATTAAAAAAATCCGAGTCATTGCTGTTCTTTTATAATATTTCGGCTACAAAGATAAAATTAAAAGGAAGAACTATTTCGTCTGCAGAGATGTTTTTTATCTTTGCAAATGAATCCACTACTAAAAAGAATAATTATGCTCAAAAAATTAATGCTAATGAGTATCTGTGCCTTAACACTCTCATCTTTCACACCAAAGGATAACTCCAGTAAAGATAAAAAGAACAGCGAGCTCTTCCTGCTTATAGGAACTTACACTTCCGGAACGAGCAAAGGCATATACGTTTACCGTTTCAATACGGAAACAGGAGATGCTAGTTATGTCAATGAAATTGATGGACTTTCCAATCCTTCTTATCTGAATCTCTCAAAAGATGAAAAGTTTGTTTATTCTGTAGGTGAAAATGAGAACGAAGGAGGAGTAGCTTATGCTCTTTCATTCGATAAAAAGAATGGTAAACTAACCCGCCTTAACTCTCAGAAAACATTTGGTGGGTCACCTTGCTATATAAACATCGATCCAAAAGGGAAATATGTAATTACAGCGAATTATACAGGAGGAAATGTTTCTGTATTTAAAATTAAGAAAGATGGAACTTTGTTCCCTTCAAACCAGATCATTTCTTTTGATAAGAAAGACGCTACGGAGCCACAACCAAAGTCTCATCTACATTGTGTTGCTTTTACTCCGGAAGGGAAATATCTATTAGCCGACGATCTTGGAAAAGACAAAGTACACAAGTTCAATTTAAATTATACTGAAGCAGAAGATAACTCTGTTCAGTTCCTGCAACCAGGCAAACCCGAAGCTTTTGATGTAGAGAAGGGATCTGGTCCGAGACACATAACTTTCCATCCAAACGGTAAGTATGCTTACCTCATCAATGAGCTATCCGGAAAAGTGACTGTGTTCAGTTATAACAACGGAATATTAAAAGACATTCAGTACATTGCATCTGATACAACTCCGGGAACTGATAAGAAAGGTAGTGCAGATATTCATCTTACCCCTGATGGCAAATTCTTATATGCCTCAAACCGTTTAAAAGCTGATGGTATTGCTATTTTTAAGGTAAACCAGAAAACTGGGAAACTTACCAAAATTGGATATCAGTATACAGGAATCCATCCACGAAACTTCATAATTACACCTAATGGAAAGTTACTTTTGGTTGCTTGCAAAAACAGTAATGTAATTCAAGTTTTTAAAATTAATTCTAAGACTGGTTTACTTGAAGATACCGGAAAGAAGATTGAACTGGATAAACCTGTGTGTCTGAAGTTTGCAAGCCTTCATAATAAATAAGGTCATACAAAAGAAACAGAAATAAAATAAGATCTCAGGTATTTTGAGTATCAAAAGAATTCACAATCTAAAATTCAAATAAATATAAATGGGGTTGTCCAAAGTTGGAACAGCCCCATTTGTATATCTTTATCTTCGGCTCTCTTACCTGAAATCGTTTTCAAATATTCAATTTTCAGATACCTAATTTTACTTTCACGGCAAATTTGTTTTGTTATATGCCTTAATGAATCAGGCTTTACTCATTAACTTAAGGTCGAAGCTATCTCTTTAACTTTTGCTCTGCAGATCTTACCGCTTTCAGTTAAGGGTATTGAATCGACAACAAAGATCTTTTTAGGGACCTGATAGGAAGTCAGTACCTTACTCATCTCCGTTTTAAGCATTTCATAATCAACGGGAGCAGCAACAAGTAAAACTACAATTTCACCAAACTTTGGATCTTTCTTAGACGTTACAGCAAAAGGTGCGTGAATAAGTGCTTTTAGCTTTTCTTCCACCTGCTCAATCTGTATCTTTACTCCTCCACTATTTATTGTATTGTCCTTACGACCTATAATATTGAAACTACCATCGGGATTTATCTCTGCTAAATCATTTGTCTGCAATATAACATCACTAACCAGAGGTGCATTGATTACGAGCGTACCTTCTTCTGAAAGAGAAAGATCTACTGAAGAAAAAGGATAATAACTGATAGATGCCAATGGTCCATTGATTCTTCTCAAAGCGATGTGAGAGAGTGTTTCAGTCATTCCATAAGTACAGTAAATCTCACCGGGAAGCTTTTTCAGTTCTTCTTCTAAATTCGTATCAATAGCCCCACCACCAATAATCAGAATATCAGATTCCTCAAGAATCTTTCTTTCTTCGGGTACATGCAGACTATTAAAGACTTGCAAAGGCACCATCGATAAAAAGCGAAAAGGCTTTTTAATATTTCCCAGTGGGTGACCGCAAGGAGGAATATAATGGATATCAAGTCCGGCAATCAAAGCTCGAACTGCCATCATTTTTCCGGCAATGTAGCCCAATGACATATTTATCAGTGCGGAGTCTCCTTTTCTTAAATGAAGAAATTCGCAAGTCAATCGTGCGCTTTGCATCATCTGTTCCTTGCGAACTACCAATTCTTTCGGTTTACCTGTAGAACCGGAAGTATGAACTTTTATTTCAGCCTTGCCATCAAACCATTCAAGCAGAAAAGAAAATAAACCATTATACTCACTTTTTTCTTTCAGGAAGTCCAATGCCTCGGTAGATGAGTAAGTTATACCATCCAGAATCAGAACTTGTTTACTTACATCAAATTCAAAGTACTGCAGCTTATTTTCTTCCATACCAAAGTTTATCTTCACGAATCACCAAAGGCATTTCTACATTATCGGTAAAGAGCATGCCGGTACCCAATCCTTGAGGAAGAGTGGTATTAAGTGTAGCACACCATTGAGCTATGGCATTCAATCCTATATTCGATTCTAAAGCAGAAGTAATCCACCAGCCAATATTTCTCTTTACAGCCTCATCAATCCATTCAGTGGAACCACATATTCCTCCATGAAGAGAGGGTTTCAGAATAATATATTGCGGATTTATTTTATCTAAAAGCTCAGCTTTACTTTTTAATGAAGTCAACCCGATAAGCTCTTCATCAAGAGCAATAGGTATCGGTGTTTCTTTAACGAGCCTCGCCATCTCTTCAGTTTGTCCGGCACGAATAGGTTGTTCTATGGAATGAATATCCAGTACAGCCAGTCGGTTGAGCTTATTCATGGCATCTTCCGGAGAAAAAGCGCCATTTGCATCTACTCTCAACTCTACTTCTCTGGCAGTAAAATGCTTTCTAATGTGTCGTAGCAAAGAGAGTTCCTCTTCAAAATTAATAGCACCAATCTTTAGTTTGATACAACGGAAACCCAATTCCATCTTCTTTTCAATCTGACAGAACATTTGAGCATAATCCCCCATCCAGATAAGTCCGTTGATTGGAATACCAGTCTCTCCACGAGAAAAAGGTGTATCCCAAAGTGCAAAACTGTTTGCCTGAAAATGCATCAGAGCTGTTTCCAAGCCAAAAAGAATGGACGGATAAGGACGTAACGCCTCTTTATCGATCTCTCCGGTTTGCTCCAATCGCTTGCAAGCATCACTGAGAATATTCTCATAATCGGGAAGGTCATCACAGCTTAGGTTTGGCAGAGGTGCACACTCTCCCAAACCTATTCTTTGTGGTTCTTCAACAGAAGTAATGCCAACATACCACACTTTCCGGGTATTATACACTCCGCGGGAAGTTCCGGCAGGTTGTTTAAAGTGTAATGTTGAAGGACGTATGGTTGTTTTAAATGTCATTACTAAGGAAATTTTGGAAATTGTTTAAAGTCAGGTTTACGTTTTTCAAGGAACGCATTTTTACCTTCCTGAGCTTCTTCAGTAAGATAATATAAAAGAGTGGCGTCACCAGCTAATTCCTGTATTCCGCTCTGACCATCAAGTTCGGCATTCAATCCGGCCTTAATCATTCGTAAAGCCAATGGACTGTGCATCATCATTGTTTCTGCCCATTCCACCACTTCATCTTCAAGTTTGTCAAGAGGAACAACTTTATTTACCAGTCCCATATCCAAAGCTTCCTGAGCATTATATTGTTTGCAAAGAAACCAGATTTCACGAGCTTTCTTCTGTCCTACGCAACGAGCCAGGTAAGAAGCACCAAATCCGGCGTCGAAACTACCTACACGAGGACCAGTCTGACCGAAAATTGCATTCTCGGAAGCTATTGAAAGGTCGCATACCACATGAAGCACGTGACCGCCACCAATGGCATAACCGTTCACCATTGCAATAACCGGTTTAGGAATTGAACGAATCTGCTTTTGTACATCAAGCACGCTTAAACGAGGTACACCGTCTTTACCAATATACCCACCTTTACCTTTTACATTCTGATCGCCTCCCGAACAAAATGCCTTGTCTCCTGCTCCAGTGATTACAACCACACTAATATCTGCACATTCGCGGCAGATTGTAAGTGCATTACTCATTTCTCCTGTTGTTGTAGGAGTAAACGCATTTCTATAACGAGGACGGTTGATTGTTATCTTTGCAATTCCATTATAAAACTCAAAAAGAATATCCTCATATTCCTTTATGGTTTCCCATTTTCTTTCTTCCATATACAGTCTATTTTAGATTGTGATAATATGCTTTAAATACTTCGGCATTCACCTCCATTGACGTTATTGTCTCCAATAATATTGGTTTTTCAGAGGTGCTGCTCACAAAAGTAATAATATTCTTCTTTAATTCTGTTTCATTTTCAGCCGACAGATAAGAAAATCCCATGGCCTGAGCCCACTCTTTGGCAACAGTATTGTGCCTGTAAGAGATATGCTCGTCTAATGATTCAGCTTTATTTAATCCGGGAAGTAAGTGGAAGATCTCTCCTCCTCCATTATTTACCAGCATAATACGTAAGTTCTTGTTTATATGCTTATTCCACAGTCCGTTTACATCATAAAAAAAGCTGAGATCACCAATTACCAGGAACGTAAGATCCGGATGAATTGCAGCAAATCCTACAGCTGTAGACATTGAACCGTCTATGCCGCTCGTCCCCCTGTTGCAATAAACCGGAATATCTGCCTTCAAATCAAAAAGCTGAGCGTTGCGGATAGAAGAACTGTTACCCAGTTGCAAAGCAGCCTTTTCCGGTAAAAGAGGCAAAAGATTATTTAGCACAAACAAATCAGAGTAAGGCATAGTTGTCGCAAACGCATTTCTTCTACTTTTCAGTTCATCCGATTTAGTCTTCCAAAGCAAACTGTAAGAAGCAATTTCCGGTTCATCAGGAGAACCCAAAAGAGAGAAAAACGTTTCATCCATTTCAATTACATCCGTCAGCGATTGGAAAAGATCGGGAACAGATCCATCCAGAGAAACATGCCAGTGCTGAGCAGGGCGTTGCTTTCTGAGGAATTTCTTTATTCGCTTGGAAACTATATGTCCACCAAAGTAAATCAATAAATCGGGGGTAAACTCATCCCACTTTTCTTCGGGAAGAGCATATATTATCTGATCGAAATTGCCAATTACCGGGCAGGAAGAAACATTTGATATATGTTCTGCCAAAATAACACAGTCCCATTTCTTTGCAACCTCTTCAATGGATTTTCTAACCTTTTCATCGGGTAAAAGCTGACCAACAATAATCATTCGTTTGCTGCTCTTTGCCCATTGATTGTGGAAATATTCACTATTTTCAAGAGACTTAGGATAACCACCCGAGTATCGTATTGCTCTTACCTGCGGAAGTTCTTCGGTAGTAAATTCAAAAAGAGGTTCAGAAAGCGGAACATTGATCTGTACCGGACCCTTACCGTGATGATTCAGTTCCAACAAAGCCTCGTTAATGAGGCGGTTGCAATACCATTCATCCTCTTCGGTAACAGGTTCGGGAAGTTGAACGGACTTCTTTACCAAAGTATTAAATATCCCCGGTTGAGGAAGTGTTTGTCCGTCCATCTGTCCTATCCATGCAGCAGGACGGTCGGCAGAAATAACAAGTAGCGGTAATTGCTGATAAAAAGCCTCAGCCACAGCCGATCCAAAGTTTAGTAAAGCAGTACCCGAGGTACAGCACACAGCCACCGGGCGATTAATTTTCTGAATAAGACCTAATGCAAAGAAAGCAGCACTCCGTTCATCCACCACCGTGAAGCATTTGAATGCAGGATGCTGGGAAAACGTCTGAGTAAGGGGAGCTATGCGTGATCCGGGAGAAACCACCACGTGATCGATACCATATTCGCGCAACAGCGCAGCCAACTGAAGAACATTTTTCTTATTCGAATACATACTAAGCCTCCAATTTATTTAATTATCGCCAACATGGTCTGCAGTTTTGCCTCCGTCTCTTTCCATTCCAGCTCCATCTCCGAATGAGATAACAATCCACCTCCGGCATATAGAGTAAGACAAGAAGCACCAATCTCCATGCAACGCAAATTTACATACAAATCCGTCTTTCCATCGGGATTAATCCATCCTAAAAAACCGGAATAGTAACGACGGTTATACCCTTCATTCTCCAATATAAACCGATACGCCTCCTCTTTGGGGAGTCCGCAAACTGCCGGTGTAGGATGCAACAAACCGAGCAAACTGCCTAAGCGGCCTTTTTCCGGCAATGCAAAAGAAAATTCACTCTTGAGATGTGCCAATTCACCGGCACGAACCGTAAACGGACCATTTTCTTCAGGAGTAATACCAAAAGCAGTCAACTGATTCCGAACATAATCTACAACCAATTGTTGCTCACGAATATTTTTCTCACTCCAGGCATTCGGCAAAACAGCCCGATGAAAAGGCAAAGTTCCTGCAAGAGCTACCGTATTCCATTGCTCATCCTTTCCGGAAAGCAGAATCTCGGGCGTACTACCCAGCCATGTTCCCGTTTGAGGGGTATGATATAGATAAACAAATGCGTCGGCATATCGTTCACACGCGTTGAAAAGAGCCTTTTCAAGAGAAAAGGATGAGTTTTTTGGCTGCACGGAAGTACGCGACAACACCAGCTTTTCAAATCTTTTTTCTCTGAGCGAAGATATAAACGAAGAAAAAGCCTGTGAATAAGAATCATAATTATCCGCTTGCGGGCAATTTTCCGTATCTTCTTCAGACAAGGTATCCTCCGCACATTCCTCCTTCGATAGATAACTATTTATATCCTTCCATCCTTTAATGAAAACATCCGGTTGCATCAGCATAAGCGGAGACGAGTCTGAAATCCAGAACGGAGCAAAGACAAATCCCCTCTTGCCGTCCAGTTCATCCAGTTCATTTAAAGAAAAAGAGGGACTAGCCGACTGAAGAATTAAAACAGGTTCCTCTTCCGGAACCCTGTAAATAACAAAGCTTTTATTCTGTTTGATAAGTGCTTCAATTCCTATCATCTGATCTTCCCTTTCCGCACTAAAAGTCTATCTGTCATCGTTACTTTTTTATTGGAGTGCAAAAGTAAGACTATTTTTCAGATTATCCTTAAAACGGTTCCTGGATTAACTTAATGCAAGATTAGTTGTTGCTGATTTACCGGAATTTCAAAAGACTAAATAACGATATGGAAATTTTGCTGGGAATTATAAACGAATTAAAAGGGAGTAATCTGTATAAGATTGTTTTGAAGAGTAGCCCGTGGGGGAGTCGAACCCCCCTTTCAAGAATGAAAATCTTGCGTCCTAACCGATAGACGAACGGGCCATTTATGATTTGCAATTAGAGATCTTCAGCACTATTAGCAGCACCTCATTTCCCAATTGTGGCGCAAAGGTAGTACTATTTTTCGATTTACCAAATAGTGAATAGAAAATCACCATAATTATAATCCAAACTTATGCTCATTCCCAATAGCTATTGTTTTCAATTTTCTAATAAGTTTATTAGTAAATTTCATCTTTCTTAATTGCAAGTTATAATCAAAATATTTAGGGTTATATTCTTTTTCTATATCTGTTTGATTAAACTTAAAATGTATAACTTTATTTTTTAAATAAATGTAAACCTGAGTATTCACATTATTCTCATGCCATGTAACTGAATTAGATCCATAACCCTCCGGATATATTTTTTCTTTTCTCATTCTGGAAGCATTTTTATTTATAAATAAAAAAAGAGAAGAACAGTCAACCAACATAGGTTTATAGTTAATACATGGATGAGTTTTAGTAAAATAACATTTCCCAGACCTTTTCCAAACAATATAATTATTAACATAAACACCTTCATAATAACCAGTAGGCGAGCAGGTATCATTATTTAATCTTTCAGTTCCCCAAACACCACCTTCTACAACTTTCAACACAATAATTGAATCTACTCCATTTTTCCTTAGGCTATCAACCAATGAAAATAAATTCCTTTCCGAAAAACAAGATATAGAAAGCAGTAATCCTAATAGTGTAAATACATATTTTTTCATAAAATTTTATCTCTATTTTTTATCTCTTTTCGAAAAAAACAAATTTGGATAGATCCTCAGTCAAATGGAAGTTTTTTAAGAGGTGCACAATTTGTTTTCCAGATGTCAAGTTCAAACAGTTTATTTTCATTATCAATATACAAAGACGCAATAACTACTATTCCATCAAGATCATTAAACTGATATTCGCTTACACATTTATCAAAAAAACGTTTTTTAATTATATCTCCATCTGTATATAGGCGTAAACTGCCCATTTGTCCATCATCCATATTTTGTACAGTCAACTCATCTTTCCAATTAGAAGATAAGTTGATTGAAGCTTTTTCAACTAAAAGTTCTATGAGTTTCAATTCCTGTACTGTTGGTTTTCTATTTAATTCCATGTATTTGGCCTATATTTAATAGATGAAAAAGGTAGATTTACTTTATACATATTCTTTTCAAGGCTTGAATAGCTTCTTCATTTTCACAATTTTCTTTCATCTTTTTATAAGATGATTGGATAAATGATATGATATCAATCCTATTCACTGGCTCGAAAATTCGAAATTAAGACAGTAACTATCCTTTTCCTCCATACCCATATCTGCAGTCCTAGTTTATCGAAATCATATACAGTCTGATTTTGCCCTTTTCCATTTACTAAAATATAAATATTTTCAGATTTATCCGGTGTCACATTATAAGATAATAGAAACTCATCAAATGGCATTTTTATCAGATTACGGCCCGCCCAGTAACATTCCTTTTCACAGCAAATAGTCTCGATCTTACTCTTTTCAACCCATAGAATGAGGTCTTGTTCATAAAAATTATAACTCTCATATGAAAAGTCTTTCTCTTTATTTTTTGTCAAACAATGAGGTAAATGAGTATATTTTCTTATATCACTTCCTAAAACGAATGGTTCTTTTGCAATTTAGTTGAAAAGAAGAGTTCCCAGAACTAGTTTTCTTTTCAGTAGCATGAGCTTTGCCTTTCCATACATCATTCGTTTTATAGTCTTCAATTTATTAACAAAGCCTTCTACAATTCCATTAGAAAAAGGGTATTTTATTCCATTTTCAACAGCTTTCATATCCAGTATGATGCCTGTGATAAAGGTTTTTAATTTTGCAAGTTCAGTATCTCTATATTCATTTATCCATTCAGCTAATTGTCCACCATTGGGCTCTTTGAATATTTTATAAAATGATGTAGCAGCATTGTAAATTTCCTTAAACCATGGAATAGATATCAATGTCTGTATCAGTATATCTTCTTTTTCATCCAATTCTTTCATTCTGATTCCTTTATCTACAATTGATGAGATTGTTTTTACAGGTATCAGTGGTTCACGATTATCTTGTGGCTTTATTTTCTTTATTGATTTCGGTCTGTCAGTACGTCTTCCTTTACGTCCTTTTGACAAATATCTATAATGATCATGAAATGGAGTTTTACTGCCTTTAAATCCCAAGTTCTTTATTTCATGAAAGATATTGACCAGGCTTTTTCCATTTGAATATTCTGATTCTACGTATGAATCAAATTTAAAGTATTCATTACGTGGGCTGCTTTTTCTTGGGGGTAAAGATGTGTAGTTTCTATATTTTCTGACGGTCTGTCTGGCTATCTTCAATTTTTTAGCAATCGCACCTATTGAGAAACCTTTATCTTGAAGCTCCTTAACTTCATTAAACATAATGGTTCTTGAATCTGTATTATTGTTGACCTCCTGTTTTTTATCTCCAGACAGTTTGTCATTGCAAATCTCCTGAATATCAGGTTGAATACACTTTTCTTCGGGGGTGATTTCGTTTCCAGAACGTACTGCATTCCTATAGTCCGAATAGTTCTCACTAATAGTTTTTGTTACACAGTCCGACATGTTTTTTATCAGATGAAACCTATCCGCCACTTCTATAATACGTTTTCCTGATAAAGCTATAGCTGTGGAATATTCGGTAGATCTGTCTCTGCTTACAAGGGATACCTGTTGATGGCATTCTAGCCATTTACTAAAACTATCACGTTCTCTATCTCCCAATAGATCAATAACGTGTCCGGTTCCCAGATTTACGATAATACTTCCATAGTTGATACCTTTTCTGAACGCCCAATCGTCAATTCCGATATTGGTTATTTCCTTGTTTTCTGGAATTCTTATTCTGTGTATGTCTCGAAGTACTGTAGTATTGCAAAGTGGAATACCCATTCCGTTAAGAAGACTGCTGGCATCATTGGACGAACTCATCAATCCATGATGTGTAACTACCTGTTCACAACGTCGCGTCCTTCTTCTATACCTGAACACCTCATTGCCTGGTTGTTCTGCAAATGTTTTTTTAGAACAGAAATCATTTTGACAAAAGAATTTTCTTGGTCTGAAATGAATGACGACCCTTTTACCTAAAACAGGAAGATCGGTTATGACTCGCTGATACTGGCTATGAATCTTTTCGCTTATATGACCACAATAAGGACAGATGCCATAATCCAATACGGATTTTATATATAACTCGATTTTATTATTGCCAATAACGGCTGATTCAACAACCATATCTGATGGAAGATAAAAGGATGATAGATTAAGGCTGCTATTAGCTTCATTTATAGCTGAAATATGATGGCAATGTGCGTCTATTGTATTATTTTTGTTGCAATTAGGATCTTTAAGCATTGTTTTGTAGTATTTTGTTTGGTAGCTTAAAATTACAAAATATATACTTAATATCCTAATTATAAATAGATTAATATATTACTATTAATGTATTATATTATACAAAAAACTTGAAGAAGTTTTGTTTTATCAGAGTTCTTTAGGAACTATAACGATACGTCCTTTCAACTAAATTGCAAAAGAACCAAACGAATTCACCTACAGATATATTAGGAACTAATTCTGTTTTCCTCATTTTTTCATTTTTTACATGCCCAACTGTGTTCTTCTCCTTTAGCATTTTTTTAAGTATCTCATTCTATATTAGTTAGTTTTCATTCTATTATTTCTTTTTATTCTGCCTTTATTTGAATATTATTAGAAGTATTTTTTCGTTTGAAATAAGTCTGATAAACATCTTCAGCTTTTTCTACAATTAATTTTTCATACGAATTTCTATCAAAGCACAACTCATAATAGCCCCAAATTGCTTGAATATAAGGATATATATCCTCTTCCTTCTCAATTAATCTGAAATGCCATTTAGGATCTACCTTATCATCAACAACTTCAAATAGCTGACAAGGGCAAGCTGAAATAAGGCCATCATCATCTACTAAATAGGATAAATAGGATTCAAACATTATCATTCCCATCACCAAATATTCTCTTCCTACCGTTATTTCTCCATATATAGAATTTGCCGTAATTCCAAACCTTCCTAGCTCCTCTTCCTTCAACAATTTATTTTCATAACGCCTTAAATCTTGACCTGTATTATACTTGCATCGAACTTTCATAATTATTTAAACTTCAATTTTAATTGGTTCCTGTAATCAAAGTTTAAAACACTAAATGGATCCATATAAATATTTTTATACAATAAATATTTATCGTCTGTTAGAACAATAGTCCAATACCGAACAAAATATGAGCTTTTATTTGTTCTAAAATTAATATCATCATTCATAGCTTCTAAATCTACCAGACGTTCAATACCTGTATATATGAAAAAACCTTTTTTATTATCAATCGGCATGTATAAAAGAGGCCTGTTTTTTGTAAGATAATTATTCATTGCCTGCTTATTATCAAGAGCTTTATAAGGAAAAGCCATACTTGCCATTAAATGAATATAGGTTTCTTTAGTATTTCTTTTATCTACAATCATCTCAAAAAAACAACTATCGTTATCAACCTCTTTTACAAAAGAATTTAGCAAGTTACTAATAGTATCATTGAAAATAAACTTTCCTGCAAATTCAAAATGCCGTTTATCAGAAATATCTTTTTCACATACCCCAGATATAATATCTTGATTTATGATTAGATATATATTTAAGATTATTGAAAAGATAAAAATGGCTGAACTTATTTTTCTATTGATTTTCATTCGTTATTATTTTACTGTTAATCTTTTAAGTAACATTGAAAGTTTTGAACCATTAAGAATATCACTTATACTTCTATAACCTATAATTATGTTTTAGAAGAAATAATTTCTACCATAAACACTCATAATAATACAACATCAAATGCCCTCTTTAAAGGCTTACTAATAATTTATATCTATAAATTTCCATTGGTATATCAAATCTAATAGGATTATTCTCGCAATAAACATAAGGTGAAACAGAATAATATAAAAAAGAGCAACATCAATAAAAGTTTGCTTCATGATATTGCCCTATAATGTTAGTGAGCTGTTATAACTCTTTTGTATATTCTGGTTGATTTCGTTGGATCAGAATCATTTGTACTCAGCTGAATTGTATTATCGTCAGCAAATTGAACTTTAAAATCTTGAGTTGTTTTCTGACCATATAAAGCGAACAATTCTTTCCCAATCTTGTTTTCAGTTAGTTTGAATTCAAAATTTGAGATTCTGCTAATCTCTGGAATCCATACGTCATCTGAATCAGAAAAGAGCTTCACATATTTATTATCATTAAGCTTATAAATTCTACCTACCAGTTTATTATTCTCCCTTTTAATGTGTATTTGAGTTCCATCCATCAATGGCGCCTCCTTAATTTCCCAAATCCCAATAAATTTATCATCTGATACTTGCTTCAATTTTCCAGAGCAACTAAAAAAAATCAATGATGTTAATAATAACGCTAAACTTGTTTTCGTAATTTGTCTCATATTTCACTTTTTTATTAAATCTATATATCTATAATCTCAAATATCTAAATGATTCCAAATTAATTAAATTCTATATATCATTTGAAATAAATATTTCTTCAAATTTTAAGCCCTTAATTTCATATTTATCAAGAGATTCTTTAAACTTTTCACTAATAACCAATAACGGTCGTGCATACCTCACAACAAAAATATCATGTGCTGTAAGATTAGATAGGCCTGTACACTCCCACGTAAAAAATATATCACTTTTATCAAAGAATAAGCTATCAAGTTGTTCCTTTGAATATTGGAGACTAAATGGTAACACTTTAGTTGGAACATTGCTAGACTGGTTAAAAACAACCTTACTAAAATATCCATTACGTTTACATACAGGACATTGTCCCTCAATAGCAAAGTTGTTCATTTTGGATGGAGGCAATATTATATTTGTATTCAAATGATAAAAAGGCAAATCGTTATTTTTATAATCAACGATCTTTCTTAAATCGCCTAATTTAATACCATCAGTTATAAGTTTCTGATATAAATTTTCAGATATTATAAAATCATCATCAAGTGTTATAAAAAAATCCTTTTTTATCTGTCTTAAACCTTTTGTTTTCAATTTGCCGACTAAAATTGCACCTGTACCACAACTTCTACATGCAATTTCAATACTATAATTACTTTTACAGGATTCACCACTTTCACCTATAGGAGCTCTATTATAAATCAATATAAAATATTTCATAAAACAACATCTATCAAATTATACAAAAATATCTTGCGCACTTAAATTAACAAATAACAATGGAGAATTTGATATTTCATCTTGACAATAAACTATTGGAAATCTATTCAATAGGTTACAATCAAAATCTTGAATATTAGTAATCTTTTTAAGTAAGTATCCATTCAATTCAAAACTACACAAGGCATATTTTATAAAAGAATTCTGTTCAAAACATTCATGAATAAAACTTGTAAGTTGCATTAATTCATTTTCAAATACTTCTTTATGGTATGTTTGTTCAGGAATACCAACACATATTTCATAAAAGTCAGCATTCTCATAATCGAAAAGAGACACTATTGTCTTTCTGTTCTCAAAATATTCTGATTCATTTTCGCCTTCAGGCAGATTGATCTTCATAAGAAAATCATGAATTTCATTTTTTGAATTATTTCTTTTGCTTACTATGAGTGAAATATCAAAGTATTCTGGCATAATATTATATTCATTATAAAATTGAGCAATCTTGTTTTCCGTCTTTGATCAACTTGTCACGCTAAATTCATAACTAGCAACAAATTAATTATCAAGAAAAAGTTTTTTTCATACCATATGTTTTATTATGTAGATCAATTAAAGTCCAAACAAAAAGTTATTTTCTTAATTCTTTAATAGACTACAATGGGCATGCTTTAAGCTGAACATAAGATACTCCGTAGTATGATCTTGAGTTAATTAAAACGCACTTGGCAAATTTAATATATTGTATTGAATTTTTGCTATTTATATTATGAAAATTTCTTATTAGAATAGATAACAACTCTTCTGTAAAGGCCTTGAAATTATCTATCTGGAGACGCTTGCAGATGGTCACAAAGAGACTAGGGTCAAAGACAGGTTGATCTGTAAACTCTGTCAAGTCAACCAAGCATTGCATATACGGATTCTACTGTATCGCCCCAATTTTTTCTCTAAAACAAAAAAGTTACTGCCATCTGCTACTAAAATGCCTCAAAGAACTTGCTAAAAGGCATTTCAGAGGTGGGAGATAAAAAGATTGCACAATTTCATCTGCTACAAATTGCCATCATCTACCACCAAAAATAGAATTTCAAGATAGTACTACGACGTAAAATTGCAATTACGAGGCAACGTTAACTATTTGTTTACTCCAAACTTTAAATAATAGAAAAGCCAATTTTTGCTCATTATCCCTTTTCTAGTATAAACATTCATTTATGATAATAAGTGAGTTTACAGCCAAGAACTCATGGGTTCTCGGCTAAAGTCCCATGGGTTTACGGCCGAAGACTTATGGGTTCACGGCTACAAACTTACTAAGCACTAAATACGAAACCAATAAACACATGATATCTAGACCATTATATGCAATAAGAAAAGATTCAATTATTATAGGAATCATGTTCTCCAAAAAATCAGACTACGCAAAGGCGAAGACAAGAGATACGTACAGAGGAAAGTTATATACTTTAAGCAAGAGAATTGAGTAGGTGGCAGATGAATGAATTTAGTGGAAGATAAATTGTAAAACAAAAATATCTACTATCAGAATATACAATTACAAATCAGTTAATTACACCATTTTTAGTAGCAGGTGGGAGATCGAACCAATAAATATCGACAGAAAAACAAGAAGGAGTTAATAACAAAATCAAAACATCAGATGGAAACACAAGTATACAGAAACCAAAAGTTCATTGAACTTAACATTCTAGCAGTGCATGAGAAAAACGACTCATTTGTGGGATGAACCAAAAAATAGTTATCTTTGTCCACAACTTATACATTCAAGAAACAATACTCCGAATAAAAGAGCGATGGCAAAACAGAAATATTATGTGGTTTGGGAAGGTGTTACGTCGGGAATTTATACTTCTTGGAACGAATGTCAGCTTCAGATAAAGGGTTACGAAGGCGCAAAATATAAATCTTTCGAGTCCAAAGAAGAGGCTGAACGAGCCTATGCCTCCTCTCCTTACGCATATATTGGTAAACAGGCCAAAGCGTCTGCTCCGAAAGTGCTTCCGGCGAACATAATTAAACAGAGTCTGGCTGTAGACGCTGCTTGCAGCGGAAACCCGGGAGCTATGGAATACAGGGGGGTATATATTGAAACGGGAGAAGAGATTTTTCATTTTGGCCCGATGAAGGGAACAAACAACATCGGCGAATTTCTTGCTTTGGCGCATGGCCTGGCACTGCTCAAACAAAAAGAGCTCAAAATTCCTATCTACAGCGACAGTGTAAATGCTATAAGTTGGGTGAAACAAAAGAAATGCAAAACCAAGCTACCACGTACTCCGGAAACAGAAGAGTTGTTTCAGATTATAGAACGGGCAGAGAACTGGCTGAAAAATAACAAATATACCACTCAGATTATTAAGTGGGAGACAAAAGACTGGGGTGAGATTCCTGCCGATTTTGGCAGGAAATAAGATTTTTTGGAGAAGCTAAAACAATACTCGTTCTGATTCTTCAATTGCCTTGGTGATAAAATATCCTTTAGCTAACTTATCACTAATATTTATCACATTATTCTTCATCGCCTGATACTGTTCTGCAGTTAATGATGACAGAATCTGATCAAGCTCTGACAGTGAACCGATGCATATACCTATATTGTTTTCTTCAACAAAATGTGCCAGAGCTGCTTTCTTCCAGATTATTACTGGCAACTGACAACGAATATAAAGAGATGTTTTATGAGGGTTATTATATTGCAGATAATCGCCGAAAGCTCCGCTGCAGGCATCTATAGAATCTCCATCCCAAACCAGACCAAAATGCCCTTCAGCAGTTGAGATAAGTTCATCGGATGGAACAAAGCCTTTATATGCAAAGTTCTGATTTCCTCCAAGAAGTTCTTCATTAAAACCGGAACCATACAGTACAAACCGGTATGTTTTTACATATTCTCCAAGCTTATATAAAAATGCATTTTTCTTATAACTCAGCCCACCAGCATATACTATACTAAATGGAAAATTTATCTTAGCTGTGTTTTTTGAAACATTAGCAGAAAGATAATCAAAGATCTCCAAACAACCCAATTTAGATGTACTTCCATTCTCTTTCAGCCAATTTGCCATTTTCTTATTATGGGCAATGATATAGTCTGCATTATTAAGCCGTTCTATTTCCTGAGGAATGGTTAGTTTTCCCCTTCGAAAGCTTCCAAGATCATGAATAACAACTGTAACCTTTCCACCTTTAAGATGAGCAACTTTACAAATAAATGAAAAATATTTCTTCAGAGGATACTGAAGTACAAGCCAATCACCTTTAGAGATTAAAAAAGAGGCTTTCAGCACTCCCAGCAGAGTAAATATAAATCCCAGTAACTTATTGTTATAATGGGTTTGCTTTAATCCGATATTTACAAAACCAGCGTCGGACAAGATTGTTTCAATATCGGTTTTGGCCTTGTTACCGGCACTAGACAGATTGGGATAGTTCTTTGAAAGATAATACTTATTCATTCTTTCTCTTTTTAGAGATTATACAATTCCTTTTTCACTAGTCTCAATGCAGCTTCCACGGTATCATCCATGTCAAAGTATGCATACTGAGCCAATCGGCCACCTAGCAAAAGCTTTCCATTTAAGTCAGCCTTTTCTTTGTATTTTGAATATATCTGCATATTCTTATCATCGTTAACAGGATAATATGGCTCGTTTTTGCCAGTGAATTCACTCGGATACTCGCGGGTTATAACAGTAAATGGCTGATTCCCGAATTCAAAATGTTTATGTTCAATAATCCTTGTATATGGAACACTTCGCTCATTGTAATTAACAACTGCATTTCCTTGAAAGTCTTCAATATCCAGCCGTTCATGCTCAAAAGACAAGCTTCTATACTCTAAAACACCAAATTCATAATTAAACAATTCATCTATTCTTCCCGTAAAAAGAACTGTATCTGCAAACTTATCAAGTTCAGCTTTATGATCAAAGTAGTTGGTATTCAGCTTTACTTCAACACCCTCCAGCAAACCATTTATCAATTTATTATATCCTCCTTTGGGAATGCCCTGATAGTCATCATTAAAGTAATTATTATCATAGGTAAAACGGAAGGGAATTCGTTTAATGATAAATGCAGGAAGTTCTTTAGCTGAACGTCCCCACTGCTTTTCTGTATATTCCTTTATGAATGCATAATAAATATCATCACCGCAAAGCTTTAATGCCTGTTCTTCCAGATTTGCAGGTGTTTCAATATGTGCATAGCGCTGCCTTTGTTCTTCGAGCTTTTCTTTTGCTTGCTGTGGTGTTTCTACGCCCCAAAGCTTGCTAAACGTATTCATATTAAAAGGAAGATTATAAAGCACTTCTTTATAATTTGCCAGCGGAGAGTTGGTAAACCGATTGAATTCTACAAATGAATTAACAAACTGCCATACTTCCTTATTGCTTGTATGAAATATATGTGCACCATACTTATGAACATTAATAGAATCTACATCCTCACAATAGATATTGCCACCTAAATGAGAACGCTTGTCTATCATCAGACATTTTTTACCCATTTTCTTTGCATGGTAAGCAAACACTGAGGCAAAAAGTCCTGTTCCTACAATTAAATAATCGTACTTTATATCCATTGTTTATCCCGAAATTAAGATTTCTTCTGCTCAAATATAAAACGAAAATCTGAAACAAGAAGAATCTAACTAAACTTATTGAAAACTATTTATTAATATTTTTCAATGTTTCTTTATAATTATGTTGTGTATCAAACAATAAAGAGCCATGCATAGTAGGCGACTGAACAGGAGTCATATAATCACCAAAATCAATCTTTAGAATTTTATCATACCCAACAGGAACAGGTATCATTGTATTTTCAAAAGCCATATAGAGTGTTTGGTCATAGAAAGATTTATTTTTTATTCGCACGCGGTAATTTAATGATAAATGTGCCATAAGCTCTGTTTCTTCAATAGGAGTTTGTCTTAATACATTCTCATACTTTTCGAAAAGAACTTTGTCCCAACGTAATTTAAGATAAAGCTTCTCTGGAAGCCGCCACATTATCTTTGAAGATAATTTAAGCATGTGCTTATATAAATTAATCTTTCGAAGTTGTTTATTATAACGACGAGGAATATCAGTCACTCCGTCAAAAACAAAAATATCTATAAATATACCTTGGTTATATTTTGCTTTTGGATTTGATATTGCTGTAGTATCCGAGTTTCTAATTTGTACATGCCTACGACCATAATATTTATCAGAATAGATGGTCTGAAAAAAATAAGGCGAAAGAAATTCTTTATCTGCTACTTCACAAAGTTTATCAAAATCATCTCTTAACATTACCATGTCAATATCATCATCCCACGGAATAAAGCCTTTATGACGTACTGCACCTATCAACGTTCCGGAATCTGCCCAGCATTTCAGATTATACTTTTTACAAACATTAAGCAAGAGATTTAAAAGATCGAGCTCGCAAGCCCATACTCTCTTCATTTTTTCCGTAACTAAAAAACCATCTCTGACCTCTTCCTTAAAGAAGTCAGAATTTTCCATATTGAAATTATTCATTTTTACGTTTTTGTTTTTTTCAATAGATCTTATTACTGTAACAAGACCTTAAATAAGCATTTGCCCTTGTCTGGATACAGGAATCTTTCTGATTTTCAGACTTAAGAAGTAATTCCTTACCAATGATAATACTTTATCTTCAATCTTAGTTTTATTTTTCGTATTAAGTTAAGAGGCTTTGATTTAATCTTCCCCTTATAGTTCTCTATAAAATCATCAACAGCATCTAATACACGGGCCGAATTCTTGCCGTCACGATGCGGTTCATGGTGCATGGTATAAGTATAGATGTTATCCATAAGCTCTTTAGGACGTAAAAGTGCCTTTTCAATAGCATCTCCAATCTCGTTTTCATTCATTACATCCAGCAAGTGATTACCCGGATGCGTATTGCGAAAAGTAACGACCGGCTTATTCAGGAACATGTATTCCACAATAATGGATGAGCTATCGCAGAGCATAACATCTGTTTTTCTGAAGGTGTTAAGACCATCATTGGAACGATAAAAGACTACGTTATCATGTGTATCGGCCAGCTCTTTATATTTTTGGATTAATTCAGGATCATCAAGCTTTGGATGGAAAGTGACAATCCAGTTCCAAGGTTTGGTTTCGACCAATTGCTTTATTGTTTCCCACAAAAAAGGTGCAGAAGAAATTCCTTTGGTAAATGTTGGCGAATAAAGAATTGTTGGATTTTCTCTTTTATCTGTATGAGATTCAGTCTTATCAAAGAAAGGATCAACTTTACACCAACCGGTTTCATACACTTTAAAGAAACCATATTTCTTTTCCAGTTCTTTAAAATAGGGTGTAGTGCTTTCTCCCTGCGTGCAATATATATCATACCACCCCCTGACGGTGAAGTGATCATCAATCTTTTCTACTCGCTTTTTCATGGCATATCCATGAAAAACAGCGACTTTTACTCCGGGAAAGAAGTCGTAAACAAAGTTTCCGGGTGCAAAAACTGCAATCGGTTTATAATCAAGCACTTCTTGTATTGTCTTTAATTGCTTTTCATTCTCTGTTAGCCAGCTTTCGCAAGAGTCTTCAATAAACCAGGCAACATCATCTCCTCTTCGCCATATTTCATCTTGAAGAGGGCGCAAAATAGAAAAAGAATAAGTCAATGAAACAAAAAACAAATAATGCTTACCCATAATATGTAATATCTTCCTGTTCTATTAAAAATTCAGCGTATATTTTACCTGATGTTTTTTTGCAAAGCGAGTCCAGAACTTCCGTCTATAAGTCAGAATTAAATCCCGGCATAAGGCCTCATCTGCTCCACGCGTTGCGGCATATTCTTTTGCCAGCAATTCAAAGAAAGGAATTTGTCCCCATAACCTTGCGAAGTTTGCACAACCCGCTTCGATACTCACCTTTCCAAATTTCATGCGGTTAATATCCACCAAAGAAAACTTATATTCACCACCTTCTTTGTCAAAAAGGATATTGCCGGGTGAGTAATCCAGGTGCAATATACCGGCTTCGTGAAGTTTTGCTGAAAAACGTGCAAATGCAATAACAATATCCGAACAGTCTTTTATATCTGCATCGCCAAATTCATAGAATCTACGGCTATATGGACAATGTACACTTACAAAATAAGAATATCCGATCAAGCCAAAATTTTTTTCTTCAATATAGGCTATCGGTTGCGGAGTCTCAAAACCCTTCTCGAGCAATCGTTGCGGATACTGAAAAGCACGCAGTCCTTTGCTTTTTCTTATAAAAGTATAAATAACCCGGTTAAAGAACATCGGGACTCTATATCTTTTGACGTTTACGTCAATCTCTCCTATTTTGATTACTTTAATCTTATTCCGGCCTTTGTATATGGTTTCTCCTTCTTCCCCAAAGATATGAGGAACAGATTCTACAAAAGTTCGCAATGATTCAAAAGCCGGATTCAGAAGTATCTTCATTCTATTTAAAATATTATGCTCTCTATCTTTTTAATAACCATATCGGGAGTAATCATATTCAGACAAGCATAATCTTTACGATAGCAAGATTTGTTTCCAAATACAGAACATGGACGGCATGGAAGATCAACCTGAACAGCATTCATAGGAGATTGTTTCCAGCCCATAAATCCGCAATACGGATGGGTGGCTCCCCAAACAGATACGACAGGCGCATTGACTAACGATGCCAGATGCATATTTGCGGAATCCATAGATACCATTGCATCCAGATAACTCATCAGGATGAGTTCGGTGTTCATATTCAGCTTGCCAATCAGTGATGTTACAGAAGGATATTTATTTACCCATGAGGTAAGAACAGACTCTTCGTTTTTCCCTCCTCCAAAAAGGAATACCTTTACACGGGGATCTTTTGCAAAGTAAGCTATCACTTCTTCCTGCTTATCCAGAGGAAGCACTTTCCCTTTATGTTTGGCAAAAGGTGCAATGCCAATCCATTTCAAATCGCCTTTATCTCCGGTGATATGTTGTATCTGAGACATATCGCCTCTTCCTTCGCCAAAAATGGAAGTGAAATTAAGCTGAATTGGAAAACCTAAAGCCTTGAAGACGTCTGTATATCTACGGAAGGAAGATTTCTGGTTTTCAAATACCTTATGGTATCTGTTGGTCAGTTTCTTCTTGCCCAGACGTCCTTTAAAGATGTAAGCAGTTGGAATACCCATCATCTTGAAACGAAGACGAATTATTTTTGTACGGAGTACATTGTGTAAATCGGCTACGTAATCAAAGTTCTGAGGTTTCAACTCGTTATAGAATAATCGGTGTAATCCCAGTAGCCCACTATGTTTGCCATGCAAGTCGGCTCCCATAAAATGAACATTCTGAGGCAATCCTATAAAAAGTGGACGAAGCGACATACGACTCAACACAGTAAATTCATGTTCAGGATGCTGAAGGGCAAGCGAATGAATCACCGGGATAGTCATTGCTACATCTCCTATCGCGGAAAAACGAATAATCAATATCTTAGCCATTATTACTTCTTAGCGTAAAGAACAGGATTAAGAGCCGGATCGTTATACATCTTCATCTGTTTGTATACTTTCATATACTTTCTACCAGCCTTAATATCATCTAACAGCTGATCAATAGCTGAAGATAAATCTTTTTTCTGTTCCAAAAGGATATCTAATTTCTTCTGGCACTGTTCGTGATGTTCGGGAGTAGTATCTGTACGCTTCACTTCCTCGTTCATGTGATAAATCTTCAATGCAAGGATAGAAAGACGGTCTACAGCCCATGCAGGACTTTCTGTATTAATAGTTGCATCAGCCAAAGGCTTTACGTCCTTATACTGATCATAGAAATAGCTGTCAATCAGCTCTACTAAATCTGTACGATCCTGATTAGACTTATCAATGCGTCTTTTCAATGTAAGCGCTTCTACGGGATCAATCTGAGGATCACGTATAATATCTTCAAAATGCCATTGCACGGCATCTATCCAATTCTTCAAATATAAATAATACTCAATAGTTTTCAGCTCATAAGGATTCTGAATCGGAGCATCTACACTATCAGTTACATGGTAATTCTCTGTTGATTGAAAGAAAATCTCGTTGCAAAGGTTACTAAATGTCATAATCAGTATTTTTAAAAGTGAACCGCAAAAATATGCATTCATTCCCGAAGAAACAATTTTTCGCACATTTTATTAGTTAAATGAGCAACTTTTAGTACTTTTGTGGTTAATCTTCTACCCAAATATGCATTAATACATGTCTATCAGATTATCTAATGTATCCAAATTCTACGGAAATCAGGAAGTGCTTCATAATGTGAGCTTTGAGGTGCACCCAGGAGAAATTGCTGCCTTTCTTGGGCCAAACGGAGCAGGCAAATCAACTTGCATGAGAATTATTACAGGATGGCTGATTGATTTCAAGGGTACAGTTAGCGTATGCGGAAATGATATTACCAGGGATTCTATTGCTGCCAAGCGCTGCATTGGTTATCTGCCGGAGAACAATCCGCTTTATCCAGAGATGTATGTCAGAGAATATCTGGAATATGTTGGTCAGATTTACCGGGTAGCTAACCTACATGGTTTGGTAGACGAGATGATTGAACGGGTAAAGCTGGAGGAAGTTTGCGGCAAGACCATAGGAACACTGTCGAAAGGATTCCGTCAGCGAGTGGGACTGGCACAGGCTTTAATACATAACCCCGAAGTGCTGATTCTGGACGAACCGTCATCGGGTCTTGATCCTAACCAGCTAACTGAAATCCATTCTCTGATCAGAGAACTTGGAAAAGAAAAAACAATTCTATTTTCTTCTCACTCCTTACAGGAAGTTTCTGATTTGTGCCAACATGCAATTATTATTCATAAGGGTAATATTGTGGCTGATGCACCGATCAGTGAGCTAACTAAAGAGGAGTCTCTGGAGGATATTTTTAAAAGACTAACTAAATGAAAGTAATTATTGATAATAAGATTCCCTACATTGAGGGAATTATTGAAAAGCTTGGAGGAGAGACTCCTAACGAAGTTATATATATACCCGGAATTAAATTTACTCCCGAGATTGTTCGTGATGCCGATGCACTGATTATCCGCACCCGTACTCTCTGTAACCGTGAACTATTGGAAGGAAGTAAAGTGAAATTTATCGCTACTGCAACCATCGGTTTTGATCACATTGACACTGATTATTGCAAAGAAGCCGGGATAACCTGGACAAATGCTCCGGGATGCAATTCTGCTTCTGTGGCTCAATACATTCATTCCACCCTATTGCTTCTGGAAAAAGAGAAAGGATTTACGCTGAAAGGGAAATGTATTGGTGTTGTTGGTATAGGAAATGTGGGAAGTAAGGTATGCGATGTTGCTCAATCACTAGGCATGCGAGTATTGATGAACGATCTTCCTCGTGCCGACAAAGAAGGTGCCGGAATGTTTACCGATATGGAGACTATAACCCGCGAATGTGACGTAATCACTTTCCATACTCCGCTTAACAAGGAAGGCAAATATAAAACATACCATCTGGCCGATGCCGGATTTTTCAATTCGCTAAAAAAGAGTCCGGTTATTATAAATACCTCCCGGGGTGAAGTGACTGAAACCTCTGCCCTACTCTATGCTTTAGAAAAGAAACAAATCAGCGAAGCGGTTATTGATGTATGGGAGCACGAGCCTGAAATCAGTCTGAAATTGCTTAACGAGGTATTTCTTGGAACTCCGCACATCGCAGGTTATTCAGCAGATGGGAAAGCGAATGCCACCCGTATGTCGTTAGAATCATTCTGCCGCTTTTTTCATATTAATCCGGATTTTGATATTCAACCTATCCAACCGAAGAGCTCAGTAATCAAAGCCTCAACAGAAGCAGATGCTTATTTGCAAATGTATGATCCAAGACGAGACAGCAACGCATTGAAAGCCAATCCAGAGATGTTTGAGCAATTGCGGGGTGATTATCCTTTGAGAAGAGAAAAAGAAGCGTATACTATTCAGATTATATAACGTAACATTCAAAATATCTTGTACAAAAGAATGATTTGTTTTGTACAGAACAATTAATTCTTTTGTACAGAAGATTGCATTCTTTTGTACAAGAGAATAAAAATATCCCGCCACTATTCATAAAACACACCTAATTAGTTAGCCCTTAGATGGCTAAGAATCATCTTTCTTTTATGCATTCAAATATAGAATGCATAATTTCAAATAGCAAAATATAGAGAACCAAAAATTCAGATACAATTCTCTATATTATTATAATATTTGACTTTAAAAGGATTGACTACCTAAAATCCAAATTGTTACCTCCTTGACATTCCTATAACTTATATTAGTTTGATAATAAGATATATAAAAGTTTTATTTTGTTTCCTTTGTTATGATAATTTATGTTTGTTATTTTATATTTTTGCATTCTATTCTATTGGTTTTTCTGGAATAGTTATAATGGAGAATATTACAATAATAACCGTATAAAATAATAAATGAAAAAGTTTAGAATAGTAATAACACTCGTAGCATTATGTTTTTTGCTGTGTGCTTGTCCAAATGGAGAGAAGGGACATGAGAATATTACGTTTATAAATAAGTCCGATCGAGAAATTGCTTGTCAACCATTGTGCTCATCAGGTATAATTGCGGTTGATTCATTATATCAATGTAGATATGGAGCAGACGGTATTGATGCTGATTCGCAGTTTCTTTATAATAGTTTGAGTGATTTCGGTTGGGAAGTAGATTTCAAAGGCATGGATTTTATTCAATTTGTTGTAATGGATGGAGAAACTTACAGGAAATATTTAGCAACACCTTGTGATACCATTCGCAAATATGTTCCTGTTTTGCATTGTTATCGATTAACATTGGAAGATTTACAGCGAATGAACTGGACGGTGGTATATCCACCAGAGAAGTAAATCCGTGTAATTTATAAGTGGCTTAAAAAATCTCTCGGGTGAGTTGCTTTAGCTCACCTGAGAGAATTTAAAAGTTATTAGTTCGTGGAATTATATGCTGCCAGGTTTTTAGCTTAGCTTTCTAATGCAATAATAACCGTATAAAAATAATATATGAAAAAGTTTAAAATTGTATTAATAATGTTGCTAATCCCTATCTTAATGGGAAGTAGTTGTGGAAATGATGACAAGGATTGTCATGATAGAATAGTATTTTTGAATAAATCAAGTCACACATTATATATAATGAATGAAGATAGTGCCATTCTTTTCAGGTACAATGGCAGTCCATATTCTGATTGGTATAAAGCATTACCAAATGAAAAAAACAACACAGCATTGTTTAATGTTTTAGTGGTCGTTCAGAATGTTATGAAAATACATTGAAAGATACATTGTATGTTTTTATTTTTGAAGAAGATGTATTGGCAAATCATTCGTGGGCTGATGTTGTTGATAAGAACCTAGTACTTCAGCGTTACAATTTGAGTTTGAAGGACTTGCAGCAATTAAATTGGCAAATCTCTTATCCACCTTCTGAACAGATGAAAGATATGAAGATGTATCCACCTTTTCCATAATTTCTTATTTTTGTAGCAAGTTTGTGTTTTTGTAAGCAAGAAATTCAATTGCAACCTATTGAATAATAGATTTTTAGAGAAAGAGAACTCAAAATGGGTAACGATATGGAAACGAGCGAACTGCTTTCGCCTGCTTTGGTTTACATCGTTCAAATAACTCTGCTGTAAAGGTAAGACTTATTTTGAAAATATCAGAATTTATGGGAAATTATATAACCCAAAGATGAATGAATATATGAAAATTTTGTCGTCCTGTATTGAAAATAGGTATAAGTTGCCGAAGGGATTTGCTTAAAACCAATAAATACGCATATATAAAAGCGGGGAAAATACATCTGTATCCTCCCCGCTTTTAATTTGTTATTATTCTATTAAAACGATAGTCCAAATAAAAGAACCTCGTTTTCATGAGTAGATTCTTGTTCCTGAATTTCCAATCTCGTATATGTAATAGACTGAATTTCAGGCTTTCCTTCCGTATACTTTCCTTCTTGAGTATCGTTAATAAAACTAAGCAATGCATTAGTTTTATCATCAAAATCGACCTTTACTTTTAATGTATTATCCGTATTCATAATTATATCTTATTATTTGAAAGCTACTTTTTTTCCTGTCTGAGTTTCAATTTGATTTTTAATTGGTTTCAAATCCAATGCAAAATGACAGCTATCACAAATGAGCACACCATTTTCATCTATATTAACATTTGTTTCTAACCCTTTCTGCTTAATCCCTGCACTATCCATATCAAGATATCCTTTTACCTTATGTTTTTTACCACATTTAGGACACTGTATATCTAATTCAACGATATTAATTGTGTTTTGTTGTGTTCCTGATGGATTTTGTGAAATAGGAAGAGGGGGTTGTGTTCCTACGGAGAATGTTTTTGCCAATTGAAAGTCTTCAAGATAATACATCTTATAAACAGTAGACATATCAAATATTAATCGTATAACTGTTTTTATTCGATATACAATATCGGCAAGTTTTGCATCATTATCGATTTTCTCAATTAATAAAACATCTTGAAGGTCTTCAATCTTTAGAGAGCGACCATGTGTTCTCCATGTTGTGTGATTACAAAACATTTCAGCAACCTCGCACGCCCTTTCTTTTCTGATTTCTGGAGTTACATCTACTTGAGAATTATGCTTTTTTGTCCAGTTTTTAAACTTATATTTTTCAAGCCATTCTTTAACCAAATCTTTTGCAAATTCAAGAGAATTGATTATTCCATATATTTCTCCTGGTGAAATCTGAGCAACCATTATTGCATCAAACGGATTTAAACTCTTATTTGTTACAGCCTCTTGACGTTTTTCATCAATCCATGCTTTATAATCATGAGCAGAAACAATAGACCTTCCAACTTTAACTTGTGCATCAATTGGTCCAAGACTTCCTGTCTCTGTCATATAAATGTTATCCCCAGAGAGTACTAGAATTGTTCCCGCACTTTTTGCTTCTCCTGCAATAACAAAGTTTACTTCTTTAAATTTCTTTCTAAGAAATCGAGCTATTTCTTCAGCTGCTTCCCCACTTCCTCCAGGTGTTTCAATATAAAAATCAATTGTTTCCTTATCTGATTCTCGTAGTATATCTTGGATGTTATAAAAATCATCCTGTACTAAACTTACATCTACGCCTTTTGTTCTGCCTTTGTTGATATCAGACGCATAAACAAACATGTAACGTCCTGTGTGCTTATTGTACTCAGAAATAAGCCTTTGAAGTTCTTTTTGTAAATCTAACACCCCCATCCTTCTGGAGATATAGTCATTAAGTATACTTGCCATATTCTAAAACATGTTGCCCATTGAAAATGGATTTTAATACTTTGCCAAAGATAGGATTATTTTCATTACTACTAACGAAATTCAACTTTAATTTGTATTTTGCTTTCCATCCAACAACACCAAAATCTCCGATTCCCGATACAATATCTTCCCCTTAATCCGAACAAACGGTATTTTGCCTGTATCCCGCCAGTCCTGCAAGGTGCGGGACGAAATATGCAACATATCGCAAACATTCTTATTCGTCAGGTACTTTTCTCCGTTCAGGTGTGGGGTGCGATTTTTCAAGGCTTGCCCGATGGTGTCGAACATTTCATCCAGAGCCGTAAAAAACGAAGTGATTTCTGTTGATTTATTATCCAGTATTTCCATTTTTCCAACTTGTTTAGTTACGCATATAATCGCCCAGAGACGATAAATTCAACATATCCAACTGTGCATCATAACCAATATTTAGCCGTTTGAGATTGTACGAAATAAAGTATCCGTTTCCGTCTTTCTGTATTTCGTAGGTGGCGGGGCTTGCCTGCTTGGTATGTTCATTCATGTAGATAAGGCTTAACAGATAAGTATCTCCATTTCTATAAATGATTACTGTCGGATGCAGGTTTACGCTTTCCCAATTGCCGACCAATATACCCAAATCGAATAATTCTCTTTCTTCTTTCATGGGATTACGTTTTTGATGGGTTTAACAACTGCTCCATGTCCGAAGTCTTGTAATAGCACTTGCGCCCGATTTGGGAGTACGGCAAAGTTCCGGTATCCCTGTATGATTGTAATGTCCGTTGAGAGATTTGAAGAAGTCCGCAGACTTCTGAATTATCCAACCACTTTTCATTGTTCCGACCATCCCCGCAAAGAGCTTTTACCTGCTTGGTAAAATCCTCGAAACGTCGTTTCATTTGCTCGAAGGTTCTGCCTTCTATTGCTACAATTTCCATATAAAGCGAATTTTAATTGATTAATAACTATCCTCATTGCAATGATTCACAGCAAAGGAAAGCAGAATAATCATGCGGTTCGGGAATCGTGTAGGCAATGGTAGCGGTTGTCAGTAGTTGGCACAAAGACTTATAAAACCAATATTCCCAAAGCATAATTTTTCTTTTTTTATCTGTTAAACACCTCTCTTATGGAAAGAATAAATAAGGCAACACTTTTGCGAAAAATACTCTTTTGAGGAACGAGAAAGGAAGATTTTTTGTAAAACCCGTAGGGCTTGGTGTTGACGTTTTATTCTTGGAATATACATTTGTGTACAGATAAATAAAGGATTACATTAATTCCAATCTTAAAAATGAGATATTATATTCTCTACCAATACCGCATAGTTAGAACCATCTATTGAGTGGAAACCCAATTTTTCAGCAAACGACTTACTCTTATTGTTAACAGATTCGATTCCTAGATACTTAAATCCGTATTTTACGGCTATTTCAGCAAGAAAACGGATAAAGTTAGTGCCATGCCCTACACGTTCTTTTTGGAAGCAAATTCGGGCTATAATGAGGCAATCAGACGGAAATTGACTTTCTACTCTACGGAGGCGCAAATATAAATCTACTCGGCTGTTTCTTCGGGTGGCTATGACATTATCAGGTGTAAGATATACAAGGGAAACACGGTATTTGAACCGTTCCATCAGGTATGTATCTATTTCTTTTCGTATTTCTTCATACTCATTCATGGTATTGGGATTCATCTTTTTAAACCTCGCTTGGGCTTCTTCTTTTTTCTTTTCACAGGCATTTGTTCTTCGTTCGTATTGCTCACATCGGGAGTAAGCAAACCTAATGCAGAGGATAAACCCAAATCTGGAAGGTTGAAAGATTGCTTATTTTCTTTCTTATCTTCAATCAAATTTGAAAGATTGTTTTCTTGGTTATTTGCAAACTTGTTTTCAATCACTTCTGCTTGCTTATCAGGATGTATGCCTCTTTGCATATCTGACGGCTCATGTGCAGGAGTATTTTTCTTCTCGCCAGCAAAAATAATTTCTTTTTCCTGCATTTTTAGTCTATCCGTTATACTACCATTTTTTATGGTGTTACAATATTCAAATGTTTCAGATAGTTGCCGATTGTAGCCGAATAGTTTATCAAAACCTTTCTCCGCTTGTTGGAATAGGGCTGTACGGTCAAAACCACCTGTGATTACGCCTTTTTTTGTGTTACGGTGGTTGGTTAGTGGACTGATTTTTACTTTGTTCGATTGGTCTTTACGGCTGACAATCAAATGGCAGTGCATATTCAGTTGGTTATCAGAACGGTCACGATTAAAATGAATCTTGCCGTAAAACTTTATATCCTCTGCGGATAGTCCTTTATTGAAATTCTTGGCATATTCAGGAATAAAGACTTCACGAATATAGCGTTTCATAGTTTCGGCTTGCTCCTGTTCGGTACTGCCCATTGTTTTGAGTTCGCTCTCCGATGGGCTGATGTGGATAGCGTAAAACTTAGCATCTGTCTTTAGGAGTTGCTCAATATTCCCGTCAATATTCTTAACTACTTGGGATTTATATAAATTTTCATCCATCAGATTGAAAAATCCTTCGGTATAGATTCCCTGCTCCATCCGCTGCATATCCTCATGCTCCAAATAATTTGCAAGTTGTCGGCTGCTGCCTGCGTTGTTATATGTTCCGTTGGACGGTGGCGGGAAACCTATGTTCATGGTTCATTAATCAAATTGAAAATCTCTGCTTTTAGATTCTCTTTTCGTTTACCGTCCATCACGCCACAACTCGCCAAATCTGCATAAAGGCTAATCAACTTCAAAAATTTAGCATTGTCTTTTTTCTGTGTCTGTTGTAGTGTGCCGATTTGTTTGCCCTGATTATTGATTATATCGGCATGTTTTCCAAATTGGTCGCTGATTCTTTGCAGCACCGCATTATACGTCTCCAAATTCTTTTCCAATAGGGAAATGATAAGTGTTTCCAAAGTTTTAGCAACTCCATCAAAGCGGACGGCAATGGCATTGGTCGCCCGTATCATCGGGTTCAGTTGGTCTTCTTCATAGTGTCGGATAAAGCGTATAATATCATCCTGCCGTTTGTTGATTTTGGATAATTCCGTTTTGACCGATTCGGGAGCTTCGGCAGGATTAATACTTGCCTTGTCGATATAGGCAAAAGTTAGTTTTACAACTTCACTCTTTTTCAGCGAATAGCGTTTGGTGATTTTATCGACCATACTTGCCGTTTCCTTGTCGATGGAAATGGTGGTAAATATGGTTTTTCGACCGTTGTTTTGCATGAGTAATTACATTTTAATAGAAAATCATTTTATTAATCGCCTGACAATAAGCAATAAAACAAAATTGATTATTACAGGTGTCATTACAGCGTGTCTTATAACACGCTAAAGCCGAAGGCTTTGCCCCGCAGGGCAAGAGGGAAGAACAGGACTTGTCCAGTTCCCTCTTGCTCAATTTAGCAAAATCAACAGAGCCAGTGGGCGAGGTTGTTTCTGCTAAATGCGGAGCGGTATTACAAGGCTGTGGACTAAATACAGCCTTCATTAGTTTTCATCGGATTGCCTCATTCCGATTCTTCGGGTGGGTTTTCCTTTTCAAACCGTTTGAAGGTCTGAAAGTCGCAATATTCTTTCAGGAATGCCCGAATATCCGAAACACGGTAGTAGATTTTATGCCCGAACTTGGCAAAGGGAAGTATGCCGTTTGACCTGTACCGTTGAAGGCTGCGATAGCTACATTTGAGCATAAATGCCAAATCCTGATTGTCGAGCATCCTCTCGTCTTTATCTAATACTTCGTTGGTATTGATGAGCGATTTAAGGTTATTACCTATCTCGCTTAACTTCTTCGACAAGCGTTCCATCCACTTGTCGAAATTTTCATTGTCTATATACATAATTCTGCTTCGTTTTTTTGAGATTAATACTATTTTTCTCAATGCATTGACAATGCAAAATACAGCAAACGAATGAAGCCAAAAAAGGGGAATACCTATGTACTCCCCTAAAAACAGTTTGTAATCACTCGTATATTAAGTATTTACAAACTCATCTTTTTTCATCTTCTTATTTCGATTTTCACGGACGATAAGATTTTTCAAATAATCCAATGCTTTAGTCAGATTATACGGCTTGCGTACAAATATTCTGACTTTGGTTTTATAAATATCTCCGAAAGTAAAATTGAATGCATTTTCCAAGGCTTTGGAAATTTGCATCAAAGAGGCAGGGCTGCCTTCTTCATCAAAAAACTCGTTGGATAAATCGAATGAAATGGCAATTTCTCCCATGCTGTCAATCCCCAAGCTTTTCGGCTTAGGGACGAAATACACGTTTGATTTACCGGGTTTAATGTTGGTGTTAGATAGTTGATTTACTTGGAGGGATGCGAATTTCAGCAAATCAATTTCCGATTCAAGGTATAGAATCGCTTTTTTACAGTATGCTTTTTTAAGCGCATTTTTTTTCCTGCTCGTACTGATAAAGGGATTCTATAAATGCCAACTCAATACGAGTAAAATTCAGCATCCGAAAGATAATTTGCTTATCATCGGAGTTGCTTACAGTTTCAATATGTACGATAAACTGTGCATAGGCATTTTGCATTTTTTCGTTTGTCACTTCTTGTGAGGGTTCAGCCAACAGACTGAAAAACCTCATGTGTAAAAAATCATTCATAAGCATAAAATTTTAAGTGAATATTGATATCAGACCAAAGTCCTGTTTTATGCTTTTTGATAGTTATGATATTTTTCTATTTTTACAGCGATTTCTCGAACATGAATAAAAGTTTATCTTTTTCTTTTAGATTAATATTATCGGTATTGATGTATTTGTTATTATCTATTTGATATCCACAAGGTTTTGTTATAAATACACCCAAACCTTGAGTATATGAGCTAACCTCTGTCGAATATTCTTTGCTTAAGTTTAAGGGGATTCTTCCTTCAATAATAGTCCAATCATTATTGGAACTTATATTTTCAATTTCTGCCATCATCTTTTGCATATCTGTAATAGCCTTAGAACTTGTCGATTGTGGTATTTGAAGTTTAAATCGGAGCATCGGCTCAAGAATTTCTACTTCGGACTGTTGCAAAGCAAGTCGAAATACATAAGGGGTTAATTGCCTGAAATCAGCAGGAGTACTAACTGGACTATAATAAATGGCATAACTAAAAGTTACTTTCAAATCAGTTACTTCCCATCCATACAGCCCTGATTGGCAAGCCTTCTGAATTCCATCAAAAACAGCTCTCTGAAAAGAATGATTCAAATAGCCTAAAGAGATATTGCTCTCTATCAACAGTCCTGTACCTATTGGTAGTGGTTCGATAGTTAAGCCTATAGAAGCCCAATAGGGATTGGGGGCAACTTCAATATGAATAGTCTTTTCAACTTTCTTTTTAGGACGCTCCTTATAAATTGTTTTTACCTCCCCGAAATAGGCTTTTATAGAAAAACGTTCTTTTAGCAATGTCAGAATAATTTCTTTTTTAGTAAGTCCATATAGGGAGACTTCTAATTCATTACTATATGAATTAATAGAAAAAGATAACGAGGGGTCTTCAATAAATAATATATTCATTGCTGTTATTAGCCTGCTTCTCTCTTCCGCATTGCACGGTTGTATAGAAGCTTTAAGAGCGGGAGCATCAATAAGTAATTCTTGAATTAATATTGATTCAACGCCTAAAAAATCTCCAATCTGAAATTCTTTTGCATTGTCTATAATAGCAACATCATTCTCAAATACTTCATCAATTTCAATTTCTTTTCCTTGATAGAGTGTTTTCAGATTTTTAATCTTGGTTGCTGTGCCTGAATTATTGATTTCGACAAGGCTCCTGATTTTTAGACTTCCGCTTATAATTTTCAGAAAAGCTCGCTTATATTCTTTCTTGTTATATTCTATTTTATAAACATAGGCAGATAACTTTTTCACTGTACTAATAGGAGGCTTTATAAAAGTGACAATTGCATCTAATAACTCTTTGATGCCAATATTGTACATTGCTGAGCCATGAAAAACAGGGAATGATTTTCCTGTTCTTGTAAGATTAACTATCGCCTTCCAGTAATCACTCTCTGTTAATTTTGTATCTTTCAGATATTGCTCTAATATATAATCATCATTATTCCAAACGACTTCTTTATGCTCCTCGTTTATTATTGTTTCGGAACAAATAGGACATAACAATCCGTTTGTAATGGATTGCATTACAAAAATATTTTCAGATAAGATTATTTTTATATCTGAATATAGTTTATCAATGTTTACACCTACTCGGTCAACCTTATTTATAAATATGATTGTAGGGATTTGTAGCCGTTGTAGTGTGTTAAATAGCAACTTTGTTTGTGCTTGTATCCCTTCTTTTGCAGATATAACAAGTATCGCTCCATCAAGCATTCTAAAAGTGCGCTCAACTTCTGCTATAAAATCCATGTGTCCGGGAGTATCAATGATATTGATTTTCGTGTTATCCCAAATAACAGATGTAGTAGAAGCTTTAACTGTGATTCCTCTACGTTTTTCAATATCCATAGAATCGGTAATTGTATTACCGTCATCCACACTTCCGCATTCTTCTGTAGCTCCACTGAAGAAAAGCAAGTTTTCAGTTATGGAAGTTTTCCCTGCATCAATATGTGCAAGAATCCCAATATTAATAATATTCATTTGATTTCGTAATAATATATAAGATGCTTATGAGAATAGCATTATGGAAATACAGCCTCAGAGTGTATTTGGAACACTGTGAGGAATTCTAATTTGTATTTATATATTATTACTGCCGCATAGTTGGACAAAGATAGGCAAAAAATAAGATTAAGCAATTATTCAAATGATTTATTTGGTCAACCAAAAAAATACAGGGAGAGATGGTAAAAATCTGACTGCAATATATATCTAAACCGCTGAGACGTTTTGTAGCCGAAAAATAATTAAGGCTGCTCAGTTTCTATTTCAAAATAAATTACATCTATATTGATAATGTGTGTGAAATATATAATTAGAATAACCTATCCTATACCAATGTATATTTTCCTTCAATCCGTTCTGCAAGGTTCGTCATATCCTCCTTGATTTTCGCCCGTGTTATTTTAGCATAAATTTGAGTGGTTGTTATATCCCGATGTCCCATCATTCGGCTGAGCGTTTCTATCGGAACACCCTGTGACAGGCAAATTTGAGTGGCAAAGCAGTGACGGCTCATGTGATGGGTCAGCCGCTTGTCAATTCCGGCAGCTTTAGCGATTTTTTTCAATTGAATATTTGCATTTTCTATTGTTCGTATCTTGAATACCTTTCCATCTGTTCCTGCAAACTCTGTATTCCGGTATTTTTCCATAATTTGTTTGGGAATGTCTAATAACGGAATATAAGAAGCCGTTCCGGTTTTCTGTCTATCCAAAATAATACATAAATTTCCATCTTTTACTGTCCTTATGTCTTCATGTCGTAAATTCTTCAAATCCGTGTAAGCAAGTCCGGTAAAGGTCGAAAAAAGAAACATATCCTTGATGAAATTTGCTGTATCTCGTTCCATTTGTACATTCATCAACCGCTCCAATTCATCCATTAAAAGCCACCGTCGCTTGACGGCTGGTCTTTCTGGTCGGTAATCGAAGAATGGGTCTTGTTGTATCATTCCTTTATTGAATGCTCGTTTTACTACTTTGCGAAATGGAGCTACGGTTTGCTTAACAGTTCTCGGAAGCAACCGTAAATTGATTTTCAAGTAGTAGATGTATGCTTCCACGAACGAAAAATCTATCCGGGCAAATGGAACATCCGTAACCCCATATTTTTCTTGCATAAATTCTTTTAGATGTCGGTAAGCGTTGCAATGGTTTTTGTAGGTGTGCAGGGCAATCAATATACCCACTGCCTGTCGTTTTTCTTCGACCAACAAAGCAAATTCCTGCATCAGGGTGTTTTGTTCAAGACTACCCAATAAGGCATTCTTTAAAGTTTCGGCAGTAACATAGCCGTTGTCATTTACTAAAATCTTATAATATCCGGTAATATCGGTTCGATATTTTTCAATTTGACTGTTAATGGATTTTATTTCTTCGGACTTCCCGATTGCCAATCCCGCTTTAACATCCCAATATTCTGGTAAAATGTCCAGTCCTGTGGCAAACGCTTTGCTTTTGCCATCTACTGTAATCCGCCCGACTATCGGGCATTTACCTGACTTTTTTGCTTTACTCGTGTTGAGATAGAACAGAATGCTGAATGTGCTTCTATTATTTTGCATGATGGTTTCGTTTTTGAAAGTTTATATTTTTTCTTATCCCTTGTAATCGAATTTGTCAGTAATCCTTGCGGACAACCGTTTCATGTCGTTGTCGACTTTCTCATCGTCAAGGTGTGCATAGTGTTGAGTGGTTCGAATATTCAGGTGTCCCATCATGCGGCTGACTGTTTCGATGGGTACACCTTGCGATAAGCAAATACGGCTGGCAAATGTGTATCTACTCATGTGGAAACTTATAGCTCTGTTGATTCCGCAATGCTTTGCTACCAATTTCAGACCTTGATTTATTCTATCAAGACTCATCGGTGGGAAGACTTTCCCATCAGGTGCGAGTCCTTTATATCTTTCCATGATTTGAGAAGGGAGATTTAGTAATTTTACGTCGAACTCCGTTTTTGTTTTTTGACGGCTTGTTGAAATCCAACATCCTCCATCGTCTTCCGTAATAATATGCTTCAACGAAAGTTTCTTTAAGTCTGCGTAAGACAATCCTGTGAACGTTGAAAAGATGAACATGTCTCGTATAAAACTTTGTGTGGAGGATTCAAGGGGGGTAACCATTAAAAGGTTAAGTTCGTCAGCACTCAGAGACCTATCCCGAAGTTCTATTTTTTCGAACGTGTATCCTTCGAACGGATTGTGAGTGATTAACTTGCGATACAAAGCCAACCGGATAATTTTATTCAGCATGATAATTCTCGCTTTGACCGTCCTCGGTTTTAATAGTCGATTAACACGGAAGTAAAAATCTAAGGTTTCGATGAAAGACAAATTGAGTTCGCCGAGAGGAATATCTTCTACATTATATTTTTCACGAAGAAATTGTTTGAGTTGTCTGTAAAGCACTTTGTGTTGTACGTATGTGCCTTCTGCACGGTCAATGCCTATTCTTGCATGGAAATCCTGCATCGCTTCCTCGAAAAGTACAAGCAGGGTCTTTTGTACGGATGCGATACCCTGAAAAGCGTTTTTTACTTCAACGGCGGCAACTTTTCCGGTACGCTTTAAAATATCCTTGTAATGTGTGTGGATACTGAGATTAATTTTATTAATCTCACGGTTCAGGCTGACAGCTATATGGCTTTTACCCATTGCCCGTCCAGATTTGACATGCCACAGGCGTTCTTCTACTTTCAGTTTTGTACTGAATTGGGCGATAGTCTTACCGATAATGATTTTCCCGACAATCGGGAAAACAAGGTTTTCGCCAATGATTGTTTCTTCTTCTTTTCGTTCTCTTTTGATGTAGAACGATACTTTCAATTCCATGCTCATAACACTCACATTTTAAGTTGGTAAAATTACTTTCTTTGTGAGTTACTTGAACAATGTAAACATCAGACAGGCAGCGTTATTGCAGGCCAACTAACGACATTGAATTGCCGTGTTTTGCTCCGCCTCAAATGGGTAACGATTAAGAAACGGAATGTCTGCCGTAATCCTCTCAAAACTGCATTTCAGCCAATCGGCAACGGAAGACAGTCAATGCCAATGATTGCTTATTACCAACCAATTACCTTCTTTTTCTTTCTTTCTCTGTTTAGACTGCTTGTTTTTCGGTATGACCAAAACTGAGCAGATAGAAAAACTTCCGTTGGTCTGAATGAGAGTGGCCAACGGAAGTTATATTTTTATAGTGCACTGATTTTGGTCGCCTTAATAAAATGGCCTACCGTCATCAGGAGGCATTGACGGTCTTTATCGGTAGGGCTACAATATCCTGGATGTTTGGTTCCATAGGCCCAGTAGGCGTTGGAATTGCAAACGGAGAATATTACAATAATACCCGTATAAAATAATCTATGAAAAAGTTTAGAATAGTAATAACACTCGTAGCATTATGTTTTTTGCTGTGTGCTTGTCCAAATGGAGAGAAGGGACATGAGAATATAACGTTTATAAATAAATCAGATCGTAAAATTGTTTGCCAGCCATTGTGCTCATCAGGCATAATTGCAGTCGATTCATTATATCAATGTAGATATGGAGCATTTGGAATTGATGCTGATTCACTGTATCTTTTTGATAGTTTGAGTGATTTCGGTTGGGAAGTAGATTTCAAAGGCATGGATTTTATTCAATTTGTTGTAATGGATGAAGAAATGTTTAGTAAATATTTAGCAACACCTTGTGATACCATTCGTAAGTATGTTCCTGTTTTGCATCGTTATCGATTAACATTGGAAGATTTACAGCGAATGAAATGGACGGTGGTGTATCCACCAGAGAAGTAAATCCGTGTAATTTATAAATGGCTTAGAAGTCAATTTTCTCGGGTGAGTTGCTTTAGCTCACCTGAGAGAATTAAAAAAAGCCTCCATTCAACATGGAAGCTTTCCCTTTACTAACAAAACACCTAATTAAAAAAAGCGATACATTTATTTCACATAAGGCTTTAACACCTCTTTCCAAACCATATATCCTGGTCCTAAAAGGTGAAGGCCATCATTTGTATATTTCTTATCGAAGCTTTGAGTTCCCGGAGCAACAAAGTGAGCATACAGGTCAATATAAGTATACCCATTCTCTTTTGCCAGTTGCTTTAAACCTTTGTTTATATCAAGTATCACTTGTGTCTTATTGTGCACTTTAGGGAAACGGGTAAATTCATCGTTCACCGGAAGAATACTTTGAATATAGAGCTTTGTTTTAGGAGAATCTGATTTGATTTTGTTCACCAACTTTCTGTACATTACAAGAATGCTATCTGCCGTAAGATCGTGTGAAACATCATTTACTCCGGTCAACAGGAATATCTTTGCCGGCTTACCTTTCAGTATTGGGTCAATACGATCGTATATTCCCATAACTTCGTCACCACTGATTCCACGGTTTTTGATGTGCGGGTTACCAAAAAGTTCGGTCCACTCACAGCCATCCGTCAGACTATTGCCAAGAAAAACAATATCGGTAGACGTGATAGGCAGTTGCTCAAACAATGTAGCACGCTGATAGTAATAAGTAGTGTACTTCTCTTGCTGCGCAAAACTATTTGCACCAAAGAGTAAGCCGAGAACTAAAAGAAGTGACGCCCTTTTCATTTTGATTCATTATTTTGTTGTGCACGATATGCGTCTACCGCTTTCTTCACTGAACCATACATCAACAGCAAGCGCTTGGATTGTTCATATTCCAATCCCAACTCTTCAGAAACCATTCGTGTGCCACGGTCCACCAGCTTCTTATTGGAAAGCTGCATATTTACCATTTTGTTTCCTTTTACACGACCAAGTTGAATCATTACAGATGTAGTAATCATGTTCAGAATCATCTTTTGTCCGGTTCCCGATTTCATACGTGAACTTCCGGTTACGAATTCAGGACCAACAATCATTTCGATTGGAACTTCCGCTTCTGCAGATAATGGAGAATCGGGGTTACTAGATATTGAAGCTGTAAGGATGCCATGTGCACGTGCATTTCTTAAAGCACCAATCACATAAGGAGTAGTTCCTGAGGCAGCAATACCAATCACTGTATCTTTCTCATTGATCTGATGTTCTACCAATTCTTCCCATCCACGTTCCATATTATCTTCGGCATTCTCCACCGGATTACGCAAAGCTGTATCTCCTCCGGCAATCAAACCAATAACTAATGTTGGTGGCATACCAAATGTAGGAGGAATTTCCGAAGCATCCAAAACGCCTAAACGTCCACTGGTGCCGGCTCCCATATAAAAAATTCGTCCGCCTTGTTTCATACGGGGAACTATCTGTGTTACTAATTTTTCAATTTGTGGAATTGCTTTTTGAACAGCAATAGCTACCTTCTGGTCTTCTTCATTAATACCTTCCAACAACTCTCTGACTGATTTCTTTTCCAGATTATCATGAAGAGATGGATGCTCGGTTATTTTTATAAATGACATATCTTATTTTTAGTTTATTGTTAGTTTGAATGATAAGCCACAAGGCCTTCCATTGGGCTCTTTATAATTGTACCAATCTGAATATGAAGTTCCTCTGCAGCTTCAAAAAGTACATCTTTATAATTAACTGCTACTGATCCAACAAAATGGACTTTATTATGCAGGTAATCATACTGCATTACATTCTTTACAAAGAACGATTTAAAACTATTCAGTACCAATTGGTGAACTTCCGGGTTCTCAATATTCTGTGCCAGGAACGGAGATAAATGAGCCAGGAATCTATTTGGAAAAGGTTTCTTATAAACATTCTCCAGTATCATTGCCGGTGTTAGTTGAAACTGATTCAGGAACTTTTCTTTTAGTTCGGGCGATAACTGGTTCTTTAAGCAATCACCAACCAGCAACCTTCCAAGTACAGCTCCGCTACCTTCATCTCCCAAAATATAACCAAGAGGTGAGACATTATCTACAATCTCTTTCCCATCATAAAAACAAGAGTTCGATCCTGTTCCCAAGATACATGCTATACCTGAATTCTTTCCACACAAAGCACGGGCTGCAGCAAGAAGATCACTTCCCACCTCTACAGGTGCCATTATATGTTCGGCAATAGCAAGGCGAACTATTTCATTCTTTTCGGGAAACGCACAACCTGCACCGTAAAAAAACACTGATTCAATGCTACAATCCTTAACCTGTGGCAATAATGCCTCCTCAATCTCCTGACTAATCTCTTCCTGAGTCTGAAAGAAGGGATTTGTTCCTTTTGTCAGGATTCGCTGGACTATCTGTCCGTTCTCTACCAAGCACCAATCTGTCTTGGTAGAGCCACTGTCTGCTATTAATATCATATTTTAATATATATTTTCTTTTTGTATAATACATATCCAATCATCCAGTTTACACCGACAAACAACAATGCAAAAGTTAATGAGCCAGGATAATCGCCCAAAAGAGGCTGAAGGATATATTTGTATAAGTATAGTTTCAAACTAATCATTTTACCATCAAAGTAGAAAAGGATACTACCTGTAAATATTGAAAGAACAGCTCCCGTTACATAGATAAATAAAGGATTCACACCGAATGACTCAAAGAATCGGCACCATTTTTTATAACCTTTAATATCTATAATCCAAATAAGCAGTCCCAGGAAGCTGGTAGCTAATCCGCATGTAGTCAAAACAAATGTAGGTGACCATATTTTCTTACTGATAGGGCAGCCATAACTTAACAGTAAACCTGAAAATGTGAGAACCGTACCAACCAGAAACAATCGTTGAATACGTTCGCCGTTATCTTTAACGCCCATCAGCAATTCTCCACACCAAAATCCTATCAACACATGGCAAATGGAAGGGATAGTACTAAGCAATCCTTCCGGATCGATAGCCAGACCAGCATCTTTATACATGTGATCCACACCCAGAACCATCTGATCAAAAACAGAAATAATATTCTGCTCACTTTGTTCGAACCCATTGCCTGTTATTAATAACAAGAAGTAGGCAAAAAGAGTAACCAAAACAATTACCGGTATATATTTATGCTTTACCAGAATAGCAATAATAGATGTTGCACCATAACAAAGAGCAAGTCGCTGCATTACTCCAAGTATCCGAAGATGTGCAAAGTTTGTAACCGACTGCAGAAGGCGTTCGCCAAATGGTAGATTCTCTGCAATCAATGAATTATATGTTCGGAATGATAAGGATAGCCAACCAATTCCCAGACCAATAGCAAAAATAACCAAAGTACGCTTTAATATTTTCAAAGCAGCTGAATGACTGAACTCGAAATTATATTTCCTGAGCGAAATATAAGTAGAGATACCCATTATAAACATAAAGAATGGAAATACTAAATCGGTAGGAGTCAATCCTATCCATTCGGCATGCTCAAGAGGTGCATAAATTGAACCCCATGTACCGGGATTGTTAACCAAAATCATACCTGCAATGGTAATACCTCTTAGTATATCCAATGCCAGCAGTCGTTGACTTACGTTTGTTTTCATAGTATTTTTATTTTGTTATTGCTGTTGTACACTGATCTACAAGATAAACAATGGAAATATAAGGGATTCCGGAATTAGTTGTCAGGCCTATTTCACAAGTGCGACTGTTTGAATATCCCACTTCTACACCGGCCTTCTCTAATTGAGGCTTCAATTTTCGGAGAGCGTATGTATTTACCTCAGGATGGGTAAAGCCTTTGTCGCCAGCAAACCCGCAACATCCTACCTCTTCGGGAACAATTACCTTTGTTGAGCAAAGACTGGCCAAAGCTACCATCTGATCACGTAATCCCATCTTTTGAGTAGAACAGGTTATATGGATGGAAACCGGTTTATCTATTGGTGTGAAATCTAACTTATCTTTCAGGAAAGTGTAGATAAATTCCACTGGTTCGTATAGCTTAACTTTCGTCATTACATTTCGCATACGGTGCAAACAAGGACTCTGGTCACAAAGCACTGGATATTTACCTTGCTCAGTGGCAGCAAACAGCGCCTCTTCAAGTTCGGCAGATTTACGGTCTGCAATATCCATCATTCCTTTACTTTCCCAGATAGTTCCGCAACAAAGCTTATCCATATCTTTAGGGAATATTACTTCATAACCCGCTTTTTGGAGAAGCTGAACTGTTTTATCCACTAAAGGAGTAGCATCCGGAGTTTCCTTTGCTGTTCCCATCATCTGGTTAAGGCAGCTTGGAAAATAAACAACCTTCAACGGTTCACTCTTTTGAGTTATTTTATGGGGATAATAAGCTTTTGGCATTGCGGGAGTCCACAATGGGAAATTATCCATTGATACATAGCGAATGCCTTTTGTAAGGGAAGTCATTGTTTTGGTTCCCAATACAGAATGGGCTCCATTAGCCAGACTAAGTACCGGACGAAGTATACTCTTCATCCCTTGGAAATGGTTGGCAGCGAAATCGCCAATCTTATATCCCAGACTTCCCACCGGCAATTCTTCCTGACGAATATCATGCGTAAGGTCTCCCACATTAATATTCATTGGACAAGACATGGAACAAAGTCCGTCTCCTGCACAAGTTTGATTACCAAGATATTTATATTGCTGTTCAAGTTTAGCTAACCGTTCATTATCTTCACCCGATTTTCTTAATCGGGAAATCTCTCTGCGAATAACAATACGCTGTCTGGAAGAAAGGGTAAATCCGCAAGTCAGACAGTTAACTTCACAAAAACCGCACTCTATACACTTATCTACATGAGCATTAGTCAGAGGTAGCGGTTTGAAATTCTTAATATGGCATTCAGGATCATCATTAAAGATAACTCCCGGGTTAATCAGATTCTTTGGATCGAACAGATTCTTCACCTCTTTCATTACCTCAAAAGCAGCCTCACCCCACTCGTATTTAACGAACGGTGCCATGTTTCGTCCGGTACCGTGCTCGGCTTTTAAAGATCCGTCATACTTATCGACTACTAAAGTCTTCACCTCATTCATCAGGTTCTCATATTTACGAACCTTTTCATCCGTATCAAACGCCTGATTAATGATAAAGTGATAGTTTCCTTCCAATGCATGACCATATATGCAGGCATCTGCATAGCCATGTTTTACCAGTAAAGCCTGCAACTCAGCAGTTGCTTCGGGTAAGTTTTCTATATGGAAAGCTACATCTTCAATCAAAGTTGTTGTACCCAATTCACGGGTACCCCCTACTGATGGGAAAATTCCGGAACGAATGTTCCAGTACTTGGAATATTCACTCTCCTTATCAGTAAAATGAACCGGAGTATATGTTTCAAAAGATTCAAGAATAGTCTCAATCTCCTTTATCTGATCATCCAATTCTTGTTTGGTAGCAGCTTTCGTTTCTGTAAGAACTGCGGTTAGTCCCTCTCCTGTTGGGTCGTTCACAGAACTGAGCGACTTTGAATCGAGTAACTCTGCCCCCATTACCGGTCCTTTTTTCATGGCCACAACAGCACGGCATGCCTCTTTTATGTCCTTGAAATAAAGCATGGCACTGGCACTGAACGGATAATCGTATCCTGTTTTCATGGTTGCTTCAGAAAGGAAGGCCAATGTTCCTTCGGAACCTACCATCAGGTGGGTAATGATTTCAAAAGGATCGTCATGTTCAACAAAAGGGAGAATATTCAATCCGGTTACATTCTTAATAGAATATTTATATCGGATCCTTTCCGATAACTTTTCATCATTTCTGATTTTATCACGTAAAGCCTCTATGCCTTTAATAAAATCAGGCTTTTTCTTTGCAAAATTTCTTTTACTGTTCTCATTTCCGGTATCAAGTATAGTACCATCAGCCATTACTATTCTTACGGAGAGTAACATCTTGTCACTATTTGCATGAGTTCCGCAATTCATCCCCGAAGCATTATTCATGATAATACCTCCCACCATTGCAGATTTTACGGAAGCAGGATCAGGAGCAAACTTTCGTCCGAAAGGTTTCAGAATCTGGTTAACTCTTTCTCCTATTAGTCCCGGTTGAAGAGTTATGGTTTTATAATCGGGAGAGATTGTATACTTCTCCCAATGCTTGCCTGCAACAATCAAGATAGAATCGCTTATGCTCTGTCCCGAAAGACTTGTTCCCGCTGCTCTGAAAGTAACAGGTAAGTTCAAGCTATCAGCTATTAAAAGTATTCTGGAAATTTCCTGTTCATCGACAGAACGAATTACTATTTTAGGAATAAGGCGATAAAAGCCGGCATCAGTTCCCCATGCTAAAAGACGTAGCTCATCTGTATAGATTCTGTCTTTAGGCACAAATGCTGAAATCTCTTCAAGAAAAGAATTATAATTCTTACTCATGATCTTGCTTTGTTTATAGGCTAATAAACCTGTTACTTATATAAATAATATTTTTTTGAAAGCTTCTTAAAGCTCTCTACATCTTTATACCAATAATCTTTAATATCCTCAAATCGGTTATTCTTTGCAAAACGCAAACGAATCTGATCACTACCACTGACTTTATCGAACATATTGAATCGTTTGTTATCAGCATTATTAAATACCGCTTTATCAGGATATAATTCTGCAACTTCCTGCATTATATAGAACTGAATTTCAGAAAGAGCAGCTTTCTTATAATCAGTAATATGCACCTGCACACCCTGAAGATTCTTGCCCTGTCCCACTGCATAGAATGGATTAAGGTGAATCGGTCTGAATTTAATACCCGGTAAATTCAGGCTATTCATTTTTGCTGCAAACTCATCTGCTTTTATCCATTCGGCCGCAAACATCTGGAAAGGAATGGTATATCCCACACCAATAGACATATATCCCAGTTCACCAAGGATTCCTGATACAGGATAGAATTCAGCAGAATGAGCATGAGGAATATGAGGCGAAGCAGGAACCCATTGTAAACCGGTTTGGGTATAATCCATCTTACGTTTCCAGCCTTTCATTTTTACAACATGCAGTTTGCATTGCTTTTTCAGCATATTCTCATTATTAAGCATCATAGCAAGTTCACCACAGGTTAATCCGTAAACATAAGGAATCTTGAATTGGCTCACAAAAGAGTAATAACCATCTTCAACCACATTGCCTTCTATCTTAAGACCATTCACCGGATTTGGACGATCGAGCACCACAAACTCAATATTATTCTCGGCAGCTGCTTCCATTGCAAGTCCCATTGTACTTATATAAGTAAATGAGCGGCAACCAATATCCTGAATGTCATACACTAAAACATCTATATCTTTCAACATTTCGGGTGTGGCCTTACGTGTTTTGCCATATAATGAATAAACAGGCACTCCAGTTGAAGGGTCGTTGGAATTATCAACATGATCACCGGCATGCACATCTCCGCGAACTCCATGTTCAGGACCAAAAAGAGCTACAAGCTTTACGTTCTTTGCTTCATGAAGAATATCAATAGTCGACTTCAAATCATTGTCTACCCCTGTTGGATTAGTGATTAACCCAACACGTTTACCTTCCAATATTTTAAAGTTCTGTTCTTTCAAAACTTCAATACCTGTTTTTATTCTTATTTTCTGTGCGGATACATTGACTGCCAATAATCCTGCAAGGGACAAAGTAAATAAATATTTAAGTTTCATCACTCTTATTTTTTAAATTATTCCGATTCTATTTCATCTTTTTTCTTTCCATACTCTGGATCAATCTTCACAAATGCACAAACTGCAATAGTGGCAGCGCAACAAATCATCACCCAAACAAAGAAGTTCTCATATCCAATATGATCTTGCAACCATCCGGCAGCCATACCCGGCAACATCATGCCTAATGCCATAAATCCTGTACAGATTGCATAATGAGCTGTTTTATGTTCTCCTTCAGAGTAGTAAATGAGGAAAAGCATATAGGCTGTAAAACCAAATCCATAACCGAACTGCTCTATAAAGACACAAATATTAATAATGATCAGGCTTTGTGGCTGGAAATATCCCAAGTAAACAAAAGTAAGGCATGTTAAAGAGATGCTCCAGGCCATAGGCCACAACCAGCGTTGAAGACCGCCCTTGGATGCGCAGATTCCACCAATGATTCCACCAATTGTAAGGCCTAGAATACCTACAGTTCCGTAGACTATTCCAACTTCTGCGGTACTAAGCCCCAACCCTCCTTTTTCTAATGGATCAAGTAAAAAGGGATTGATAAGTTTCACTAACTGAGCTTCCGGCAAACGATAAAGCAGCATAAAAAGGATAGCTACGCCAGCCTGTTTTTTCTGAAAGAAAGTAATGAACGTTGCCAGGAATTCTTTAAAGATATTTGATGCTGAGACATCAGTCACAGTCGATTTATCTGTTTTGGGTGTTGGCAAGATAAATTTGTGATAAAGGCAAAAAGCAATAAACAATCCACTTAAAATATAGAAAGTGATGGACCACGCAAAAGGAATATTTCCAGTCCAGTTTTCTAATCCTCCGGCCAATACAATAAGAACACCTTGTCCAAAGATAGTGGCAATACGATAGAAAGTGCTGCGAATGCCTACATACAATGCTTGTTCTGAAACATCTAATGCCAGCATATAAAATCCATCGGCAGCAATATCATGAGTAGCAGAACTAAATGCCACCAACCAAAATACAGCTAAAGTAATCTGGAAGAAATTGGACATTGGTATGGTAAAAGCAATACCTGCCAACCCGGCACCAACCAAAAGCTGCATTGTTACAATCCACCAACGTTTGGTTTTAAACAAATCTACAAATGGACTCCAGAATGGTTTGATAACCCATGGCAAATAAAGCCAACTGGTATATAAGGCTATATCTGTATTGGAAATATTCAGTTTCTTATACATAATAACCGATATAGTCATTACTGCTACATAAGGTAATCCTTCAGCAAAATATAATGTGGGGATCCATGCCCAAGGTGATATTTTCTTATTTTTCATAATATGGCATTAATATAGTTTATTTATGGATGCGCCTACGTAATAGTGCAACAAAATCTTGTCGTATGTATAACCTTGCTCACCCATTACTGCAGCTCCAATCTGGCAAAGTCCTACTCCGTGTCCCCATCCTGAGCCAATAAAGTTAAAGCGTTGGGGAATATTATTTATAATATTCTCTTTTTCGACAACAAAAGCAGAACTGTATAAGTGAGACGTAGAAAGTGTTCTTCTGATTTCTAATTCTTTGCCGATTGTCAGTGTTCGTTTGGTTCCAACTATTTTTAGTTTTACCAATCTACCCGAAGTACCTCTCTCCACAGGGATAAGATCTACTATTTCACCATAATCAACACCTGAACGTTTAAGGATAAGTTCAGAGAGCTCTTTCTGTGAATAAGAAACCTTCCAGCGATAAAAGTTAACTGTCTCCTGATCATAGTTATTCAATACCTGAGAAAGAATTTTCTTATCTGTTGTATTACAGAAGGCATCTGGAGAAGTATATATCCATTTTACAGCTTCATCTTCTTTAGTCAAATCCGGCAATGGTTCTCCACTCTTATCATCACGAAGTTTGACAAGATATGGATGTTTCACATCTTCCCAACAATATTGAAACTCTTCTACTGCGCCACCACAACATTTAGAGAAACGAGCATCACAAATCTTTTCTCCTGACATTAAGAGTTGTCCGGAAGTACTTCTGACAGCAAGTTCTACATTTTTTGTAGAAGCACGTGTAATACCTTGGTAGCGTTGGCAATGATCATCAGCACACACATCAAAATTAACATGGTCTTCACGGTCATACCACTTTATACATTCATCCTCTGTCTGAGAAAATGTAGTATATTCTGACTTTGCTTCAGCGATCTCTTTGTTCTTCTGAATCTGAGCTAATAACCAGCTACGGGAGATTACGGCATGTGCTTTCAATAATTCCATAGAAGCTGTAGCACTCATCTCAGACGAGATTACACTGATTAAGTAATCTTCAACAGAAATTACATTTACAGCGGTCAGCTTATTATTCTCAACAATAAGTTTAAGAGCACCACGAAAACGTTGATTTTCTTTCCGCTCCCAATGGAAATTAATGCCAATGGTTACATCCAGCAATTCAAAAGAATCATTTGCACTGTCGGAAGGTTCAAACAGTAATTCTTCATAAGCCGAACCATTCCAAAGAATTTTTCCTTCAGAATAAACAGCGTTCTGGCTTCCGGTTACTAAAGAACTGTTCCAAAGATAATTGCCCTGCAAAACAAAATCTATTTGAGGTTCAAACATGATCCCCACATCTACTCTAGGTTCTTTCATAACGCTGGTTTTATATGATCTGCGATTTTCTTTAAAGCAACTTCATCCATACATACCTCACTTAAAATTGTACGCACATTTTCTGCCGTAATCTTATCAAAGTCTTTTTCCAAAGGAATTATAAATACACCACCCATATCAACAGCACCCGGACTAATTAAGATATTATCTTCGCCTTTTGCAGTATAACAGGAAGGACGGTGCAATGACCGGGGAAAAACACAGACTATCCATTTATCTGCTTCATACCAGGCAAGAACATTCATCATTGGTTCCTCTTCTCCCGGTTTAACTTCCATTGAAGCATATATTTGTTCAAACAATTCAACTGCATTTTCTTTTGAATCCGACTCTATAACAAAAGTTCCTTTCAGATAATTATGCAAAATATACAGTTTTGCTGATTGAAACTCTAATACGGGCTTAATTGCAAATTGTCTCCATTCCTTCTCTATAGTAAGAAAGCCTTTACTTCCAGCCTGAAAATGTACATGATCAGGTGCAGACGCACCACATTTCGGACCATTATAAAAGATAGTATATTCATCTATATTATATGCCAGATCCAACATATCTCCTAGTCTACCGGCAATTCGCTGGTCCACATGCTTACATGAAGGGATAGTAAGATGCTTCGGAAATATTGGAAACGGATTAATCAGAATTTCATAATCTTCTCCAAACGGAATGCGCATCTGTTCTACCGGGCGGTTCTGCCTGCATAGAAAACATTTTCTTTCCTGAATAGATTTGGTATCTATTTTGGCTGAAGAAGAAACAATTCTGGCCGGATTAAACTGAACTTTGATTTTAAAATTATCAAACGCCAGTTCTTTAACCTTTACTTGTTTCAGTGCATCATAATTGTTCCTCGCCAGTTCCCATACATTGAGCTGTTCCTGAAGCAATTCTGCAACTTGCGATGATGTGACTATTCTTTTCATTTCTTCTTATTTAAAGCAACTCTAGCTTGAAGTTCCCAGGTACGGATTCTGTCTTTATACGTATTGTGACCATTCATCTTAACAATATCAAGTGAGGCATCAGAATTATCATCCCAGCGACGGCACATATAAACAACATCGTATACACGTCCGATCTGATATTTGCGGGAAATGTTCAATCCTAATGCATAATCTTCACCATAACTTGTATTAGGTACTTTTATTTCTCTAAGTACTGGTGTATAGAAAGCACGTGGAGCACCCAAACCGTTAATACGAAGTGCATTGTTCCGTCCGTTCTCTGGAGTCCATTCTTTATGATCAATAATTCCGGGAGCTATCATATTCATATTAAAGTCGGTCATCATATAAGTACCAACTACCATTGCACAATTTTGCTCATAGAAAGCATCAACCATTTTCTGCAATGTATTCTCGTCACTGTAAACATCATCACTGTCTAGCTGAACAACAAACTTACCACATTTTGGATGGTGCACACCCAAATTCCAGCAACCACCTATACCTAAGTCCTGACGTTCCGGAATTATGTGAATCAAACGTTCATCTGACGCAAACTTATCAATAGCTTCCGTTGTACCATCGGCAGAGTAGTTATCTACTACAATTAAGTTGAATTTAAAGTTTGTTTTCTGGCTCAAAACAGAACGAATAGCATCTTCAACTGTACGGATACGGTTTCTAACAGGGATCAGCACTGATGCTTCAAACTCGAAATCTCCTGCATTAAACTCAATCTCTTTAAATTCTGGAGCAAGATATCCGCCTATCACTTTTAGATGATCAGTACATGCTGCTTCCATCTCGATTTGTACTCCTCTGTTCTTAGGATCTACATAATCGAATATCTTTTCTCCACTTTTACGTGTATCGAATTCTACTTCAGAGTATAGATACTCATTGATATGAACCAAAGAAGATCGTTGAGATACTTTCAGGCGCAAATCGTATAATCCTGCAAACGAATACTCGGTAGCCATTTCGTTCACAGCAGCTTTCAATACATTAGCTTTATAAAGCAATACTGAACCAAAATTAAAATCATCGCGCAAACTACCAAACTGATAATCAATAACCGGACAAGCTGTTCTTGTTTCGCCTATAACCTGGTAATGATCTGCATAAATCATTCCTGCATCAGAATCTTCTGATATATGTAACATACGTTCTAATGCAAACATTCCTAATTCCAGAGTGGTATATTTTGTATAAATCAAGCTGTAATCTGCATCTGAATGAGATGCAATTTCGCGAGCTGCAACTGTAGAATTCAATGATGGAACCTGAAGTTTCTCACAACCATCTATAGATTCTTCCACATTATCTGTAACAAGTAAGTAGATCTTACTTACTAAATCACTGGCTTTTAAATTTTTTATAGTCTGCTCAGCTTGTGCAGCTCCCATAAAGGGAATAAAACAATTAACTGTAGTTTTCATATTAATATCGTATTACTTTTTATTCTTATCGTTTTTAATTTGAATGTTTTAAAATTCCTACTTCACCACTTGTACTTGTAAACACGCATTCTGTAGCACTCAGTGGCACCACTGTACTTATAAGTGAGTTCCCTACCTTATGTTTCCAGAGAAGTTTTCCTGAGAAAGCCTCCAAGGCAAAAACGACTCCACTCTTAGTGCTACCAAACACAACTCCATCTTTCTCCACCAACATGGATGGCGCATGTTCATATCCAAACTTCACATCGGTTGCCCATATCTGTTTTGGAACATTACCTTCTGTAGAAAAACAAACTACGCTATCTTGCATGGTTTTACTATACAATCGCATCTTATCTGCCGAAAGTCCGATTGTTTCTCTGACAGTAGATTGAAAAGTTCTCCATATTGTTTTTCCACTATTAGCATCAATCGCAGTCATTGCACGTTGAGGATCGGTTATGAAAACTTTCCCATTTGCGGCGACAGGCCATACTGCAGCCGGAGAAAAATGCATCCGAGTCAGATTTCCATTCCATTTCCAAAGCTCTCGCCCGGATTCTTTATCTAATGCATACAGATTATTATCCCAGGCACCAAAAATAACTTTGCCTTCGTAAATTAATGGTCTTGTTTCAATATATCCTTTAACGTCTGTATATTCCCAGCGAAGTTTTCCTGTCTTCACATCAATAGCCCGAAAGGTATGATCACTTGCTCCAATATATGCAATCCCATTATCAATAGTAACAGCACCTAGTACAGCTTCTTTGGCTGTATATTCCCAACAAAGTTTTCCTGTTTTAGCATTGACTCCATATATTTTTTTATCAGCAGACCCAAAAACAACGACACCATTTGATGCTGCCGGGGTTCCTACAATACGATTTCCTGATTTGAATTCCCACATTTTCTTACCACTGCTTAACGAGTAGCAACTTAAAAAGCCCAAATCATCTCCAACATAAACGTTCTTATTATATATAACAGGAGATGAATATATTCCTGCAGCTGTCTTCACAATCCAAAGTTCTTTAACCTTATCATATTCTTTATTTATAGAATAATCAGGTCTTTTATACCCAGAATCATCTGAATTATAATAACTTTTTCTTAAAGAATATGATGCCCACTTTTCAGGTTCATTTCCTATTTTTTGCTCATATACCAATAATGAATCGGGAGTCACTTCAAAAACGGAATAACCTCCGACTTTTTCTTTTCCTCGCAAGTTTGAACGACAAATAATACCAGGAATACCATCGTAATTAAACAATAAATTACGGTGATAATGTCCTCCCAGGAAAGCCCTGATATTGTATTGACGAACAGCATCTGTTACATCATACCAATTATCTACATCGCCCTCTTGCAAAGGGTAATGGGTTACCAGAATAACCGGTTTATCTTTTCCAAAGGTTGCCAACTCTTTTTTCATCCAGGAAATATCCTGTGGAGAAACATGTCCATCAGCCATTCTAATGACTGGCCCTGAATTAAATCCAAGAAAAAGGATTCCATTGTACTCAAACTTAAATCTGTCTGAACCAAAAATATGGCCAAAATCAGTTGCTCCAGATTCACTCCACTTTGTTTCATGATTTCCGGAAGTGATATAATATTTCATCTTCAACAAGTCAAGCAATGACTTTACTCTCTTCAGAGATGCACGATCCCCTTCTTCAGTTACATCACCAGATACAATTACAAAGTCTATATCCTTGGTTTTATTTATTTGCTCAACAGATTTTCTCAAATCATTATAAGCAAGAGAATCACCACTAACATGTAAATCTGTCAATAATGCAAAGCGGAAATTTTCACCTCGTAAAGAGTTAATTATTAGGCAAAAAAGAACTGATAAAAAGACTTTTTTCATAATTAGATCTATTTAGGCCCTTATAAAAACAAATGTAAAATAAATGTTTTAATTGTAGAAATAAGAGCGTTTATTTTATGAGTTAGAATCATTTATTTGCAAATAATAACATTTAAGAAAACAATATTAGTAACATAATCATGTATAGTAAGCCATTAAAAATGCGAAATAGGAGAAATGTTTTGAGTATGATATTCAACCAGTCCATTCATTGGCGACTCAACAATATTATCAATTACTATACCAAATTCCTTTGCAACCTGATGTAACACAGAAGAATAGTTATATGCAACAGAGCCGACAAAACGAATTGGATAATTTTGATAGTCATACTGAGTAACACTACGAACAAAGAAGCTTCTTAAATTCTGAGAAACAAGATCATAGACATATTCACTATCAAGATGTTCATTAAGAAAATATGAAAATGTTGATAGGAAACGGTTTGGAAATGGGCGACTATATACAGACTCAAGAGCATCATCAGCCGAAATACGAAACTTTTCATAGAATGTTTCAATAAGAGCAGCTGGCGCCAATCCTTTTAAACAATCAGCCAGAAAAAGCTTACCTAAAACAGCGCCACTACCTTCATCACCTAAAACATAACCTAAAGATCTCACATTGCGAGTTATATTTTTCCCATCATAAAAACAGGAATTAGATCCAGTCCCCAAGATACAAGCAATTCCTGCTTCATTTTTTAATAAGCCACGTGCTGCAGCCAATAAATCACTCTCAACTTCAATGGGAGATTTAAATTGGGCAACTAAAGAAGCACCAATAATACCTTTTCTTTCAGGAGAAGAGCAACCTGCTCCGTAGAAAAAGACCTGTTCAAATCTTTTTCTAAAGAAATGTTCCGGAAGTCCTAAGCGTACACTGCGACTTATTTCTCTCCTTGATTGAAAAAAAGGATTTATTCCTTCTGTAAAAATATGCTCAGTAACGCAATCTCCATCAATCAAAGCCCATTCCGTTCTTGTTGAACCACTCTCAGCTATCAGTTTCATTTATTGTTTGCTTATTAAAAATTGCTCAAAGATAAATAATATTTCTTTATCATCATAGATAAGATGAAGAGGTATTATTCACCATTTAAAATTCAATTATTCAGTTTTTTGAGAAGAAAGATAACACTGACTTCATTAACTGGTTTTTCCCTTCTTCATTCTTAACAGATTCAAAAGGAAAACCGAGTATGCAGGTTTTATATTTTCCATTATACGCCACACCTGCACTCAAATTATTTTCAGAATATCTAAAGACTGTATACGAATCTTTTGCTGCCGGCTCTATTCCATCAGGAGATTCTACAGCATATGATTCAGCATTTAGTTCATTGTAATAGTCATAATTACCAGACAACATTGCAAAAGGAGATGCTACGCTTTTAACTTTGCCTGTTATAGCAGCCTGTCCTGTACGCCATTTATATTTCAATGTATTCATCGCAAAATTCCTATCTTCCTGTCGGGATGCTTTATTATCCCACAAATCCGATCCGACAAATGCACCCGAAATAAAGATATTACCATCTGCTTCGCAATATTCTTTAATTGCAGTCTGCAATTTCTCAGGGAATGTTTTAAACTCTGTTGGACATTGGCCTCCACGCCCCATCTTTGTTTCACGTTCTTTCCCCAAGATCAGATCTACAAATTTATATTCTTTCAGATCTGCATTCTTATCCATTATGGCTTCATCACTACAAGAAACAAAAGAGTATCCTGCATTAGTTATTGCTTTTCCATGAACAAAAGGATAATCGAAAGTATTGCCTGCAATAACCATTTTTTCATAATTTGCGCGACTAGCTCCAAAACCTGCAGCATCATCATCCATCCATGGAATACTACGTCGGAATTCCGTCTGACTTCCAATAAAACTATAGTCTTGTTTGTAAGGAACTCCATGATCAAGCACATCATAGAAACCTGCAATACTATCGGCTACAAAGTCGGCCGGAGCACTAATTCTATCAAAGCCGTTCACTACCAGAACCATCCCCTTCTCTTTTGTCACTCTACTGGCTGAAAGAATTTCAGAAGGAAAACTTTCACCTCCATCATTCAATGCAGTAACCTTATAACTATAGATTTGTCCTTCATTTTGTGATACGCGATAGCTATTTGTATTCACAATAACACCATTATCAAATTCTCCGTCATCAATGCGCGTATAAACAACATACTTATTTGCTACAGCAGTTGGTTCTAATGGGTCCATAACTGGTTTCCAATTTAACTCAACTTCGTCTGTATTAACAAAGTGAATATTAAAATGATCTATTGGCAATGGCTGAACAACATATTTCTGCTTATATTGAGAAGATACAAATTGAAGTATTCCTTTATAAATTGCACGACTCACTGTAAAACGAAATCTCGGATCCAGTCCATATCGCATATCAGCAAAATTCTGATGAGAAAGAAGTTCCAACAACATAGCAGGAACCTTAGGAACACGTGCTTCATAATAAGACTGATTCCACATTCCACGACGCGACCAGTTAGGTTCATATAATGAACGAATGTCATTCACTATTTGAGACTGTACAAGGTCTGTTAAATCTCTGGCGGCATATCTGGAAACGCCATTTGTATATTTGGTATCATCGGTATTAGTACAGAAAATGCCTAAAGATCCTATAATTGAATCATTCATTGTTGTTCCAGCATCGGTATGGAAAGCAAAAGATAAATCAATTGGGATATTCAAACCTTCTGACTTCGGATCAACACTCGATCCTCCAGCTAAATAATTAACCCAAAGGCCTCTCGATTTATAATCATCAGTATAATCGTTCACTCCTTTACTTGGAGAATAAACATCTTCCGGAAAACCTGCCCATTGTAGCCAATAACGGGCCCCTTCTGTATAACGAGGGTATCCGCTCGTTTCGTAAGGATAGTCAACTTTTGGCAATGGTTTTATTTCTTCCTGAGCTTTGGTATCTGAGCTCTTTACATTTTCAGTGGTACCACTATCGGCAATGCGACGAGCAATATTTCCAAAACCGCCACCAATCTTTATAGCATCTGCCGTAACAACTTTTCCCGTCTTAGACGATTTGTTAGTGAGCACAATTCTGGAATCATAATTTCTGCCAGCATCAAAGCTGAAATGTCCTAAATAAATCCATGTACCTCCGCCCATTGTCTGATTAATCTTAAACTGAGTGGTACCTCCTTTATGATAGACAGTATACAAAGCGTCATCAGAACTGTTTGCTAGGCTTTTATAAGAAATATAAACAGCATATCTACCAGCTTTAGGAATATCCGGAATCCACTCTGCCGAACTCTCTTTTCCTTTCTTAATTGTTTCTATCAAACGGAAAGTTCCATCATGAAAAGGGTTATCATTGTTTATGTAAAAGTCCTTTTTCTGAGCAAAACCAGGACCGGCGCCATCATTCCATTTTTTATCAGTAATCTTTTCAATATAACGAGAACTTGCACTTAAAGAACCGTCATTATCAACAATAATTTCTGCTGTATTTGTATCACGCTCACGAGGCAAAAGTACATTAGCACCGGCATTTTCAAGCATTGGTACTAAAAACGGCAGAACATAACTCTGTGTATATAAATCCTCCACTGTCTGAAAGATACGGGCTCGTTGCCACTCCCATCGTGTTAACTTCGACTCATAATAATATCCATGACTTTGCCACATGGCAATGTGTCTGTTCAAAAGACCTTTTGTTGGTCTGTAAGGTACTGAAATACGAGTTATTAAAGGCTTATCAATGTCATTAACAAAAGTTTTTGCTTTCTTATCTTTCTTACTTCGTAATGCAAGTGGAATAAGTTCTTCTATCGGGTGCTTATCAGTAATCAATGTCACTTGATAATTTACAAATTCTGGGGGTAGTTGTTGACGAATATGCTTATATATTTCGGCTACATTATCTTCCCTGAAAGGGATATAAGAGCAATTCATATTAGCATATAATTCTAACTTGTTTTTACTAACTGCAAAAGAATCAATATAAATTGGTCCTACAGATATGGTCTTCTTTGAAACTTGAGTCAAATACGAACCAATTGTTGAGCGCACTTCTTTAGAAAGTTCCTGGGCTTCAGCTACCTGACTAAAAGAACCAGCGAATAACAAGCTTAATACAAAAATACGAATAGGTTTCATATACATCTATTTTTGTTTATTCATTATCAAAGTAAGACCAATAAAAGTAAATAAGGCATTAAAGATTAGCAATTCATAGCTAAAAGTGTACCCATTAAACCAAACCTGTGAATTCTTTTGAAGAACAAAACAAAGTATTGGTGAAATAAGGGCAACTAAAGGAACATATTTATCACGAACTTGCTTTTTTGTGCAAATACCAAAGGCAAACATACCTAGAATAGGGCCATAAGTATAGCTCGCCAGAATATAGACAGCATCAATTACACTTGTGTTATTCAATGAATTTATCACAATGATAACCAGCCCCATTACTACAGACATCATTACGTGAACCTGCTTACGGACTTTTACAACTTCTAAATCAGTTTTATGCTTTGTACTTCCCAGAATATCAACAGTAAAAGAAGTAGTTAAAGCTGTCAGTGCTGAACCTGCAGCTGAGTAAGCAGCAGAAATTAATCCAACAATAAATAAAACACCTACAATTTTAGGGAAATAACCATGAGTAGCGATTAATGGGAAAAGTTCGTCACTCTTTTTAGGAATTGCAATTCCTGATTTCGTAGCATATATATATAAAAGTACACCTAACATTAAAAACAATAAAATAATTACTATCTGGAAAATACCACTGGTAATCATATTCTTCTGAGAATCTTTAAAATTCTTGCAACTCAAATTCCGTTGCATCATGTCCTGGTCAAGACCGGTCATAGCAATCATTGTGAATATACCTGCAAGGAATTGTTTAAAGAAATATCTTTTATCATTAACATCATCAAAGAAAAAAGTCTTTGAATAATCATGATCAATAATAGCACTAAATGCTCCATTAAAAGAGAGATTCAGATCTGAGCTTATATAATATATACAAAAAAGAACAGAACCAACTAGACAAAGAGTCTTTAAAGAATCCGTCCAGATTAGTGCTTTAACCCCTCCACGGAAAGTATAAAGCCACACTAATAAAACGGTAAAAATAACATTCAGTAAGAAAGAAAGATGTAATGGTTCAAAAACCAGTAATTGTAGAACCACACAAACAAGGAAAAGGCGGACTGCTGCACCCAGCATCTTTGAAATAAAAAAGAACCATGCACCTGTTTTATGTGTAGAAACACCAAAGCGATTATCAAGGTACTCGTAAATAGAAACCAGGTTCATTTTATAAAAAAGAGGAATCAGTAAAAAAGCTATAATAAACTGTCCAGTCAAAAAGCCAAGAGCCATCTGCAAATAAGAGAAATTGCTTACGGCCACCATCCCAGGAACAGAAACAAAAGTTACTCCTGAAATGCTAGAACCTATCATGGCAAAAGCTACCACATACCAACGAGACTTCCGGTTTCCAACAAAGAAGCCTTGATTATCAGCTTTTCTTCCTGCAATATATGATATCGCAAACAAAACTGCAAAATAACAAAAAATAGTTGATAGGACTAGAACTGGACTCATACCTTCATTTATTAAACTTCTAAATCATTATACTAAAAAAAAAGGTTATTCAAAACTTATTCAATTTTTCCAAACAAATAACAAAACTACATTCTTTTTCATTTATAAAAAAGGGATAGTCTAAAAAAGGCTATCCCTTTTTAAAATTATTCACAACTATTTAAGGTTAGTTCCAAAGTGGAGTCTGTGTTAGATTATATCCTCTTTTAGTATACAAATCTATTTGATCCTTAGCTACTGGAGATAAATAGTTCTTATCATCAAAAGAAATTCTATCTTTCGCACCCTCAGGGATATAATAGCCTACCATACTACTTGCATTTGTACCATTATATGTAACTATCGTACCATCAGCCTTTGCAACTTGAAGTTTACCAATTTTAGCTTTCACTAAATAAGCAGGAACTTCTTGTGGAATATTAACCCATATACCTTTCAAGTTATCTGGATGAGTAGTGCAATTCATATATTGCAACTTTCCCCATCTTTTTATATCCAATAGACGAGAATGTTCAAATACAAATTCCATTTGACGTTCGCGACGAATCTCCCAGATGAGAACAGGAACATCACTATCACGATCAGGATCATCCGGAAGACTAGCTAATTGCATAGGAGCAGTTTTAGTAACACCTCTTGAAATTGCTTCTGAATCCAATGGTCTATTACGGATAACATTAATTGATTTATCAATGTCAGCTTGGGTAACTGCAACTCCATTTAATGTAGCCAGTTCAGCTTTTGCCTCAATCCAGTTTAATAACACTTCAGATAAACGCATTACCGGATAAGCATTCGTATTAGTCATACTAGCATATCTTGCAGGAATATTTGCATCTGCAGCATGTGTCGGTCCTTCTCTATCAATAAATTTACATGAATAAAGTAATGACGCAGACTGAACTTTAGGAGCATACCAGAATGTTGCTTCAAAACGTGGGTCACGTGTTTTAATCAAATTTGAAAGATTAAACGAATCCGCTTTTGCTACCGATGAATTTTTCCAGTTTTTTCCATCTACACAGATAAAAGCTTTAACCAAAGCAAGGTTAGCTGCAGAAGTCTGACTTTCATAGCCATTACAGTATGAAGCTATACAATGAGTAACTCCCTGATCTTTATTATAATTTCTGAAAAGGATACATTCTTTATTGCTTGACAAGTCTGAAGATCCAAATAAAGAGCGGAAATCAGAAGAAACTGAATACTTTCCACTATTCATTACAACTTCCGCAGCATCTCTGGCAAACTCGAGATATTTTTTAGCTCTTGCCTGATCATTGGAATGATATTTCTGCCATGTTCCTTCAAAAAGCATCCAACGTGAAATAAATCCAGCAACAACGTACTTATTTACATATTGATTACCATCATTTGCACGTACTTTATCTAATGCATATTTAAAGTTAGCATAAACAGAATCCATCACTTCAGCTCTTGGAGTTCTGTCTTTAAACATCTGATCATAATCTGTTTCAGAGAAAGTCTTTGCATAATATGGAACATCACCAAATGTTGCTACTAATCTGCTATATTCTAAAGCTTTAAAGAATCTGGCGATTCCAGACCAATGCCCGTAAGCTTCTGTTGATATACTTGATTTAGAATAACTTTCAATTCTATCAAGAAAGACATTTGACTTACGAATCCATCCAAAATACCAGGATGGACCAGCATATTGTTGCAACCACGCACTACTACTTCTTGAAGAAGGAATACTAGATTCAAAATTTGTCTGAACATTAGTATTCACACAGTTATCACTAAAATTATAGCCTAATAAAGGAGCATAATCTGTTCCCCACGAAGAATTATAACCTGGAAAAAAAGAGGTATAATATTCATTGGCATAATACCTTAGGTTACTTTCCTGAGTCCAAAATGCTGGAGTATCAGGCTCATTATTTAGCTGAGGACGATCCAAAACATCATCACTACATCCCGAAAAAACGATGAGTATTAATGAGAATAGGGTTAATATATTCTTTTTCATTGTTATATTTTTTAGAAGTTAAGCTGTAAACCGAATGAAACACTTTTAAACATCGGAGTACCTACTCCAGTACGACCCGAATTGTAATTTGATGAATTAAACATAGAATATCCAGACACAGCTTCAGGATCGATTGGAAGATCACGTAAATGATCAAAAGTGAAAAAGTTTTCAAGAGCTATATAAACACGAGCTTTAGATATTGCAGCCTTTTTCAATAAGTCCTGAGGCAATGAATATCCTAATGTCATATTCTTAATTCTCATATAAGACATATCTAACAAATATCTGGATTGCACCTGCATATTATTTGTATTGTCACTACCTCCTTGATTATATGCTCTAGGATAAAATGCATCTGTACGGTCGTCTTTCCAGAAATCTCCAGCAAAAGTTTGAGGCATAGCGCCATCAGAAGAGTTATATCCTGGAATCGCTAAGAAACCTGATCCCCAAATTTGACGTTTGCCAACTCCCTGGAAGAAAATAGAGCAGTCAAAGCCTTTCCAGTCAGCACCTAATCGAAGACCATATTCATAGCGTGGAGTTGAATTACCAATAACTGACAAGTCACCATGATCATCTGTTGTATTACTACCATTGTTTATTTCACCATCACCATTCAAATCCACGAATTTAACATCACCCGGTCCAAAGTAGAAATTTGATGAATTTTGCAAATAGGGTTGATAAACAGGCTTCTTCCCATCAACTGTTTTTAGTTTATAAGCTTTTTTTCCAGCATATTTGGCACTTTCATCTGCAGTCAATGTAATTAACTGCGGTTTACCATCACTACCAAGTTCAAAATCGCTGTATTGATATAACCTGTCTGTCTTATAACCCCATATATCTCCATATCTTTTTCCTTCATAATAAGTATTGGAAACAGTCTTTACAGCTAGCGGAGCATACTTTGTAATTATAGTTGTTGCATCTGCTAGAGTTGCTGTTGCATTAACACCAATACCATTACTAAATCTGTGATTATAGTCAACAGCAAGTTCCCAACCTCTGGTTCTTAATTCACCAAAGTTACCATTTGGAGCACTAGTACCAAATGTATTAGCAACAGCAGCACCTGCTACAATCATATTTTTAGTTGTTCTTTGATACCAGTCAAATGAAACTCCTAATTCATTATTAAACATACGTAAATCGACGCCTAAATCTAGTGTTTCAATATCTTGCCATGTAATTGATGGAACTACTACAGAAGGAGTACCGACAGAAACAAATTTAGTAGAACCATCTAACCAACTTGTATTCGAAACACCCATAGTAGAAACATACATAGAATTAGGCACTGTCTGATCACCAATAGTACCCCATGAACCTCTCATCTTCAAAGAACTTAGAGTTGGTTTTGCCCATTCCATAAATTTTTCCTCACTTGCTCTCCATCCGGCAGAGAAAGAAGGGAACCAGCGCCAGCTTAAATTAGTAGGGAACTTAGAAGAACCATCATAACGTAGATTTGCCTCAAATAAATATTTATCCATTAAAGCATAATTTAAACGTCCATAGTAACCCAACTGAGATTCCCAATACACTTGTCCACCTGCAGTCTGAGTTCCTGTTGCCAAATCAAACTGAGGATTAGAAATATCCAAAAGTTGTGTTATTTGTGACCAATTGTTGACAGTCTTCTGAGTTACACGGTTAATACCACCCATAGCTTTGAAAACATTGTTTTCATCAAGTTTAAAGTTATATGTTGTATAAACGTTCGCAGTTTCTTGCTCCATATTTTCAGAGTTACGATAAATATGGTCTGGATTAGATCCTGTTGAGGTATAAGTTACATTGCTTAACTGGTAAGCCGGCATAGCACCTGTAGCTGAAGCATCAACTACCTGTCCGCTATCATCTACATAAATCCGGTTCCCATTTGCATCTAATTTAGCAGCGGCTCCACCCCATGCGTTTTTCGCTGTATAAATAGTTCCAGGTCTGTTCCATGTAAATTCCTGACTAGCATGAGTAAAATCTGCATCAACAGTCCAATCTTTAGTCAGATGTATAGTTGCACCGATGTTCACATTTGTATAATTATATTTTTGGCTAGCTGTATTAGCTTGCTGAGCTTCAGAAACAGGGCTTCTTATCGGATCTCCATCTTCTGTAGTAAGAGGATAAAGTGGCCCCCAACGATATAAATACAACCAAGGGTCAGCTGTAGTTGAGTTTGTTACGTAAGCATATCTTTTTTCACGCTTAGAATAAATCATACCAGCTTTCACTGTAAGATATTTATTTATATCGGTACTCAATCTTAGTGATGCGTTGTAACGTTTAAAATCGTCATGTTTTGCAGGTTTCATCATACCTGTCTGATCCAAATATCCTAAACCAATATTATAAGCTGTTTTACCACTTTTCCCACTAATTGAAAGATTCTGTGTTTGAGAAGGAGTCCACTCTCTAACCATATAATTATATGGATCATAAGTTCTGACACCAATCTTACGGTTACTTGAATCCACATACCAGTCACGACCGTAAACCATCGGATCATTTGCTTTTACAGTACCCCCATATTTTTGTTGCCACAGAACAGATTTCTCATAACTTTCACGGGTTACATACCAAAACGCTCCAGCAATTGAACTTCCAACTCTTTCGAATGCATTAACAGTGTAATCCAAAGCATCAATACCGCCCATTTTTATGTCTTTGGCAACATTTTGCCATGAGAAGTTAGTTGAATACTGAATATTTACAGATTCGTTCTTTGCACCTTTCTTTGTTGTAATAAGTACAACACCAAAAGCAGCCTTAGCTCCATAAATTGAAGATGCAGCAGCATCCTTCAATACAGAAATAGATTCAATATCATCTGGATTAACCATTTGAATACTAGGAATCTCAACATTATCCAAAAGAATAAGAGGAGATGAAGTTCCATTGATTGAAGCTAACTGACCACGAATCTTCATTGTAGGATCAGAACCAATTTCTCCATTACCTACAGTAACCGAAAGACCTGGTATTGTACCTTGCAGACCACGGCCAACATCAGCAATTGGTCGATTCTTTAAAGATTTGTCGATATCTACAGAGGCTACTGCACCAGTCAGATTTTCTTTCTTTTGAGTACCATAACCTACTACTACAACTTCCTCTAACAATTCCGCGTTTTCTTTCAAAACAACTGTGATAGAAGTTTTACCATTTACAGCAACCTCTTGCTTTTGAAAACCAATATACGAAACTATTAGTGTTGCATTTGGCTTAAGTTTCAAAGAGAAATGTCCGTCAATATCAGTAACAGTACCATTTTTAGGCGATCCTTTTTCTGTGATACTGGCGCCAATCACCGGTTCTCCGTTAGAATCGGTCACTGTACCTTTTAGAATGATAGCTTGTTGTTGCGACTCACTTACATCATGAGTAACATTAACAGCCCAAACACCTGCAATAGCCTTAGTGCTTCCCACTGTAGAGAAAAGGAAAGCAACTGCTAAAGCTGTAAGAAACTTCTTTGAGAAAGTTCCTCGAGATAGTTGAATTGTGCTCATAAAAGATCAATAATTTAAAGTTGAAAATTATATAAATTTCTATCTAGAACTAATAATATCAGAAGTATTGATTTTAAAATAATCATCATTTATTCAATAATTTAAATCATATATTAAATATGATCTATTAAAAACGTATTAGCACATTGAATATCGGCCAATCTATAGAATAAAACCAGTTTAAATATGCATCAAAAGTAGAACTTAAATTTTAGGATTCAAAACATAAATTCTATATTTTTTAATGTTTTATTCACATTTTAAATACAAACTACAAAACGACACGATTAATTCAATAATAAAATCAAAATATTATTGATATAGTTATTTTTGTATCAAATTGAATTAATATTAAAATTTATAGTAACTTATCTACAGGAGTAAATTCGTATCCTTTGGATTTTAAAGTCTCTATTAATTTATCAAGATAGTTATAAAACTTATCTGTTCGTCTTTTATCCGTGCCAATATGAACTAATAACATAAAACCATTTAGTGTATTTATTTGCTCATAATTGAGAATATTCTGATAAATCTCCTCTGAAGATTTATACGACTTCATTTCAGGAACAGTATAATCAGCATTTGATCCGGTACCCGGAGTGAAATTAATAAGTTGCACGCCTAATTCTGAACACCATGAAGATATATCATTATTATACCATTCATAGGCAGGTAGAAAATAAAGCTTCTTGGGTAAATGAACTCCTGCCTGTATCATTGCCTGATAATTATCTTTAAGATCTTTCCGAAAAGCTTCACGGGTAATCAAAGTCGAATCTCTCTTGCCCCAGTCGGCATAAAGTATATGCTTATCCGAATGTGGAGCTAAATAATGACCATCTTTCTGCAATGACTTTGCTAACTTAGGGAAAGAACGATAAAAATCACCAGTCAGAAAGAAAGATCCTTTAATGTTTTGCTTCTTTAAAGCCTTACTGATAATATTCCCTCCATCCGCAAATTCATGCCCTGTAAAGACCAAAGCTATTTTCTTTTTCGAAGTATCTCCCTGAATAATTCCTCCAAGAACTCGCTTGTTCGAATCTTTAGAAGAAGCTTCAGATGCCAGGTATGCCAAGTAATAACTTAAAGATGCTGTTCCATCCATAGTTGGTTCATTCGTAGAATAGTCTGCATAATCATCGTGATAGACAACTCTATCTGATTGAAAAGCTGCATATTTATCTTCTTGTCCTAAATGAACACCTCTCAAATTCTTAAAAATAGAAGTATAAACAGGCCCATCAACCAATCCACCATCAATAGGATAATGATACAGCTGCGAAAAAGCAGAATGCGGATAAAGAGGATAATCTCCATTGGAAGGCAACCCTACAATCATGCATTTTCCCCATGGATTACAACCAAATAACCAATCTCGCATAGCTGTTTCCATTTCAAGAAATTCAGTGTTACCAGTCAATCTGCGATACAAGTTACATTGAGTTATCAGCGCAACTGTAAGATTGTTAGAACACCATATAAAAGGTATTCCATTTAAAAACACATCATCGCCAGCACGTTCGCGTACTCGTTCCAAGCCACTTCTTAAGTTACGAATAAACTCGTTCTTTACGGCTGGATTATCTTGAGTAGCAAGTTGATAGTGTCCGATATTCACAAAGGGATACCACTGATAATGGCGTGCAGAATCTGCTCCCATCCAAGGAGTAACAGGTTCCATTCTACCATACAAAACGGCATCTTTCAGATACTTCTTATCACCGGTAGATTTATAAATCTGAGCTGCAGCAAGCTGCATATCATCAGTCCAGTTATCTTCTTCATAAAAATATGGAGACACACAACAGGCTGTTTGACATACGCCCGGAAACTCTACACCTTTATTATAGGCATCAACAGACTTTTCTTTTAAGATTTTCGAATATTCAGGATAAAAGTTTGCCAGTAAATCGGCTCCTAAAGAAAAAGCTGATGCAAATTTACCAACAGTCGAAGCAAGTCCGGTTGTTCTGTTTTTATGTTTCAGCAATCCCTGCTTTTGCCCCGTGCAAAAATAAACCGGACGATCTTTTCCTTTTCCCCAACCATAATCAACTACGTCATTAGTCGGCAATTTAAAGCCTGCATGATCTCTATCATCTGCAATCTGATTAAAAAAAGTATCTTTATCAGGATTCATTCTTAACAGCCAATCCAAACCCCATTTTGCTTCGTCAAGCACATCGGGAATTCCATTGCTTCCGGGTAATCCGTCAGCTCTATAGTTATCAGCAAAAGCCTTTGGGTACTGACTATAAGCAAATAACATCTGGTATATAGCATTTGCCGAAGTAGTGACATATTGAAGGTAATCAGAAGCATCATGCCATCCGCCACGAGCATCTATTTTTTCTCCGGTACGAGTAGGATGATCAACAATTCTACCATCAAACTTATGGCAAGAATCATTTAAAAACGGATTAAACCCACAACGTTGCTGGCGCATGTACTTTAATGGTACTTCAACAGCAGATGAGTAGACATTATTACCTATTCTAAAAACAGGAGATTTAACTGTTCCTGCTTTTATATAAAAAGAACCGGATTGTTTAAAATCAGAGAAGTTCAAACGAGCGGTATTAGAAAAAGGACCTTGAGCGCCTTTTTGTTGAACGACCTTGCAGTTACACATTACTTTATCAGTCAAGCCACTTACAATCTGAAACTCTGAAACAGACACAGATTGATCAGTAAGCCAAACAGCTACCTTAACATCATCAGGTAAATAACCTTCTTGATTCACTCTAATCCATTGCGAAGCGCAAACAGAGCCAGAGAGCAAATGAAAAGAAAGAAGTGCAATCCCTATTTTTTTCATAATATGGCACAATAAAGGTCTGGTTAACAAAATACTAAATGCAAACATAAATATTTAAAACTTAATTGCAAGCAATATTTATATTAAATTTTTGTTTTCAATGTTTAATTAATCTAAATTATATTATCTAATAGTTAATATGATGTTCTATAGCAGAAATAAAATGAATTTCAGAAAGTAACCAGTATTTATTATAACAAGAAGAGATAAGCTCTTTAACTAAACAATAATCAAAACATTATTTTAACTTTGCACACTTTCGCAAATTGAAATCAATGAACATATTCAAAAATATGTTTCAACTGGTTTCTTTAATAAAAACTAAAGAAAAACACTACGTGAGAGAAGTAATACTAAAAATAAAAAAAGGTGAACGTCTGCTTGATGCGCTAAAACGCGACGGAAAGCAAATGTTGCCCACACATTGCATTATCAATAAAACACTAACAGGCATTGGAGCTACTTATTGTGAACTGGTGAGCGACAGAAACTCAATCATTGTTGAACCTAATGTTCCTGTAATTGAAGGCAAAGTAAAAAAGCACAAAGGAAGTATATTAGGTGTATATTCAGGTATCACGGGACAGAAAATTGAGGAATACATCCAGAAACATAAGTCAAAACGAAAGATTATGGTAACTCCGGAAAGTTTTCAGCGATTGAAAGACACCCTGGAGGAGCTTAGTATTGATATATACAATGAATTCTTTCTGTTGTTCGACGAGTGTGAAAAACTTGTGCAGGACATTGACTTCCGCGAATCTATTGAAGCCCCCATGGATGATTTCTTCCACTTCAGAGAGAAAGCGATGGTTTCTGCCACTCCTTTAATAGCAGCCGATCCAAGGTTTGAGAAACAAGGCTTCTCGCTCTTGAAAATTACACCCGATTTTGATTTCAGCATGCCAATAAAACTTCTGCCTACCAACAATATACTGGAGGCTTTCCTTGAAGAGATTACTTTGCATCCTGGCAATATCTGTGTATTCTGCAATTCAATAGATACTTTCGAGTCAATTTTCTGCGAGTTGTCACTCGACCTTCAGAAACAAGTCACCACTTTTTGCAGCGAAGGCGCAATGGAGAAGCTTACATATATGCATTCTAAAAACTTCAACCGAAAAGCTTACAGCTTTATAAACAAGCTCACAAAGATAAACTTCTTTACGGGAAGGTTTTACTCGGCGGTAGATATTGAATGTAAAAGCAAACCTCACGTTATTATCCTGTCGGACATGATGGGAGCGCCACAGTCGGCTGTCGATCCAAGAACAGAAACTATCCAGATTGCAGGTCGTTTCCGAAACGGAGTTAAAAGCGTTACGCACATCAGCAGTATAAAAGAGGATTTGGAATACCGTTCGGAGGTAGAAGCACAGCTTTATCTGGAAGGAACATTCCAGGCTATCAGCACAATAAAGAACCTCTATTCAAAAGCCAGAAGCGAAGGCGAGAAAGGTGCATACCTTGAAGCACTTCTTGGAATGAGTGGAAACTGTTATTTAAATGAAGACGGAACCAGGAATGAATACAAGATAGCCAACTACTACGACGAACAAAGAGTGTTGGAACTCTACACAAACAAAGATTACCTACTGAATGCCTATAAGGCAATACCAAATTTCAGTATAGATTTCCAGCCAAAGGAATATCTATTCAGCGATGCAGACCGACTGGCACGCCAGAGAGCGAAAACCCGCAAATGGAAAGCAGAGGTATTACTTCGTCAACTCGACAGGGCAAACCATCTTCGTTTCTCAGAGAATCCGGAACATAGAAAGTATTACGAAGCACAGATACAACAAATTATTCGTTCTCCATATGAGCATACTCTTTTCGAATGTTACCTTTCAAAAGGATCTGAATATATAAGGAGTATAAACTTCCGCGAGTCGACCATGCTCAGCACTTTAAAGAAGAAGAGCTTGCATCAGCTAAAAAACTGCCCTTCAGTAACCCGCGGAGTTCATAAACAATTGGAGACAGGAAAGCAATATACCGCATCCGAAATTAGTGCCGTACTTACCAATATATATAAGAAAAACGGTATACCTGTAAATAAAAGAGTAACTGCATCCGAAGTAGAGAGGTATTTTGAGACAAGTACTACCCGTAATAACAGAGGACCTAAGATATTATTAATCAGCACAAAATAGAGAGAAACAGAGACGAGCTGTTTACTGGTTGAAAAACAGAAAAACATAAGGTTGTTTTGGAGGGGGTAACAAGGGTACCCCCTCTGAAAAGCCGTGAGAATGGGCGTGCTAAATTTTAGCACAAGACATATAAAAGAAGTTTTTGGGAAAGTTTAGCACCACCACTTTTACTTTGTAACAAATTATGCTTTCAGATCATTCAGAAGACAACTTAAATTCCTTGCAGATAGTCTCTTCAATGACTTTAGGGAAGTATTTATATTCAAGAGCGTGAATTCTTGCAGCCAAATCATGAGGAGTGTCCGTTGGAAGCACATCACATTTTGCCTGAAAAATTATGCTGCCCGAATCATAATGCTCATCTATATAATGTATAGTAATACCAGAGAATTTATCGCCCGAGGCAATCACAGCCTCATGAACACGGTCGCCATACATTCCTTTACCTCCATATTTAGGAAGCAATGCAGGATGAATATTTATAATTTTATTAGGATACGCATGAATCAGGTCTACAGGAATCTGAAGAAGAAAACCGGCAAGAACAATAAAATCCACTTCATGTTCTTTAAGCAAAGAAAGAAGTTCTACAGTATTATTAAAATCAGTTTTAGTAAACACAGCAGAAGGGATATGATGCAATCTTGCTCTCTCTAATATATAAGCATCAGCCTTATTAGATAAAACCAGAGTAACCTCAATAGACGGATTGCATTCAAAATATTGGATAATATTCTCAGCATTCGTACCTGAACCTGAACCAAATATTGCTATTTTTATACTCATAAAACCGCTAATCTGTGCACAAAATCGTGAAAAATGTGCAAACAGATGAAATTTATTGGTTAAATATTTGCTCGAAACAATAAATATTCATTCCTTTGCAGCTGCAAATTTAAAAAAATAATTCAATTTATTAATTAAAAAACTTAAAGTTATGTCTGAAATTGAATCAAGAGTAAAAGCGATTATCGTTGATAAATTAGGCGTTGAAGAATCTGAAGTTACATTAGAAGCAAGCTTCACAAATGATCTAGGTGCAGATTCACTTGATACTGTAGAACTTATTATGGAATTCGAAAAAGAATTCGGAATCTCTATCCCTGATGATCAAGCAGAAAAGATCGCAACTGTAGGTGACGCTGTATCTTACATCGAAACTGCTAAAGCTTAATTCTGATTTCATAATATGGAATTAAAAAGAGTTGTAGTAACAGGTCTTGGTGCTCTTACTCCTATAGGCAACACTATTCCCGAATTTTGGGAAAATTTGGTCAATGGTGTGAGCGGAGCAGGACCTATTACTCATTTTGATACGTCTTTGTTTAAAACTAAATTCGCTTGCGAAGTAAAGAACTTTGATGCAAATCAATACATCGATCGCAAGGAAGCAAGAAAGATGGATCGTTACACACAGTATGCAGTTGCTGTAGCTAAACAAGCTGTAACAGATTCAGCTCTTGATCTTGAGAAAGAAGATTTAAACAGAATTGGTGTAATCTTTGGTGCTGGAATCGGTGGTATCCAAACTTTTGAAGAAGAAGTAAAGAACTATGCTACCAACAAAGAAAACGGCCCAAAATTCAATCCTTTCTTTATCCCAAAAATGATTTCGGATATTGCAGCAGGACAGATTTCCATCATGTATGGCTTTCACGGTCCTAACTTTGCAACTGTATCTGCTTGTGCAACTTCTTCAAACGCTATAGCTGATGCATTTAACTATATCCGATTGAACAAAGCAAATGTAATTGTAACCGGTGGATCTGAAGCAGCTATTACTGAAGCAGGTGTAGGCGGTTTTAATGCAATGCACGCTTTGTCAACACGAAACGAGGATGCAACAAGAGCTTCTCGCCCATTCAGCGCAAGCCGCGATGGATTCATTATGGGTGAAGGTGGCGGATGCCTCGTTTTGGAAGAATTGGAACATGCCAAAGCACGTGGAGCAAAAATTTACGCTGAAATTGTTGGAAGTGGCCTTTCTGCTGACGCATATCACTTAACAGCTTCTCACCCAGAAGGTTTAGGAGCTATGTTGGTAATGAAGAATGCATTGGAAGACGCTGAAATGAAACCGGAAGAAGTTGATTATATCAACGTTCACGGAACATCTACTCCTGTAGGTGATATTTCAGAATCGAAAGCAATCAAGGAAGTATTTGGCGAACATGCTTATAAGCTGAATATTAGTTCCACTAAATCTATGACTGGTCACCTTCTTGGTGCTGCCGGTGCTGTTGAAGCTATTGCAAGTATTCTGGCTATTAAAAATGGAATCGTTCCTCCAACTATCAATCATGAAGATGGAGACAATGACGAAAACATTGACTATAACCTGAATTTTACCTTTAACAAGGCGCAAAAGCGTGAAGTTAATGTAGCACTTTCTAACACCTTTGGTTTTGGTGGACATAATGCATGCGTTATCTTTAAAAAATACAGCGAATAAGATTGTGTTAAACAACAAAATAGATAGAATAAGGCTCTTGTTCCGCAAGGATAGAGAGTCTTATTCTCGTTTTTATTCTATTTTGGGGTTCTATCCTCGCAACATAAGCCTTTACGAACAGGCTTTACTCCACAAATCGTCTTCTATAAAGTCCGAAAAGGGCCGACCTCTGAATAACGAACGACTAGAATTCTTAGGAGATGCTATTCTTGACGCTATTGTAGCAGATATTGTTTACAAGAAATTCGAAGGCAAAAAAGAAGGTTTTCTAACGAATACACGTTCTAAAATAGTTCAACGGGAGACTCTTAATAAACTTGCCGTAGAAATTGGCCTCGACAAGCTGATAAAATACTCCACCCGCACATCTTCACACAACAGCTATATGAGCGGAAATGCCTTTGAAGCATTGGTAGGTGCCATATATATGGACCGGGGTTATAATGTCTGCAAGCATTTCATAGAAGTTAAGATTATTAAGCGCTTTATTGATCTGGATAAAGTGGCAAAGAAAGAGGTAAATTTCAAATCTAAACTGATTGAATGGACTCAGAAGAACAAAGTTATAGCCTCTTTTGAACTTATAGAACAATTTCTCGATAAAGAATCGAACCCTATCTTCCAATCAGAAATTCTTATTGAAGGGCTTTCTGCAGGAACAGGAATAGGCTATTCGAAAAAAGAATCTCAGCAGAATGCTGCTAAGATGGCACTGAAAAAGATTCAGACTACACCAAATTTCCTTAAAGAAATCTTTGATGAAGCAAGGAAGAAAGCAGAAGCAGCTATGGCCGAAAAAGAGATTCTTGCAAAGGATGATGAGAATTCCGGGATTGCAACTCTGGAAGCAGAAACCACTCTGGAAAAAGAAGCGACCGAGTTAGAGGCCGAAATAACCGATTCTTTCGAACCTCAAAACAATGAAATGGTATTAGAAGAGGAACAAGAATCAAATATCAGCGTAACTGAACAATTGATACCCAACAATCCTCTTCTGGGTTAAGCCATTCTGTATTCGCTCTTTTCTTATCCAAAACAAATTCCCATTCTCCTACCCTGAACAACCAAATCTTGATCTTCGGTTACTAATTTCAATTTCCCGGCAACTTCACTTAAAGGTATTGAAGAAATTTCATTTCCTTGCAACGCTATCATTCGCCCAAAATCCCCGTTGGCAATAAGTTCTGTTGCATGCCCTCCCATACGGGTCGATAAATTCCGGTCGAAAGGTGTTGGTGCTCCTCCTCTCTGAATATATCCCAGAACTGTTTGTCTTGTTTCAATTCCGGTTTCGTGTTCTATTTCTCGGGCAACATATTCAGCCGCCCTCTTTCCATCGCCCGTTTTAATACCTTCGGCTACAACTACAATAGAATACGGTTTTCCTTTTTTCAGGCGGTTCATTATCGTTTCGCCAACGTTCTTAATACTATATTCTATTTCGGGTATCAATATTACATCTCCTCCGCCAGCCATGCCCGAATAAAGAGCAATCCAACCAGCCTTATGCCCCATAACTTCAATTACCATTACTCTTTTATGAGAACTGGCAGTAGAATGAAGTCTGTCGATAGCATCGGTAGCAATATTAACCGCAGAATCAAATCCAAAAGAGAAGTCTGTGCCCCAGATATCATTATCGATTGTCTTTGGTACAGAAACCACATTTAGCCCCATAGCAGCCATCTTTGCTGCTGTTTTCTGGGTGCCGTTTCCTCCAATACAGACCACACAATCAAGTCCGAGCTTTTGTATATTTTCCGCCATTATTGCTGGTTTATCAATATCTGGTGAGACGCCTTTCTTTTTAAAAGGTTTTTCTCTCGAAGTTCCCAGAATAGTACCACCTTGATTTAGCAGACCCGACGTCGATTTTTCTGTAAAGAATTCCACATCATTTGTCAGCAAACCCTGGAAGCCACTATGTATACCAACCACTTCCATTCCGTAAAAATTCATCGCCGTCTTGCAAACGCCTCTTATTGTTGCGTTAATTCCCGGACAATCTCCACCTGAAGTCAATATACCTATTCTCATACCCTAAAATTTTAATTCTAATATGAGCGTAAAGATAGAAAAAAATAGAAGCAATAAGAAAAACAGTAAAAAAATATATTCGGGAGAGTATAAATATAATAAATAAGGTTATTTTTGCATAAGATATAGAACTTATTATCGAATACATAATGAACAGTACAAAGCTGATTAGTAAATTTTTCATTCCACGACTAAAAGAACTTGCATTATACAATACAGCCGCACAATCTATCCAGGAACAAGTACTTGCCAGGCTTTTAAAAGAAGCCAATCATACTGAATGGGGAAGAAAGTACGACTATAACAGCATAGGCTCTTATGAGGAGTTCAAAAAAAGAGTTCCCGTACAGACCTATGATGATGTTAAACCGTATGTTGAAAGGATACGTTCGGGAGAACAGAATCTTTTATGGCCGTCTAAAATTGAATGGTTTGCAAAATCATCCGGTACTACAAACGATAAAAGTAAATTCCTGCCTGTAAGCCGTGAAGCTTTAAAAGACATTCATTATCGCGGTGGTCAGGATTGCGTTGCTCTGTACTCTCAAATTAACCCTGAAAGCCGCTTCTTTTCAGGAAAAGGGTTAATCCTTGGAGGAAGCCACAGCCCGAATCTGAATTCCAAACACGGACTTGTTGGCGACTTATCGGCAATACTAATTCAGAATATCAATCCTCTATTCAACCTGATACGCGTTCCAAGTAAAGAGATTGCGTTAATGAGTGAATGGGAAAGCAAAATAGAACGGATAGCTCAAGAAACAATTAATAAGAATGTAACAAATCTCTCCGGAGTTCCTTCGTGGTTTCTGGTGCTGATAAAAAGGGTTCTGGAAATCACCGGAAAGCAAACTTTGGAAGAAGTTTGGCCTAACCTGGAAGTCTTTTTCCACGGTGGAGTAAGTTTTGCCCCCTATCGTGAGCAGTACAAGCAGCTTATACAGACAAGCAAGATGCATTACGTGGAGACATACAATGCCTCTGAAGGCTTCTTTGGGGTTCAGAACGACCTATCCGACCGTGCCATGTTATTAATGATTGATTACGGCATTTTCTATGAATTTATACCGTTAGACCAGCTTCATCAGGAGAATCCGGAAATCTATTGTCTTGCCGATGTAGAATTAAACAAGAACTACGCAATGGTAATAACCACTTCTTGTGGTTTATGGCGATATATGATTGGCGATACAGTAAAATTCACGTCAAAGAATCCATATAAGTTTGTCATTACCGGCAGAACAAAGCATTTTATTAATGCCTTTGGTGAGGAACTCATAATAGATAATGCAGAAAAAGGGCTGGCTAAAGCGTGCGCTGCTACCGGAGCACAGATATGCGAATACTCTGCTGCGCCTGTATTTATGGATAAGAATGCAAAATGCCGTCACCAATGGCTGATTGAATTTGCCGTAATGCCCGATTCTGTAGATAAGTTTGCAGATATTTTAGATTCAACTTTAAAGGAGCTTAACTCTGATTACGAGGCTAAAAGGTATAAAGACATTGCGCTTCAGCCTTTAGAGGTTATTGTAGCCCGCAAAAGTCTGTTTATTGACTGGCTTAAAATGAAAGGGAAATTAGGCGGACAGCACAAGGTTCCAAGACTAAGCAATACAAGAGAGAACATTGAAGAAATGATTCTTCTGAACAATAACGAGAACCTAGCCTGAACTTTTAAAAACAAACCGAATAGTCTATAACATCTTGTACAAAAGAATGCATTCTTCTGTACAGAATAATTCTTTCTTTTGTACAGAAGAATTAAATGTTTTGTACAAGAAAACATTAATATTCCTTTGAGTTTTTAAAAACGGAGGAATAAGAATCAAAAAACACAGAAAGCACTGAAAATAATTAAGGCCTCAGATTCCCAAACAGGAACTGAGGCCTTAACTTTATAATCAATATCCTTATATTAAATCAAAGTCTTTAAAAGAGTAGTGATACTAACCTTATCGGCAATGATATTATTCAGTTCAGAGATTGCAACTCTTTCCTGAGCCATTGTATCACGGTGACGGATAGTTACACAGTTGTCTTCCAAAGTCTGGTGGTCTACAGTTACACAGTATGGAGTACCAATAGCATCCTGACGGCGGTAACGTTTACCAATTGAATCCTTTTCATCGTACTGACAATTGAAGTGGAACTTCAAGTCATTGATAATTTCACGTGCTTTTTCAGGAAGACCATCTTTCTTAACAAGCGGCATAACAGCAAGTTTAATTGGAGCAAGTGCAGCAGGCAATTTAAGTACCACGCGTGTTTCGCCACCTTCAAGAGTTTCTTCGCAATAAGAAGCACACATTACGCTAAGGAACATACGGTCTACACCGATAGATGTTTCAATTACGTACGGAGTATATGATTCGTTTAACTCAGGATCGAAGTATTTAATATTCTTTCCTGAATATTTTTCGTGCTGACTCAAGTCAAAGTTTGTACGAGAGTGGATACCTTCTACTTCTTTAAATCCGAATGGCATTTCAAATTCAATATCTGTAGCAGCATTAGCGTAGTGAGCCAACTTATCGTGATCGTGGAAACGATATTTAGCATCTCCAAAACCAAGTCCTTTATGCCATTTAAGACGTTGTTCTTTCCATAATTTAAACCAGTTAAGTTCTTCTCCCGGACGAACAAAGAACTGCATTTCCATCTGTTCGAACTCACGCATACGGAAAATAAACTGACGGGCAACAATCTCGTTACGGAAAGCCTTACCAATCTGAGCAATACCGAAAGGTATTTTCATACGACCGGTTTTCTGTACATTCAGGTAGTTTACGAAAATACCCTGAGCTGTTTCCGGACGAAGATAAACCTTCATTGCACCATCGCTTGTAGAACCCATCTCGGTAGAGAACATCAGGTTAAACTGGCGAACTTCTGTCCAGTTCTTTGTGCCTGAAATAGGACATACAATCTCTTCATCAACAATAATCTGACGAAGTTCATCCAGATTATTATCATTTAAAGCCTTAGCAAAACGAGTGTGCAAAGCATCACGTTTTTCCTGATGACCTAGTACACGTGGATTAGTTGATCTATATTGAGCTTCATCAAATGATTCACCAAATTTCTTGCGGGCTTTCTCAACTTCCTTATTAATCTTTTCATCATATTTAGCAAGCTGATCTTCAATAAGCACATCCGCACGGTAGCGTTTTTTAGAGTCCTTGTTATCAATCAAAGGGTCATTGAAAGCGTCAACGTGACCGGAAGCTTTCCAAATTGTAGGGTGCATAAATATAGCTGAGTCAATACCAACAATATTTTCGTGAAGCAACACCATGCTGTCCCACCAATATTTCTTAATATTATTCTTCAACTCAACTCCCATCTGACCGTAATCATACACTGCTCCAAGTCCATCATAAATATCACTTGAAGGGAATACATAACCATACTCTTTACAGTGTGATACAATTTTCTTAAAAACATCTTCTTGTGCCATATCTTTTGTTTTATTTGTTAACTTGCTTACCAGAAATAAAATGCAAAGTAAATGAATTTTTTCAATAAAATTCGTATTTTTGTCTGCACATCACCCCATAATGATGTAAAAAACATAATTTGTTGTTAAAAACGATACCGAAAAAGAGGAAAGAGAAGATTTATGAGTGACGACACAATCGATAAAAATGAATTGAACGACGATATAGTACCTTCTTCTGAAGAGAATTTCATAGAAGAAGAGAACTCAACAGAAGAAGAATTAGCAAACAGCAATGAACATTCAGACTATAAACCTGTTGGTTCTCAAGACGAAAACATTAAGCACCAGCTGTCTGGTATGTATCAGAACTGGTTTCTTGACTACGCTTCTTATGTAATTCTAGAGCGTGCAGTTCCCCATATTAATGACGGACTGAAGCCTGTTCAACGACGTATTCTTCATTCCATGAAGCGACTGGACGACGGACGTTATAACAAAGTGGCAAATATTGTTGGTCACACCATGCAGTTCCACCCTCACGGTGATGCTTCCATTGGTGACGCACTGGTACAGCTTGGACAGAAAGACTTATTAGTAGACTGCCAAGGTAACTGGGGTAATATACTTACCGGCGATGGTGCTGCAGCTCCCCGTTATATTGAAGCCCGCCTGTCTAAATTTGCGCTCGATGTGGTGTTTAACCCTAAAACCACTGAGTGGAAACAATCTTATGACGGACGAAATAAAGAACCTATTACACTGCCGGTAAAGTTCCCTCTTCTTCTGGCTCAAGGCGTAGAAGGTATTGCTGTGGGACTCTCTTCAAAGATATTGCCGCATAACTTTAACGAATTATGTGATGCTTCCATATCTTATCTTCACGATGAAGAGTTCGAACTTTATCCCGATTTCCAAACCGGGGGTGCTATCGATGTATCCAAATACAATGATGGCGAACGCGGAGGAAGCGTAAAGGTCCGTTCAAAGATTACCAAAATTGATAATAAGACACTGGCCATTACGGAGATTCCTTACGGCAAGAATACAACCACTGTTATTGAATCAATCTTAAAAGCGGTTGATAAAGGAAAAATCAAGATCCGGAAGGTAGACGATAATACTTCTGCTCAGGTAGAGATTCTCGTTCATCTGGCTCCCGGTGTCTCTTCTGATAAAACAATTGATGCACTTTATGCATTTACCGATTGTGAAATAAGCATTTCACCAAACTGTTGTGTTATTGATGAGCAAAAGCCTCACTTCCTTCGGGTAAGTGATGTTCTGAGAAAGTCTGTAGACAACACTAAATACTTACTTACACAAGAGCTGCTTATTCATAAAGACGAATTACAGGAAAGCCTGCATTTCAGTTCTTTGGAGAAAATATTCATCGAAGAACGTATATATAAAGACAAAGAATTTGAACAGGCTAAATCTATGGACGAAGCTTGTGAGCATATTGACAGCCGTTTAACCCCTTTCTATCCATACTTTATCAGAGAAGTAACTAAGGAGGATATCCTTAAGTTGATGGAGATAAAGATGGGACGTATCCTCAAGTTTAATTCAGAGAAAGCTGAAGAACTGATTGCCAAGATGAAGGCTGAGATTGAGGAGATTGACAAACACTTGGCAAATATTATTGAGTATACTGTAGATTGGTATGCAATGCTCAAAAACAAATACGGAAAAAACTATCCACGTTTAACCGAGCTTCGTAATTTCGATACAATCGTGGCCGCTAAAGTAGTAGAAGCCAACGAAAAATTATACATAAACCGTGAAGAAGGATTTATTGGTACTGCTCTTAAAAAAGATGAGTATATTGCCAATTGTTCAGATATTGATGATGTGATAATCTTCTACCGTGACGGGAAATACAAGATTGTTCGTGTGGCCGACAAAATGTTTGTGGGTAAAAACATTCTTTACGTAAATATCTTTAAGAAGAATGACAAACGAACCATCTATAATGTTGTTTACCGCGACGGAAAAGAAGGATTCCATTACATTAAGCGATTCAATGTTACGGCAATGACTCGCGACAAGGAATATGATGTTAGTCAGGGAACTCCCGGATCAAGGATTGTTTATTTCAGTGCAAATCCAAATGGAGAAGCAGAAGTAATTAAAGTAACATTGAAGCCTAATCCTCGAATCCGCAAAATTATTTTTGAAAAGGATTTTAGTGAAATAGCAATTAAGGGACGTCAGTCTATGGGTAATTTATTAACTAAGAATGATGTTCATAAAGTTGGTCTGAAACAAAAAGGAGGTTCTACTCTGGGCGGACGAAAAGTTTGGTTCGACCGGGATGTATTACGTCTTAATTACGATGGACGAGGAGAATATCTTGGTGAATTCCAGAGTGATGATTCTATTCTTGTTTTGCTCAATAACGGAGAATTCTATTTATCCAACTTCGATCTCAGCAATCACTACGAAGATAATGTGAGTATCGTTGAGAAATTCGATCCAAACAAAGTATGGTGTGCAGCTCTTTATGATGCCGATCAGCAGAATTATCCTTATCTGAAACGTTTCACACTCGATGCTACTTCGCGCAAGCAGAACTATCTGGGTGATAACAAGGATAATAAACTGATTCTTCTTACAGATGAGTTCTATCCTCGTTTTGAAGTTATATTTGGAGGGAACGATAGCTTCCGTGAAACATTAATAATAGATGCGGAAGAGTTTATCTCGGTTAAAAGTTTCAAGGCTAAAGGAAAACGTATATCAACCTTTGCCATTGGCGCAATAAACGAGCTTGAACCAACCCGCTTCCCGGAACCAGGCAGCGAGGAGAACAAAGAAACCGAAGACGAAGATGCCGAAACTGAAAACATGGATCCGGACAAAGATAAAAGTGAAGGTGATATAATTGATGAGATTACGGGACAAATGAAATTATTCTGATGAGTTAAGGTTTTTGCAAGTTCCACTATGTCTGCTAAACACAAAATGAACTAATGAGAAAAATAACTGCATTACTTGTCATTCTTATTGGACTGAGTGGAACTATCTCCGCCCAAAGCGATTCATTGCAGGCCAACCGTTTTGTTACTCGCGCCATAACTTATGGTGTAGGATATACAAACTTACTCGATACCTACCTTTCACCTCAGGAATATACAGGTATCGAGGGACGTGTTGCCAGAGAAACAATCAGAATGACAAAGCTATTTGACGGGAATGTATCGTTGCAGAATATTTTTCAGGCAAATATTTCTTATACTCACAATCGGGTAGATAACAATAATACTTTTGCCGGATTGGTGAACTGGAACTATGGACTGCATTATCAGTTTCGCATTAACGATAATCTAAAGCTACTTGCAGGTGGATTAAGTGACATAAACGGTGGATTCGTCTATAATCTACAGAATTCTAATAATCCTGCATCAGCTAAAGCGTATGCAAATATTGCAGCGTCCGGCATGGTTATCTATCGGTTCAAAATTAAGAATTATCAGTTTGTAGCTCGTTATCAGGCAAATGTTCCTGTAGCTGGTGTTATGTTTTCACCCAACTACGGACAATCATACTATGAGATTTTTACTTTAGGAAATAGCGAAGGAGTTATTAAATTCACCAGCCTGAATAACCAGCCTTCAATTCGTCAGTTGTTCTCTTTGGACTTTCCGGTGGGATGTACAAAAATACGACTCAACTATCTTTGGGATATTCAGCAATCTAAAGTCAATAAGCTAAAAACACATACCTATTCGCATATCTTCATGGTGGGCTTTGTGAAAGACCTCTACATTGTAAAGAGCAAAAATGGAAATCCGCTTCCGGCAAAACTAAGAGCGTATTAATGTGTAATACAACAATTAATCGTAATGAGATTTAAAGAACATATTAAATATTATATAAGTTGGAGCATCGCCATCTGCTCTCTCCTGTTTATCATGACTTCGTGCGTGGAAGAAGCTACTTACAGCGACACACCCGAAGGCAATTTCGAAGAATTATGGTCAATTATTGACGAGCAATATTGTTTCCTTGATTATAAGAATATTGACTGGGATGCCATTCACACAAAGTACAAGAAAAGAATCTCCGCCGATATGACGAACGATGGGTTGTTTCAAGTACTTGGAGATATGCTTGCCGAACTAAAAGACGGACATGTTAATCTGTATTCGGCCAACGATGTTGCGCGTTACTGGAAATGGTACGAAGATTACCCCATGAATTTCAGTGACAGCATACAAAAAAACTATCTTGGAACTGACTATCGGATTGCATCAGGAATAAAATACAAAGTCCTGGACGACAATATTGGCTATATTTATTATGGAAGTTTCTCTTCAGGCATTGGTGATGGTAATTTGGACGAAGTACTGAGCAATCTGGCTATTTGTGACGGATTAATAATTGATGTACGTAATAATGGCGGAGGTACCATTACAAACGCCACCAAACTGGCAGAACGCTTCACTAACGAAAAGGTGCTTACTGGTTATATACGTCACAAAACAGGAATAGGACATACAGATTTCTCAGAACCCTATCCTATTTATCTGGAACCATCCAATAGTATCAGGTGGCAAAAAAAGGTAGCTGTACTTACCAATCGTAGAAGTTATAGTGCCACGAACGATTTTGTAAACAGTATGCGTATGCTGCCATTAGTAACTATCATAGGAGACAAAACCGGAGGTGGTTCCGGTTTACCTTTTACTTCCGAATTGCCCAACGGATGGAATGTTCGTTTCTCGTCCAGTCCTCATTTTGATGCCAATATGGAACAGATAGAATGGGGTATTGATCCCGACATAAAAGTGGATATTTCATCCACTGATTATAGTAAAGGAATTGATACTATCATAGAGCGAGCACGAGCTTTTTTAAAAAAATAGAAAATAAAATTGGATTTTGTTTGCACATAAAGAAATTATTCCTACCTTTGCAACCGCTAAACAGAAGTGCGACATCAACCGCAAATGCGGCTGTGGCGTAATTGGTAGCCGCGCTAGACTTAGGATCTAGTGACGAGAGTCGTGGGGGTTCGAGTCCCTTCAGCCGCACTTCAGAAAGACCTGCAATATTTTGCAGGTCTTTTTCTTTTTATCACGACTCTTCTTATTATTGGATCATACCAAAATCCTGAGGTATTGAAATCTAAGCACAAATTTTGGATAGTCTGAATAAGAAGAAAGAAACCTGGGATTGAATCTTTGTTTGATAGATCCGTTTTAAAAGAAAAACTAAAATCCCCTACCTTATAATCTTCTATCTGAAAAATTCATTTTGTTATAATCATCATATTTAATGGCAAATATTGAAATATAAAAAATGAAAAATAAAAATACGGCCGACATGACTGTTGGCAGAATCACACCACAGATAATTCGCTTTGCTATTCCTTTAATACTTGGCAACTTCTTCCAACTAACATACAATGCCGCAGATTCTATAATTGTAGGTAGGTTTGTAGGCACAAATGCATTGGCCGCAGTTGGAGCAGCCGGACCTATTATGAATATTGTTATTTTTATGATCGTCGGTATTTGTTTGGGAATGTCAGTTCTTATGAGCGAATTCTATGGAGCTGGTGATTATCCTAAACTAAAGCGTGAAATTTCAACATCTTTTATTTCCGGCGGTATCTTTACCTTAACTATCATTATTCTGGGTATACTCCTATCCCGCCCTATTTTATTATTAATGAATACTCCGGCTGAGATAATAGACGATGCTACCCATTATCTCCAGATAATAATTTTCGGTTTAATCTTTACTTTTACATACAATATATATGCTTCAGCCTTGCGAAGTATGGGGAACTCTAAAACTCCGCTCTACTTTCTGATAACGTCATCTATCCTGAATGTTATTATGGACCTTATATTCGTTGTTATCTTTAAAATGGGAGTAATAGGCGCGGCCGTGGCAACTGTCATAGCAGAGGCAATATCTGCTTTTCTATGTATCTTCTATGTATGGATAAGAATCCCGATACTTAAATTTAAACGTTCTGAATTTGTTTTTGACCGTTCATTGCTTCGAAGTACAGTAAATTACAGCTCAGTTGCAGCAATGCAGCAAATTTGTCTATACGTAGGCAAACTACTTATCCAAGGAGCTGTTAATCCTTTAGGCGTACATTCCATTGCTGCTTTTAATGCGGTTAATCGCATAGACGATTTTGTTCTTGCGCCCGAACAAAGCATTGCTAACTCTTCCACAACATTTTTAGCAATAAACCGGGGAGCAGGAAAAACAGAGAGGATGAGAAAGGGATTTATTTCATCCTTTAAAATAGAGCTTATCTATAGCATCGTATTAATGCTTGGCATTTTCTTCGGATCTTACTGGCTGACTTATCTTTTTGTTGGCAATGAAGGAGAAAATGTGATTGTATCCGGCGTATCATATCTGAAGACAATGGCCTTCTTTTACTTTTTACCTGCCATAACAAATGTACTTCAAGGCTTCTTCCGTGGAATAGGAAAACTAAGGGTAACGTTAAATTCTACATTTTTTCAAATTGCAGCCAGAGTTATTGCTGCTTATTTTTTAGCTCCTCGATTTGGACTGTCGGGAATAGCCTTTGCCTGCCTTGTAGGATGGATAGTAATGCTTGGATATGAGATTCCTGTATTCATGAAGCATTGGAAGAAAAGATAGAAAATCCTGATTTGTTTTGACGATTTGAATGAACAATTTTGATGTAAATGAGATATTAACAATCTTTTATATTTCGTAAATTACAAAATTTAATTCTTTTCAATGGAAAATATTCGTATTTTTGTACTTTATTAGCTTTTAACGAAATATTTAATATAAATATAAAACGTTCGTAGTAAATTTATAATATTAAAAACAACCAAATGAAAAATAACCTATCTCGAGAGAAAGTAGAAACATTATCCACCATTTCAAAAGGTAGACATAGAACTAACCTGCTGAAAGTTCAGGAACAAAAAGCTCTGGCTTTTTTCGTTCAACGTATTCCTGAATATATTAGCTCAGATATGTTGACCGCTATCGGCTTCATGGGTAGCGTAATAACAGCGTCTAGCTTTATACTGGCAGCTCACATTAATATATACTTCCTTTTACTTGGTGTATTAGGCTTCGCAATAAACTGGTTTGGCGATTCTCTTGATGGTAGAGTGGCATATTACCGTAACACTCCAAGAAAATGGTACGGATTCTCTCTTGATATTACAGTTGACTGGATCACTGATATCTTAATAGGTATCGGATATATGGTTTACGTTGGAAGTCCCTGGTACTTAATCGGATATGGTTTCATTGTTATGTACGGCTGGGAAATGATTACCACCTTGTTGAGATATAAAATTACTGATAAATACAGCATAGACAGCGGACTGTTTGGTCCTACAGAGGTTAGAATCTTTATATCACTAATCCTTGTACTCGAAGTCTTTTTCGAAGGCTCTATCATATACTCGGGAGGTGTAATATGTATCATGTTATTTATTGCAAATATTAATGATACAAGAAACCTTTTACGATTGGCAGACAGCCGGGATATCACTGAAAGAACAACCAAAATGAATGAAAACAAATGATTGAGAAATTATTCGTTTTCACAAAAGCCCAGATATCATGCGGCATAGGTGGAATTGTTGATTACATAACAATGATTCTATGCACAGAACTGCTAGGTATACATTATACAATCTCAATTGTTATCGGCGGAACCATCGGAGCGTTTATCAATTTTTCTATAAATAAATCGTGGGCTTTCCAATCTAAGGCAGATTCTTATAAATACTCATACAGAAGTCAGCTAATCAGATTTACTCTTGTTGCATTGAACAGTATTGCATTAAAATCTGCCGGAACATACTATTTCACGACTGTTCATCATATTGATTATGAGTTTAGTCGTATTATTACCGATCTAATTGTTTCCTTAGCTATAAATTATACACTTCAACGAAAATGGGTTTTTAAAAAAGAGCGTACTAGTCTTAAAGCAGAAAAGACCTACGTTTCAGGGCGTTGATGGTAACTATTAATTTTTTGTATTTTGAGAAAGACATTAATTGAAGCAGAAAACCTTGAAAAAGCCTCTCCGATTTTTAAAGGCAAATTGGGGAACCGTTTGGCTAAATTTGTCATTCGGCTTTTTGCTATAGATAAGGTTAATAGGCTATACGAGCAATCATGCGATTATAAAGGCGCTGAATTTGCAGCGAGTTTATTAAATAACTTAAACGTTAACTATCGCATTGGAAATGTTGAACGTTTAAAAGAACTGCCTCAAGGTGGGTTTATCACTATATCCAATCACCCTTATGGAGGAATAGATGGAATTATGCTGATAGATCTGATGGCTGGGATACGTCCGGACTATAAAGTGATGGTTAATGAGTTTCTCTCTCTAATTGAACCAATGGACGAGAACTTTATTTCGGTTAAGCCCAAAGGAAATAAAGATAACGGAGTATCTACAACAAGCATCAACGGCATCCGCGAAACACTAACGCGTCTTCACGATAATCATCCTGTTGGTTTTTTCCCTTCAGGAGCTGTTTCAGACCTCAGCTTGCGCGACAGATGTGTAAGAGACCGTGAATGGCAGGAAAGCGTTGTCAGACTCATTCAAAAGGCTAATGTGCCAATTGTTCCGATACGCTTCTTTGATCAAAATTCACCATTCTTCTACTCACTGGGATTAATTGACTGGAGAGTTCGTCTGATAAGGATGCCCTATGAGGTATTTAATAAAAGCAAGCAGAATCCACGAATTGGAATCGGTGAAATAATAACAGTTGAAGAACAGGCAAAATATACTGATTACCAATCTTTGCGAACATTTTTGAGAGAATCAATCTATAAAATGCCAATGCCTGCTTCGTTTACGCCAAGAACAATTCTGGACTTACCAGGAACTTCTCAAAAAGACAAGAAGTAAATATATAACTTATACTGAAGAAAATTCAGTTTGATATACATCAAAGACAGTTTTAGACCCGGGTCTCAGCACACTTTAGACCCGGGTGTAAAGCATACTGAGACCCGGGTCTAAACAATATTCTCTCCCGAAAGATTTCAAAACATTACCTCACAACATTTTATCGTCTCTAAGCGTTTATTATCTGTAACATCAATACTTTACAGAGATGAAAGCAAAAAAAATAATTATTGGCCTGTTTGCAGCCTTTATTGCTTTGTCTTTACCAATGAATGCACAAAGCAAAAAGCAGAAACAAGAAGAGATCAGTAAAACGATCAGAGAGCTTATAGAAGCTCAGAAGATAAATGTAGAAGTCAATACTGCCTTACCTATGAGAGGTCCAAGCAGACATCTTACATCAAACTATTCCGTAGAAATAAGGAATGATTCCGTATTCTCCTACCTGCCATATTTTGGTATTGCCTACTCCGCACCTTACGGAGGTCGAGCTAAAGGATTAATTTTCGATGAAAAAATAACAGACTACAAAGTCCTTTTTGATAAAAAAGGTACTGCAAATATAAGTTTCAGAATCCGAAATGATGAAGACAGCTATATTTACTGGATAAAGATTTTCTCATCTGGATCGGCAGATGTACGTGTAACTCCTAACAATAAGCAGTCCATCTCTTTTTATGGAGAATTTATTTATGATACGCCCAAAAAGAATGCTAAGAACAAATAATTAACTCAGCATACTATCTCTTTTCTACTAACAAAAATCAAAAGTATTATGAATACAATTGAACGAGCAAAGAACATTATTCTGTCTCCTAAAACAGAATGGTTGGTTATAGAAACTGAAGAAATTTCAGCAAGTAAGCTATTAACTTCTTATTTACTTTTGTTGGCTCTTATCCCCGCCGTTTGTGGATTTATAGGCTACGGCCTGGTTGGTTATAATGTGCTTGGAGCGCATTTCGGATCAATTGATTTAGGTTTCCGCCATGCGGCAACGTCTTATGTTAGCATGATTGCCGGAGTTTATCTTACAGCATTTATAATAAACAAACTAGCGCCAAGATTCAGCTCTTTAGAGAATTTCGATAAAGCTTTTCAGCTAGTTGTCTATTCATATACACCCATGTTTGTTGCAGGAGTTTTTTATCTTTTTCCATCGATGTCAACAATAGCTGGGATTTTCGGTTTATACGGTCTTTATATTCTATACATCGGACTAACTCCAATGATGAAAACACCCGAAGAAAAAGTAACCTCCTACTTCCTGACCTCAATTATCTTCCTGGTAGTTATCTCATTGCTATTATCCATTGTGCTTGGTGCCTTTTACTTTTAAACAAACAATATTCAATATTAAAATCTAAAGCTATGAAAAATAATAGAATTCTGTTTTTAGTACTGTTCCTGTTTGTATTCGCCAATACAAATGCACAAGGCTGGCTTAAGAAAATAGGCGAGAAAGTTAAGGATAAAGTTGAGAATAAGGTTGAGAAGAAAACCGATCAGGCTATTGATAAAGAGTTGGATAAAACAACAACAAAAAAGAAAGGTACAAATGATAATAGCAAAGTAGAAAAGAGCTCTGTGGAGTCTACGGAAAAAGGCAAACTGGAGAGCTATTCCCAGTACGACTTTATACCGGGAGATAAAATAATCTTTTTCGAAGACTTTTCGCAAGATGCCATAGGCGACTTTCCTGCACAATGGACAGGTAACAGCACCGGAGAAGTTAAGAAGTTAAATATAGCACCGGGAAACTGGTTGCACATGAATGGAAAAGATGCTGTTTACTGTTATACAAAGAAAATTGATTTCCCCGAAAACTTTATATTTGAGTTCGATTTTGTTCCGGATAAAGATTACTCCCGCGGAACAATTCTTAATATTTATGAGGACGATCCGAAAAGGCCACAAGAGATAAATGATGACGCATGGCCAGGAATTCATGGCTTAAAAATAGTAATTCCGGAAGATGGCTGGGAAACTACCGGATACAAGCCAGGAGGTGAGAATCTTAGTGGTTCATCAAATACCAACCCGGTGATTACCGAAAAGGTAAACCATATAATTATCTGGGTACAGAAAAGAAGAGTGCGTATTTATCATCTGGGAGCAAAGGTTCTTGATATTCCAACCAACATTCACAGTACTACAAAGTTTAACAAGATAGTGTTCAACGGATGGGATCGTAACAGCCACCCGTACATCACGAATCTTAAAGTTACAACCGCCTCTCCCGATACCAGGAGCAAACTGCTGACCGAAGGAAAAGTTATCTCTTATGGCATTTATTTCGATTCAGGAAAAGATATAGTAAATCCCGAATCTTACGGATCGGTACGCGAAATTGCAAACGTACTGAATGAGAATCCCGCAGTTCGGATTAAGGTTATTGGCCATACAGACAGTGATGGCGATGATGCACTTAATCTGGATTTATCAAAAAGAAGAGCTGCAAATGTTAAGCAATACCTGATTAGTGAATTCAAGATTGACGGCTCCAGAATTGAAACGGATGGAAAAGGAGAAAGTGCACCTATTGCAGACAATAGCAGCCCTGAGAATAAAGCTAAAAACCGCAGGGTTGAATTTATTAAGTTATAACTCAAAATAAAAATAGTTCCCTTTGCCGTACTTTAGGAATGCGGTAAAGAGGACAAATTAATATACTTAATCTATCTAAATCTCTGTAAATCTAAGAATAAGGCATAAACTCAGAACTTATCAAAAACAGATTAATCTTCCACAAAATATTTTTTTTGTAAAAACAAAGGGATGAATGTTATGTTTTCATCCCTTTTTCGTCTATTATACATAGATGAATCTCGAACAATTCAAAATAAACGTTTTGCCACTTCGTGAAAAGCTGTTTAATTATTCACGAAAGATGACTGAAGAAACCTCCGATGCTGAAGATATTGTTCAGGAGGCTTTTCTTAAGCTTTGGCGCATGCGTGAAAAGCTGGACGAATATCGCAGCATTGATGCACTAGCCACAGAGATTGTAAAAAACCTCTGTATTGACAGATGGAAATCGCCGGTTCATTCATCTGTGGGACTCGATGAGATTAAAGTTCTCTCTGGATGGGATAATCCCGAACAAACACTTGTGGCAAATGACCAGGTGCAGTTAATAGGGAAAATAATGGAGACTCTCCCACCCTTACAGCAAACAATCATCCGGATGAAAGATATAGAAGGGTATGAATCGGAGGAAATTGCTGAAATAACCGGTTGTGATATTCAGGCAGTAAGAATGAACTTGTCGAGAGCTAGAAAAAGAGTCAGGGAGGTATTCCTGCAATTAACAAACGAGAGAAAGGAGAATCAGAATGAAAATAGACGCTTTGCTTAATAAGTACTTTGAAGGAGAGACTTCCTGCGAAGAAGAGCAATGGATAAGGGACTACTTTTCAAATGAAAACGTTCCAGAGCACTTGCTTTGCTATAAGCCAATGTTTGCTTACTTCGATAATGAAATAAGCACAGAACAGGCCAAAAAGACTGTAAAGGCTAATAAGATGGCTATTCCACGAAGAAAAACGTTGGTCTATACATTTAGCGGAATAGCAGCCTGCATTGTTATGGCAATAGGAATATCTACATTCTTTCAACAATCTGATGATTCTTGCAAAAGGAATTATGTAGTAATTAATGGTAAATGTTATACCGACGAAGCAACAATTAAGGCTTATGCAAATGCTTCACTTCAGGAAGTGGCCACTTCCAAAGATGAGGTTTTTACTGAATTATTTAAAGATTAACAGATTAAAAACAGAGAATAATGAAGAAAAGAATTCGGTTTTTACTGCTTATGCTTATACTCTCAGGGTGTTTCCCTGTGGTTTGTGAGGCACAAAGCGGGTTAAGAATAGCTTCCATTTTCGAAAGATATGGAAAACAAAAAGGAGTTGCCATGGTAGAGCTGTCAACAGAGATGTTGGAAACCTATAGCATGGAAAAGTATAAGAGCATCACAATCAAAGACTCTCACAGGGCTTTACCCGAAATACGTCAATGCCTTGAAACGGACAAAAAAGGCGCAAAGAAAATAAAAGAGATTATTGAAGGCGGCCAACTTGTATCGGGTTATTATCAGCTTCCTTCAAGAAAAGAAGATCTTAACCGGTTTATACTTTTTAAACTCAGTAAAAAAGGAGCGGCTACATTGGTTTATATAGAAGGAGAACTGGAATCTGACGATCTTATTACTTTGCTATTTATGAAAAAAGATTTATAACTCACAACCAAATACAGAACAGTATGAAAAAAATTATGTTACTTGTTTTTTTAATATTTCCCACACTCTTAATGGCTGGGGAGATAGCTCCTTCCGACACTACAATTTATGTAAACGGGAAAAAAATAGTGATTAAAGAGAACAACGATAAAATTAAAATCAAGGTATACGAACAAAAGGCTCAAGGCGACACCATAGAGAATGATCAAATATTTGAAGGCATATACCGGGATGGAAAAAGTACAGAGAAACGCATGTCCAATAGTATAAACATCCCTATTCCGAAGCTAGGATCAGGACATTCATCTTCAAATCGAATAACAGACCCTCACTGGGCAGGTTTTGGAATGGGCTTTTGCAGTTTTGCCGACAACAAAATGAACCTGAACAATGTAAATGGGGTTGATCTGATATCAAGTAGTTCAAAGGAATTCATTTTGAATTTTTACGAACGTGCATGGAATATATCTAAGTGTGGATTAGCTATTGTTAGTGGAACCGGGTTCCGTTTTAACAGTTATCACTTTGAAGGAAACAAGGCACTTATTGAGGTTAACGGGGTTACAGAACTGAGAACTGCTCCTGCAGGAGGAAGATATGACGACAGCAAGCTGCATACCTCCTACTTCACCATTCCTTTGCTGCTTGAATATCAAAAAAAGATTCCACACACAGGTCCCCTCTATCTATCGGCAGGCGTTGTGGGTAATGTAAAGTTATGCTCTTCTTCCAAAGTAAAACTAAACGATGAAAGTGGTAGTCATAAGCAAAAGCTAGGAAGCGACTTAAATATTCGCCCTATATCAATGGATTTCCTGGTACAAGCAGGTGTAGGATGTTTCGGAATGTATGCAAGATACTCTCCACAAACTCTTTTTGAAGGAGGAAAAGGACCTGAAATTCATCCCGTTTCCATCGGATTAATTCTTCATTTTGATATGTAAATCCAATCTGTATTCAATAATCTTTCTTATAAAAGCACTCCTGCTATCAATTACATACAGTATAGGTAGCGGGAGTTTTTATATAATAAGAAGTGTAATCCCCGGCTTAATGCAAGTAGAAAAAGATTAGAAGCGCCACATTAAGCACTATTATAAGAGTAAAGCCGATAGTAAGATAAGGAAGCATCTCTTTTCTCCTGCCTGAGAAGAATAAAGCATAGCACATTTTCATAAGATTGTTGCTCACAATAGCTTGCAATGTACAAGCCACGGCCATACTTACAGCTAAGCTTCCGGTACCCTGGAGAAGGGTTAATACAAATGGCGTAACATCACTTAAGCCCGATACAAACGAAAGTATATTCAATCCCTCTGCTCCTGCATAGCTAAATGTGTAATGGGTAACAACTGTAAAGACAACAAATAGCAATGCAAAAATCAAAGCAACTTTAAACTCTAAAGGGTTATTGCTTTCTTCACGATCGTCTTCAGCATCTTTTGTTAGCTCGGTAAAATCGGTTTTTTTATGAATAACCCAAGCTATTATTATCGATACACATGACATAATAAGCAAATAAGGATAAACAGAAAGAAATATCTCTACGCTGAACACCGGTATCAGTATAAGGAATCGAAGATACATCATACTCACTGCCATCAGCATTGCGGCCACATATTCGGGGATTTCTCTTTCCTTTGCATGCTTACATTTGCGGGCCAAGACTGAAATAGTAGCAGTGCTGCTATATAATCCTCCTACAATGCCGGCAACCAATGTACCGGATTGATGAAACACATATCTTTTCAGCAGATAAGAGAGATAAGAAATGCCGGAAACAACCACAGTAGCAAGCCATATTGTGTAGGGAGTAAGGTTTATCCCCGGAATAAGATTCTCATTGGGAAGCATTGGAAGAATAATACCACTGATAGCAAGGAACTTTGCCAGGGTAATCATTTCGTCATTCTGCATGTGCTGTGCAATCTCCGTAAAAGTACTCTTCATTTCTGTAAAAAGTAGAACGGTAACAACAACCATGATATAGAACCAGGAAGGCTGGGTTTCTACAATCGGAGCAAGACAGTAGGTGATTAAACCGGTAATAATGCTGGTAATTCCATAAATATTGTGCTGAGACATCTTTACATAATAGTTAAGCCCCAAAAGAATAATTAGAGCCAATCCGCCACCCATAAAAAGGAACAGATTTACAGGATCAAGAATATAAAGCAGATAACCAAGAATCCCGATAAAGGTAAACGTACGGTCTGTTCCGAAAAAGGTTTTATCTATTCCTTCTCCTTCCTTCTTCAAACTCAACTTGCGTTGCGAAAGACCAATAAGAAGGGAAAAAAGAGTTACCAGAACAAACGTAAAAAGTTCCTGTGGGAATATTTGATAGATCTTCTCCATAATCTTTAGTTTTTCTATTTAGTATATGAATACTAACTTATCTATTATATTTTGAAAGAACCGTGATAACCACTAATAGTATAACAGATTAGAGAATAGTCATTTATATACAAATATAAAGAAATATTTCAGACAAATAAAATTATTTCCAGGTTCTGAAAGGGTGTTTCATTAAATTTGAGTTGTAATAACGGATATCTCCGGTCACCTCTTCACCAATAAACGAAGGTTTTTCATACAATTCATCTTCAGAGTTAAGTTCTACTTCAGCCAGAATAAGCCCATCATTCTCGCCATAGAACTCATCAACTTCAAAAGTATGCTTTCCGCTTTTAACCAGGTACCTGGTTTTATCAATAATGCCCGGTTCACAAAGCTTCATCAGTTCCTGAGCTTCATTAAACGGAATCTCTTTCTCCCATTCGTATCTGCTCATACCAGAAGCATTAGATGCACCTTTTATTGTAAGATATCCCTTTTCATCGCGTATTCTTATACGAACAGTGCGCCCATGCGCACTGCTTATATAACCTTGTACAATATGACTCTGAGAATAAGCCAATGACTTAAATTCTCCTTTTACCAGGAATTTTCTTTCTATTTCCTGTGCCATAAATTAGAAATTTAATTGAGCACGGAGTGTAACAATGCTATAATCGTTACCCACCTTACCAAAACTTTCAATAACTTCAGAAGGAACCTTTGTCACTTGAGTAGCACTCTTATAACCTACTGCAACAGTTCCACCTGCATTTGCATATTTATCATGATCCACATAAGAGTAATTCAGCTGAAACTTCAGGTTCTTGCTTGCATAATAGTTAATGCCCAATGTGTATCCTTTAGAGTCACCACCCTTAACGCTTTTCCCATTCATATCCAAACGGTCAAAACGGGCAGCCAATTCTATATCTCCCCACTCTTTTCCACAAAGAGGTTGAGTAAAGGCACCTTTACTTGCAACATAAGATTGCTGGCCACCAAATAACAGACAAGCAACCTCTGCATAATATCCATTAAACTTTTCTGTAGCTAAGTCACCCATTCTGTGAGTCTGGTTCAGGATATATTCACTTTGGAAACGAACCCCGTGAGAAAAAGCTGCAAGTTCACTGCCTAGCAACCAGTCATGGTTTACATAAGTAATATCTTTAGTATCCATAAACTTAATCTTGTCAATACCTGAAAGAGAAGCAGTGCTATATCTAACAGTATTTACCTTTCCAGAACCCACATCTGTTTTTGGAGTACGATAAGAAGCAGCAACTCCTAAATGGAATCCCTTATCTTTTGCTTTAGAAAGAGGCATCCAGATAGTACGGAATGTATAAGATACACCTTCGTCCTGTCCGGCTTTAAGGTTTGCATCAACATAATCTTTTTCTGTACTGCCATTTATCTTCTGGAAGTGAACGCCAGCTTGTCCAAGGAATTGTCCTTTTTGATAAGCTCCCTGCAAGCCAATATGATATTCTGGTGAAAAGGCTGAAACAACATTCGGATGTTCGATGAAAAGGAAATCTCCAGAGGAAGTCATTGTAAGCATAGAAAAACCTTCCTGGAAGTTACCCAAACGGAAATTCAATCCATTCAGGAAATCGTACTTAATAAAACAATCCTTCAAAGTAAAAGCACCTCCGGCAAGATCCATTTCTACTTTACCTGAAAGATTTTTCCCGAAAGAAGCATTTGTGTTAAGTCTTACACGACGAAAGCCTACCCCGTTAGCAAGCGGTTGATAATCTCCTCCATAGTAAGCAGCACCATCCATCTGAATACGTCCACCGAAAGAAACTTTTAAATCACTTTGAGATAAATTGAACAAAGGAGTTACACTCTTGTTCTCTGACACAGAACCTGGTTCTGCTGCAAATACAAAAGCAGATACCGATAACAAACCCAAAAGAGGGAGCAATGTTAGTTTTTTCATAACTAAATTATTGTAATATAATGTTTATTGCTGCCTTGGGAAGAAAATAAAGAAGCGGAAAAGGTTCTCCTCTTCCGCTTGAATTTTATGAAAATAAAGAAGAACTAAGCAACAGTAGTAAACACAAAATAATTAGTGCAACAACTACAATCTGAAATACTCTTTTAGCCTGAAGCTCTTCCTTTTTAGCGTTTATAGCCTTTTTATTCTTTCCCATGGCATTTAAATTATTAGGTTTAACATGTTCCCTTGCGTGTTTCCTCCAAAATTAAAAATAAAATATCATATTGCAAGCAATATTTATTTAAAAAATAATTTCTACCAGAAAACAAATATTTACAAGAGTACATCGCCATTTCTTAATAACAGATTATTCTTCCGATTCACCGGCAAATTCCATCAGATATGCTTTGATAAAACCATCTATTTTGCCATCCATCACTCCTCCTACATCCGAAGTCTGGAAGTTTGTGCGGTGATCCTTCACCCGGCGGTCATCAAATACATAACTACGAATCTGTGATCCCCATTCTATTTTCTTCTTTCCGGCTTCAACTTTAGCCTGTAAAGCCATCTTCTTCTGAAGGGCAATGTCATACAACTGTGAACGAAGCAATCTCATGGCGTTCTCACGGTTATCCAGCTGAGAACGACTCTCCGTATTTTCAATCAGGATTTCACGTGTTTCACCGGTATCCGGATCTTTGTAGTTATAGCGGATACGAACACCCGTTTCAACCTTATTTACGTTCTGTCCACCGGCACCACCCGAACGGAATGTATCCCAGGTATAATCAGCCGGATTAATTTCTATTTCGATGGAATCATCAACTAAAGGCGTAACAAAGACTGAAGCAAATGAAGTCATTCGTTTTCCCTGAGCATTGAAAGGCGATACACGCACCAGGCGGTGAACACCATTTTCACCCTTCAGATATCCATAAGCATAATCACCTTCCACCTGCATGGTAACCGTTTTTATTCCGGCTTCATCCCCATCAAGAATGTTATTGATAGTCAGTTTATAGTTATTTGCTTCTGCCCACCGCATATACATACGCATCAGCATAGAAGCCCAGTCCTGACTTTCCGTGCCACCGGCACCCGAGTTTATCTTTAAAACGCATCCCAGCTGATCAGCTTCTTCACGAAGCATATTTTTCAGCTCCAGATTTTCAAGCATTTCAACAGCTTTGGCATAGTTTTCATCAACTTCAGCTTCAGTAACCAGCTCGTCTTTATAAAAGTCAAAAGCCAGTTCCAACTCGTCAGCCAGAGTTTTCATTTCATTGTATCCCTCAATCCATCCCTGGATTCCTTTTACTTTTTTCATTTGAGCCTCGGCTGCTTTTGCATCATCCCAGAATCCGGGAGCCTGAGTTCTCAATTGCTCTTCTTCGACCTGAATTAATTTATTGTCGATGTCAAAGGTACCTCCTCAGCGCATCAGTGCGCTCTTTCACGTCTTTAAGTTGTTCGATTGTTATCATCTCTGATTTTTTATTATTTTTTTGAGGCTGCAAAGATAAGGATTATTTTATTAGCTATAAAAGAGATAAACCAAAATAGTTCATTATAACAATGATATACAATAAAAAAGACAGCAACAAACTAAATTTGCTGCTGTCCAAAAAAATCAAGTTTTAATTACTAAATTATTAGATGATTAGATTATTGTAAGACTTATTATTTATAAATAGGACCGTAATTAGCGCAAGCACGATAATCAGCTCCCTCTTTATCCATACCAAAAGCATTCCATGCAGCAGGACGGAATAATTCATCCTCATTTACATTATGCATACAAACAGGTATACGAAGAATTGAAGCCAAAGTGATTAAGTCCTTACCAATGTGACCATAACTTATGGCACCATGATTTGCTCCCCAGTTATTCATTACAGAATATACATCCTTAAACGCCGGTTTGTCACACAATCTTGGAACAAACCATGTGGTAGGCCATGTTTTATCAGTACGAAGATTAAGCGCTTCGTGAATATCCGAATCAATTTCTACAGTCCATCCTTCAGCAATCTGAAGCACTGGTCCCAAACCTTTTACCAGATTAAGACGCATCATGGTTACAGGCATATCACCTTTGGATAAGAAATTTGAAGAATAACCACCTCCACGGAAATAGTCACGGTTGGCAGGATACCATGTAGTAGCAGCCAAACAATCTTCTACTTCTTTTTCAGTTATTTCCCAAGCCGGTTTCATGGCAGGTTGTCCATCTTTTGTTTGCTGTCCGGTACCATCCAAAGTAGTAGCACCAGAATTTATCAAATGGATTATACCATTAGCAGCCAATCCGGTAAGTTTCTTTCCTGTCACTCTTTCTACAGCTTCCGGGCTCCAGAAAGTACGCACATCAGAGAATATCTGAGCAGTCTGAGTAAGCAAATGTCCAAATAGCATGGCAACGCCATTACATGCATCATTTTCCGTTGCAAGAACAAAGGCTTCACGTATGCCATTCCAATCGAAAGAAGTATTGAGCAAAGCTTCAGAGAAATCACCATTCGGCATAAAATCTGTCCACTGACGCTGTCCCTGGAAACCACCAGCAATAGCATTATGTCCCAATGCTTCTTCTTTGAAACCCAACTCTCTTAGTTTAGGATTACCTTGCATCAAATCACGTATGATGATAGTCATTTTCACAACAAATTCCCAGTCGGCATCCTTAGCTTCACGTGTTTTTATCTTAGCTGGAACATTAAAATCAGTACCTTCATTCGGTTTACAGTATTTTTCTGTCCATGTCATCGCTTTTGCAAACTCTTCCTTATCATAGATACCTTCATTTACCCGACGGATAATTTCGCTCATATCTACCGATTCGTTACGCATACCTAAATATTCCTGAAAGAAATTAGCATCAACGATAGATCCGGCAATACCCATGGAAACACTACCTACAGAAAGATAAGATTTTCCTCTCATGGTAGCTACTGCCTGAGCAGCCCGTGCAAAGCGAAGAAGTTTTTCAGCTACATCCTCCGGAATAGTATTATCATCCAAATCCTGAACATCACGGCCATAAATGCCAAAGGCAGGAAGTCCTTTTTGTGCATGAGCAGCAAGAACAGCAGCCAGATAAACCGCTCCCGGGCGTTCTGTTCCGTTAAATCCCCAAACAGCCTTTGGATAATGAGGATTCATATCCATTGTTTCGGCTCCGTAACACCAGCAAGAAGTTACAGTAATAGTTGCTCCTACTCCTTCACGTTCAAATTTCTGGGCACAAGCTGCAGTTTCGGCCACGCGACCAATAGTACTGTCAGCAATTACACATTCTACCGGAGAACCGTCGCCATTCTTTAAATTTGAAGAAATCAAATTAGCCACAGCTTTTGCCAGGTTCATAGTCTTTTCTTCAAGACTTTCACGTACGCCATCCTGACGTGCATCGATAGTAGGACGAATCCCGATTTTTGGATAGTTTTTCATAATCACATTAGTATAAAGCGTTAAATATCATATTAATTAAATCTTAAATTCCATGCTGAACAGTGCTGATAAATACACATAAAAAAAAGAGTTTATAGAGAGCTACGAAGAATCACTTCTGTAGGCAGATACTCATATATTTTAGTATTATTCAGAACAAAGTCGGCAACTTTAGCCCCCATCTTTTCCCAATTTATAGTCAAAGCAGTAATTCCGTTATCAATAACCTCATAAGAAGGGATATCGTTGTAAGCCAAAACACCAATATCACTGCCACATTTAAGGTTTAGTGCCCTACTCTGCTTTATAATATCAACAATATCCTGAAGTTTAATCACCAGATAAGCCACCCCATGCTGAAGTTTGCATTCATCAAGAGAATCGGCAATTTCACACAAGAAACCATTATCATCACAGAACTTTCTGAAATAGTCCTTGCTACTTTGAGGATGCATTAAATCTTTTGGAAATACCAGTACCAGTTTCTTATATTTACCAAGAATAGGAAGTACCGATTTCAGGCTATTATATAACCCATCATCAAAATCCTGACAAACATAAGAATAGGAAGACTTGTCAAACTTACCAAAATCGAGAAGAAGCAGCTTATTAGGATCAATCTTACACAAAACATCCGAGAATTTCTCATTACTGAAGTTCATCACAATGTATTTATTGTAACGTCCGGCAGATTCTCTGATCAAGGTCTTAAACAAACGTTCATTGTACTGATGAAAAAGCAAATCAACTTTATAACCGGCAGGTAAGCGTTTGATGAAACTATTGTAAAGCACATCCTTGAAAGGCGAATACTGATCCAGCAATAAAAGAACATTAACGATTTTATTCGTTACATAGTAGCCTTTACCGGGAGTAGAATCAATAGCCCCACGTTCCTGTAAATCTTTAAAGGCTTTAAAGACTGTATCTCTTGATACTTTATATTCAGCACTAAGCTGGTTAATAGAAGGAAGCGGGTCGCCTTTTTTATAGGTGCCCATTGAGATAGACTTACTTATCAAGTCGGCCAGTTGCTTAACCTTAGTTGTATGTTGTCCAAAATCCTTTTTCATTCTATATTAGCTAGTTACAGCCTATTATCCATACTGAACTATGCTGCGGTACAAAGAAATAGATTATAGATAATATAAGCAAGATTAAGACACATGTTTCAAAACACAATTAAACAAAAAAAGGGATGCAATTTATGCATCCCTTATCAGTATATTGATTAGACTTTACGCCCCATACATCTTGTCAATAACTTCTTTATAGTTATTCTCAATTATATTCCTTTTCATTTTCAAGGTATTTGTCAGCTCTCCTTTTTCCATGCTGAACGGCTCAGGCAGCAATGAAAAATACTTCACTTGTTCATAATGGGCAAACTGTTGTTGCAGTGTATCAATACGAGACTTGAACAATTCAATAATCTTAGAATTCTGCAATAACTCCTGCAATGAAGAATATTCAATTCCTTTTTCTTTAGCATAAGCTATCACATGTTCATAATTGGGAACAATAAGAGCCGACACATATTTACGCTGATTGGCAATGATAGCCACCTGTTCGATAAAACGATCCACAACCAGTTTGGTTTCCAATGCCTGAGGAGCAATATACTTACCGTTAGATGTCTTAAACAAGTCTTTAATACGCTCTGTCAAATATAGCTCACCGTCCTTAATATATCCGGCATCACCGGTACGAAACCAGCCATCTTCCGTAAAGGCAGTTTTATTAGCTTCGGCTTTCTTATAATACCCTTTAGAGATAGATTTGCCACGAAGAAGGATCTCGTTATTTTCTCCAATCTTAACCTCTAGGTCGGGCATTATCTTTCCTACAGAACCAATTGTGTAATCAGTCATAGTTAAACAAGAAACCGTTGCAGTAGATTCAGTCAATCCATAACCTACCACAATATTTACACCTACCGAATGAAGAAATTCATTTATTTCATTAGATATGGCAGCACCTGCAGTTGGGAAGAAATTGCCATTCTCAATTCCAAGAGTCTTTCTCAGGACAGAGTAAATAGTTTTATCATAAAACTTATATTTCAGCTGATTCATTAACGGAGGAGTTTTTCCTACTCGTAAATAATCAACATTATGCACCTTACCAACCTTAATAGCATCCAGCATCAAAGATTTTTTCAATCCTGTAGACTGATTGATAACTTCTTGTACACCATCATACACTTTCTCCCAGAAACGAGGAACATTACACATCAACGTTGGACGGATTTCCTTAATCGTCATCTGTATATCATTCGGACGCAAGTTTATACAAGTCAAAACTCCCTTATGGATACAATAATACGCCCATGTTTTTTCAAAGATATGAGTAAGAGGTAAAAAGTTCATAGAAACATCCTGATCGGTCATAGTAACCAAGCGAATATCATGAGTTCTCATCTGCTCTTTATAGCAGGAATGATGAATCATCACACCCTTAGGTTCACCCGTAGTTCCGGATGTATAAAGAATATTTGCCAAATCATCAAAACTAGCTTTTGAAGAACGTTCTTCAACAACAGCAGCATGCTGTTTGGCTTCTCCCATTTTCAGAAATTCATCAAAGTAAATGGAAGTAGTATCCTGTTTATCTTTCACAACCGCACGGTCGAAAATAATAAGACGTTCCAAAGAAGCGCATAAAGGAAGAACGGTGAATGCTGCGTCATATTGAAATTGTTCACCAACAAACAAGAAACGAATTCCAGCATCATTCACAATATACTGTGCCTGCGAAGGAGAGCTGGTTGCATATAACGGAATAGTAACAGCACGATTGGCAAAAGCTGCAAAATCTGTATATAAACATTCCGGTTTATTCTGAGAGAACACACCGATATTTTCCTGTTCGGCTATCCCCATCTCAACCATTGCATTAGCTGCAATCTGAACCGTTTCAGAGAACTGATTCCATGTAACAGGAATCCATTGTCCCTTATCATAATCCCGGTATTTCAGGGCCACACGGTCGCCATATTTTTCGGCCTGGCGATGAACCAAAACAGATAAATGATGATAAGTCATACTATGTTTTTTTGTAATTTCAGGGGACAAAGGTATAGTTTAATTTGCAACTATTGCCATATTTGTGAAGTAATTTGCTCTAACTTATTCATATAGAACTATCGATATTGCCAGCAAATCTTTCATTTTATAAAATTTATATAGGGATTTTTAGTTAATTGCATTTGTTTCAAGGCTTGATATTTTTGTAGATATTGCACAACATGACATAAAAAGTAGCCAATATCAAATTAATCATCAGTTGCTTTAGGAATGATTAAAGAACAGCAAAAACGTAGATGCTACCAACAAGAGTATTAGTAAAATTATTGATAACCATTTGTTTCTAATAGTCCATTCTTTATATATTAAACATATAATTCCAAACAGAATAATTCCAATTATTGGAGACAAATCAATTCCCTTTGCAAAAACGGTCAAGAAGTATTGCTCTCCGCCGGGATGTTGAGAATCAATAGCACTTGCTAATATGCACAAAACAATCAAATAAAGAATGAATGATAAAAACAATACTAGCAAAGGATTCCATTTTTTCATATATTATTTTTTATAAGACAAAGTCTTTTTCTTTATTTATTGGATTTCATTCATAAAAAACAGCCTGATTATCATATAATAGCTTTATTTTCTTTTCAACAAGACTATCATATCTGATCACCGCCAGTATCTTTAACTATCTTAGTCTTCATCATCTGATTATTATTATCTTCAAACAATCCTAAATGATCCAAACCTGCAGTATGTTATCCATGCAGTGTGTTTATTATCTTTATTTCTATTTATAATTTCTCAAAGATCGACCGACTAATTATTCCGATATCCAAGACTCTGGGTTATCTCGATTATTATAGACTTTAAACCTTTTAATAAAACCTGTATAAGAAATAATCATTTCATCAATATTATTGATGGAATAGTAAAATGTTGTATCAATATATTGTTTTTGATTGCATAACGCTTTATCAATATTAATAAATTGAACTTTAAATTTTATCAGCCTATTAGTTTTATTAAGGCGAGCAGCCTTCATACCCAAAGCATCTTCATGTTTGTTTAAATCAGAAAAATATATTTTACTAAATTTCAAAGTATCATTGATCCATAATTTTGCAACAGTTTTATTATTCCCTTCATAATTCATACGAAGAAATACAAAAACTTCTTTACTATTCACCTTCCCTTTTTTACTATTGCATGATAATAGCAAACAAATCAGCAATAATAATATAAATATTCGCTTCATTTAGTCAGTATTTTCTTAAATAAAAAAGATCTCACAGGAGAGAGTTTATTAATTTTACCATTTATATAATTATGCATCATTAAATTTTATTTGTCCATTATTTAAAAAAGTTGCTTTAGATGGATCTTTACCAGCATCCTGAATATAGTAATGATAAGTGGGTGTTGTACCGTTCATTGTTATATACCCGCCATCCACAAGTATTCTGTTCAGAGTTCCGTTTTCATAGATCACATTACCGCAATAATCCGTCTGGGTTGTTACTGCTACTTTATCAGCAGGAACAGGAAGCATACTTCCCATTGGCACCAACAGATTCTCGGTAGTGGTTACTTGCTTTACCTTTCGTTTTACTCCCGCTGCATCATAAAGATACTCTGAAGTATGACCTTCGGTAAATTGTAATGCACTTGGCAAATTTAATAATAAATCAGCATCATATGAAGTTTAAATTATCGTCTGCAATAAACTAAATCTAAGAAATACTTGAAACATTTTATTTTACTATTTTTTATTCACAAACCATTGGTAGACAAAACTTATACATATCATCTATCAGAATAGTGAATGTATAAGTTCTTTTGTAAAAATAGTCAAATACAACAGCTCTTAATATTAAGCAAAGATCCAAACATTATTTTTAAAAGCAGCAGCTAAAAACAATAAAGACACACTCAATAACGAATAAATTAATACAACAACAACAGAATGTAATTGTTTTACCAATCCTTCTTTCTGTTCATAATACTCAATTATTTTTTTGTATTTACCCTTGTATAAGTAATAAAATAATAGAAATACTAAAAGTGAAAGACAAAAAGGGTATTTATATTCTTTAGAAAAAGTTATACCCGTTTTCACACCAAGACCTTCAATAAAAGCAAATATTGTAAATATGTTAAACATAACACAAAGCACAACAAACATTATTCCTCCTAACACAGGACAATCATCAAAATTTCCTGATTTTATTGCTAACAAATACGTTTTGTAAAATAATAAATTATAAATACACATTTTAATTCCCTCCAATTTGTTGTTTATCTACCCAATCATAAAAATCATCTCCCCATACATAATCAGCAACACCTATACCTAAGGAAACTCCCCACCCAACAACTGGAATAAAAGCAGCCCCTGTAGCTGTAAGTGCTACGGCAGTTCTTGCCCCAGCTTTTGCAAATTTTCCTTTATTAACAACATCGTCATAAATCTGATACCCAGTAATAACTAAACCAGCCCCAGCAACAATTTTTCCTCCAACTCTCGCAGCTTTTAGTACTTTAGATGAAGTATTTATATTAAATACTGGAGTCTTTACTGTAACAGGCAAATTTACTGACGAGGGGATTTTTCCAAGAGGATAATATCTTCCTCTATTTTTTAGGAGACTTCCAGCCCTATCAGCAAACGTATCGCCTAAAGTTCCAGACAATTCGATATCAGAAAGAAAATTAGAACTCTCTTGCCCATAATTTATATGAGCACCGTTAAGTACAAAGCCTTCCGTTTCATTTTGGGTAACATAGCTGTAATAAAAAACCTTCTTTTTATCATCAATAGAGAATTTACCATTTCCCATTCCTTCTTTTAATTCTTGATCAGTAACATGACCCCAACCATTCATGTTCATATTACTTTCTTTTGATTTCAATTGTGATAAAAATCGTGCAACTAATGCAGGATCATTCGTTGACCAAATATCTGCCCCTATTGGATCAATAAATAAAACAGGATTTTCGGCACAGTATGTATATGGCGAAATAGAATAATACCTCTCCGCCAATGGATCCATTACACCCCATCTACCGATAGCAGCATCATAATGCCGAGCACCATAATCATACAAGTCCAATCCATGCATACGATCAAGTTCCTTACCATTGTATTTATACCTGTTATCTGAATTATCAAGATCTTCACCGAAAGTCATTCCGAAGGGATAGTAATGGTTAGCTTGTTCAACCGTTCCACTTTGATTGAATACTACTCGGTTATTTCCCTGGTGATCCTGAATATAGTAATGATAAGTGGGTGTTGTGCCACTCATTGTTATATACCCGCCATCTACAAGTATTCTGCTAAGAGTTCCGTTTTCATAGATCACATTATCGCAATAATCCGTCTGGGTTGTTACTGCTACTTTATCAGCAGGAACTGGAAGCATGCTTCCCATTGGCACCAACAGATTCTCGGTAGTGGTTACTTGCTTTACCTTTCGTTTTACTCCCGCTGCATCATAAAGATACTCTGAAGTATGCCCTTCGGTAAATTGTAACGCACTTGGCAAATTTAATATATTGTATTGAATTTTTGCTATTTTCTTGTGAGAATCTCTTGTTAAATTACCATTGGCATCATAAGTATATTCAGGAGTACCAACACTTGCCTTTACAAAGTTAAATGCACCGGTGTATGACGGTTCACTTGTTGATGCATCTGTTACGCTACTTAATTGGTTTCCATTGTAGTTCAGTGTCAGGTTATCTATCATTCCAAAGGTTGATGGTTTAGCAGACAAGCCGTATCTTGTCAGGCTCTTTATATTACCCATATTATCGTACGTATAGGTAGTCGAATAATTCTTGCTGGAATTAACATCATTATTCTGATAATCGGCTGCAGTAATACGGCTCAGATCATCGTAATGGAAATTGTATCCCCTTTGAGTATCATTCTGCACTATCCAGTTCATCGCACCAATATTACCATTATAGCATTTAATGCTACCATTGGTTGATTCATTGTAATACAAGGTTTCACTAAAACGGTTATTGGTGGTAGTAATACCTTTCAGCCAACTTCTTATGTTGTAAGTATAATTGGTCGTTTCTACTGCTCCATGTTGTTTCTTTGATATTAGCCGCCCCATATCATCATAAGTATTCTCTGCTAATATAACCGGAGTTGAGCCATTCAGTGAATGAGTGGTTTTTGTCAGGCGCTCCGCATTATCATAAAAGTTCTCGTATATTTCAGTAATGGTTGCTTTACTCGTTGCACTCTGTATATGCTGATGTTTCTTTATTTTTCCTGTAAAAGTGTATAGGAAATAGTCTTTATCATATCCATCGGTTAAATGATTGGTAGCTTTGGTTTGAATTACACGCCCCATGTAATCATAATACATAACATTATACAAATAGCCCGAGCCATCAAGCAAAGCTGTGATCTTTCCTGTGAGTAATCCTTTGTATCCTCCGGTGTATTGTTCACCATAACCGGTACCGGTTTCCGGCTTAAAATTAGAATCAGTAACAGATGGAATTCCATTAAGCCCCATAAAATCATAACTATCATAGTAATTAACATCTAATATTGTTGGAGAAGACAATGATGTTCCACTAATAGTATAACCTTTATTATCATTAGTAGTCTTTGCCCAATCGGCCTTTATAAAAAGCCCTTTCAACGGGTCAGCCGTATATACTAATGAGTTCTTGCAAACACCTGTCAATACAATACGTCCCAATGCATCCGGGATATTAAAACTCCATTCTCCACGTGTACGTTGTTCTCCATCCTGACTAAAAATCAGATGATCTGCTATATCATAAACCATGTAGATAGGATCAGCACCAGGCAGTTTCTTATAAATACACCGGTTTCTGTAATCATACTGATAAATGTATGCAAAGTTCCTCAACAATTCTTCCGTTCCGTTATAGGTATTATCACTTAAGCCGGCAGCTGCAGAAGGAGGTAATACAAAACATTTGTTTCCAAAATCATCATAAACATAGTAAGTATCATAATTTTGATTATTGTTTCTCTGACGAGTCAGAACAACTTGCCCCTGCTTATCTTTGAACTCAAAAACTTCATGCCCGTCTTCATCCATGGTACGGGTTACATAAAGCTGGCCATTATCATAATTGCCGGATTTCACCAGCTTATTATCTGATGTAACATAATAATAAGCACATTTCAAGCTATCCAGATTATTGTTATTTGTGTAAAATGCACTTTTTACAGACTTCCCTTCAGTGCGCCAGTTAGCTCCGGGACCATATTGCTGTAGCACTCTGTTGAGCGGAGAAGCTTCATATACAGGAGAAGAGTAAGGCGAATTATCTGCATAAGAAGTTTTAGATGTTGATATAATGGCTGCCGGATTGGTATAACTTCCGCTTGCAGAATAAGGAGTTGGAAGCCAAAGGTTACTTTCTCTTCCCTGATTATCATATTCCTGCAGTGTAACCAAATCGTTATTGTTCAAAGAGAACCCTCTTTGAAGGGTTTGAGAGGGCCTTCCTAGCCCATCATAGTACTGAACTTTCTGAATACACTGATTTAATGAAAGGTTTCTGGCATCTGGAGATTCAACCGTTGGAGTAATTTCTATAATATAATTCTGATCCTGTCCGGTTTCAAATCCAGTATACGGTATATTACCATTCACCGTTGTTGTTATATTGCCATTCTGCGTGTTACCTTCAGAAACAATGTAATAGCTACCGGCAGCCAGGTCTGTCATCTTTAAATAAGCATTGGTAACAGAAGAACATTGTTCTTCGCCCGAATAAGTATCATTGGATGATATCAGTTTCCCTGATGAATCTAATAAATACAGATAAGTATCAGCTACTGCAGAACCACAATGAGATATTGTTACATCCATTGCATTATTTGTGAAGCAGTTTGAATCAAAAGAGACCAAGAGCTGCGTTAAAATAATGAATACCATTCGTACAATCTAACCCATTGCCATTGTACCTATACCTATTTTGCCAGAATTATTAATTTATTCGCCAAATATATTATATCTAGTCAACATCCCATTGCTTTGGATGATCCAAATTACTAAAAATTACAAAATCATTATACCTTATAATATTCAAGTTTTATAGTATCGTATTTATAAACGTTATAACAAAAAGTTGTATCTATTGAATATTTCTTTTATTAATTACCTATATTTCCTATTGATAATCAAAGATATAATTGACTATTCCAAATTTTGATTTATTACTTTCTCATTATACTATCCATCATAAAATGGTCAACAACTCCCTTCTCTATTTTATCTTGAGTTGGCCTATTACCTTCATGATTGCATGAGAAATCCTGAAATTGTTTTATGGCTATATAAGGTATTTGTCCACAATTCACCACTACATATTTAAAAGTGTTTTTGCAAATTAAGACTATCCAAGAGTTCTCATTACGCTGACTATCCTCACATTCCTTAAATATTTTTTTAGGTATTTCTCTTTTTAGCATGGTGCCACCTTTCCTTTTATATATAGCACAATACACCCCCTTCTTCTTTACCAAATAGGAAGGTAAAATAGAGTCTGATATTCCTGTATCCAAAAAATATGCAGTGAAACATTTAAACTCTTGAAAATCTTCTACTTCATTAATACTAACAAGTAAAGGACATTTCTCTTCAATTAACTTCTTATGTTGGCAAATATAGTCCTTATTTTCATCTAGAATAAGATCTAAAGCTTTTTCTAATATCACTCTTTCTTTTGGATTCTCATTATTTATTCGATTATTAAAGCCCTTCTTTCCCAAGCTATTTTGAGATATAGAAAAAGTCAGTACGATTAAAAATATATATTTCTTCATTTCTTTTGAACTCTTAAATGATTTTTTAATGAATTTGGAAGTGAATTCAATGTTGGGTAAACAGTATAATTATTCTTGCGTGTTTTTACTCTTCCTCTTGCTGGAAAATATTGAGTTAAACCATTTCGTTGTGATAAGATATAATAAGCCGGATATTTAGGATTCTTATTGAGATCATTGTCACTTGCTATCCCATATCCAAAACCTGAGTTGTTGCCAGTTGGATGAGTATGAATCTCAAAAGTGACCGTTCCCTCTATATTAAATTTTGTTGTATGAGATTTGTCTGTGGTATTAGCATCCCAATTACCTACAATTAGTTCAGATTTCCCCTCTTTTGTATTAAAACCTTTTCCATCTAATTCAACTCCAGTTTGAGATGAAACAAATTGCATTAAATTAACGCCATCGGTTTGATTCTCATTTGTTGTAACAAAACCTTCTTTTGATAAATCTTGTTTATCATCTTTTGCATTTAATACCCCTTTAGAAATTTGAATAAATGAGTTTGGCTCATCGTTACTTGTAAATTTGCCATCTTTGTCAAATGCCCCTGTTGAGACAAAATCTGTTTTATCATCGGTCCTTTTTACTAAAGAAAGCCTTTTTGTACTACTATCCAAACCGTAATCATCTCTTCCGTCAGGGTCTACTCTGTTAATTGGATTATTAGAACAATAAACATAAGGAGATATGGATACATTTATTTCAGCTAACGGATCAATTACACCCCATCTACCAATAGCAGCATCATAATGCCGTGCACCATAATCATACAAGTCCAACCCATGCATCCTATCAAGTTCCTTGCCATTGTACTTATACCTGTTATCAGAGTTATCAATTCCTTCACCGAAAGTCATCCCGAAGGGATAATAATGATTAGCCTGCTCAATCGTTCCGTTCTGATTGAATACTACTCGGTTATTTCCCTGATGATCCTGAATATAGTAATGATAAGTGGGTGTTGTGCCACTCATTGTTATATACCCGCCATCAACAAGTATTCTGTTCAGAGCTCCGTTTTCATAGATCACATTACCGCAATAATCCGTCTGGGTTGTTACTGCTACTTTATCAGCTGGAACAGGAAGCATGCTTCCCATTGGCACCAATAAATTTTCAGTAGTGGTTACTTGCTTTACTTTTCGTTTAACTCCCGCAGCATCATAAAGATACTCTGAGGTATGCCCTTCGGTAAATTGTAACGCACTTGGCAAATTTAATATATTGTATTGAATTTTTGCTATTTTCTTGTGAGAATCTCTTGTTAAATTACCATTGGCATCGTAAGTATATTCAGGAGTGCCAACACTTGCTTTTACAAAGTTAAATGCACCGGTGTATGACGGTTCACTTGTTGATGCATCTGTTACGCTACTTAACTGGTTTCCATTGTAGTTCAGTGTCAGGTTATCTATCATTCCGAAGGTTGACGGTTTAGCAGACAAACCGTATCTTGTCAGGCTCTTTATATTACCCATATTATCGTACGTATAGGTCGTCGAATAATTCTTGCTGGAATTAACATCATTATTCTGATAATCGGCTGCAGTAATACGGCTCAGATCATCGTAATGGAAATTGTATCCCCTTTGAGTATCATTCTGCACTATCCAGTTCATCGCACCAATATTACCATTATAGCATTTAATGCTACCATTGGTTGATTCATTGTAATACAAGGTTTCACTAAAACGGTTATTGGTGGTAGTAATACCTTTCAGCCAACTTCTTATGTTGTAAGTATAATTGGTCGTTTCTACTGCTCCATGTTGTTTCTTTGATATTAGCCGCCCCATATCATCATAAGTATTCTCTGCTAATATAACCGGAGTTGAGCCATTCAGTGAATGAGTGGTTTTTGTCAGGCGCTC